>OGZI01000253.1_pt1 | contig 75665 bp, 63 predicted proteins | sample 1576711 | NCBI WGS metagenome assembly OGZI01 (sample SAMEA3541482, study PRJEB24748) | human gut metagenome | biome: human gut; feature: human-associated habitat; material: faeces | place: China | collected 2012
TACGACTCCTTACGATAAACTGCAGATGGATCTGATGTACATCGCCCATCCCAGCATTGTGGAAGATCTGAAGATTATGCTGGCTACCATCAAGATCCTGTTTATGCCGGAGAGCACGGAAGGCGTGGCAGAAGGTGCGACTACGGCGATGGGACAGGAGACGAAGTGATGCAGAATTACAGCGTTCTGATGTCGGTATATCACAAAGAGAAGCCCGAATATTTGAGGCAGGCAATCGAAAGCATTCAGGCGCAGACCTTCCCCACGGATGATTTTGTATTGGTGTGTGATGGCCCACTGAATCCGGAGCTGGATGCCGTGATTTCAACAAAGAAGCAGGGGATGGGCAATACTCTGAACGTTGTTCGGCTGGCAAAGAACTGCGGCCTCGGCAATGCTTTGAACGAGGGCATCAAACATTGCAAAAATGAACTGGTTGCCAGAATGGACAGTGATGATATTGCGTATCCGAATCGCTGTGAAAAACAGATGGCGGTATTCAACGCACATCCAGAAGTAAGTATCTGCTCTGGCATCGTGGAAGAGTTTACTACTGATCCGAATACCGTCGATGCGAAGCGTGTGCCACCGGAGACGAATGCGGAAATTGTAGAATTTGCAAAGAAGCGCAATCCGTTTAATCATCCCTGCGTGATGTATAAGAAATCCGCAGTTGAAGCTGTTGATTCTTATCAGGACTTCTACTTGTTGGAGGACTATTACCTTTGGCTCCGGATGCTGATGGCGGGGTATCAAGGCTACAACATTCAAGAGTCGTTGTTACATATGCGGGCAGGCTCTGATATGTATAAGCGCCGGGCGGGCTGGAAGTACGCAAAGACACAGGCAAGGCTGTTCGGGTACATGAGAGATAAGGGGCTCATTGGCAACGGCCAGTATATGAAAAGCTGTGTGATCCGGAGTGGGTCGGCACTGGCTCCGAACTGGCTACGAAAGTTTATGTTTGAGAGGGTACTGAGGAAGTGAGGACAGAATGAAACAGGCAATTTTGGTTCAATGCCACAAGAAGCCAGAGCAGGTTAATCTTCTGCTGAATGCGCTTGATGATCCAGACTTGGATATTTATATTCACATCGACAAGAAAAGCAATATTAAATCTGGAATCAAGGCCGGACAACAAATACATATTCTGCCTGATGAGTACCGCGTAGATGTGGGGTGGGCAGTGTTTTCACAAGTAGAGGCTACACTGAACTTAATGAAATACGCATCGGCACACGGAGACTATGGCCATTATGTGCTTTGTTCAGGTCAAGACTACCCGCTTGTTAAAGCATCTGAATTGGCCCAATTTCTCAACAAGAACACCGACTCCAATTTTGTACAAATATGGGCCAGTAAAAATGAGGGCGGTTACAGCAATAATTACGACAAAAGAACGGACGTTTACTACCCATACTGCGTTCTGGGAAACACGCTACCCAGAAGGGTCGTAAAGAGAGCTCTTGTTGAATTGACTGGCGGATATAACAGGACATGGCGTATTATGAGAAGAAAACAACCGAAAAATGTGGATTTTTATTTCGGTAGCCAGTGGGTTTGCTTGTCTAATGAACTGGAAAAGTGGATGGAGGATTATCTTCTAATTCATCCGGAGTTTATAGAATTTTACAGGCACACCAATTGCCCAGATGAAAGTTTCTTCCAGACAATTTTAATGAATTCGCCTTACAAAAATAAAAGGCAGGATTACCTGCATTACATTGATTGGAGCTTTGGCGAGAACAGCCCTAAAAATCTCGATATGTCAGATATTGATAGCATGATGAAAAGCGGTAAGCTGATGGCAAGAAAATTTGAAGATGAAGATGTGATCAAGAGTATTGCAACAAAAATCAGTGGACGTTGAGAAAAAGAGAAGTACTCCGGATGACAGATAAACCGATTCAGTTGTTTGAAAATAAATATCAGTGCTGCGGCTGTAATGCCTGTGAAATGGTTTGTGGACAAAAAGCCATTACAATGATTGAGGACACGGATGGTTTTCGGTTTCCGCGAATTGATGTAGATAAGTGCGTTGGCTGTGGGAGTTGCTTGAAAGTATGTTGCATTGGAAATGATGTAATACTGCAAAAGCCGGAGCGTGTTTATGCTGCAAGCTATAAGAACAAGGACATCTCGGCAAAATCAGCATCGGGTGGTATTTTTGCAGCTTTTGCAAAGCAAGTATTGGCTGAAGGCGGTATTGTCTTTGGTTCTGCGTATACAAAGACGTTTGATGTTGAAGTGGAACCGATTGAAAAAGTTGAGGAACTTCCGAAACTTCAAGGTTCAAAGTATGTGCAGAGTAGCATGAACGATAGCTATCAAAAGGTTAAGAGAGAACTGCAGACGGGTAGAGAAGTTCTATTCTGCGGGGTTCCCTGCCAAGTTGAGGTATTAAAGCAATTACTCATAGTGGAAAGCTAGTGGCTCAGAAGTTTGATACAAATGTGGACGGGGATATTCTAAAATTATTATAGAATGGGTGCTTTGACAATGAGAGTTCTCGTGATTAGTCAGATGGTCTTTAATGAAACAAATAATATGGGAAAGACCTTAATGAGCTATTTTAAAGGGTGGAATCCCAAAGACATTGCTCAGTTATATTTCCATTCGTTTGATCCAACGAATACAGCGGTGTGTGAGAGCTACTATAGATTTTCTGATGTGGATGCAGTGAAGTCGATTGGCAATAGGAAAATTGTTGGAAAGCGTTTTTCAAAGCAAGAAGTTCATACACAGGAAGATGCCAAAAGAACCGATGAGGGACTGGCACGCAAGGCGTATGTTGTAGGAGAAAGGCACCATGCATGGACTGTTATGGCAAGAGACTTTGTGTGGAAGATCAGCAATTGGAAGAATAAGGAATTGATAGGTTGGGTTGAAGAATTTAATCCTGATGTATTTTTCTTCGCGGCCGGTGATTGTGAATTTTCTTATCGCATCGCATATTGGTTCTCTCAAAAAATGAAAAAGCCGCTGGTGACACTGTGTGTGGATGACTACTATATTCATAATAGAAATGAGGGTGAGTTTTTAGGCCAATGGCGGCATAGAAAGTTTATGAAAACCGCACTAAAGACCCTAAAGCAAAGCTCTATAGTCCTGACTATCTGTGATTCTATGAAGCGCGAATATGAAAGTCAATATGGATTAAAATGTGAGGTACTACATACAGCTGCACAAGTCAAACAGTTGGATTTTATTGCTAATCCGTTTAGAGTTGCATACTTCGGAAATCTTGGGTACTTCCGTGACCAGCAGCTTGTAAGCATGGGAAAGACTGTGGCAAATACAAGAGAAAGAACAGGCGTGGCAGAGATTGATGTATATTCTGGCTCAATATCAAGCGACTTGATTTCTAATCTGACTAAAGCAAATGGAGTTAGGTTTAATGGTGCAATTAGCCCATCAGAAGTCACAGAAAGAATGCGAGAGTGCATTGCAGTTATTCACACTGAGTCTTTTGATGAAGAAAAGAAAAAGCAAGTTTGTTTTTCCGTATCTACTAAAATCGCAGAGTCTTTAATGTATGGACCTTGCTTGATTGCTTATGGACCGGAGGGTATCGCGTCAATTGACTACTTGAAAGAAAATAATGCTGCGTATGTTATCACTCGGCCAGAAGATTTGGAAAGTGGATTAACTGAAATACTGACAAATAGAGAACTGCGTGAGCAGATTGTAAAAAATGCCAGGGCATTGGCGTTGAAAAATCATAACGCAGATGTAAACCCTCGAAAGGTTCGCAAATGGCTGCAAGAAGTGGTGGATAAGTCACAAAATGAAAATTCTACAAATTAATTGCGTATACGACTATGGAAGCACTGGAAAAATTACGAGAGATATCCATAAAAACATGCAGAAAAATGGATTTGACAGTGTTGTTTTATATGGACGTCGTCAGAAAGTACAGGAAGCAGGGGTTTATAAAACCTGTACAGAGTTCGAGGCGAAGGCATGGAATGTTCTGTCCCGGCTGACAGGTCATCCGTATGCTGTGACACCATTTGGAACACTGACACTGCTGCACCGATTGGAGCGGGAAAAACCGGATGTGGTGCATCTGCAGTGCATCAATGGTTACTTTGTGGATATCTATCGACTTTTAAATTATCTGAAAAAGAATCATATTCCAACCGTTTTAACGCTTCATGCTGAGTTTATGTATACCGGAAATTGCGGACATGCATTTGAATGCAATGAATGGAAGACTGGTTGTCATAATTGCCCAAATCAAAAAGAAGCAATCAATTCCACCAGAAAAGGAGCAGCTGCGTGGAACTGGAAGAAGATGAAAGAAGCATTTGAAGGGTTTGATGATCTGATCCTTTGTCCGGTTTCGAATTGGGTGGGAGAGCGAGCGACACAGTCGCCGGTACTGAAGCAGTATCCAATCCGCACCGTATTAAATGGAATTGACACAGATATATTTCATTATCGAGAAAAAGAAGCGCTGGTTCTTCGAGAGAAACTAAATGTTGGCGACCGCAAGATGATCCTTCATGTAACGGCAAGCTATACCGACCCTGTAAAAGGCGGAAAGTTTATCACGGAATTGTCCCAACGGTTGGATTCCGAAAAGTACGTGGTTGTAGTTGTGGACGGATTGAATAACCCTCCCCCAAAAGACTTTTGTGGTATCTACTATGGTCGTGCAAATGGACAGGAGGAGCTTGCGGCGTTCTATTCTGCAGCTGATGTGATGGTATTGACAAGCTATCGTGAATGCCTTCCGACCACATGTCTGGAGTCACTTTGCTGTGGTACAGAAATTGTCAGTTTCTATTTTCATGGAGATGAAGGCGAAGGAAGCTTCCCAGAAAAATACGTGCATTTTATTCCACACGGTGATATGGAACAGCTTACTGACACTGTGAAAAATGTATCTGATCATCCTGAAGAAAAGAAAATTTGTTGTGAAGCTGGTCAAAAAATATTTTCTCAAAAAGTAATGGTGGAAAATTATGAGAAAATATACAAAAAGATTTTGGAGCAGAGTACGGATTAAAATATGATTCCTTATTATGGATTGATTTTATGGACAGGAATCCTTTATGGCGGGATAAAACACGTCCGACTGAAAGATAAAAAGAAGACTTTTGTCTGTCTGGCTTTTTTGTCAACCGTGTTACTGCAGAGTCTCCGTGCGGAATATGTCGGTGGAGATATGGTACAGTATCTTCGGGGATATACAGCCAGTGCCCGGGGCGGATGGCTCGATCCCGTTTTTAACTTTGAGCTGATTTTTCGTATCCTGATTCATACACTGGCTGTATTTCATGTGCCAAGGCAGGGGTTTATTGCTATCATGTCTGTGCTATGTCAGGCCCCAGTTTTCTACTTCTTTTACAAAAGAGCAAAAAATCCGTGCTTGAGCATCTTGATCTATTTTACATTCGGCTTGTTTACGTTTTCCTTCTCAGGAATCCGGCAGATGATTGCAATAGGTCTGTTTTTGCTGGCTGTACTCCAAGCGGAGGATGAGCAGTGGCTCAAATTTACAGCATTGATTCTTTTGGCAGCAATGTTCCATAAGTCTGCGCTGATTGGGATAGTTGTATGGCCGCTTTCAAAAATCAAAGTCAAAAATCATATCGTTCATTTTTTGATGCTTGGAGCATTTATAGTTGAGATTTTCATGGCACCGGCCATTATACAAGTCGCTGCGACACTGTTTGGCAGCTATAATACGATCCAGTTTACAGGAGCATACGCCTGTTTCTTATTGTATGCTCTGATCTGGTTTATGAGCTCCCTTCTTATTCGATGTGATGCCCCGTGGAACCTGTATATAAATTGTATGTATCTAGCTGCGGCAATCCAATGCTTGGGCCTTTATCATATGAATATTGGCCGGGTGGGGTATTACTTTGCTTTCTTTGAATGCCTTTTGATTCCTGAAATGATTGAAAAAACAACCCGATCGAGAGAATTGAAACTTATGCTTTACGTTGGATGTGTGGCGTTCTGCCTGCTGTACTTCTACAAGAATACAGGCTGGGGATATCTGGGAGTCAGTCCGTATGTTCCGTTCTGGAAATGAAAGCAGAAGAAAGGGATAAGACAGTGAAAATTACATTTATATCAAATTTCCTTGGCCCGCATCAGCTTCCATTCTGTAAGGCAATGGTGAATCGTTTGGGCGAGGATTTCAAATTTGTTGCCACTGAGCCGATGACGGAGGAACGCATCAAATTAGGCTGGAGTCTGGATAAAGATACATACCCATTTGAGATAAAAGCAAATGAAAGCAATGAGCTGCAGAAAAAAGCTGAACAACTGGCTATTGAAAGCGATGTTGTGATCATTGGAAGTGCGCCGGATTCCTATATTATCCCACGTCTGAAAAGGAATAAACTGACTTTCAAATACAGTGAGCGCCCATTGAAGAAGGGCATCCATTGGAACAACCTTGCGCATATCATTTGCGGGATGTGGCTTCATCACGGACGATTCCAGTCCAAACCGCTTTATATGCTGGCGGCAAGTGCCTATACTGCAGACGATTATGCTCGTTTTGGCTGTTATCGTGGAAAATGCTACAAATGGGGATATTTTCCGGAGGCAAAAAAATATGATCCGGATGAGCTGATGAAAGGAAAACTGTCGGCTGCATCAGATGGTCTGAAGCGCCCGTGCGTTTCCATCCTGTGGGCGGGAAGATTGATCGGATGGAAACACCCGGATGCTTCCATTCGGCTGGCGGAGTCTCTCAAGGAAAAAGGTTATTCTTTCAAAATGACCCTTATTGGTACGGGTGAAATGGAAGAACAGCTCCATAACATGATTAGAGATAAGAGCCTGGAAGACTGCGTGGAAATGCCTGGCGCTATGAAGGCGAGTGAAGTCCGTTCCTATATGGAAAAAGCCGATATTTACCTCTTCACCAGTGATTTCAATGAAGGCTGGGGCGCGGTTCTGAATGAATCTATGAACAGCGGCTGCGCAGTTGTGGCAAGCCATGCGATTGGATCGGTTCCGTTTTTGATCAAGGACGAAGAGAATGGTCTGATCTATGAAAACGGAAACCAAAAGCAGCTTGAACAACAGGTTTGTAGATTGATGGATGATGCCGAGTATCGCATGAAGCTTGGATTGAATGCTTACCATACAATAGCAGATTTGTGGAATGCAGATGTGGCGGCAGAAAGACTGATTGATTTGTGCGAAAATATAATATTTGCCAAGAAAACTAAAAGTCCATATGAAAATGGAATCTGCAGCGAAGCGAAGGTGATGGAAAATGATTGGTTCGGTAAATGATTCGCTTGTAAGCATTATTGTGCCGATTTATAATGCGGAAAAATATTTGGATAGTTGTATTCAGTCTGTGCTGAGACAAACATATACAAACTGGGAATTGATTTTGATTGATGATGGGAGCACAGATAAATCAGGGCGAATAGCGGAAGAATATGGATTTGCTGATGAACGGATAACAGTTTTTCATCAGAAAAATTTGGGGGTTTCATTGGCTCGAAATCAAGGAATTGATGAAGCAACTGGAAATTATGTTGTATTTCTCGATGCGGATGATGAGCTTATTGAAGACTGCTTGGCAAAGACGGTAAACATTGCAGAAGAGACGAATGCGGATGTTGTTGCTGGAAGAAGTTGTGAGAATCAGGAACTTTTTCAAGACAGAATAATTTGGACTGGTGCAGAAGCTCTTGAAAATTCTCTAAAAGATCACTTGTTTACGTATTCCGCATGTGCAAAATTGATTCGGAGAGAATTTATTGGAAAAACTCGGTTTACTCCAGATATAAGAATAAATGAAGATAGTTATTTTGTATTTCAACTTCTCTGTAAACAAAATGTTTTTGTTTTGACAAACGATGTGATTTATTTTTATCGGGCGAATTCGGAAAGTTCATCTAGGACGGTTTTTTCTGAAAAATATTTTGATATTTTGAAAGTGTCTGATTTGAAGTACAAGAAAATTGAAGAACAATTTCCCCAAATGCATGACCTTGCTAAGAATATGCTGCTGAAGGCAAGAATGAATGTGCTTAGGATTTTGGCTGTTCGTACAAGAGACGAATACCGAGATGTAGAAAAAAAACTCTTGGAATATATTCTTGATAATAAAGAAGATTATATTCCATCGAGTAAGGAGTGCAATCAATGGATGTTTATTTTGTCACATCATCTTTTCTATGTGTATAAGTTTGCACATTACATCGTGAAATGATTGCTTAGAGATAAAATTAATGAAAAAAATAAAAAATATTTTTAAAAATAAAGTGACGAGAAATGCTAGCTGGATGATTATTGGTCGGATTTACCAGATGAGTCTGTCCTTTGTTGTCAGCATGCTTACTGCACGCTATCTTGGACCATCAAATTATGGCTTGATTAATTATGCATCATCGTTCACATCTTTTTTTTCGACATTTTGTGTACTTGGAATCAATTCGGTAATTGTTAAAAATTTCATTGATCATCCAAATGAAGAGGGAAAAACGACAGGATCAGCTATTGGCGTTCGGATGATATCAAGTATCTGTTCAGTTGTTCTTATTATGGTTGCAACACTTTTTCTGGATCGAGGAGAAAGGACAACACATTTAGTAGTATTGTTGCTGGGGTTGGGAGCAATTCCACAGGTTTTTGATACCTTGAACTACTGGTTCCAAGCAAAACTTGAATCAAAATATGCTGCGATAGCATCCGCAATTGGATACACGGTGATGATGGGTTATAAAATCTCATTGCTTGTGTTTCAAAAGAATGTGGTGTGGTTTGCAGCAGCGTCTTCAATCGAATATCTAGTGGTTGCAGTATGCCTTTATTACAATTATAGAAGGCATGGAGGACCATCTCTTTCGTTTTCGTGGAGAAAAGTAAAAGAATTGTTGAATAGTAGCCATCATTTTATTTTGGTTTCACTGATGGTATCGATTTATGGAAGTACCGACAAACTGATGCTAAAGCAAATGATGGATGAGACAGAAGTTGGATTTTATTCAACAGCGGTTACTGTATGTGGTCTATGGTGTTTTATTCTGGCAGCAATCAATGACTCAATGTATCCGGTGATATTGGAGGCATTTGAATCGGATATAAAGCTTTTTGAACGAAAGTGCAGGCAATTATATGCGATTGTGTTTTATACTTCTGCTGGAGTTTCAATATTGTATACAATGTTTGCAAAATACATCATTTTGATATTGTATGGAGAAGCGTATCTGCCAGCAATTACCCCTATGAGAATTGTTACATGGTACATTGCATTTTCTTATTTGGGAGATGCGAGAAATGTTTGGGTTATAAGTTATGACTGTCAAAAATATCTGAAATATCTATATATCGGGTCGGCAATAACAAATGTTGTAATGAACTATTTTCTGATTCCATTGTTTGGAGCTTCTGGTGCTGCGTTCGCATCAGTAGTAACACAAATTTCAACAATCATGATTTTTCCACTGTTTATTCGCAAAATGCGACCAAATGTGAAACTTATGCTTGATGCAATTTGCTTGAAAGATGTGTTTTGACTGCACATAGGAGGAAATAAAAATGTCTGCATTTAATAACGCAACCCTTATGATCACTGGTGGTACCGGTTCTTTCGGCTCCACCGTGCTGAAGCACTTTCTGGATTCTGATCTCAAGGAAATCCGCATCTTCTCCCGCGATGAGAAGAAGCAGGACGATATGCGCCATGAGCTTCAGGCAAAACACCCGGAAGCAGCCAAGAAGGTCAAGTTCTACATCGGTGATGTCCGCAACCCGCAGTCCATCAAGGACGCTATGCCCGGTGTTGACTACATCTTCCATGCTGCTGCTTTGAAGCAGGTTCCGTCCTGTGAGTTTTTTCCGATGCAGGCTGTTCAGACCAATATCATCGGCACAGACAATGTTCTGCATGCTGCTATCGATGCCGGTGTCAAGCGTGTTGTCTGTCTGTCTACGGATAAGGCGGCTTATCCTATCAATGCCATGGGTATCTCCAAGGCTATGATGGAGCATGTTATCTTTGCAAATGCCCGTGTGGCGGCTGAGCGTGGCGGTACGACCATCTGCTGCACTCGTTATGGTAACGTTATGTGCTCTCGCGGCAGTGTCATCCCACTGTTTATCGACCAGATCAAGGCGGGCAATCCCATCACCATCACGGATCCGAATATGACCCGTTTCCTGATGAATCTGGACGAGGCTGTAGATCTGGTCATGTTCGCCTTCCAGCACGGAAATCCCGGTGACCTGTTCATCCAAAAGTCTGATGCTTCCACTATTGGTGATCTGGCAAAGGCTGTTCAGCAGCTGTTTGGTGACACTGGCACGAACATCATTGGTACCCGTCATGGTGAGAAGCTGTTCGAGACCCTGATGACCCGCGAGGAGCGTCTGCGCAGTGAGGACATGGGGCACTACTTCCGTGTCGCCGCTGACAATCGTGACCTGAACTACGATAAGTTCGTGGTCAAGGGCGAGGTCCACACCATGGCCGATGAGTCTTACACCAGCCACAACACCACCCGGCTGGATGTGGAAGGTACCGTTAAGAAAATTATGACCACTGAGTATGTGCAGAACGAGCTGAAGGGCATCCCCAACATTTGATAATAAATAGGTGCTTTCGTAATTGTCAGTAAGGGAGAAAGATGGATGACAATAGCATATTTGATTCTTTGTCATACTGATCCTAAGCATATCAGGAGATTGACAGAAAAAATTACAAAAGACACGAATGATGTTGCTTTTGTTCATGTGGATGGAAAATGCGATCTAATACCTTTTCAATGCGAATTAAAAGACAACTCACAGGTTCAGCTTCTAAAAAAAAGAACGCCAGTGAATTGGGGCGGCTATTCCTCGATTGAAGCGACAATAAATTTATTTAAAGCTGCAATTTCTTGGAGAAAGCAGGGATTCGATCGATTTGTGATACTTCAAGGTCTTGAGTACCCGATAAAAACAAATCAAGAAATACACAATTTTTTTGAGGAAAAGCCAAAAAAGAATATATTCTGGCTCAAAATATATCAGAAACTAATAATCCAAAAGAGAAGCATAAGTATTCACTGTACTGGTATCTTGATAATGCCTCTACAATAGGAGTCAAGGCTATTCATAGATTGAATTCCGCTCTATTTCTAAGAACGGGTATAATCCCGGCGTTTAAGAAAAACTATGTACGGGACAACTCAGGAGCAAAAATGCAGATATATCAAGGGTGTGCACAATTCGGAGTTACTAGACAACTGGCAGAGTATATTGTAAAGTTTCACGATGAGAATCCGGAGTTTAACAAATATTTTCAAACGATGTACGCACCAGACGAATCATATTTTCATACGATAGTGTATAATTCGCCTTTTGTGAAGAATACTCCAGATGGAAAGGCTGTAACGAGGCCACATTTGACGAATTTTGAGAATCTGACATATTTTGAATATCCAAAAACAGTTACACTTTTTACAAGAAAGAATGATTGGCCCAAGCTAAGAGATAGTGGATATCTGTTTTTTAGAAAGGCATCAAGCGAAAGTAGGGAGCTGTTGGATTATATTGATGAACAACATACGCTGAAAGAAATGAGGATAAAAACAAAATAACATAATGAAAAAGAAGTTGCTGATTGTCGGTGCGGGTGGTTTTGGACGCATGGTGGCTGAACAGGCAATGCTCCTGTATGACTGTGCCTTTGTAGATGATGGACAACTTATTGGAACTGAGGTTTGCGGCATTCCTGTTGTTGGTGGGATTGCTAGTTTGCCTGAGTTGCGCAAGAGTTATGGTTTGCTCGTGGTTGGTATTGGTAATAACAACTTTCGGGTGCAGGTATATGAGAAAGCTGCGGCAATGGGCTATACTTCCCCGAATATCATTGCACCCAGTGCCTACGTCAGCCCCTACGCCAAACTTGGCAATGGGTGTGTCATTTTGCAGAATGCCTGTGTTCAGAATGGTGCAGTCGTGGGCAATGGCGTGTTGCTGAATGCGGGTACAGAAATCCATTGTGATGCAATCGTGGAAGATTATGCGCTCATTTATGCAAATAGCGTCGTTCGCACTGGTGCAAAAGTTGGCAAGTATGCTCGTATCGGTAGCAATGTGACGGTTTGCAATTCTGCAGTCGTGCCAGATGGAGCAGATGTTCCGGATTGCACAGCGGTACGCCCGGAGGTGAGAAAATGAACATTCTGGTGACAGGTGCCAAGGGCATGGTGGGAACCGCCCTTGTGAACAACCTGAAAAATATCCGAGACGGAAAAAACAAGACCCGCAAAGAACTGCATATTGATGAAATCTATGAATACGACCTGAATTCGACCCCGGCAGAACTGGACGAATACTGCCAGAAGGCAGACTTTGTGTTCAATCTGGCAGGGGTGAATCGCCCGGAAAACCCGGAAGATTTCATGAAGGGCAACTTTGGCTTTGCCTTTGACCTGTTGAACTGCCTGAAAAAGCACAACAATAAGGCCACCATCATGCTGTCTTCGTCCATTCAGGCAACTTTGGCCGGACGCTTTGGCAACAGCGAGTATGGCCGCAGCAAGAAGGCGGGTGAAGAGCTGTTCTTCGATTATGCCCAAGAAACTGGTGCAAAAGTGGCGGTCTATCGTTTTCCGAATCTAATGGGACACAGCCGCCCCAAGTACAACAGTGCCGTCAGTACCTTCTGCTGGGCGGTTGCCAATGACGAACCCTTCACTGTCAACGACCGTAGCACCGAGCTGGAGCTGCTGTACATCGATGACTTGGTAGAAGGGATGTTTGACCTGCTGGAAGGCAAGGAGCAGCACTGCGAATTTGATGGTGTGGAAACGGTTCTCAAAGCGGATGGCCGTTACTGCTGCGTCCCCGTGACACATAAGGTCACACTGGGCGAAATTGTGGATCTGCTACAGGAATTCAAGGCGCAGCCAACGACTCTGATGATGCCCAAGATGCCAGATGGCTCCTTTGCCAAGAAGCTGTACTCCCTGTATCTGACCTACCTGCCGACTGACAAGTTCAAGTATGCTTTGAAGATGAACGTGGACAGCCGTGGTTCCTTCACTGAACTGGTGCATACCGCCGACTGCGGACAGGTGAGCATCAACATCAGCCGCCCGGGCATTACCAAGGGGCAGCACTGGCATAACTCCAAGTGGGAGCTATTCATTGTGGTGGCTGGGCATGGTCTGATCCAGGAACGGAACATCAATACTGGCGAAACGGTGGAGTTTGAGGTTTCTGGGGACAAGATCGAGGCTGTCCACATGATTCCCGGCTGGACGCACAATATCATTAACCTGTCTGAGACGGAAAATCTGGTCACGGTCATGACCTGTAACGAGATCTTTGACCCGAAGCACCCGGACACCTTCTTTGAGCCGGTGTGAGAGGAGAAAAATAATGGCTGACTATAGCAATGTTTCTTTTAAGAATAATGGCAAGCTGAAACTGCTCATCATTGTTGGTACCCGCCCTGAAATCATCCGCCTGGCAGCGGTCATCAACAAGACTCGGAAATACTTTGATGTAATTCTGGCCCATACTGGTCAGAACTACGACTATAACCTGAACGGCGTGTTCTTCCACGATTTACAGCTGGCAGATCCGGAAGTATATATGAATGCCGTGGGTGCAGACCTGGGTGAGACGATGGGCAATATCATCTCCGAAAGCTATAAGCTGATGGTTGCTATCCAGCCAGACGCCGTACTGGTGCTGGGCGATACCAACAGCTGCCTGTCTGTCATCGGTGCAAAGCGGCTGCATATTCCCATCTTCCACATGGAAGCCGGTAACCGTTGTAAAGATGAGTGCCTGCCTGAAGAGACCAACCGCCGCATCGTCGATATCATTTCCGACGTGAACATGGCCTATTCTGAGCATGCCCGCCGCTATCTGGCTGATACTGGTTTGCCCAAAGAGCGTACCTATGTGACGGGTTCGCCCATGGCTGAAGTGCTGCATCAGAATCTGGCCAAGATCGAGGCATCCGATATCCACGCCCGTCTGGGACTGGAAAAGGGTAAATATATTCTGCTTTCTGCCCATCGTGAGGAGAATATTGACACCGAGAAAAACTTTAATTCGCTGTTCACTGCAATCAATAAAATGGCAGAAAAGTACGATATGCCGATTCTGTACTCCTGCCATCCCCGCAGCCGAAAGCGTCTGGAACAGAGTGGTTTCCAGCTGGACAAGCGTGTGATCCAGCATGAGCCTTTGGGCTTCCATGACTACAACTGCCTGCAGATGAATGCCTTCTGTGTGGTATCCGATAGTGGAACGTTGCCGGAGGAGAGTAGCTTCTTCACCAGCGTAGGGCACCCGTTCCCGGCGGTGTGTATTCGTACCAGTACTGAGCGCCCGGAAGCACTGGATAAGGGGGATTTCATCCTTGCCGGTATTGACGGTGACCATCTGCTGCAGGCTGTGGATGTGGCGGTCGAGATGAACCGGAATCGTGATTTGGGCATTCCTGTACCGGACTATGTGGATGAGAACGTGTCTGATAAAGTCGTGAAAATCATCCAGAGCTATACTGGCGTGGTCAATAAAATGGTGTGGAGAAAATATTAATAGAGGCTGATTTGATGTACGCAAGCCATGATCTAGGGTGAAGAAGTAAGAAAAGTTTTATATCAAGCAATAATCCCCACCCCTCCCCACACCTGCCGCCAAACTCACTCCGGCGAAATTTTGATGAGTGCAGCATCCTGAAATATGGCAGGGGAACCACCCGAGATCATTCTTCCTGTTGCAGCAAACCGTGCAGTTTCCATCTATCCGAAATTATGGATCCTGAACTCTCGTTTATCATGGCTAATGAAAAAAAGTCCCGATTATAGTTCCGCAAAAAAGTGCGACAAAATGCGACAACTCGAAAATGCATGAGGGGCTGCTACAGGGCGGAGTAACGCAAAAAATGCCGTAAAATCGTGTGTTTCGCAACAGTTCGGAGCACAAAAGTCCATCAAAGTAAGCTTTTTGATCAGAGGGCCAGGGAATCGAGTTCCCTCAGACAATCAGGCCCCGGGTGGTGGCTTTGAACGACAACACGGTTTGCGGAGCAAAGTGATAGACCATCTGACAGAGATTTTCAAGCATTGAAAATCATGGTGATAAAGTGGATTCTTGTTACAAATCAATAAAAATGTTGAGGAAAAAATCCTTCTGTGGTAAAATAATTGGAAAGATGCTGCGAAATTGCGGAGGGAGGAGCTGTGCAACATGCACCAGCTCCATAAACGCCTTGCAGGCGCAGCCAACAGTTCCATAGAAATCATCATTGCTTGGAGTTTTGCAGATGCGTAAGAGACTGTTTGTTAGAAACTGGATCCGAAGGCTTCTAAGGTATCTTTGTATTCCGGTTGGGTTCTTTCTGGTCGTGTTTCCTCTATATAGCCTGATGATCCGCCAGACGATCCAGGCGCAGTCCTCCAGCGCAATGGAAATGCTGGCAATCGGCACCACCCAGTTTGAACGCTGCCTGAGCAATATCCGCAGCACGACGAACAAATTGTTCAGCGAAACGGAGTATACTCTGCTTGCCAGCAGTTATGACAACAGTATCCTGGGAGATTATCAGACACTGACGAGAGCCAGCAAATCGTTACAGGATAAGACCTACGATTCCTCTGTGATCACATACAGCTATATTACATTTGAGCGGAATGGCATCATATTGGATGACCGGAGCGCGTATGAAAGCCATAGCAATTTTTACCCGGGAGCACTTGAGTATGAGGATGTGTCTCAGGAGGAATGGGATGCACAGAATCGGATCGATGTGACGACGATAAAGCCCGCCCATGTTGTCAAACTGATGCATTCCAGCTATGGCAATTCATATACCACGGTATATCAGCCCTATGTGAACACGGCGGGCCGTCTCTGCGGCGCAATGACGGTGCTGATCAAGGAAAAAGATGTCGTTTCAATGTTCCTTTCGCAGCAGCAATGGCGCAGGGAAGGGCTTTTCTGCCTGATCTCCGATGACGGAACGATCCTGGCGGGAAATAACTATGACGGAACGACACTTTCCCTGGCGAGTGATGATACGGGTTGGGAGACCTATCAGGGAAAGCGCTATCTGATGGCAACGCGATATGTGGCATCTCTGAATGCAACGGCGGTCATTGGAATGCCGCCGTCGCTCTACGAAGCGGGTCTGTTGGCAGTACAGCGTGCAATTTGTCTGTATCTGATCGTGGGCGTTCTGGGCTGTGTATTGATCAGCGTCTGCATGACACTGGAGGACATGAACAGCCTGCGTCCGATGCTGGATACGCTGGACGAGTCGGATCTGGCATCACGGAAAGTGCTGAATGAGATCTTTCTCCGAAATGTGAACAGTCAGCATAAACTGGCACAGGAACTGGAGCATTCACGCAGCGAGCTGGAACATGGCAAAATGGAAATTTTGCTGCGTACAGGGTCTGTAAGTCAGGAATCCCTTCAGCAGCTGACGGATGCGGTGCAGCTGAAAGCCTATAACTTCCTGCTGCTGATCCCATCTCTTCAGGAAAACGCCGAGTGCTCACTGAAAGAGGAGCTGCGTACTGTGGTGGTGTCAGAGCAGATCCGTCAGATTTATGGGCAGAGATTTTATGTACAGGCAACGGCAGATGACCTGATCCTGGTGATCCTGACGCAGGAAACGGATGAAGCAGAGGAACTGCGGGAAATGTGTTTCCGCACAGAGCAGCTGTATGATGCGCTGCATCTGACAACTCCCCTGATATTGAGCGATCCTTTTGAGAAAATGGAGCAGCTGTCAGACATTTACTGGAAGGCCCGCAATGTGGCGGCCTATGCGGATCCGACACAGAAGATCTGCTATTTGGGGAACGGCAGTGCGCAGCGCGGTACCACGGTCAATGCAACCAATGCAGCGCGGCTTCGGGAATATCTGCTTTCCGGATGCACGGAAGAAGCGGTTTCGCTTCTGAGTGAGTTGTTCTCGGTGGATAATCTGGACCCGGAAAACTTTAAGCAGGATTTTTACACGGCAGGCGGCATTCTGCTGAACACGGCAGAAAGGGTACGCTGTCCGGATATCGCCTATCTGTGCAGTTATGACTCTAAACTGACTGCCCGCCAGATGCTGAGCCGGTTGCAGGACTGCTGTGTGGAGATCTGCAACCATGTGCAATTCTTGAAGCATAGCCACAATGATGCGCTTCAAAAGAATATTCTGGACTGGCTGGCACAGAATTTCCAGAATCCGGAGATCAATGCGGCGATGACGGCAGAGCAGTTCAAGATCTCGAAAAAGTATCTTTCGCAATTCCTGAAGGAGCAAACCGGAAAGAGCTATACAGAGTATGTGGAAGAATTGCGTCTGGATCATGCGATGCAGCTGCTGAGAACGACAGATCTGAATATTACGGATATTGCGGAGCAGTGCGGCTTCTCCACGGCGAATACATTCTATAAGGCGTTCCGGCGGAAGTATCAGCTCTCGCCTTCTGCAGTTCGCAAGAGAGACAACTGATTTCAGCGCAGAGAAAAAACGAACGATGTCCTCCGATCCGGACGGACATCGTTCGTTTCTTTTTACAGGTGGATTCAGGGATGGATGCTTATGGTCACGGTGCAGGGAGCATCCAATGCAAAGGTCAGCTCAAGCAGCCCATCGTGGCGTGTGGTCACGGTGCAGGGCACAGAGGCTGTAACAGCTTTGGGACCCGGCTGCAGAACAGCCAGAACCGTGCTGCGGCCCGCTGCGGTAAAATCCAGTGTGGCATTTAAGGCGCTGTTGTCCGGCGCCCAATCCGTATGCCGGACAAAGGCATCAAAACCGGTCGTGAGGGTGCCGGGGCGGTAGTAAGCGGAAAACCACTGTACAATGGGAGAAGAAAGCCCGCTGAACTGGTGCCAGCCGGCACCACGGCGGCTCTCGATCATAAAGTGCTCAAAACAACAGTAGCTTTCGGCACACTCGTTCTGCCACAGGGTAAGAGCGGTGTCGGCAATGCGGTAAGCAAAATCGGCAAGGCCCGCATCCAGTGCAGATTTGAAGAACATCCACTGATAAGGCATCCATACAGCGCCGTTCCAGTAGCCGTCACGCCGATAGTACGGCGCACTCTGATCCACGGTGGAAAGGCCGCAGGCACACCACAGGTGTTCCGGGCTCTGCAGCTTCTGCCACAGAAGTTCCTTCTGCGGTTCTGTACAGGCACCTGCAAACAGCGGCGAAGCGCCATCCATGCCCATATCGTAGTTCAGCCCCTGCTCGGTGCGCAGAATATCTGCAGCATCACCAGAAGGATCGTGCAGGAGGTACCCGAAGTAACCGCTTTCCTCGTCCCATGCAGTCTGCAGGGAGCGCCCGAAGCGAAGCGCATCGGCATCAAAAGCATCTGCGTCGGTTGTCTCGCCCAGCAGGCGGGCGGTGTAAGCCAGGATCTTTGCGCAGCGTATCGCATGGGCAGTTGTGACCACGGGCGCGCAGCTGGCCTGCAAACGGCGGCGATGGACCTCCTGCTGTGGGGGATAATCGTCCCATCCACCGGAATTATAGAAATAATCCCAGGGGCGCAGCAAGCCGCTGTGCAGGTTGGCGGTAGTGGAGCCGCCTTCCTGCCCGGTGAAGAAGCGGTAGTACAGCTTTAGGCGTGGATAGCAGTAGGCGGCAAGTTCTCTGCTGCTGGTGCGATTCAACAGCTCGGCGTACAGATAAAACTGCGTTGGCACCATGGAGCCATGGTGTAAGAAAGCAGCATCCACAGAATCCGGGGGCATCAGGTAGGTGTTCAGGCAGTCAAAGGCATTGCGCAGGCTGGTCTGAGCCAGACCCATTCCAATGAATCCGGAATCCCATGTGTAGACACAGTCCCACCAGCGTCCGGGAGTGTAGTGACGGATATACTGTCCCCGCGTGTACACCGGATACACAACGTTGGTGCAGAGAACTGCGTTCATCAACTGTTGGCCCAAGGCAAGCGATTCGGCAGCCGGTAAAGCGGGCGGTGCTGCAAGGGAGGCAGAAGCCTGCTGCCATACATGCTCCCAATCGCTGCGCTGCGTCAGCAGCTCATGGCAGCGCAGCGCGGCGGCAGAAGCATCCGGCGCAGCACAGACCGCTCCATAGATCACCTTTGTCTGTCCTGCCTCCAAGGGGATCGGCCCCATAAAGAGATTGACGTAATGCCCTTTTCCGTTGCCGCGCAGCGTGGCGTTTACATGGTCGTGTACGGTGTCACGCAGAAAGATATCCAGTTCATCGTTTTCGATCGTGCGAATATGGGTGGTGATATCATCCCACAGGATCCCGTAGCACTCCTGAATGTGGGGATACTGCAGGGTCAGATAGTTCTCATCTGCGGCGGGTTCGGCCTGAGGCCGGGAGCCATCTCCGCGCAGGGTAACGGTAAAGTCACCTGCGTCCGCTTGCTCGCACAGAGCGAGACAATCCAGCTTCGCCCCTCCAACACCGGCAGCGGTCAGGGTCAGAGTGAATTTCCCGGCGGGAATGGAAGCATTCAGCGGCAGGATGGCAATAGAAGGCTTCTGACAGGGCGGCAGCAGTAACGTATCCTGACCATTGACATCGTACTCGGAACTTTCATCTGCCGGATTCCAATACCGTACACAGAGACAGGGGGCACGCAGGGGCGCGGTAAGGGAAAGCGTAAAGGTAACGGTGTCCCCTTTTCCGTTGGGCACGACCTGCCCAAAAGGTCCTTTGCCTTCGGAACAGCCGAACCCCATGCCAATGCCGTATCCCTGACCAAAGCCGGGAACGGCTTCTTCGCCTCGGCGCAGACCATCCCAGGTCAGACATTCGTTGGGACGGTGGATGGAAAAATCCAGGGTGTCATAATCCTTTGCCCAGACAAAGGCGGCGTTTTCCGGCAGGGACACCTCACAGCCCGGCAGGGAGAAACCGCGGTAGGACGGAACGGGGTCCCAGGCCGAAGCCATAGCATGGAGCACCAGATTCTGCGGAGCATCTGTATTGTTGTGGAGTTCAGCACGGATCAGCCGGGCATCCTCCCCCAGGGGGGCAAAAGAGATATCTGCATACAGCTGATCCTTCCACAGGAGCTCGTGGCGGAGCGTGTAGCAGCTCAGGTCCGGAGCCGCAGCCCAGGGGTGAAAGCCGCTTTCAAACCGAACATTGGGCACATCGACCCGGCGGCGATACATTCCCGGAAAAACGGACAGGTCAAACCGAACGCCGTCGTTGGCCGCAGGAACATGGGAAATGCCGCTGTATCGTTTGGTGTAGGGGCCCCACGCAGGCAAGGAAAGGTCATGTGATTGCATGGTGTGATATCCTCCCATCAGCCCTTGACTGCGCCAATGGTGACACCGGCAACAAAGTACTTCTGCAGGAACGGATACAGGCACATGATCGGCAGGGTGGAAACCACCATGGTGGCATATTTCAGACCGTCGCCGATGACCTCGACATCACCGGTGGAACCGGCCATGTTGCCGATGTCGCTCTGGATCAGGACCTCACGCAGGATCATCTGCAAAGGATACAGAGAACGATCCCGAATGTACAGCAATGCCGGGAACCAGCTGTTCCACTGCGCAACGCCATAGAACAGCGCCATAACTGCGAACACTGCACCGGAGAGCGGAAGAACAATGCGGAAGAAGGTCGTGATATCGTTGCAGCCGTCCAAGGCTGCGGCCTCGATCAGCTCATTCGGGATGGTGTTTTCAAAGAACGTGCGCATGATGATCATGTTATAGGTACTGATGGCGGAAGGCAGCACCAGCGCCCAGATCTTATTCAGCATACCCAGCTTCTGAATGATCAGATAAGTGGGGATCATGCCGCCGTTGAAAAACATGGTAAAGATGAAAAGGCTGATAAAGACATTGCGCCCGAACAGATCCTTGCGGGACAGGGGGTAGGCGGCGCAGGCGGTAAGGGTCACGCTGATCAGGGTGCCCAGCACGGTATACAGGATCGTGTTCAGATAACCCGTCCAGATGCTGGCATCCTTCAGAACCTTCTCATACATGGAGGTCGTAAAGCCTTTGGGCCAGAAGGAAACATTGCCTGTCAGCAGCTGCATGGGATCACTGAATGAACCGCTGACGATGTGCAGAAGCGGCAGAATGATGGTTGCGCTGATCAGGATCAGCAGCAGATACACAACAATGGTATAGATTCGTTCCCCGATGCTTTCCTTCACTTTCGTGGGGTGATTCATCGCATCAATATTCTTTTTCATCACCACAGGCTCACCTCACTGATCTTTTTGCTGAACTTGTTGAACAGCACGATAATGGTAAAATTGATCACAGAATTGAACAGGCCCACAGCCGCAGAGAAGCTGTAATCGCCGCTTTCAAAGGCACGGCGGTAAACGTAAGTGGAGATCACATCGGCAGTCTCATAGGTTGCAGGGTTGTACATCAGCATGATCTTTTCATAGCCGACCGAGAAAATAGAGCCCATGCGGAGGATCAGCATGATGATGATCGTGGGCAGCAGGCCGGGCAGCGTGATATGGATCAGCTTGTCCCATTTGGAAGCACCGTCAACGGTGGCGGCCTCGTAGAGAGAGGGGTCAATGCCGGTCAGTGCCGCCATGTACACAATGGAACCGTAGCCGGCGCTTTGCCAGATGTCAGAAAGAACATAGATCGTCTTGAAGTACTTGGGTTCGGCCATAAAGTGGATCGGCGTACCGCCAAAGGCAGTGATCAGCTGGTTGATCAGGCCGCTGGAAGGAGAAAGCAGGGCGCTCAGAATACTGACAACGACCACGGCGGAGATGAAGTGGGGCAGGTACACTACGGTCTGTACGCTGCGTTTGAAGAATTTACCGCGGACTTCGTTGATGAGCAGAGCCAGAATGATGGGAATGGGAAAGCCCACAATAATGGAATACAGGCTGATGCCAAGCGTGTTTTTGATCAGACGGCCAAAATACTCGGATTTAAAGAACTGGGTGAAATATTTGAAGCCGACCCACTTGCTGCCCGTGATGCCCAGTACGGGAGAGAAATCACGGAAGGCGATCTGCGCGCCGTACATGGGCGCGTACATGAACACGATATACCAGATCAGGGCGGGCAGCAGCATCAAAAGAAGATAGCGGCTGCGCCAGAACTTTTTGCAGGCATGATCAAGGCGGTTCGCTGTTGGCAGTGTGATCGGTTTTGCTGCGGTGGCAGTTTTCATGGTGGTATTCTCCTGATTTCGTTCTGAAGAACCCAGGAAAAAATAGGCCGGGAACAGGGTGTTCCTGCCCCGGCCGTTATTTTACTGGATCAAAAAATAGGTGCCTGCTGGGGCATCAGCCATTCAGCGTCTTCTGGTAGATATCGACGACTTCTGCAATGCCCATGCCATTGACCTTTTCAACGTAGGTGTCCCAGTTGGACAGCGGTTCACGGCCGGAAACAAACTTGATGATCATCTCGTCAACGTAAGTGTCCACATCAGCCATCACAGCACGGCGGACGGCATCGTCCTCAGAGGAGAAGGAGGTGGAGCCGGGGATCACATACTTCTTGGATTCTTCCAGGAAGGGAATGATGCAGTCCTGCTTTGCGCGGTTGACAGACTCATCATCCAGCTGTGTGACCTCATCCTGGCTCAGAATGAACGGGCCGGAGCTCTGTGCAAAGGTGAAGGTGCCGATGGCATTCTTGGGAGACAGGCCGTCAGGATTCTTCATTACATAATCGGTGAAGATCGGCTTGCCGTTCTGCATGGTGTAGTGAGTGCCCTCAATACCCATGTTGATCAGCAGGGTGCCCTCTTCGCTGTACATGTAGTCCAGCAGAGCGACCACGCGGTCAACGTTCTTGCAGCTTGCGGTGATGGCGGCGGCTGCAATGGCACGCGGCTCCTGATCAATATAGGAGTGGATCTGTGCATCGCCCTTGGGGGGTACGGTGGCCTCAACATGGAAGCCGGGGAAGGAGGCAGGCATGGTGGCGTTCTGTGCAGCCAGCATACCGCCCAGCGGGCCGTAGAAGGAAGCCACCGCGTTCTGGGCCAGCTTCGGCACGAAGGAAGCGTAGTCCATGGTGATGATCTCAGGGTCGATATAGCCCTTCTCGTACATATCGTGCATCCAGGTCACGGCCTTTTTGTACTTGGGGTCGATGGGGCCGTAGTGAACCTTGCCGCCATCGTCCGGGTCGGTGTAGAAGTCATCCAGGCAGCCGAAGGCGGTGCAGAAGTTCCGCAGGCCGGTCATATCGTAGGAGCTGAAGGGAATCTCATCGTTGGTGCCGTTGCCGTTCAGGTCGGTGGTCTTGACCAGATGCCAGTAGTTCTCCCAGTCCTCCAGGGTCACGGGGCTCTCAATGCCCAGCTTTTCCAGCCAGTCGGTGCGGACGATGTAGGGCATATTGCCGGAGACCTTCTCATCCAGCATGGGCATATAATAAATATTGCCGTCGCTGTAAGTCAGTGCTTTTTCGACACCGTCCCGCTTGTCGATCTCCTTCTTCAGGTTGGGCATGTTGTTCTCGATGTAGTCGTTCAGGGACAGGATCACGCCGGACTCGCCGTATTTCAGCACCTCGGTGGTGGGCATATCCATAATGATATCCGGCAGCTGAGCATCCATCATCACAAGGTTCAGGCGCTCGTTGTAGTTGTCCTGCGGGGGATTATCAAATTCAAAATCCATATTGAATTTTTCGCCCAGGACCTTCCAGACATCCATCTGCTCGGCAGCAACCTCATTCGCGGCCTTGGATTTCAGGATGCGAACAGTGATACGCTCGTTGGAAGCAGCTGCTCCGGAACCGGCAGCAGAAGAAGTAGTAGAGGAAGAGCTGCCACAGCCCTCCAGGACACCCAATGCCAGAGAAGCGACCATAGCGCTGCATACGGCGCGTCTGCTGATTTTTCTTTCTTTCATAAAATCTTTTCCTCCTTGATGTATGGAATGGGACGGGGAAGATCCCCGTGCTTCCATAACCTCCGTTCAGCTCGTACGCTGCCGACCAGTGGTTTTTCCTTACTCAGAAGCATATCATGTTCTTTTTGAAATTGCAACATTTTTTGATACAAAACGCACAAAAGATTTTCTCGTTTTTGAGTGTGATTGTTGCACAATATCCACAAAGATGCGTTTTTTCTTCCTTTTGTCATGGTGCGGGATGAAATGTCATGCTCCTTCACCTTGACGATTCCGGCACAAAAAGATATGCTGGAAACAAAATTGGAATCGGAGATCCATTCAAAAGAAAGGAAGAGAGAAACTATGAGTAAGCAGATCACAGCCATCATCGTGGGCGCGGGCCACCGGGCGATCCTGTACAGCCTGTATGCGCTGGAACACCCGGACGAGCTGAAGATCGTGGGCGTAGCAGATCCGGATCCGATCCGGCGGAAAAAGGTTGCGGAGATGCATGGCTTCGGGGAGGAAATGTGCTTCAGGAACGCTGAGGAGCTGGCAGAAAGGCCCAAGCTGGCAGATGCGGTGATCAATGGAACCATGGACCGCCAGCATGTGCCCACTGCGGTTCCGCTTCTGCGCGCAGGATATGATATGCTGCTGGAAAAGCCCTTCGCGATCAGCGAGGAGGAAGTAAACTATTTATATAAGGTGGTAAAAGAGACCGGGCGGAAGGTGATGATCTGCCACGTTCTGCGGTATGCGCCCTTCTATGTCGCAATCAAGCAGAGACTGCTGAGCGGGGAGATCGGTGACATTATCAATATTCAGGCCACAGAACATGTCAGCTACCATCATCTGGCCGTCTCCTTTGTGCGCGGCAAATGGGGCAACGAGGAAAAATGCGGGGCTCCGATGCTGCTGGCAAAGTGCTGCCATGACATGGATCTCATTATGTGGCTGAAGAGTGGCGTTTCGCCCAAACAGATCGCAAGCTTTGGAAGTGACTTCCAGTTTGATCCTGCCAAGAAGCCCGCAGGGGCAGGCAAGCGCTGTCTGGTGGATTGCCAGTGCGAGGAGACTTGTCTGTACTCCGCCAAAAAGCATTATCTGGATCACCCGGATCGGTGGGCGTTCTATGTATGGGACTGCCTGGAGAATATTGAGAATCCGACGCTGGAGGACAAGCGCAAGTCGCTGATGACAGACAATATCCATGGACGCTGTGTGTGGGATTGTGAACATACGGTGGTGGATCATCAATCGGTGCTGATGAATTTTGCGGATGGCGCAACTGCGACCCTGAACATGATCGGCGGCACCGCGAAGCCGGAGCGTAATATCCATATCATTGGTACGAAGGGTGAAATCAAGGGCGTGTTTGACGATTCTGTTTTCACTGTGCGCACCATAGATACCGCCAGCGAGAAGGGCTGGAACGAGGAAGTGGTAGACCTGAAGATCGGTGGAGATAAGAGCGGCATGACAGGCTCTCATGGCGGCGGCGACCTGCGGCTGGTGGAGGACTTTGTTCATGTGCTTCAGGGCGAGGAGCCTTCCATCTCCTGCACAACGATCAAAGATTCGATCAATGGGCATCTGGGGGTCTTCTGCGCAGAGCGTGCTCGCAAGGAGAGCGCCGTCATAACGATGCCAGACATCAGATAATGCGGTGCTGACATAGAAAACGTCCCCGTGCAGTTTTGATATCCTGCACGGGGACGTTTTGTGATCTTTTTATTTCCTCATTTCCGCATTCACCCATTCCCGCACGCGGTCAGGCCGGTTGGTGACGATGCAGTCAGGGCCAAGGGGCAGCAGGGAACGGACTGCGTCCTGGGTGTCCACGGTCCAGAACGCGGCCTGGATGCCCATGGCGTGGAGCTGGTTCACGAGATCGGGGTTGGAGTAGGCGGTGTGGTACTCGCAGCTGACGATGTCCACAGGGAAATCCAGCGTTTTGATGTAGGCAGCCACATCCGCCTGCTCCTCCAGATGGCCGATGACCTGCTCCACGGTCTCGCCGGGGAAGTTGGCGCGGAGCATATCCACCTTGTCGGCCACAGTGCGGTAGATGAGATTGTTCCGCAAGTCGATGCAGTTTTCCTCGCTGAAGGGCTCATCCATGCTGTTCACAAGGCCCAGATCCTTCCACACCACCGGCGGAGGCAGCACCATGCTGAGGAAAGCGCCGTAGGTCAGTGCGCCTACCTTCAGCTCAGGCATCAGCTGCTTTGCCTGCCGCAGCTGGGAGTGGTGGAAGGAGATGAGGGTGAGCCGGTCGGTGAGCCCGGCGGCGCGGACCGCATCCAGCACCCGGGGCACAAAGTCGGGGTCGTCCTGCAGTGGGCTTTTCAGTTCCAGCTGCACCTGGGTGCCCTCCATGCCGGCGCAGAGCTCCAGCGCTTCCTGCAGCGTGGCGATCCTCTCGTTGGCGTAGATGGCATCTTTCCAGCTGCCAAAATCCAGGGTCTTCAGCTCGCCCATGGTCAGGTCGTAGATCTGGCCGGAGATGTCGGTGTGCATATCCACCATATAGTCGTGGTGGATGACCAGCTCGTTGTCGTAGGTCTTCTGTACATCCATTTCCACGCCGTCCGCGCCAATCTCCATCGCCTTGCGGAAGGCGACCAGCGTGTTCTCAGGGGCCAGATAGGATGCACCGCGGTGCGCAATGATTTGGGGTGTCGTCATCTTGTGCTATGATTCCTTTCCTCACAGTTGGCTCAGGCCAGATCTTCGCCGTCGGAGGCGATGACCTTTTTATACCAGTAGAAGCTATCCTTCCGGCTGCGGGCCAGCGTGCCCTTGCCTTCGTTGTCCTTGTCTACATAGATGAAGCCGTACCGCTTCTTCATCTCGCCGGTGGAAGCACTGACCAGGTCGATGGGGCCCCAGGTGGTGTAGCCCAGCAGGGGCAGGCCGTCCTCGTTGATGGCCTTTTCCATCTGCTCGATGTGGGCCCGCAGGTAGTCGATGCGGTAGGTGTCGTGGATAGAACCATCTGCTTCCACCTTGTCCACCGCACCCAGACCATTCTCCACGATGAAGAGCGGTTTCTGGTAGCGGTCATACAGGCTGTTCATGGTGATGCGCAGGCCCACCGGGTCGATGGCCCAGCCCCAATCGCTGGCCTTGAGGTAGGGGTTCTTGACGGCATCCATGATGGCATTGCCGCTGGCCTTGTTCATCAGTTCGGGGTCCACAGTGGTGCAGCGGCTGGAATAGTAGCTGAAGGAGATGAAGTCCACAGTGCCCTCTTTCAGCAGCTGCTCGTCGCCCGGCTCCACCTGCAGGGCGATGCCTGCACGCTCCATCCGTTTTTTGGCCCAGACAGGGTATTCGCCGCGGGACTGGACATCAATGAAGAAGTAGTTGTCGCGGTCAGCCTCGGCAGCAGCCTGCACATCGGCAGGGGCGCAGGTGCGGGGGTAGAACTGACCGGCGGCCAGCATACAGCCCACCATGGCATCGGGCATGATGGCATGGGCCAGCTTGACGGCCTTTGCGCTGGCCACCAGCTCGTGGTGAGCGGCCTGATACTTGACCTGCTGCACGTTCTCGCCGGGTGCAAAGAGCAGACCGGCTCCCATAAAGGGCATGTGGAGCAGCATGTTGATCTCGTTGAAGGTCAGCCAGTACTTGACCTTACCCCGGAAGCGCTGGAACAGCACCTCACAGTAGTGAGCGTAGGCATCCACCATCCGGCGGTCTTTCCAGCCGCCGTACTTTTTGATCAGGGCAATGGGGGTATCAAAGTGGCACAGGGTCACCAGCGGCTCAATGCCGTACTTGTGGCACTCATCAAAGAGTTCCTCATAGAAGCGCAGGCCCTCTTCGTTGGGCTGCGCGTCATCGCCGTTGGGCAGGATGCGGGTCCAGGCAATGGACAGGCGGTAGCAGCGGAAGCCCATCTCGGCAAAGAGCTTGATGTCCTCCTTGAAGTGGTGGTACATGTCAATGGCTTCGTGGGAGGGGTAGAAGTGCTCGGCATCGCAGTCCAGCATCTTCAGCTGGCCCAGCGCCACGGGAAAGCGGTCGGGGCCAAAGGGCACCACGTCCACACTGGACAGGCCGCGCCCGCCCTCGTTGTAAGCGCCCTCGCACTGGTTGGCGGCAGTGGCACCGCCCCACAAAAAGTCTTTCGGGAATTTGCCCATAGGTCTTACCTCCTGATGCAGTTGAATTCTGATGATTCAATGATACCATGTTCTGAGCCGCTGTCAACCGGGAAAGTACGACTTTAGCCGTCAATTCGACGAAAAATGTTGCTGATTTTTGACACTTTTCACGAAGAAATCGAAAATTGCGGGCAATTTTCCTTGGAATCTGTTTCTTCCAAACGGACAGTAAGTGTGATAGACTGAATAGGTAAACGGAAAACGGCTCACCCTGCCCTTCGTTGCTCTGCAATGCCGGAGCGGGCGAGGACGTTGATGAAAGAGCTATCAGGAAAAATGGAGTGTTTGCTATGACTGAATTCAAGCCCATCAAGGAAGGCAAAGTCCGCGAGATCTATGACAATGGCGACAGCCTCATTATGGTTGCCACCGATCGTATCTCTGCATTTGATGTGATCCTGAAAAATAAAGTGACCAACAAGGGCAAGGTGCTGACCCAGATGAGCAGATTCTGGTTCGACTACACCAAGGATGTTCTGCCCAACCACATGCTGAGCGTGGATACCGCCGATATGCCCGAGTTCTTCCGCACGCCTGCCTTTGAGGGCCGGAGCATGAAGTGCCGCAAGCTGGCCATGCTGCCCATCGAGTGCATCGTGCGCGGCTACATCACCGGCAGCGGCTGGGCCAGCTACCAGCAGAACGGCACCGTCTGCGGCATCCGCCTGCCCGAGGGTCTGCAGGAATCCCAGCAGCTGCCCGAGCCCATCTACACTCCTTCCACCAAGGCTGAGATCGGCGACCACGATGAGAACATCAGCTACGAAAAGAGCATTGAGGTGCTGGAAAAGCAGTTCCCCGGCCATGGCGAGGACTACGCCACCAAGCTGCGGGACTATACCATTGCCCTGTACAAGAAGTGCGCCGCGTATGCCCTGAGCCGCGGCATCATCATTGCCGATACCAAGTTCGAGTTTGGTCTGGATGAGAACGGCAACGTGGTGCTGGGCGATGAGATGCTCACCCCCGATTCCAGCCGCTTCTGGCCGCTGGAGGGCTATGAGGCCGGCCACGGTCAGCCCTCTTTCGATAAGCAGTTCGTCCGCAACTGGCTCAAGGCCAATCCCGACAGCAACTACGATCTGCCTCAGGATGTCATCGACAAGACCATTGCCAAGTACGAGGAAGCTTATGAGCTCCTGACCGGCAAGAAGCTGTAAACACTCTGATCTTCTTTCTCCCCCTCTGCTGTATAACGGCAGGGGGGATTTTTTGTATCAGAGGCAGTTTCCCCCGGAGGGACGGCGGGGTGTTCCACAAAAAAATCCCCCCGCCCATGAACAGATGGGGCGAGGGGAAAGCTAAGGGTTGGCAGTGTTACAGGATGCGCACCCGGATGACGGCAGGGATGGCGGCCAGCTTCTCAGCCAGCCTGTCGTCCAAGGCACCGGTCGCGTCCAGCATGGTGTAAGCCATGTTCTTTTTGCTCTTGTTCACCATGTTTTCAATGTTCAGGCCCGCTTCGGTGGTCAGGGCGGTGATCTGGCTGATCATGCCGGGCTCGTTCTTGTGGATGATGCAGATGCGCTTGCCGCCTGCACGGGGCTGATGCACCTCGGGCATGTTCACCGAGTGGGTGATGTTGCCGTTCTTGAGGTAATCGCTGATCTCCTGCACGGCCATTGCGGCACAGTTGTCCTCGGCCTCCGGCGTGGAAGCACCCAGATGCGGGGTGCAGACAATGCCGGGCTTGCCCAGAATGGCCTCAGTGGGGAAGTCGGTCATGTAGCCGGAGACCTTGCCCGTCTCCATGGCCTCCAGCAGGGCTGCGGTGTTCACCAGCTCACCGCGGGCGTAGTTCAGGATCTTCACGCCGTCCTTGCACAGGGCAAGGGTCTGGGTGTTGATGGTATCCTTGGTGGTGGGCAGGTAGGGAACATGGATGGTGATGTAGTCGCACAGGGGGAGCATGTCGTTCAGGTTTACGCAGTGGTGTACCTGGCTGGAAAGGTTCCAGGCGGCATCAATGGAGATGTAGGGGTCGTAGCCGTAGACCTCCATGCCCAGCTCAATGGCGCAGTTGGCCACCCGGGAACCGATGGCACCCAGACCGATGACACCCAGCGTCTTGCCCTTGATCTCGTTGCCCACAAACTTTTTCTTGCCCTTTTCCACGGTCTTGGCCATGGCGGGGTCGCCGGTCAGGCCCTGGCACCACTGGGCAGCGGCGGCCACATTGCGGCTGCCTGCGATCAGCATCCCAATGACCAGCTCAGCCACGGCGTTGGCGTTGGCACCGGGGGTGTTGAACACCACGATGCCCTGCTCCGAGCAGCGATCCAGCGGGATGTTATTCACACCGGCGCCGGCACGGGCAATGGCCAGCAGGTTGTCGTTGAAGGTGGTGTTCAGCAGGTCGGCGCTGCGCACCAGAATGCCATCGGGGGCATCGGTGTCCACCGAAACATCAAACAGGTTTTTGTTCAGCTTTGCCAGGCCCACCGGGCTGATGGCGTTCAGGGTCTTGATCGTAAACATACTTTCCTATCTCCTATACACAAATCAGGCATTTGCCTTGCGGAATTTCTCCATGAAGTCCACCAGCTTCTCCACGCCTTCGGTGGGCATTGCATTATAAATGGAAGCGCGCATACCGCCCACCAGACGGTGGCCCTTCAGGTTGACAAAACCGGCTTCGGCGGCCTCGGCGCAGAACTTCTTGTCCATGTCAGGGTCGGGGCTGGTAAAGGTGACATTCATCGTGCTGCGGTAGCGGTGCTCCACAGGGTTGTGGAAGAACTCCTGACCGTCCAGATAATCGTACAGGATCCTGGCCTTGGCTTCGTTGATCTTCTGCATGTTTTCCAGACCGCCGATGTCGTTTTCCAGATACTTGAGCACCAGACCGGTCATATAGATGCACCAGCAGGGGGGCGTGTTGTACATGCTGTCCTTGGCCAGCAGGGTGGTGTAGTTCATCATGGTGGGCACGGTGTCGGCGGCGTGGCCCAGCAGGTCGTCCCGGACAATGGCAATGGCCATGCCGGCGGGGGCTACGTTCTTCTGCACACCAAAGTAGATGCAGCCGTACTTGTTCACGTCCACAGGTTTGGAGAGAATCATCGAGCTCATGTCCGCCACCAGCGGCACACCCTCCACCTGAGGTACCTCAACGTACTGGGTGCCGAAGATGGTGTTGTTCTGGCAGATGTGGATGTAGCTTGCGTCCTTGTCGTAGTCGATGGCGTTGACATCGGGGATGTAGGTGAAATTCTTGTCCTTGCTGGAAGCAACGATCTTCACCTCGCCGAACTTGGCTGCCTCCTTGGCGGCCAGGTTCGAGAAATTGCCGGTGACCAGATAATCGGCCTTGCCTGTGGTCATAAAGTTCAGGGGTACCATGGCAAACTGCTGGGTGGCACCGCCCTGGAAGAAACCGACCTTGTAGTTGTCAGGGATGCTCATTACCCGGCGCAGGGTGGCTTCGGTCTCGGTGATGATGGCATCGAACCACTTGCTGCGGTGGCTCATTTCCATCACGCTCTGGCCGGAATCGCCGTATTCCAGCAGCTCTGCCTGTGCCTGACGGAGCACCTTTTCCGGTAACATGCTGGGGCCTGCGCTGAAGTTGTATACTCGTGCCATATGGAACTCTCCCTTTCCGATCCGTACCGCCGCTCTCATCTGCGGCAGGTGTGTGCTTGATTTGTCCGTAGTATACCGGTTCCGGGGGTGCAAAAACAAGAGCATCTTTGCACAAAGATGGGCCTGCTCTGCCTGTCTTGGACGCACAAAACACACAACTGTCCTTGAATAAAGAACACTTTTTAAGACAAATGTAAAAATATGCTGGTTTTACCGCATGGCTCCTCACTTTTACTGCTTGCCTGTTTGTGCCGGGTGTGGTATAATCGTGTTGAAATGAGACAAATGTAAAAGTAAAAAATCGGAGGTGAAACCGGTGTACGGACTTTCAGACAGACTGAAACCACTCTCTGCCGCCGAGGAGCAGGTGCTGCTGGCGCTCTGGGAATGCCCCGCCCCGGCCACCCGGCGGGATATCAGCGAAAAGCTGACCGCCACCGGCTGGGCTCCGGCCACGGTGCTCAACTTTTTGTACCGTCTGGAGGAAAAGGGCTGGGTCAAGGGCGGCAAGGCGGGGAGCCAGAACACCTATCTGCCCACGGTCACCCGCCGGGCCTATTGCGTTGCGGCCATGCGCCAGCGGATGGACACCCTGTTCGGCGGCAGCTTGCCCGAAGCGGTCCGCGCCCTTGCCAGCGAGAGCGGCGCTTCCCAGAGCCAGCTGGAACAGGCCATCCGGGTGCTGGAGGAGCAGCATCAGGAGGCAGAAGAATACGACCTGTACGATCCCTATGGGTGACGGAAAACGAAAAAGCTCCCATTACGGGAGCTTTTTCGTTGCATTCGGTCGAAAGATGTGTTAAAATCAAATGCGAAAAGGTACTGCACATAACGGCAGGCGGGGAGCCCACACTTCCGGAAGGAGGTGAGAGCAATGCCGATTACTTTGACGTTCCATATTTTTGGACTGGTATTTACCATCAAGGTGAAAAGCGAAAACCGCCACCCTGGCCGGTGACGGTTTTCTATGCAAATAGATAGCTAAAACCCTTCAGGGCTAACCGCTTGTCGCAGTGCCTTTTCTATTTGTAGTATAGTGATTTTTTCCTGGTTTGTCAAGTGGCGGAAGGATATACGATGGAGTGCAGATTGAAAGCAAAAAAGTGCGGCGGCTGTCCGATGCTGGGGCTGGATTATGCCGAGCAGCTCAAACAAAAAGAAGCCGCTGTCCGTAAGCTGGTGGGGAAATACGGCCCGGTGGCTCCCATCCGGGGCGCGGAAAACCCCTGCCATTACCGCAATAAGGTGATCTCTACCTTTGCAGCGGGCCCCGGCGGGAAACTGGTGTCCGGCATCTATGCGGCAGGCACGCATAAAGTGCTGCCTGTGGAAAGCTGCCTGCTGCAGGACGAAGTGCTGGACACCGTGATGCAGGCGGTGCGGGCGGCGGCCAGCACCTGCCGCTACCAGCCTTACAATGAGGACAAGGGCACCGGCCTGCTCCGCCACTGCCTGCTGCGGCGCGGCGTGGTGTCCGGGCAGGTGATGGTGGTATTGGTGACCGCCCAGCCGGTTCTGCCCGGGGCGAAAAACTTTGTCCGCGCTCTGCTGGCCGAAGCCGAAAAGCGCCATGTCCCTGTGACCACCGTGGTGCAGAACTACAACCCTCGCCGCACCAGCGTGGTGCTGGGCGAAGAGGAAAAGGTGCTCTACGGCAAGGGCTTCATTCTGGATACCCTCTGCGGCAAGACCTATGCCCTGAGCCCCCGGAGCTTCTACCAGATCAACCATGACCAGACCGAGGTGCTGTATGGTCTGGCTGTGGAAGCCGCCCGCCTGACCGGCAAAGAGGTGGTGCTGGATGCCTACTGCGGCATTGGCACCATCGGCCTGACCGCCAGCGGCAGGGCAAAGCAGGTGGTGGGCGTAGAGCTGAACCGGGACGCTGTGCGGGATGCCATCGGCAACGCAAGGCACAACAACGTGAAAAACGCCCGCTTCTTTGCCGCCGATGCCACCCAGTGGATCACAGAAGCAGCGGCCGCCGGGCAGAGAGCAGATGTTATTTTCATGGACCCGCCCCGCGAAGGCTCCACCCCCCAGTTCATTGAGAGCGTGGCCCGCATGGCCCCCAAACGGGTGGTCTATGTCAGCTGCAACCCCGAGACCATGGCCCGTGATCTTGCCCTCCTGACCGCCAAGGGCTACCGCGCCGAGGGCTTTACCCCTGTTGATCTCTTCCCCCAGACCGCCCATTGTGAGGTGGTCGGCGCGCTGACCAGATCACAGAAGTCCAAAGGGTGAAACAAGCCACAATGAATGGATATTTTTATGTATTAACGGCCATTGACCTTTTTGTGCTGAGCTTCATGTGCATCCTCACAAAGCTCAGCGAGTCCCTGAACAAAAAGCAGAAGCAGGGATTTTTCCTTGCTTTTGCGCTGATCGCGGCGATCTCGGTGCTGGAGGTGGTGACACTGGCGGTGGATGGAATCCCGGCGGGCTACCGCTGGCTGAACATCCTGTCCAACTATTTGGGGTTCGGCCTGTCCCCGGGAGTGTGTCTCTGCCTTGTGTATGTCATGGACCGGAAAAAGAGGATGAACCGCTGGTTCAGGGCGGCGGTGTGCTGCGAGGCGTGCTACCTGCTGTTCCTTGCTCTGTCCATCCCCGCCGGGCTGGTGTTCTCCGTCAGCGCCGACAACGTTTATTCCCGTGGGCAATACTTCTATATTTATATCATCCTGTATTTTGCGGCCATCGTGTATCTTTCGGTGTCCACCTTCGTTACGGCGCGGGAATTTCAGAACCGCAGCCGGGCGCTGATCTACCCCCTGATGATCTTTCTGCTCATTGAGACCATCATTCAGGTGACACTGCCGGACCTCCACGTTACATGGCTGTGCGTTACCCTGTTGTCGGTGCTGTACTTTATCTACTGCAGCGAGATGTGGAACCAATTGGATGCCCTTACCGGGCTGCTGAATCAGAACAGCTATCTGAACCGCACTGCTGAGATGCGCCGCCGCGGCGGGGTGCTGGTGGTGTTCGATGTGGACGACTTCAAGCAGATCAACGACCGCTACGGCCACCTGCAGGGGGATCTCTGTCTGGCCGAGATCGGCCGCTGCATCAAAAAAGCCTATGCCCGCAGCGGCTACTGCTACCGTACCGGCGGCGACGAGTTTTGTGTGCTGATGGAAAACGCCGACCGGGAGGCCCAGTGCGCGCAGGAGTTTGTACTCCAGCTGGAACAGCGGCGAAAAGCCGTGGACTTTCTGCCCACGGTGTCCTTTGGCTCAGCTCCCTTTTTGGGGGAGGATGTGCTGGCTGTGAAGAATCGGGCCGACCGGGAGATGTACCGCTACAAAAAGGCCCAGAAGCCCGATGCTGCAGGCGAAATAACCGAAGGCGAAAGGGGCTGACCAGAACGCCACCCCGGAGGACATTGATCGGCTCCACCGTCTGCTCCCACTTCAACATCATTACCTCCTATGAAAAGGGACTGCTGCACTGGGATCTTCCCCTGTGCGGCAGTCCCTTTCCTTGTTCTGGCAGGGCACGATGTGGAATGGCGTGATTTGTACTGGCTTTTTTGCATTTCCTGTACTATAATAAAGAGCTGTGAAGTTTACACCCGCTATCACTGGGAAAGGAGAATCACCCCTTGAATAAAATGCTTACCCACCTGAACGGCTACAAGCGCGAGGCTGTGCTTGCACCGCTGTTCAAGATGCTGGAAGCCACGTTCGACCTGTTTGTGCCGCTGGTCATGGCAGACATCGTCAACGTGGGCATTGCAGCACATGATTTCCACTATATCCTTGTGCGGTGCGGCATCCTGCTGCTGCTGGCCGTTGTGGGCCTTGCCTGCAGCCTGACGGCCCAGTATTTCTCGGCCAAGGCGGCGGTGGGCTATTCCACCTCCTTGCGCCATGCCCTGTTTGAGCACATCCAGAGGCTTGGCTTTACCGAGATGGATACCATGGGCACCAGCACCCTCATCACCCGCATGACCAGTGACATCAATCAGGTGCAGAGCGGTCTGAACCTCTTCCTGCGCCTGTTCCTGCGCAGCCCGTTCGTGGTGGTTGGTGCCATGGTCATGGCGTTCACCGTGAATGTGCGGGCCGCCTGGATCTTTGTGGTCGCCATCCCGCTGCTGAGCGTGGTGGTGTTCGGGGTCATGGTCATCACCAACCCGCTGTACAAAACGGCCCAGGCCCGGCTGGACCGTGTGCTGGGCCTGACCCGCGAGAACCTGACCGGTGTGCGCGTGGTCCGCGCCTTTGATAAGGAGCAGAGCGAGATCGACCGCTTTGAGTCGGCCAACGACCTGCTGACCCGGATGCAGCTCCATGTGGGCCACATCTCCTCCCTGATGAGCCCGCTGACCTACGTCATCATCAATCTGGCCATCGTGGCTCTGCTCTATGTGGGCAGCATCGAGATCAATGTGGGCGGCATGGCTTCCGGCGATGTGATCGCGCTGGTGAACTACATGAACCAGATCCTGGTGGAGCTGGTCAAACTGGCAAACCTCATCGTGCAGGTGAGCAAGGCGCTGGCCTGTGCCGGCCGTGTGCAGGCTGTGCTGGACACCGAGCCCGGCATGGAGTTCCCCGCGGCCCTTAAGGGCGAGGCACCTGCAGACAAGGCCGGGGATGCTGTGCGGTTCGACCATGTCAGCTTGACCTACGCCGGTGCCGGTGCCCCCAGCCTGACCGATATCAGTTTTACCGCAAAGCGCGGCCAGACCATTGGTGTCATCGGCGGCACGGGCAGCGGCAAATCCAGCCTCATCAACCTGATCCCCCGCTTTTATGATGCCACGGAGGGCACCGTGGAGATCCTGGGCCGTCCGGCGCAGGAGTACCCCCGCGCGGCTCTGCGCGGCAGTGTGGCGGTCGTAATGCAGAAAGCCCAGCTGTTTGGCGGCACCATCCGCTCCAACCTGCTGTGGGGCAACAAAAACGCGGCGGACGCTGACCTGTGGGCCGCACTGGAGACTGCGCAGGCTGCGGATTTTGTCAGGGCAAAGCCCCTTGGGCTGGACGAGCCTGTGGAGCAGGGCGGCCGGAACCTGTCCGGCGGCCAGAAGCAGCGCCTGACCATTGCCCGTGCGCTGGTGGGCAAGCCGGAGATCCTGATCCTGGACGACAGCGCCAGCGCGCTGGACTACGCCACCGATGCGGCCCTGCGCAAGGCGCTGGCCGCTCTGCCCGGTGACCTGACCGTGTTCATCGTGAGCCAGCGTGCCGCCAGCCTGCAGCACGCCGACCAGATCATCGTGCTGGATGACGGCAGGATGGTGGGCCTGGGCAGGCACGCCGATCTGCTGAAGACCTGCCCCGTTTACGAGGAGATCTACGCCAGCCAGTTCAAGAAAGGGGATGCGCAGAAATGAGTGCAAAAGCAAAGAGTAAGCTGACCCCGGAACAGCGCAAGGCAACGCTTCGGCGGGTGCTGGAAAAGATCCGCCCCTACAGCTTTTTTGTGGTGTGCAGCCTGATCGTGGCCGCCGTGAGCGTGGCTGCCCAGCTGTATATCCCCATCCTCTGCGGCAGCGCCATTGATATGATGCTGGGCAAGGGGAATGTGGACTTCAACGGTGTTCTGCGCATCGTGGTGGAGATCGTGATCGTGGCCGTGGTGGCTGCATTTGCCCAGTGGCTGCTGAGTGTCTGCAACAACCGTATCACCTTCTCGGTCAGCCGGGACCTGCGCAACGCCGCGCTCCGTAAGATCCAGACCCTGCCGCTCTCTTATCTGGACAGCCACCCCTCCGGCGATATCGTCAGCCGCATGGTCGCCGATGTGGACACTTTTGCGGACGGCCTGCTCATGGGCTTTACCCAGCTGTTCAGCGGCGTGCTGACCATCCTTGGCACCCTGCTGTTCATGCTCGGTGAAAATGTGCCCATCACGCTGGTGGTGGTCTGCATCACCCCGCTGAGCCTGGTGGTGGCAAGCTTCCTTGCCAAGCGCAGCTACAAGTATTTCCAGGGCCAGAGCACCGTGCGCGGTGAGCAGACTGCCCTGGTCAACGAGATGATCGAGGGCCAGAAAGTCGTGCAGGCCTTTGGCCATGAGGCCGAGAGCCTTGCCGCCTTTGACGAGGTGAATGGCCGCCTGCAGAGCGTGAGCCTGAAGGCCATCTTTTTCTCCAGCATGACCAACCCCGCTACCCGCTTTGTGAACAACATCGTTTATGCAGGTGTCGGTCTGGTGGGTGCCGTTTACGCTGTGGCAGGCGGCATCACCATCGGCCAGCTGAGCATCTTCCTGAACTATGCCAACCAGTACACCAAGCCCTTCAACGAGATCTCCGGCGTGGTCACCGAGCTGCAGAACGCACTGGCCTGCGCGGCCCGTGTGTTCGAGCTGCTGGATGCCGAGGACCAGGTGCCCGAGGCGGAGAACGCCAAGGTGCTGGAGACCGACGGCCATGTGGAGCTGAAGGACGTTTCCTTCCGCTACCTGCCGGACCGCCCCCTCATCGAGGGGCTGGATCTGGATGTGAAGCCCGGCCAGCGCATCGCCATCGTCGGCCCCACCGGCTGCGGCAAGACCACCCTTATCAATTTGCTCATGCGGTTCTATGATGTCAACAGCGGCTCCATTGAGGTGGCCGGAAACGATATCCGCACCCTGACCCGCGCCTCCCTGCGCGGCAGCTACGGCATGGTGCTGCAGGAGACCTGGCTGCGTGCCGGTACCGTGCGGGACAACATTGCCTACGGCAAGCCCGATGCCACGGAGGAAGAGATCGTTGCCGCCGCCAAAGCGGCCCACGCCGACAGCTTCATCCGCCGCCTGCCCAAGGGTTACGATACCGTCATTGCTGAGGACGGCGGCAACATCAGTCAGGGCCAGAAGCAGCTGCTCTGCATCGCCCGCGTGATGCTCTGCCTGCCCCCCATGCTGATTTTGGACGAGGCGACCTCCTCCATCGACACCCGCACCGAGGTGCGCATCCAGGCTGCCTTTGCCCGGATGATGCAGGGCCGCACCAGCTTTATCGTGGCCCACCGCCTGTCCACCATCCGTGAGGCCGATGTCATCCTGGTGATGAAGGATGGCCATATCGTGGAGCAGGGCGACCACGACACCCTGCTGGAGCAGGGCGGCTTCTATGCCAAGCTCTATAACAGCCAGTTCGAGGGCGTAGAGACCTGAAAAAACAAAAATGGGAGATGCCAACAGCGGCATCTCCCATTTTTTATGCGATGGTTTCCAGCACCGGTTCCTCCGGCGGGGGAAGCAGGGTGGAGTGGGCTTCCACGAACTCTGCCGCCCGCTGGCTGGCGATGCCCTGCCGCACCTTGCGGAAATCGTTGGCAGGGAAGGTGCGCTCACCCTTCCAGTGCGCCAGCGCGGCCTCCACCTCGGCATCGGTGGGCCAGAGGTGTTCCCGCTCGGCCACCATCAGAAGGCCCAGACTGCCCCGCAGCTTCTGCTCTGCCTGTGCGTGGAGCTCAGTGCGGAACAGCTCCACAGTCTGGCCCCGCACCTTGAGGTACTGGTCAAAGTTGACGTTGTTGGCCTGCAGCCGCAGGTTGAAGTTCCGCTGCTCGGCAAAATAGTTGCCGGAGACCAGGTCCTTGGGCAGGGTGCCCTTGACACAGCCGCCCAGCTGGAAGATAAGCTCCCGGCGGGCCAGTGCCTTGGCCTGCGCACAGCGCTGGGCATAGAGCTCCCGTGCCACCTGCTGGCGCAGAGCCGCCTTGCCTGCGGCATCGGCGGCGCGGTCTTCATCGCCGTGCCGGGTGTTCACTTCCAACTCAATGCTCACCTGCCGGATGGGCCGGGGCTGGATGGGCTGGGTGAAGCCGGTGTAACGTTCCAGCTCCAGCGGCGGCAGGCAGTAGAACTCTGCCCCCGCCCGGAAGCCTTCGGCCCGGTTGACGGCCAGCAGCTCAAAATCCGGATCGGTCACGGGAACCAGATGCTCTTTTTCCACAAGCTCCTGATATAAAGTGGAAAAACCGGTCAGGATAGCCCGGTTCACGGCGGCGGTCAGCAGGTCCTCTTCCGCCTGCGGCGGGTTCTCTGCGGCCTGCTCGGCCTGAATGGCCGCTTCCAGCTCCTCGGCGCTGGCGGAAAATACCACCCGGCAGTCCCCGGGCTGGGGCATTCCGATATGTTCCAATACCATTGCGGTGACCTCCTCTCAGCGGCTAAAGCTGACCATCAGTGCCAGCAGCACAACGGCCAGACAGAAATAGAGGATCTCGGCACCCAGAACGGAGCGGTCGCCCTCCACATACATCTTTTCGGGATCTTCGGGGTCGTAGTACAGCGTGACCGTTTCCCCGCTGGCAAAACCCTTGCCCTTGGCGGCTTTGGGGTAGTGCAGGCGGTGGCTGCCGCCCTCGGTCTCGAACTCAAGCAGATAAGCCGTGCCGTCCCGGCTCTGAACGGTGCCTGCCACCCGGGCCTCCACACGCTGGCCCTTCTGCTGTAAGCGGCGGCGCTGCAGCACACTGCGCAGGCCCATGTAGAACATGATGCCCGCGCCGATGATGAAGATCAGAACATTGAACATTCAGTTTCCCTCATTCCGTCATTACTCGCCCGGCGGCATACAGGCCGGACGGTCAGCTTTTATTGTACCATATTCCAGCCCAAATGCCCCTGTACGGAGTGCCCGAAATTTAGAGCATTTTTTTGTCGAACAATTTTGAAAATAGTGCTTGACTTTTCTTGTGGCTGTGGTATAATAACTAACGTTCCGAGCTAAACGGCCCGCGAACAAAACAGAATATGCGGATATGGCGGAATTGGCAGACGCGTTAGATTCAGGTTCTAATCGGGGCAACTCGGTGGAGGTTCAAGTCCTCTTATCCGCACCAAACCATGAAAATCCGAACCTTTTCTCGAAAGAGAAGGGTTCGGATTTTTTGTTTTCCTTGCGCTGGGATTTTCTGATTTACAAACCTGAAGTGCTGTATTATAATAAAGTAATCAAACAACAGGAGGCTCCTCAGAATGTCCCATTTGATCGAAACGGTATACAACCTGCTCTGGGGTGATTTGTTCACCCTGCCGGTGGGCGGCGGCATCGGCATTTCGCTGATGGCGGTGCTGCTGCTCACGGCGGGCGTGTTCTTCACCCTGCGCACCCGGCTGCTGCCCGTGCGGCTGTTCCGGGATATGATCGCCGCTGTCTGCGAGAAGAACCAGAGCATGGACAGCCTTTCCTCTTTTCAGACGCTCATCGTCTCCACGGCCACCCGGGTAGGCATGGGCAATCTGGTGGGCGTGGTGGCGGCAGTGTCTGCCGGTGGTGCCGGTGCGGTGTTCTGGATGTGGGTCACGGCCCTGTTGGGGGCCTCCACCTCCTTTGTGGAATCCACACTGGCCCAGAAGTACCGGCAGCCTGACCCACTCTATGGCGGGCAGCGCGGCGGCCCGGCCTACTACATCCATGTGCTGGCCGAGCGCAAGCGGGGCAAAAAGCTGCGTCATTCCATCATCGCGGTGTTGTTTGCCATTTCGGGCCTCATCTGCTGGTGCGGCATCAGCCAGGTCATCAGCAACTCGGTCAGCTCTGCCTTTGCCAATGCGTTCTCCATCCCGCCCATCGTGACCACGGTGGTGCTGGTGGTGCTCTCGGCGGTCATTGTCCTGCGCAAAGATGCCACCGTGAAAAGCCTGGATGTCATCGTGCCGATCATGGCGGTCTGCTATTTTGTGATGACGGTCATCATCATTGCGGTGAATTTCCACCAGCTGCCCGCTGTGCTGGGCCGCATCTTCTCGGAAGCCTTCGGCCTGCGGCAGGTGGCCGCGGGCGGCTTTGGCGCGGTGCTGATGAACGGTGTCAAGCGCGGCCTGTTCTCCAATGAAGCGGGCAGCGGTTCGGCCCCCTGTGCGGCAGCGGCTGCCTCCTGCGATGATCCTGTGAAGATGGGCTTTGTGCAGGCACTGGGTGTCCTGATCGACACGGTGGTCATCTGCAGCTGCACTGCCTTTATGATGCTGCTGGCTCCCGTAAATGTCACCACTGGGCTGACCGGCATGGACCTGCTGCAGGCAGCGGCGCAGTACCATCTGGGCAGCTTTGGCGTGGTGTTCATTGCCGTCACGCTGGCGCTGTTCAGCTTCTCCACCTTCATCGGCATCCTGTTCTATGCCCGCTCCAATGTGGCGTACCTCTTTGGTGACCGCTGGGGCTGGCAGACAGCCTATAAAGTGCTGGCCCTTGTCATGCTGATGGTGGGCGGCCTGGAGGCCTATACCGTGGTGTGGGACCTGGGCGACGTGGGCATCGGCCTGATGACCATATTCAATCTCATTGCCCTCTACCCCATGTCCGGCGAAGCCATTGCCGCCTTGCGGGATTACGAGCGCCGGAAACATCTGACCCAAAACTGACCCTGCCGACAGTTTCCGCAGAAAAGCTGCAAAAATCCGAAAAAAGTAGTTGACAAATCGCCCGCAGTCTGATAAAATAAACAAGTCGTCCGGCAACGGACGTGAACAGAATCTGGGCGTGTTCCCGAGTGGCCAATGGGGACAGACTGTAAATCTGCTGCTTTCAGCTTCGGTGGTTCGAATCCACCCGCGCCCATAAAAAGACCGTCAGCGTAGAGATACGCTGGCGGTTTTCTGTTTGCAGAAGGTTTGGATTTTCATGCGGGTGGATTCGAACAGCTGCGGCGCTGTCGCAGAAGACAGCGCAAAAACAGCCCGGTGGGCTGTTTTTAGCAGCGCGGCTTGCGTAGTCCACCCGCGCCCATAAAAAGACCGTCAGCGTAGAGATACGCTGGCGGTTTTCTGTTTGCAGAAGGTTTGGATTTTCATGCGGGTGGATTCGAACAGCTGCGGCGCTGTCGCGGAAGACAGCGCAAAAACAGCCCAGTGGGCTGTTTTTAGCAACGCGGCTTGCGTAGTCCACCCGCGCCCATAAAAACCGCTGACGTAGAGATATGCCGGCGGTTTTCTGTTTGCAGAGGATGGTGTGGCTGCTCCCGGGGGCGGGCAGGATGCCCTCTCACTGGTTTAGCTGGGTTTTATCACGTCATTGTCCTGAAGTTAAGAGGGAAATTTCAATTTTCACTGTTTTTGAAGAACTGTGTTTTTGATTTATGAAAACAGCACAAAAAATGAAAAATATTAGACAAAATACTGTGTTGATATACTAAAGATGAGACTGAATATTGACATATCCATCTGATATATATATATATATCGCCATTTTTTGTGCGATTTTTGTTGAAAATGCAGAGAAAGGATTTTTGGGATGAAACAATTGAAAAGGCTTACCAGCGTTTTGCTGGTTCTGGGAATAGTTTTAGGGCTGATGCCCCTGTCTGCATTTGCGGCAGAGCCAGAGAACGCAGTGGCAACAACCTTTACGGTAACAGAACAGGTTACCGGCGGTAAGAATACTTATACCTATACGCTGCTCGATGATAACACCGTGGAACTGACGGGGTTTGATACCACAGCTGAGGCAGCGAATGCAGTGATTCCTTCGCCCGTGCAGGGACATCGTGTGACTTCGATTGGAAATGGTGTATTTTCATGCTGCAGAAAATTGAAAACGGTGAAGCTTCCGGATTCAGTAACTTCTGTCGGAGCAGGTTCGTTTTATGAATGTACAAAGCTGGAAAAGGTGTACCTTGGAAATTCAGTTGTTTCGATTGGTGTGAATGCGTTTGCGTATTGTACAATTTTGGAAAGTGTGACACTTCCGGATAGTGTGACACTTCCGGATAGTGTGACACTTCCGGATTCGATTGTCTCAATTGGAACAGGTGCGTTTGGTTGTTGCACCGCATTGAAAACGGTGAACCTTGGAAATTCAGTTGATTCGATTGGTGAGCATGCGTTTAGTGGTTGCACTGCATTGAAAACGGTGAACCTTGGAAATTCAGTTGATTCGATTGGTGAGTATGCGTTTGCGTATTGTACAATTTTGGAAAGTGTGACGATTCCGAGTAGTGTACAGACGATAGGAGAAAATGCGTTTTACTTTGGACCTAGTGGTGAAGGAAAACAATTAGAGAAACTGCATTATACGGGAACCCAGGAACAATGGGATAAACTTGCAAAGGAAAATGATTTTATAAATCAAAATATCCTGTTGACTAACTCGGAGAACTTTGATTGCGCCCATACGGTGAGCTTTGACTGCGGTGGTCGGGCAGAGGGAAGCACCCAGCCAGTGCAGTATGGAGAAAAGGTTCGCCAGCCCGCTGATCCGAAGGCGGAAGGTTACCAGTTTGATGGTTGGTATACGCAAGAAAATGGCGGCGTACCGTTTGACTTCAACCAGGAAATTACGGAAGATGTGAAGGTTTACGCACATTGGAGCGTGAAGCCTACTCCTACCCCTACCCCTACCCCTACTCCTAATCCTGACCCTACTCCTACCCCTACTCCTACCCCTGACCCTGATACTGATACGGCCAAAAAGTATACTCTGACGGAAAAAGACGGTACTCTTGTGCGTGTGACGGTTGTGGAAAATGGAACGACTGTGGATATCACGAAGAATGTGGAGCTGAAAAAAGAGGGTACGACCCAGATCGGAAAAATCCCTGCGGGCGCAATGGTTACGGTTGCGGCAAATGCGGCACCGGAAGGAATGGTCTTTGCGCAGTGGAACATCAGTGATCCGGAACTGATGGGAGACCCTGATGTAGCACACACCAGCCAGACCATGAGGTTTCCCATGCCGACGGCAGATGTGACCGTAGAGGCAATGTACGAAAGCGCGGAAAATGCCAGGGAAACCGAACTGCTGGGCAGTGCTGCAATGATCGGCGCAGTGGGAATTTCGGCTGTTGTACTGGCCTATCAGGCGCATCAGCTGGGAACAGAGCTCTATCTGAAATATCTGCTGCCCAGTGGGGCGGCAATTCCCCAAAACAGGATCCAGCTGGCGGAACTGCTCTGGAAAAATGCAGGAGAGCCTGTACCGGATGTAAATGCAATGTATGAGGACATCGGCCTGAATGAGGAAGCGGCACAGCAGGCCGCACAGTGGGCCGTGGAAAACGAGCTGATGGAGCTGCCTGATGAAGAGCATACGGAGCAGTTCAAGCCGGATGAGCAAATCTCCTATGGAGAAGCCATTCGCGCATGGAAAAAAGCACAGCAGTTGAAAACGGCAGAATAAAATAGCACAAAGCGGAATCGTTCTCTCAGGCAAGGATGGAACGATTCCGCTTTTTCTTTCTATTACCCCGGCAGAAACAGCAGCGTGCCCCGGGCGGCCAGTACGGGCTGGAACAGGCAGCCCGCCAGCCCGGCGGTGAGCGCCACAACGAGAAACAGCAGTGCCAGAACCAGAACAAGCCGGGCCAGCCCGAAGCGGTGGTGCCCGGCGGGGACTTTTTTGCGCTGCATGGTCAAACCTCCCTTTGTATCAGAGCTCTGCGCCATCCTATGCCGGGCTGTGCCGATTGTGTGCGGGCGCAAAATGTGGTACACTGTTACCGACAAATCACGGAGGAACTGTTATGCTGACCATTACACTGCTGGGCACGGCGGCCACCATGCCCCTGCCGGACCGTGCCCTGACCGCCGCGCTGGCCGAATGCGGGGGCCATGCCCTGCTGTTTGACTGCGGCGAGGGTACGCAGGCGGCGGCCCGCCGCGCCGGGGTCAACCTGATGAAACTGGATGCCATCTGCCTGACCCACTATCACGGCGACCATATCTTCGGCCTGCCGGGCCTGCTGCAGACGCTGGGCTGTCAGGGCCGGGAGCGCCCGCTGACCCTTTACGGCCCGGAGGGGCTGGGGGAAATCTGGCCCGCCCTGCGCACCCTGGCCGGGCCGCTGCCGTACCCGGTCAGGGCTGTGCAGCTGGACACAGACCCCATCGACCTGACCACCCTTTCCTCCGGCTGGCCTGCGGGGGCGCAGCTTACGCCTTTCCGCACCCGGCACCGGGTGCCCAGCCGGGGCTACCGGCTCGACCTGCCCCGGGCGGGCCGCTTTGACCCTGCAAAGGCCCGGGCACTGAACGTTCCGGTGCCTGCATGGAAACTGCTCCAGCGGGGCCAGAGCATCCCGCTGGAAAGCGGGGCTGTGGTCGCCCCTGCGGATGTGCTGGGCCCGGCACGCCGGGGCCTGCGGTTCGTGTTCTCGGGGGACACCGCTCCCTGCCCGGCACTGGAACAGGCCGCGCAGAACGCCGACCTCTTCCTCTGCGATGCCACCTACCCCGACAACGAGCAGGAGGCGCAGGCGAAGCAGTGGGGGCACAGCACTTTTGCGCAGGGTGCAGCCATTGCAAAAAAGGCTGACGTGCGCCGGTTCTGGCTGATGCATTATTCGCCCATGATCCTTGAACCGGAAGCCGCCCTGCCCAATGCGCAGGCGGTATTCCCGGCGGCGGAGTGCGGCTTTGATGGCAAACAGATCATCCTGCAATATGACGAGGAAGCAACATGACAACGATCAAACTTGACCCGGGTGCAGCCCTGCTGCTGGATGCGCTCCATGGGGCGGGCCATGCGGCCTACGCTGTGGGCGGCTGTGTCCGGGACAGCCTGCTGGGGCTGGACCCCCACGATTGGGACCTCTGCACCAGCGCCCGCCCGGAGCAGGTGATGGCGCTGTTCGGGGAGGAAAAGTGCATCCCCACCGGCCTGCAGCACGGCACCGTGACGGTGAAGCAGGGCGGCAGGCTCTATGAGACAACGACCTTCCGCACCGAGGGGGCCTACTCCGATGGCCGCCACCCGGATGCCGTCTGCTTTGTGCCGGATGTGCGGGAGGATCTTGCCCGGCGGGATTTCACCATCAACGCCATGGCATACAGCGCCGAGGAAGGGCTCATCGACCCCTTTGGCGGGCGGGACGACCTTGCCGCCCATCTCGTGCGGGCGGTGGGGGAGCCGGAACGCCGCTTTGAGGAGGACGCGCTGCGCATCCTGCGGCTCTACCGGTTCGCGGCCCGGTTCGGCTTTGCCATCGACCCAGCCACCGGTGCTGCTGCCCGGGCACTGGGGCCGCATCTGGACTGCGTCTCGGCAGAGCGCATCCAGGAAGAACTGCTCAAGCTGCTGGCGGCACCCCGGCCCGGAAGCTATCTGGAACCCGCCGTTCTGGCCGTTATCCTGCCGGAGCTGGAACCGGAAAAACAGCCGGAACGGTTTGCGGAACTCTGCCGTACCATCGACCGGATCGAACCAACAGCGGAGAATGTGCCCGCCCGGCTGGCGGCCCTTCTCTGCCCGCTGGGTGAAGCCGGTGCCCGCAAAGCTCTGCGCAAACTGAAATGCTCCAACGCGCTCACAGATGAGGTGACAGTGTTGGAAAGGGAAGCTGGAGGGGGTGCCGGGAGCTTTCTCCTGCCCCGGAGCCGAGACAGGTGGGCCGGGAGTTCCTCTGAGGACCGTCCGCTGGGGTGGGACCCTGCTGCCGCAGGCAGTAGGGCGGGCGATGGAATGGCCCGAACCGTGTCCGAAGAGGAAGCTCCCGGTACGCCCGGCTCCGAGATGCAGCTTACAGCCAAACGCCTTTTGGGCCGCTATGAGCTGCCGACGATCCAACGCCTGACCGCCCTTTGCAGTGCCCGGCATCCGGAACAGACCGGGGCCCTTGCTGCCCTGCGGGCCGAAGCAGAGCAGCTGACAGCAGAAAATGCCTGCTGCCGGGTGAGCCAGCTGGCCGTGAATGGCCGTGACCTGATGGCGGCGGGGGTCAGACCCGGCCCGGGTCTGCGGCAGGTGCTGAACGCCCTGCTGGAGGCTGTCATCACTGGGCAGACACCCAACGAAAAAGACGCGCTGCTGGCAGCGGCGGCTCAATTTTCTGCGTCTTGACAAGAGAAAGAAGCTGCGGTAGTATTATACTACTGTTTTAGTGTGTTATTGGATGAGGAACGATATGACAGAAGCACAGAACACGAAGCGTCCCGGGGCACTCATCGCCATGAGCGGCGGTGTGGACAGCTCGGTGGCGGCATGGCTGATGCAGCAGGCGGGGTACGACTGCACCGGCATCACCATGCGGCTCACCCGCAACGAAACGCTGGGGCAGTCCGGTTTCCACACCTGCTGCTCCGAAAAGGATATCGAGGATGCCGCCGAGGTGGCCTTTGCGATGGATATCCCCTATGAGGTGCTGGATTTCACCGCCGACTTCCGGGAGAAGATCATCGAAAAGTTCATCCGGGTGTACGAAATGGGCGGCACGCCCAACCCCTGCATCGACTGCAACCGGTATATGAAGTTCGACCACCTGCTCCGCTGGGCCGAGAGCCATGACATGGAGTATGTGGTCACGGGCCATTACGCCCGGGTGGAGCAGGACGAGGCCACCGGCCGCTGGCTGCTGAAAAAGGGGCTGGACGAGGGCAAGGATCAGAGCTATGTGCTCTATAACCTGACCCAGGAGCAGCTGGCCCATGTGCGCCTGCCGCTGGGGGGGCTGCACAAGGCCGAAGTGCGTGAGATCGCGGAAAAGCAGCATTTTATCAACGCCCGCAAGCACGACAGCCAGGATATCTGCTTTGTGCCGGACGGCGATTACGCCCGCTTCATGGAGGACTTCACCGGCAGGCATTACCCGGCAGGCGATTTTCTGGACGAGAACGGCAAAAAGGTGGGCACTCACAATGGCGCGGTGCGGTATACCATCGGCCAGCGCAAGGGCCTTGGCCTTGCCATGGGTGCGCCGGTGTATGTCTGCGCCAAGGATATGCAGGCCAACACCGTCACGGTGGGCCCGGAGGAGAACCTGTTTGATCGCATCGTCTATGCCGACGAGGTGAACTGGATCGCCATCCCGGAGCTGACCGCGCCCTTGCGGGTCACGGCCCGCACCCGCTACCACCAGACCGAGCAGGCGGCCACCGTCTACCCGGCAGGAGAGGGGCAGTTCCGGCTGGAATTTGACCAGCCCCAGCGTGCCCCCACGCCCGGCCAGGCCGTGGTGCTGTATCAGGGGGATGTTGTGCTGGGGGGCGGCACCATCGTTGCGGTGGAATAAACCGCTCAGGCGCTTTGCAGGAAAGTGATAAAGTAAAACAGAAGCAGCTGTGCCGAACCGGTAAAACGAACGGCACAGTGTAAAATGGAGGAGCAAGTATCTATGCAGGATCAATATTCCCGCACCCAGCTGCTGCTGGGCAAGGAAGCAATGGAAAAGCTGCACAATTCCCGTGTGGCGGTGTTTGGCATTGGCGGCGTGGGCGGCTACACGGTGGAAGCGCTGGCACGCAGCGGTGTGGGCGCGCTGGACCTCATTGATGATGACAAGGTCTGCCTGACCAACCTGAACCGCCAGATCGTGGCCACCCGCAAGACCGTGGGCCAGTACAAGGTGGATGTGGCCGAACAGCGTATCCACGAGATCGACCCCAACATCAAGGTCACCACCTACAAGATCTTCTTCACCCCGGAAACGCAGGATCAGTTCGATTTCACCCAGTACGACTATGTGGTGGATGCCATCGACACCGTCACCGGCAAGATCGCGCTGGTGGTCAAGGCCAAGGAGGCCGGTACCCCCATCATCTGTGCCATGGGCGCAGGAAACAAGATGGACCCCACCCGCTTTGAGGTAACGGATATCTACAAGACCTCCGTCTGCCCGCTGGCCAAGGTGATGCGCACCGAGTGCCGCAAGCGGCGGATCAAGCACCTGAAGGTCGTCTACTCCAAGGAGCCTGCCATGACCCCCATCGAGGATGATTCCATCAGCTGCAAGGACCACTGCATCTGCCCCCCGGGCACCCAGCGCAAGTGCACCATCCGGCGTTCGGTCCCCGGTTCCAACGCCTTTGTGCCCTCGGTGGCCGGGCTCATCATCGGCGGCGAGGTCGTGAAGGATCTGGTCGGATTTGTGCCAATGAAAGGTTAAAAACGAGAACGCCCCTCTCCGGTCTCACAGATGCCGGAGAGGGGCGTTTTTGGCCAGGGGAAACCGCTCCCACGGCATGGGAACAGGTGGAGCGTGCAGCGGGCCGCAGGGCCGCCTGCCCGGGCGTAGCCATTGGCGGTCACCCCAGCAAACACAATGTTGAAATACGTTCATTTGACAAAATACTTTTGCTAATTTATACTGGAATGCATATTCACATGCAAAAATCAAGGATAGAAGATAGGAAGTATCGTCATGCTGACTCTGGATAAGATCTACCACGCCGCCTTTGTGCTCAAGGACGTTGCCCGCAGAACCGACCTGATCGAAGCGCCCAAGCTCTCCAAGGACTGCCGCCTCTACCTCAAAACCGAGAACCTGCAGGTGACCGGAAGCTTCAAGGTGCGGGGAGCCTATTATAAGATCAGCCAGCTCTCCAGGGAGGAGAGCGAAAAGGGCGTGATCGCCTGCTCTGCCGGCAACCACGCACAGGGCGTGGCTCTGGCCGCCACCCGCCGGGGCATCAGGAGCATCGTCTGTATGCCGGACGGTGCCCCCATTATGAAGGTGGAAAACACCAAGAGCCTGGGCGCGGAGGTCTGTCTGGTGCCCGGCACCTATGATGATGCCCACGACAAGGCCGTGGAGCTGCAGGCCGAGACCGGCATGACCTTCATCCACCCCTATGATGACGAGCAGGTCATTGCAGGTCAGGGCACCATCGGTCTGGAGATCCTTGACCAGCTGCCCGATCTGGATGCCGTCATCGTGCCCGTGGGCGGCGGCGGCCTGATCTCCGGCGTGGCCTTTGCCATCAAGAGCCTGCGCCCCGAGGTCAAGGTCTATGGTGTGCAGGCCGAGGGTGCCCCCAGCATGTACCGCAGCCTGCATGAGCACAAGTATCAGACCCTGAAAAATGCGGCCACCTTTGCGGACGGCATTCAGGTCAAGACCCCCGGCGAGCTGACCTATCAGCTCTGCGAGGAATATGTGGACGACATCGTGACCGTCAGCGAGGACGAGACCGCCGCCGCCATCCTCTCCCTGATGGAGAACCAGAAGCTGGTGGCCGAGGGGGCCGGTGCGGTGCCTGTGGCAGCGGCACTGTTCCACAAGCTGCCCATCGAGGGCAAAAAGGTGGTCTGCCTGATCTCCGGCGGCAACATCGATGTGAACATCCTCAACCGCGTCATCACCCGTGGTCTGGTGATGAGCGGCCGCAAGGCCAACCTGACCATCGCGCTGGAGGATAAGCCCGGCCAGCTGGAGCGGGTGGCCGCCATCGTTTCCCGCTGCGGCAGCAATGTGGTCTCTGTCCTGCATGACGGCTCTGACCCCAATATGCCCATCTCCAGCTGCTTCCTCAAGCTGGTGCTGGAGACCCGCGACCATGCCCAGATCGAGCAGATCCGGCAGGAGCTCACCAAAGAGGGCTTCCAGCTGGTGGCCGAGCGCGTTTGATTTTCTGACCGCCTCATCTGCCGCCTGCGGCGGCAGTTTTCTTTCAAAACAGCAAAAAGCGCCGTGCAGTCATTTCACTGCACAGCGCTTTTTCTTATCCATAAAAACGAAAAAGCAAACATTATTTCTGCACGCCGCTCTCGCACTGTTCGATGAACTGTTTGGCCACGCGGGGGCTGCGGCCGCCGGCGCGGATGGCGAAGGCCTCGGCCTTGACCAGCAGCTCTTCCATGGGCATCTGGATGTGGTGCTGCTTTGCCAGCTCTTCCAGAATGGCGGCAAAGCGGGCTTTCTCGGGCCGCTGGAAGGTGACGGTCAGGCCGAACCGGGCGGAAAGGCTCATCAGTTCCTGCCGGGTGTCGGCTTCGTGGATGTCGTCGCCGGTGCGGTCGGTCAGGGTCTCCTTGATGAGGTGGCGGCGGTTGGAGGTGGCGTACACCGCAATGTTCCGGGCCCGGCCGCCCACGCTGCCCTCGAGGATGGCTTTCAGGGCGGCAAAATTGTCGTCGTTGGAGGAGAAGCTCAGGTCATCGATGAAGAGGATGAATTTGAGCGGGTTGGCCGCCAGCTGATCCATCAGGTCGGGGATCTGGTAGAGCTGGTTCTTCTTGACCTCCACCAGCCGCAGGCCGTCGGCGGCATACTCGTTGGCAATGGCCTTGACCGTGCTGGATTTGCCGGTGCCTGCATCGCCGTAGAGCAGAACGTTGTTGGCGGGGGAACCGGCCAGCAGGGCGCGGGTGTTGGCAATGACCTTTTCCCGCTCCTTCTCGTAGCCGGGCAGCTCACTGAGCTTCTGGGGGTCGGGGTACTTCACGGGCACCAGCTGGCCATTCTCCACCGTGAACACATGGTGCTTGGCAAACATGCCGTAGCCCTTCTTCCCGGCTTCCCGCATCCGCTGGTTGTAGGCGGCGGTCAGGTCGAGCTGCCTTGCCTCCCAACGGGGTAGGAACGCCAGCTCCCGGTTCTGCCGGTCGGCAGCTTCCAGCAGCGCGTCCAGCGTCAGGCCGCAGAGCTTCTGCAAAAAGTTCAGCTCACTGTTCAGGGCGGCCTCCATCACAGGGGAGAGCTGGCCCGCGGCGGCCTGCCGCACACAGAAGGTCTCGGTCTCCAGCACGGCGTTGGAAAGATAATCGCCCAGATTAGTGGTGTGGGCAAACAGGGCGGCTTCAAAGGCGGCCACAGCATCGCACAGGGGGGCGATGGTATCGTCAGCCGCTTCCAGCCGGTCGGTCAGCGCCGCCAGCTTTGCCACAACGGGGTCGCCCAGCAGGGCACGGAAAACAACGAGCCCGTGGAGCCGGGCGTTCCATTCACGAAGTTGCATCATCAGACTCTCCTCTTGACAGGACCTCTCCGGCACATTTCACCTGCTTCCCCGGTCAGAGGAACCGGACAGGCTGACGGAGAGGTTTTTACCAGATTATACACGCAGAGAAGGCTGTCCGCAAGGGTGTGTTCAATTATCTTCATCTTTCGGCTGATTCACTTTACAAATCGTCGATTGACAAAGGCCCGATTTATAGTATAATTGACCCAACGTTCAAATTGGAATGCAAGATGCAAAAAGTAACGTGTCTGAGGGAAATTTTGTTGAGAGTGTAAGAGGAAAAGGAACAGGAGCAACTTACCATGCAGTTGAATGGTTCGCAAATTTTTGTTGAAGTCCTCTGCGAACAGGGCGTGGACACAATCTTCGGCTATCCCGGCGGTGCTGTGCTGAACCTGTACGACGAGCTGTATAAGAATTCTGACCGCATCCACCATGTGCTGACCGCCCACGAGCAGGGCGCTTCTCATGCGGCCGATGGCTATGCCCGCGCAACGGGCCGCACCGGCGTGGTGCTGGCCACCAGCGGCCCGGGTGCCACCAATCTGGTCACCGGCATTGCCACTGCCTACATGGACTCGGTGCCCATGGTCGCCTTTACCGGCAATGTGCCGACCCCCGGTCTGGGCAAGGACAGCTTTCAGGAGGCGTACATCGAGGGCATCACGATGCCCATCACCAAGCACAACTTCACGGTGCGCAAGGTAGAAGAGCTGGCCGACACCATGCGTGCGGCGTTCCGCATTGCGCAGAGCGGCCGCAAGGGCCCGGTGCTGGTGGATATCCCCAAGGATGTCACCGCTGCTGTCTGTGAGTTCACTCCCAAGCAGCCGGAGCAGATCCGCACCGTGACCACCTACGACGAACAGCAGGTCAAGTGGGCCGCCGATATCATCAACGCGGCCAAGCGCCCGCTGGTCTATTTTGGCGGCGGCGTGCGGAGCGCGGCTTCCTGCCAGCCCCTGCGTGACCTGATCCACAAGGCGGAGATCCCCGCCACCTATACTCTGATGGCCGCAGGCGTTGTGCCCTACGGTGACCCGATGAACATCGGCATGGTCGGAATGCACGGCTGCTACACCTCCAACCGGGCGGTTGCGGACTGTGACGTGCTGATCGCACTGGGCACCCGCTTTTCTGACCGCGTGGCCCTGAACCCCAAGACCTTTGCCAGGAACGCCACCATCATCCAGATCGATATCGACCCCAGTGAGCTGGGCAAGAACGTGGATGTGGATCTTGCCATTGCCGGTGATGTCTGCTACGTTCTGAGCGGGATGCTCCCCCTCATTGAGGAGAAGAAGCACCCCGACTGGATGAAGATGATCCACGAGTGGCAGGCGCAGGATTACCACCCTGTGTCCGACCCCACCCGCCTGATGCCCCATCAGGTCATCGGCGAGGTGTGCAGCCAGTGCGGCCCTGAGGCCGTGTATGTCACCGACGTGGGCCAGCACCAGATGTGGGCGGCCCAGTACATCCGCCACACCAAGAGCCGCGGCTTTATCACCAGCGGCGGCCTGGGCACCATGGGCTTTGGTTATGGCGCGGCCATCGGCGCGCAGATGGCGCTGGGCCGGGAGCAGCGGGTGGTCATGTTCACGGGCGACGGTTCCTTCCACATGAACCTCAATGAGGCCTGCACCGCTGTCAGCTATGAGCTGCCCATCATCACGGTCATCTTCAATAACTCTGTGCTGGGCATGGTGCGCCAGTGGCAGACCACTTTCTACGAAAAGCGCTACTCCCAGACCGACCCTCACCGCCGCACTGACTTTGTCAAGCTGGCCGAGGGCTTTGGCCTGAAGGGCTACCGCTGCACCAACCTCCCCGAGTTCCAGGCCGCATTTGCCGATGCCCTCAAGCAGAAGGGCCCCACCTGGATCGAGTGCATCATCGACAAGGACGAAAAGGTCCTGCCCATGATCCCTGGCGGCGGCGACATCAATGATATCATCATGGAATAAGGAGGACTGACCCATGGAATCCAAACGCAGAGTCATCAGTCTGCTGGTGGACAACCAGAGCGGTGTTCTGGCCCGGGTGTCCAACCTGTTCTGCCGCCGCGGCTTCAACATCGACAGCCTGACGGTGTCCGCCACCAACGACCCGGCGGTCAGCCGCATCACCGTGACCATCACCAGCGATGAAAAGGCGCTGAGCCAGCTCATCCTCCAGACCGAGCGGCTGGAAGTGACCCGGCAGGTGTTCGTGCTGGATCACGAGAATTCGCTGGAGCGGGAGCTGCTGCTGCTCAAGGTGGCTGCCGATGTCCACAACCGCAGTGAGCTGCGGGAGATCGCCAGCATCTACAAGGCAAAGATCATTGATTTTTCGCCCGACAGCATGGTGCTGGAGCTGACCGGCCGCCCCGAAAAGGTGGACGCGTTCCTCAAGATCCTGGCAGATTACAAGATCCTTGAGCAGTGCCGCACCGGTGTGACCGCGCTGGAGCGCGGCGGGATGCACCAGCACATGCAGAAACCCCCGCAGGAGGTGCGGGCAGCCCAGCTGCCCCTGCCCGGGACCCATTGCCCGCAGTAAGGCATAATCTCTCAGTTTTCCATAAAAATCAAAATATAAAAATAAAACAGGAAAGAGTAAAAGGAGACTACTACCATGGCGATCAAGAAATACTACGATTCCGACTGCAACCTCGGCGTGCTGGACGGCAAGACCGTTGCTGTCATCGGCTTCGGCAGCCAGGGCCACGCCCATTCCGAGAACCTGGCCGAGAGCGGCGTGAACGTTGTTGTCGGTCTGCGCAAGGGCTCTGCCCACTGGGCAAAGGCCTCCGAGTTCGCCGCCACTCACGACAACTTCAAGGTCATGGAGGTCGAAGAGGCTGCCAAGGCTGGCGATGTTGTGATGATGCTGGTGCCCGATGAGCTGTGCGCCGACATCTACAACACGCAGGTCGCACCTTACATGACCGAGGGCAAGGCTCTGGCCTTTGCACACGGCTTCAACATCCACTTCAAGACCATCACCGCTCCCAAGAACGTTGACGTGATCATGATCGCCCCCAAGGGCCCCGGCCACATCGTCCGCCGCCTGTACACCGAGGGCGAGGGCTGCCCCTCTCTGATCTGTGTGGAGCAGGATTACACCGGCAAGGCAAAGGACATCGCTCTGGCTTACGCTTCCGGCATCGGCGCTGGCCGTGCAGGCATCCTGCAAACCACCTTCAAGGAGGAGACCGAGACCGACCTGTTCGGCGAGCAGGCAGTTCTGTGCGGCGGTGTCTGCGAGCTGATCCACGCAGGCTTCGATACGCTGGTTGAGGCCGGCTACGAGCCCGAGATGGCCTACTTTGAGACCTGCCACGAGATGAAGCTGATCGTTGACCTGATCAACGAGGGCGGCTTCTCCAAGATGCGCTACTCCATCTCCAACACCGCTGAGTACGGCGATTACCGCACCGGCAAGCGCCTGATCACCGCCGAGACCCGCAAGGAGATGAAGAAGGTTCTGACCGAGATCCAGGATGGCACCTTTGCTTCTGAGTTCCTGACCGAGATGAGCCCCAAGGGCGGCCGCAAGGTCCACTTCCTGGCTGAGCGCCGGATGCAGGCCGAACACCCCATCGAGAAGGTGGGCGCAGAGCTGCGCAGCATGATGAGCTGGCTGAAGAAGTAAGGTGAGGATATTATGAGAAGCGATAATGTGACCAAAGGCTCGGAGCGTGCGCCGAACCGCAGTCTGTTTTACGCACTGGGTTACACCCCTGAAGAGCTGGAGCGCCCGCTGATCGGCGTGGTCAGCGCTTACAGCGAGATCGTGCCCGGCCACATGAATCTGGATAAGATCGCCGATGCCGTCAAGGCCGGTGTGGAGATGGCGGGCGGCACCCCCATCCTGATCCCTGCCATCGGCGTGTGCGATGGCATCGCCATGGGCCATGTGGGCATGAAATACTCCCTGGCCTCCCGCGAGCTGATCTGCGACAGCGTGGAGACCATGCTGATGGCTCATCAGCTGGACGGCCTGGTGCTGGTGCCCAACTGCGATAAGATCGTGCCCGGCATGGTCATGGCCGCGGTCCGCATGGATGTGCCTGCGGTGGTCTGCTCCGGCGGCCCCATGCTGGCCGGCAGCTACGGCGGCGAAGAAGTCAGCCTTTCCAAGATGTTCGAGGCCGTGGGCGCTTACAAGGCCGGTATGATCACCGACGAGCAGCTGGAAGACTGCACCTGCAACTGCTGCCCCAGCTGCGGCAGCTGCTCCGGCATGTACACCGCCAACAGCATGAACTGCCTGTGCGAGGCCATCGGCATTGCCCTGCCCGGCAACGGCACCATCCCGGCGGTCTACTCCAAGCGCCTGCAGCTGGCCAAGCACGCCGGTATGGCCATCATGGACATGGTCAACAAGGGCATCACCGCCCGTCAGATCATCAACGAGCGCTCCATCCGCAACGCACTGACCTGCGATATGGCGCTGGGCTGCTCCACCAATACCGTCCTGCATCTGCTGGCCATTGCTTACGAGGCCGGTGTGCCCATCGACCTGAAGCTCTTCAATGAGATCAGCGCCAGGACCCCCAACCTCTGCCATCTGGCCCCCGCAGGCCCCACCCACATGCCCGACCTCTATGCCGCAGGCGGCATCCCCGCCGTGCAGGCAGAGCTGGCCAAGAAGGGCCTGCTGGATCTGGATGTGCCCACTGTGACCGGCAAGACCCTGGGCGAGAACATCAAGGGTGCCCACATCCTGAACGAAAAGGCCATCCGCCCCATCGAGAACCCCTACTCCCAGACCGGCGGCCTGCAGATCCTGTGGGGCAACATTGCTCCGGACGGCTGCGTGGTCAAGCGCAGCGCTGTGGCCCCCGAGATGCAGCAGCACTCCGGCCCGGCCCGCGTGTTCAACAGCGAGGAAACCGCCATTGCGGCCATCTACGCAGGCCAGATCGTCCCGGGCGATGTGGTGGTCATCCGCTACGAGGGCCCCAAGGGCGGCCCCGGTATGCGCGAGATGCTCAACCCCACCTCCGCTCTGGCCGGTATGAAGCTGGATAAGACCGTGGCCCTCATCACCGACGGCCGCTTCTCCGGCGCATCCCGCGGCGCGGCCATCGGCCACGTCAGCCCCGAGGCTGCTTCCGGCGGCCCCATCGGCCTGATCGAGGAGGGCGATACCATCAGTATTGATATCCCCAACGCAAAGATCACGCTGGAGGTCAGCGACGAGGTGCTGGCCGAGCGCAAGGCAAAATACGTTGCGCCCGAGCCCAACATCAAGACCGGCTGGCTCAGCCGCTATGCCCGCATGGTCACCAGTGCAAACCTGGGTGCGGTGCTGAAGTGACCCGGAAGACCGCATAACAAAAAAAGCTCCCGACGCGCAGAACGTCGGGAGCTTTTTTTGTGTCCGGGTACAGCGGGATGCAAGGAAGGAAAATGGGACAAAAAGAAAAGCATCCTGAATCACTTCAAGATGCTTGGTGGTTGCGGGGGCCGGATTTGAACCAACGACCTTCGGGTTATGAGCCCGACGAGCTACCAGACTGCTCCACCCCGCGATATTTACTTGTCTGCATCAGCTGTTCGCTGACTGCTCAAGTATAATACCACAGAGGCGGGTGGATGTCAAGGGTTTTGGAAAAGTTTTTTACTTTTTCTTTCTGGGGTGGCGGACACGGTAGTAGATCACGCCGCAGACCGCGCCGATGAGGATGGCGGGCCATGCGCCCACAAGGAACACCGCCACGGCCTGTGCACCGGACACGAAGCCGGTCCAGCCATTGCGCAGGGCAGCCAGCAGTTTTGCACCGAAGCTGGTGCTGGTGGGGGTCAGGGTCTCCACCTCGTTCAGGGTGATATAGACGGTGCAGCAGGAGACCTGATTGCTGTACCAGTCCAGCTGGCTCTGCCAGCTCTCAATCTGGTACTGCACATCGCTCAGGCTGGACTCGATCTCCAGCAGGTCGGCCAGGGTGTCGGCCTGGGCCTGCAGCTCCTGCAGGCGGGTGCGCTGGGCGGTCAGGCTGGCCAGCCGGGCCTCGGTGTCCATATACCGGGTGGTGATATCCTCCGCCTGCTGGTTCTGGTAGGTCACGCTGCCGGACTGGGCAGCGGCGGCCAGAAAGCTCTTGTAGTTGTCCTGAGGCACCCGCAAAGTCAGGCTGACGCTCCGGGTGCTGTCGGTGTTGGTGTACTCGCTGCTGGATTCCATATAGCCGTCCGCGTCAGAAAGGGCCGCATCCAGTGCCGCGCGGGCGGTATCGTAATCCCGGGTCTCCAGCGTGAGGTTGGCAGTATAGATGATCTTGGCGCTGTCGGCGGTGCGGGTGGAAGCATCGCTCTCCGCTTCGCCGGAGGTCAGCAGGGAACCGCCGGCGGCAGTGTCTGCTGACCGGTAGCCGTCCTCTGCGCCGAAGGTGGAGATGCCGTTGTCCGCAGAACCGTAGGTGGCGTTTTCGGTGTCCTCCATGGAGTAAACAGCGGCCTGCGGGGCGGATGCCTTGGCGGCGGAGTAGTTGGAGGAAGAGCCGCCGCCCAGCAGGGTGACCCCTTTCCATTCGTAAGCATGCACGGCACCGTACAGGCAGACCCCGCAGACTGCCACACAGGCGGCCAGCTGGGCCCAGCGCCGGGCGGGGAAGCGGAGGGGCTTTTTCCGTTTTTTGGGGGCCTGCGGGGCCGGGGAAAGCGCAGGCATGGGGATGCTCTTGGCACCGGGGGTCTCGGCGGCATTGGCCTGCAGGGCAAGCAGCTTTGCCTTCAGGTCATCGGAAGCGTGCAGATCGTCCACTTCCATTTTGTATTCATACCACCTCATCTTCGATCTCCTCCTTCAGCAGCGTATGTAACTGGGCGCGTGCCCGCCGCAGCCAGCTGAGCACCGTGTTGGTGGGCGCACCCAGCATCCGGCCTACCTCGGCGGCGGTGTAGCCCTCGTAATAATGGAGGTACACGGCGTTGCGGTAGTTTTCCGGCAGAGTGCGCACCGCATCGAGCACACTGCCGTCATTTCCGGATTCCGGGGCAGGAATGTTTTCGTCCAGTTCGGTGTCCTTCTGGCGCGCGGCCCGGGTGATATCCCGGCAGCGATTGATGGCGACCCGCAGCAGCCAGGCTTTGAGGTGCTCCTCACTCTCAAAGCGGCCTTCGTAGCGCAGGAGCTTTTCAAACACATCCTGCACCACGTCCTCCGCATCGGCGGTGCAGCTGCAATTGTGCATCGCGGCGCGGAACACGGTGTCGCTGTATCGCTGTACAGCCAGCGCAAAAACTTCGTCTTTGGTCAACTGTCCCATAAGTCTCTTTCTCTCCTTTGCGGCCCCGGGCGGGGCTGGTGGAAACAACTGTTTCAAAGGGACGTTTCACCCCATATACGGGTGAAACGCACGGATTATTGCATTAACGATATAGCCTTTGGAAAAGGGCAATTTTCTCCGCAAGATACAGATCTGCTTTGGGGTGGGCCAGCCAGTGCTTCTGCCGGGGGGTCTGGCACAGGCGGCGGGCAAGGGCGGCAGGGTCGGTGTCGATGGCCTCCACATCCTGCAGGGTCAATTGCAGGGTCAGAGCGGCCGGGACATCCGGCAGGGGCGGCAGCGGGTCCTCCCAGACAAAGGGAGGCAGCAGCTGCACCGCGCAGACAGCGCGGGAACACTCCTCAGTGAGCAGCAGGGCGGCGGGGGAGCCATCCGGCTCCACATGCAGGCTGCTGTAAAGCAGCTGGAGGTTCCGGGGAGCAGAGAGCAGAACAGCACCCTCATCCGCCGTTTCGCTGAGGGTGAGGCACCCGGCGGCCTCGTCGGCATAGATGCGCCGGGCCGGTGCCCGGAAGCTGGCATAGAGCGCAGGCAGGTGGAAAACCCCCGCCTTGTCCAGCCCGTGCTGCAGCAGCAGATAGAATTCGGTCAGCGGGTGGTCCGGATCCGGCTGCGGCATCCCGAAGTCCGGCCGGGAAAGATGTCCTCCGCCCATAGTCTCCCTCCTTTTCCAGTGCATTGCCCTTTTAGTATATGGGTTTTGCAACGGATTTTCAACTGTAATTGCAACGCTTTCGGAGAATGGGAAATTTTCCCGCGCGGCCAGAACCCTTTACAGGGGAGCCTCCGGCAGACCAAAACGGGAGACAGAAACAAAAAGCCCGATCGTTCGGGAACGACCGGGCCTGTGCATATTGTGCTGAGAGAGACGCAGTTACTTCTGATAGCCCAGCGTAGCTGCCATCACGGCTTTGATGGTGTGCATCCGGTTTTCGGCCTCGTCAAAGACGATGCTCTGGGGGCCCTCGAATACCTCATCGGTCACCTCCATGGCATCGCGGCCAAAGCGCTCGCCCATCTCTTTGCCCACAGCGGTCTTGTGGTCGTGGTAGGCGGGCAGGCAGTGCATAAACACGGCCTTTGGGCCTGCAATATTCATCAGCTCCTGATTGATCTGATAGGGGGCCAGGTCGTGGATGCGCTCGGCCCAGACCTCGATGGGTTCGCCCATGGAGACCCACACATCGGTGTAAATGACATCGGCACCCTGGGCAGCCTTGGCGGGGTCCTCCTCAAAGGTCAGGGTGGCACCGGTCTCGGCGGCAATGGCCTGGCACTGTGCGATCAGAGCGGCATCCGGCTGATATTTTTTGGGGGCGCAGGCGGTGAAGTGCAGGCCCATCTTGGCACAGCCCACCATCAGGCTGTTGCCCATGTTGTAGCGGGCATCGCCGAAGTAGACGAAGTGGATGCCCTTCAGGCTGCCGAAGTGCTCCCGGATGGTCAGGAAGTCGGCAAGGATCTGGGTGGGGTGGAACTCGTTGGTCAGGCCGTTCCAGACCGGAACACCGGCGTAGTGGGCCAGGTCTTCCACGATCTCCTGCCCATAGCCGCGGTACTCGATGCCGTCAAACATCCGGCCCAGCACCCGGGCGGTGTCGGCAATGGATTCCTTTTTGCCGATCTGGCTGCCCGACGGGTCAAGGTAGGTGACCTCCATGCCCAGATCGTGAGCGGCGACCTCAAAGCTGCAGCGGGTGCGGGTGGAGGTCTTTTCAAAGATCAGCGCGATGTTCTTGCCAGCCAGCTGCTCATTGTGGCGGATGCCGGCCTTTTTCCTGGCCTTCAGGTCAGCGGCCAGATCGAGCAGCTCCTCGATCTCGGCAGGGGTGTAGTCCAGAAGCTTCAAAAAGCTGCGATTTTTCAGGCTCATTGTATACTTTCCTCTCTATGCAACATAAAATGTATATTTATTCGATAATGTGGTTCTATTATATACCGAATAAACTGTATTTTCAAGGGAAAGTTTTGGGAGAGGTTTAACTCCCCTTACAGTTCCAGCAGTTCCTTCCGCCCGCTGGGGGTGTAGGCGGTCAGGCGAACACCTGCCTTTTTGAACATGAACCGCGCCGCCACGCTGGAATCGGAATCGTGGTACTTGTCGCCGTAGTACACCACCTCGGAGATGCCGGACTGGATGATGGCCTTGGCGCACTCGTTGCAGGGGAAGAGGGTCACGTAGACCCGGGCACCCTTCAGGTTGTTGTGGGCGCTGTTCAGGATGGCGTTGAGCTCCGCATGGCAGACATACATGTACTTCGTGTCCAGCGGGTCGCCCTCGCGCTCCCACGGCATGGCATCGTCATCGCATCCAATGGGCATTCCGTTGTAGCCCAGGGAGAGGATCTTGTTCTCCGGGCTGACAATGCAGGCTCCCACCTGGCTGCTGGGGTCCTTGGAGCGCATGGCGGTGAGCAGGGCGATGCCCATAAAGTATTCATCCCAGTTGATGTAATCGGTGCGTTTCATGGCAAAGTGCCTCCCTCTATCTTTCATTGGGTCTATTGTACCATGCCAACCCACGTCCTGCAATCGATTTTGCGCGCATCCGGTCAAAATGCACAAAAGAACCCTGGGAAGTTTGGCGGGCAGGTGAAAGAAAATTTCGGACAATCTATTTGAAAATCATTTGGAGTGTGGTATTATCTTTGTAAAATATGCCACAAAAACGGAGAGACTGCTCCGTGCGGCGGAAATGAGGGAAAAACCGATATGAAATACGCAAGCAACAACATCCGTAATATCTTGATTGCAGGCCATGCCGGCAGCGGCAAAACGACGCTGACTGAGGCACTGGTCTATTTTTCGGGCGCAGCAGAGCGTATGGGCCGTGTTGAGGACGGCACCACGATTTCGGACTTTGACCCTGAGGAAGCAAAGCGGAAGGCAAGTCTGTCGGCATCCGTGGTGCCGGTGGAGTACGAAGGCATCAAGTACAACCTGATCGATGCGCCGGGCCTGTTCGACTTTGAGGCAGGTGAGTATGAGGGCATCCGCGCTGCCGAGAGCGTGCTGGTGTGTGTTTCCGGCCGCAGCGGCGTGACCGTGGGCGCGGAGAAAGCCTTCCAGCTGGCCCGCAAGAACGGCAAGGCCACCATGGTGTTCATCTCCAAGTGCGACCTGGAAAATGCCAACTACTTCAAGATCCTGGAGGAGATGAAGATCAAGTTCGGCTCCACCGTCTGCCCCTGTGTTGTGCCCGCCAAACTGGACGACGGCACCCCTGTCTACATCAATCTGTTCAGCCAGAAGGCCTTCAAGTATGAGAGCGGCAAGCAGATCCAGGTGGAGCTGCCCGATATCGGCCACCGCTTCCAGGGCCTGATCGAGGCCATGAGCGAGGCCATTGCCGAGACCGACGATGAGCTGATGGAAAAGTTCTTCGGCGGTGAACCCTTTACCACCGAGGAGATCGTTGAGGGAATGCGCAAGGGCGTTAAGGACGGCCTGATCACCCCCGTGTTCTGCGGCAGCGCCGTCAACCAGCAGGCACTGGATATGCTGCTGTTCAATATGCACAAGCTCCTGCCCAGCCCGCAGCACGATGCCGCCATCCTGGCCGAGAATGCCAGCGGCGAGCCTGTGGAGCTGCACTGTGATGAGACCGAGCCCACCGCAGCCTATGTCTTTAAGACTGTGGCTGACCCGTTCGTGGGCAAGCTGAGCTACCTGCGCGTGATCAGCGGCAAGGTGACTGGCGGCGCTGCTCTGGTCAACGCCCGCACCGGCGAGACCGAGAAGATCGGCAAGCCCCTGACCGTTATCGGCAAGAAGCAGACCGAGACCGACGGCATCGGTGCCGGTGATATCGGCGCTGTGGCAAAGCTGGTCAGCGCAAAGACCGGCGATACCCTGTGCGATGCTTCCCGCGTGGTCAAGCTGCCTGCCGCTGCCTTCCCGCTGCCCAGCCTGTTCATGGCAGTCACCGTAGCCAAAAAGGGCGATGAGGGCAAGATCTCCAGCGCGCTGGCCCGCCTGATGGAAGAAGATCCGACCCTGAGCTACATCAATAATGCCGAGACCCACCAGCAGATCATTGGCGGCCTGGGTGAGCAGCATCTGGATGTGGTCAAGGCCAAACTGAAGAATAAGTTCGGCGTGGAGATCGGTCTGGAAGCTCCTCGCATTGCCTACCGTGAGTCCATCCGCAAGGCCTGCCAGAAGCAGGGCCGCCATAAGAAGCAGACCGGCGGCCACGGCCAGTTCGGCGATGTCGTCATCAACTTCGAGCCCTGTGACAGCGAGCAGGTGGTGTTTGAGGAAAAGGTGTTCGGCGGCAGCGTGCCCAAGAACTTCTTCCCGGCTGTAGAAAAGGGTGTCCGCCTTGCAGCCGAAAAGGGCGTGCTGGCCGGTTATCCTGTGGTCGGCCTGAAGGCTACCCTGCTGGATGGCAGCTACCACCCCGTGGACAGCTCCGAGATGGCCTTTATCATGGCTGCAAAGCTGGCCTATAAGGCTGCAATGCCCGAGGCAGGCCCCGTCATTCTGGAGCCCATCCATACCCTGAAGGCCCATGTCCCCAACGACAACACCGGCGATATCATGGGCGATGTGACCAAGCGCCGCGGCCGCGTGCTGGGCATGGAACCCGATGAGGATGGCATGCAGACCGTTATTGCCGAGGTCCCGCTGGCTGAGCTGAGCAACTTCACCACCTTTATCCGGCAGATCACCCAGGGCCGCGGCTGGTTCACCACCGAGTTTGCCCGCTACGAGATCCTGCCCGAGATGCTGGTGCCTGCTGTGGTGGAGCAGGCCAAGAAGCTGGGCAACCTGGATGAGGGTGCGGAGGACTGAACCACTCCGTCTCGTATCCGCTCGACAGCTCTCCTGATAGGAGAGCCAAGTTAAGTTCATATTGACATTACCGGAGCCCTGCTGGCAATTCCCTCTGCCGGCGGGGCTCTTTGTTGTTGGGGGAAGGGAACAAAACAGAAAAAGGCGGGGCATCAGATTACTGCACTGATGCCCCGCCTTTTGCAGGTCAGATCATTTTTTCCGCTTTCCGGGTTTCTTTTTCCGCACGCTGTACCCGAAGGTGCCCAGCGTTTTGCCCAGGCTCAGGTATTCGCCGTGGCTGTACACGATCAGCTTTGCTTTGTCCAGGCAGAGCTTGCCGTTTTCATCCAGCAGGCTCTCATCCACATCGCAGGCCACGACTTCGGCCAGGAACAGGTCATGGCTGCCCAGCGGGATGACCTGCGTGACCCTGCATTCCAGATTGACCGGGCTCTCCTCCAGAATGGGGCAGTCGGTCAGAACGCTGCCCGGGGCGGCGTGGAGCTTACAGGCGGCAAACTTGTCGTTGTCGCGGCCGCTCTTCACGCCGCACCAGTCCACCGCACGCACCAGCTGTTCGGTGGGCAGGTTGATGGCAAATTGTCCGCTCTCCTTGATGAGGTGGTGGCTGTACCGCTCGGGGCGGACGCTGATGGATACCATGCTGGGCTGGGTGCAGATGGTGCCTGTCCAGCCGATGGTGATGAGGTTGGGCTGCTCCAGCCCGCCGCAGGAGACCAGCACCGGCGGTTCCGGGTTCAGCAGGGTGCTGCCCCGCCAGCTCTGTTTGCTCATCCGTGATACTTCCTTTCATAGGGGGCCCAGGTGCGCTCCGAGATGATGTAGCGCGGGCGGGCCTTTGTTTCCATATAGATCTTGCCGATGTATTCGCCGATGACACCAAGGCAGACCAGCTGCACGCCGCCCACAAAGCAGACGATGCAGATGGTGGAGGCCCAGCCGGCCACCACGCTGCCCATGGCCGCCTGCACGATGGCCCAGATCACGCCGATGAAGCTGATGAGGCTGACCACGATGCCTGCCCCAGTGATGAGCCGGATGGGCTTGTTGGAAAGGCTGGTGATGCCATCAAATGCCAGCGCCAGCATTTTGCGCAGGGGATAGTGGCTCTCACCGGCCAGCCGCTCGTGCCGCTCGTAGAACACCTGCTCGCTCTTAAAGCCCACCAGCGGCACCATGCCGCGCAGGAAGATGTTGACCTCCTTGTAGTCGGCAAAGCTGTCCAGCACCCGGGCGCTGATGAGCCGGTAGTCGGCGTGGTTGAACACGATATCCGCGCCAAGGGCATTCATCAGGTGGTAGAAGCCCTCGGCGGTGAACCGCTTGAAGAAGGTGTCGGTGTCCCGGCGGCTGCGCACGCCGTAGACCACCTCGGCACCGTCCAGATATTTCTGCACCATCTCGTCCATGGCGTTGATGTCATCCTGACCATCACAGTCGATGGAGATGGTGATGTCGCAGTTGTTGGCGCGGGCCTCCATCAGGCCCGCCAGCACGGCGTTCTGATGGCCCCGGTTCCGGCTCTGGGAAATGCCGATGAAATGCGCATCCTGCTTTGCAAAGCTGCAGATGAGCTCCCAGGTCTTATCGCGGGAACCATCGTTGACGAACAGCACCCGGCTCTTGTCGCTGATCATGCCTTTTTCGGTGAGGCTGGTGATCTTTTGCAGGAACATCGGCGCTGTAATGGGCAGCACCTGCTCCTCGTTGTAGCAGGGGATCACGATCCAGAGAATTGGTTTAGACATAGTTATAGATCACTTTCCTTTTATAGAATCATCTGCCGCAGAGCTTCCGGCTCCAGCAGCTTGAAGCTGGAACGGTAGGTGTCCAGCAGGCCGTCCCGCTGCATCAGGCTCAACTCCCGGGAAAGGGCGCTGCGGTCGCAGTTGAGGTAATCGGCCAACTGGATGCGGGAGAAGGGGATAGTAAAGGTCATGCTGCCCTGCTGCTCGGCCTCGCTGAGCAGGTAGGCGCAGACCTTGGCCCGCAGGGTCTTCATCACCAGCAGGTCCACCCGGCGGGAGAGCAGGAAATATTTATCGCTGATGGTCCGCACCAGATTCTGCAGCAGGCGCTGGCGGGCAGTGGAGCCGTCCGGCTGGAGCAGCTTCTCGTAGGGGAAGAGCAGGACCTCGCAGGGGGCGGATGCCACCACCGTGACCGGGCTGTCCAGGCTGGAACCGCCCAGCACGTCGCCAAACACGCCCCCCGGCCCCATGTGGGTGATGGGGGTCCGTGCCCCGCCCGGTGCCGGGCGGTAGGCCTCGATGCTTCCGGTCAGCACAACGCCGACCCGGCGGCTGGGGGCCCCGGCCTGCACCAGCGCCTCGCCCCGGCCATAACTGCGGATGCAGGCCCCCAGCTCACTGAGCAGGGGGCGCAGTTCCCCGGCAGAGATCCCGGCAAAAAGAGAGGTGGATTGTAACAGCGGCAGATAGTTTTCCATGTCAGTTCCGTGAGGTTTTCCCCGGGCCCTCACCGCCCTTCTGCAATTCCGTTGCGTGGGCAACGGTATTTTTAGCTCCATTATAGTAAACTTGAGCGCGTAAAGCAAATGATTTTGCAAAATTTACAAATTTTGTTTCTGGTTGGAACAACAAAGAGAGGAAGGAATCTGAACCATGATGAAAAAACTGACCTCCCTGCTGCTGTCGGCTGCGCTGATGATCAGCCTGCTGGCCTGCGGGGCTTCTGCCGCCAAAACAAAAAGCGGCGTGCGCATTGCGGGTCTGAAGGGCCCCACCACCATGGGCCTGGTCAATCTGCTGGATATGGAGCGCAGCGGCAAGGCCAGCCAGCACTACGACCTGCAGCTCTACGGCGCAGCGGACGAGATCGTGCCCAAGCTCATCAAGGGTGAGCTGGATATGGCCGCCATCCCCGCCAACCTGGCCGCGACCCTTTACCAGAAGACCAATGGCGGCATCCAGGTGATGGCCGTGAACACGCTGGGCGTGCTGTATGTGGTAGAAAAAGGCGACAGTGTCCACAGTTTTGCCGACCTGAAGGGCCGCACCATCCTGTCCACCGGCAAGGGCACTACGCCGGAGTATGTTCTGCGCTACCTGCTCACCAAGAATGGCCTGGACCCCGACAAGGATGTGAAGATCGAGTATTACAGCGAGGCATCTGAGGTGACCGCCCAGATGGCCGCCTCCAAAAAGGATGCCATTGCCGTTCTGCCCCAGCCCTATGTGACCGCCGCCCAGCTGAAGGACAGCAGCCTGCGGGTGGTGCTGGACCTGACCAAGGAGTGGAACAAGGTCTGTGACACCCAGCTCATCACGGGTGTCACCGTTGTCCGCACCGAGTACGCCAAAGAAAACCCGGACATCGTGGCAAATTTCCTGCGGGATTACGAGAAGAGCATCAAGGCCGCCCAGACAGATATTGCCGGTACGGCGGCTCTCTGCGAGGAGACCGGCGTGGTGGCCAAAAAGGCCATTGCCCAGAAGGCGCTGCCCCAGTGCAACATCGTTTACCGTGTGGGGGACGAGATGAAGGCCGATGTCAACGCCTACCTCAAGGTGCTGTATGATGCTTCCCCCGCTGCAGTGGGCGGCAAGCTGCCGGATGCAAACTTCTACTACACCAAGGCCACGCCCGGTCAGGTGTTCTGGCGAAGCGTCCAGCGCAGTTTTCAGTAAGCCGATAAAAAGGAGAGCCGTGCAGCCGCACGGCTCTTTTTGAGTGAGAACGGAGCAGGTAAAATGAAACAGAAAAAAAAGTGCCGCACAGGGCTGCTGGCAGCGGCGGTGTTCTGGCTGGCCGTCTGGCAGGCGGCGGCCATGGTCATCGGGCAGGAGGTCTTTCTGGTGTCACCCATTCAGGCGGCGGGCACCCTGATGGAGCTGCTGCCGCAGGCCGATTTCTGGCAGCGGGTGGGGTTCAGCGCCGGGCATATCCTGCTGGGGTTTGCGCTGGGCGTGGTGGTCAGCGTTCTGCTGGCGGCTGCCGCCGAGCGCTGGGCCTGGGTGGACACGCTGCTGGCCCCAGTCATCCAGCTGGTCAAGGCCACGCCGGTGGCCAGCTTCATCATTCTGGCGCTGGTGTGGGTCAGCGGGCGGACGCTCTCCATCCTCATCAGCTTTCTGATGGTCCTGCCCGTGCTGTACAGTGCCGTGCGCACCGGCATCGAGAGCGCGGACGTGCAGCTGCTGGAAATGGCACAGGTGTTCCACCTGCCGCTGGCCCGGCGGGTCAAAGCCATCTGGCTGCCCGCCATTCTGCCGGCCTTCCGGCAGGGGTGCAGCGTGGCGCTGGGCATCTGCTGGAAGAGCGGTGTGGCCGCCGAGATCATCGGCCTGCCCGATGGCAGCATCGGAGATGCCCTCTACCGGGCAAAGATCACACTCTCCACCGGGGAGCTGTTCGCCTGGACGTTCGTCATCATCCTGCTGAGCGCAGGCTTTGAGAAGCTGCTCCTGGCCCTGCTGGACAAGGCGGTGGCCCGCGTGTTGGGAGAGGATGTGGCAAAAAATGATTAACAAACTGGAAATTCGCGGATTAACAAAACGTTTTGGAGAAAAAAAGCTCTTTGAGGATCTGGATCTGGCCCTTGCGGAGCCTGCCGTTCTCTGGGCACCCAGCGGCTGGGGCAAGACCACCCTGCTCCGCATCCTGATGGGGCTGGAAGCGCCGGATTCGGGCACGGTGCAGGGCGTGGGCCGGGTCGGCGCTGTCTTTCAGGAGGATCGGCTCTGCCCGCAGCTGACCGCCGTGCAGAACGTGGAACTGGTGCTTCCGGAGGGAAAAACACAATACAAAACGCAAATCGTGTCGGATTTTCAACGATTTGGATATGATGAGCAGGCGCTTGCCCTGCCTGCCCGGAAGCTTTCCGGCGGGCAGAAGCGCCGTGCGGCCCTGCTCCGCGCCCTCTGGGCCGGGTGCGATACCCTGCTGCTGGACGAACCCTTCACCGGCATGGACCCGGAGACCATGAAAAAAGCCGCAGCGCTCCTGAAAGAGCGCCGCGGCGAACGGGCTGTTCTGTTGGCCACCCATGACCGGGAAGCCATCCGGGAGCTGGGGTGGAGGGTCATTGACCTGACGTAAGCAGGGGGCGGCTGTCCGGGCGTTCCCTAAGCAAGTGTCCGCTGGGGTGGGACCCTGTTGCCGCAGGCAATAGGGCGGGCGATGGAATGGCCCGTTTCACTTGCGTGGGAATGACCGGACAGCCGCTTACAGCAGCTCTGCCAGAATGCTGTTCTGCACAATGAGCCCGGCGGGGGTGAGGGCAAGGGTGCTGCCATCGAAGGTGGCATAGCCGGACTTCACACAGTTTTTCACAAAGGCAAGCTGGGCGGTGGAAAACTCCTTCCCGTAGCGGGCCTTATAGGCGGCAAGATCCAGCCCCTTGCGCAGCCGCAGCTGTAAAATGAGATAGTCCTCTGCGCCGCAGCCTCCGTCCATAACGGGGGCTGCTTTGTCGTTCAGGAAGGCCTCGGTGTCGGCGGGATAATAGAATCGTCTGCCGCCCATGCAGGAGTGCGCCGCCGGGCCAAGGCCGAGGTAATCCCCACAGTCCCAGTAGATGAGGTTGTGCCTGCCCTCATAGCCGGGCTTTGCAAAGTTCGAGATCTCATACTGCCGGTATCCGTGGTGCTCCAGGTGTTCCACGGCGTAGAGGTAAAAGTCTGCCGCCTCGTCGGGGGAGGGCAGACCCTCGGGCGGGTGTCTGCCAAAGGCGGAATCCGGTTCGATCTTTAAGAGGTAGGCGGAGATGTGCGTTGCCCCGCCCTCCGCAATGAGCTCCAGTGTCTCGTCAAACTCGGCCTGCGTATAATGGGGCAGGGCCAGCATGATGTCGCCGCTGATGTTGGTAAAGCCTGCCCGCCGTGCCGCCGCAAAGGCAGCCCGGGCCTGCCGGGCGGTGTGGGGGCGGCCCAGCGTTTTCAGCTGGCTGTCCCGGGCCGACTGTACCCCGAAAGAGATGCGGTTCACCCCGGCTTCCCGGAAACCGCACAGGGTCTGCTCGGTTACGGTCTCAGGGTTGGCCTCCAGCGTGATCTCCGCCCCGGGTGCCGGAGCTGCCGCCGCAATGAGCCGGGCGGCATCAGCAGGGGAGAGCAGGCTGGGGGTGCCGCCGCCAAAATAGATCGTGTCCGGGTGAAGAGGCTCTTCCGGCGCAAACCGGGCAAGCTCCCGCAGAAGGGCATCCACATACTGGGTGGGTACACCGCGCTGGCCGGGGGCAGAATAGAAATCACAGTACCGGCATTTGGAAAAGCAGTAGGGAATATGCAGATAAAGTCCAAGAGACATACAATATCACAGCCTTTTTCACGAAACGTTCATTTCTATGCAGTATACTATAAAACGTAGACCGGAGCAAGGCAGAATGCCCGCCCCGGCAAAAAGACTGGAGGAGTTCCACAATGGATTACAGAAATTATGACCGCGGCTATGCGGAGCCCACGATGAGCGCATCGGACTATATGACCCGCACCTACCGCTGGATGGCCTGTGGCCTGCTCATCACCTTCGCCATGGCCTATCTCACTGCGACGACCTCGCTCATCTATCTGGTCGATTCGCTCTATCTTGTGCTGACCATTGCGGAGCTGGCGCTGGTATTCGTGCTGAGCTCCCGGGTGCAGACCATGTCGGTGGGAGCTGCCCGCGCGACCTTTTTCGGTTATGCACTGCTCAACGGCATGGTGCTGAGCTACTATTTCCTCGTTTTCTCGGCAAGCACCCTGATCATGGCGCTGCTGGCAACGTCCCTTTACTTCGGGCTGATGGCTGTTTACGGCACCACCACCCACAAGGACCTGACCGGCTGGGGCCCCCGCCTGATGATGGCCCTGGTTGCCATGATCATCACCGGCTTTGTGGGGATGCTGTTCGGCTTCGGCTTTGGCGGCTCGGTGCTCTACTGCGGCATCGGTCTGGTGGTGTTCATGCTGCTGACTGCTTACGATACCCAGAAGCTGCAGCAGATGTACAGCTACTACTCCGCTGATGCTGAGATGGCCGAAAAGGCTTCCATCTATGGCGCGCTGACCCTGTATCTGGACTTCATCAACATCTTCCTGTATGTTGTCCGCCTGATGGGCAACAACCGCCGCCGCAGCTGATCTGTGTATTTCAGCCCTCTCCGTCAAGACCTCAGGCTTTGACGGAGAGGGTTTTCTTTTTATAAAATGTGTATAAACCCGGTTCCGGAATCGCATACTGCAATCAGAAAATCAAGCGAAACCATGACGGATTGGAGTAACGAACATGGAACAGATCAGGAAATTTCTGCGGGACAAAGGGTTTGCGCTGGCACTGCTGGCCTGTCTGGTGGCGGCAGCGGCGGCGGGGGTCTGGGCGGTACGCACCGTGCGCGACGAGCTGGACAAGAACCTTTCGGGCCTGAAGACACCGGACAGCACATCCACGGCCCCCGGCATCGATGAGGGGCTTTCCACCACCACGCCACAGGAGGACGAAACAACATGGGAATGGCCGACCGAACCCGCCGCAAACAGTGTAAGCAATGTGCCCAAGGCGGCCTCCTCGGCATCGCGGAGTGCGTCTTCGGCCTCCTCTGTGCCGCAGGCTGGCTCTGGCTCGGTGCGCGAACCATCCGCGCTGCAAGGTGCATCCTCGCCTGCCAGCAGTTCGGCAGCGCCTGCTTCCACGCAGCCGATCTCTGGCAGGGTGCTCAATGGATACAGCGGCGATGAGCTGGTCTACAACAAGACCCTGGGCGACTGGCGCACCCACAACGGCATCGACTATGCCTGCGCAAAGGATGCTGCCGTCCAGAGTCCTACGGCGGGCACGGTGGTGCTGGCCGGTTCCGATGGCAGCTGGGGCCCCACTGTGGCGATCAAGGACAGTGCGGGCCGTGTCTGGCGGCTCTGCGGCGTGGCCAGCCCGGCGGTGAAGGAGGGCGAGACGGTCAGTGCCGGGCAGACTTTGGGCAAGGTGGGCAGCGTCAGCTGTGAATGCGCCGAGGAAAGCCATATCCACCTGGAAGTGAAGCAGGACGACAGTTATCTTGACCCCGCAAAACTGATGCAGTGACCCCAAGCGGCAGACACGACCGTCTGCCGCTTTTCTGCGCCTTTCCAAAGGAATGCAGATTGCAATTGCGGGCCGATTCTGGTATGATAAACTAGAACAAATTTCGACAGGCAGTGAATTGCGGGAGGAACCAGAATGGCAAAGGTGTTGATCGTGGGGGCCGGTGCGGCCGGGCTGATGGCGGCGGGGGCCGCTGTGCGGCAGGGGCATCAGGTAACGGTGCTGGAGCATACCGACAAGCCCGGTCAGAAGATCCTGGTCACGGGCAAGGGGCGCTGCAATGTGACCAACGACTGCACCGCAGAGGAGTTTCTGCACCATGTCCGCACCAATCCACGCTTTCTGTTCTCCTCGCTGGGGGCGTTCCCGCCCGCCAGGACCATGGAGCTGTTCGAGAGCCTGGGCGTGGAGCTGAAAGTGGAGCGCGGCCGCCGGGTGTTCCCGGTGTCCGACAAAGCCGAAGAGATCCGGCAGGCACTGCTCCGCTACGCACAGGACGCGGAGATCGTCTATGACGGGGCAAAAAAGCTGCTTCTGGAAGAGCTGCCCCCGGAGCCGGAAGCCGCCCCTGCCATGCCGGAAAATCCGCGCCATCCCAAAAAGAAAAAAGCCGGGCCTGCCCTGCGGTGTGTCGGTGTGCGGGGGACTTCCGGGAAAGAATACCGGGCCGATGCCGTGCTGGTGGCCACCGGCGGTGTGAGCTACCCTACCACCGGCTCCACCGGTGACGGCTACCGGCTGGCCCGGCAGGCCGGGCACACCCTTGTGGAGCCGGTGCCCAGTCTGGTCAGTCTGGTCAGCCATGACCCGGACTGCAAAAAGATGATGGGGCTTGCCCTGAAAAATGTGACTCTGACCCTTTTTGAGGACGGCAAGGACATCTTTGAGGAGCAGGGCGAGATGCTGTTTACCCACTTTGGCATCAGCGGCCCGCTGACCCTGAGCGCGTCCAGCCATCTGGGCGATATGAAAAAGCACAAGTACCACGCCGAGATCGACCTGAAGCCCGCCCTGAGCGAGGAGCAGCTCTATGACCGCATCACCCGGGATTTTGCCCTGCTGGCCAACCATGCCGCCCAGGGGGCGCTGGTCAAGCTGCTGCCTGCCAGTATGCAGCCGGTCATGGTGGCACGCTGGGGCATTGACCCTGCCACAAAGGCCAACCAGATCACCCGGGAGCAGAAGCGGGAGCTGGTGCGCCTGATGAAGCACTGGAACGTGCCCATCGATGCCCGGGGCGACCTGGCCCATGCGGTCATCACCTCCGGCGGCGTGTCCGTGCGGGAGGTGGACCCCAGGACCATGCAGAGCAAGAAGGCGCTGGGCCTTTACTTTGCAGGTGAGGTACTGGATGTGGATGCCTATACCGGCGGCTACAACCTGCAGATCGCTTTCTGTACAGCGCAGAGCTTTGCAAATCACCTCTGAGAGGTTGGACAGAGCAGAGCTTGACCGATGATAAAATACTTATTATATATAAATAAAGGAGAATTCCAAATGGTTTCAGTTGCAATCGACGGCCCTGCGGGGGCAGGAAAATCCACCCTGGCGCGGCGGCTGGCCGCAGAGATGGGCTACATCTATGTGGATACCGGTGCCATGTTCCGCACCATCGGCCTGTATGCCCTGCGCAAGGGCGTGGACCCGAAGGACAATGCGGCGGTCAACACTCTGCTGCCGGAGATCGGCCTGCGGGTGGACTGCATTGACGGGGAGCAGCATATCTATCTGAACGGTGAGGACGTGAGCACCGCCATCCGCACGGAGGAGGCCGGCATGGCCGCCTCTGCCGTGGGTGCCAACCCGGAAGTCCGCGCCTTCCTGCTGGAGCTGCAGCGCGGCATGACCAAGACCCAGAACGTCCTGATGGATGGCCGGGATATCGGCACTGTGGTGCTGCCGGATGCCACGGTCAAGATCTTCCTGACCGCTGCCCCCGAAGCCCGGGCCAGACGGCGCTGGCTGGAATACCAGCAGAAGGGCATGGAGGTCGCCTTTGAGGATGTGCTGGCTGATGTGAAGCAGCGGGACTATCAGGACACCCACCGTGCCGCCGCCCCCCTGAAGCAGGCCGAGGATGCAGTGCTGCTGGATACCTCTGACCTCAACTTTGAGCAGAGCCTTGCGGCGATGAAAAAGATTATTGCAGAAAAGGTTAATTAAATGGTACTATATTACATACTGCTGCCGCTGGCCTGGCTGGTGTTCCACATCGGCTTCCGGGTCCATACCGTTGGCCGCGAGAACCTGCGCAAAGTGCAGACCAAAGGCTGCATCATTGCTCCCAACCATGTTTCAGCCATTGACCCGGTGTTCATCGTCATCAGCCGGTTCTGGGGCAGGCGGATGCTCGTTTTTGCCAAAAAGGAGCTGTTTGAGATCAACGCCCTGCTCACCTGGTTCTTCCGCTGCAGCGGCGCGCTCTGCGTGCGCGGCACCAAGGAGGAGCTGGAGATCATTGACCGGACCGTGGAGGCCTGCCGGGCGGGGGAGACTTTGCTCATCTTCCCGGAGGGCACCCGCGAAAAAGAGGGCAGGCTCCTGCCGCCCAAGAGCGGCCTGTTCGTCATTGCGGCGCAGGCTGGGGTGGATGTAGTGCCGGTGCGCATCTGCTACGATACGCCGGACGGGAAGATGCGGCTGTTCTGCCGGGTGAACGTCATCTACGGCGAGCCGATGCCCGCCGCCCAGTTCGCCATGGAGAGTCGCCGGGATATGAAGGTGCTCCGGGCCAATAAGCAGGCACTGCTGGATGCCTGGGAACAGCTGAAGTGAGAACCTCTCCGTCACCTTCGGTGACACCTCCCCTGGTAGGGGAGCTGCCGAGCGAATGTGAGGCTGAGAGGTTTAGAGAAGGAGAAACGCTATGGAAATTCGTCTTGCCAAGACCGCTGGCTTCTGCTTTGGCGTGAACCGTGCGGTGGAGCTGACCTACAATCTGCTGAACGAGGGCCATAAGGTGGCAACGCTTGGCCCGCTGATCCATAACCCGCAGGCGGTGGCCGATATGGAAAGGCGCGGTGCGCTGGTGGCCGATACCGTGGACGATATCCCCACCGGCTACGAGGTCATCATCCGCAGCCACGGCGTGCCCCGCACCATCTATGATACTTTGGAGCAGCGCGGCCTTGTTTACCACGATGCCACCTGCCCCTTTGTGAAGAAGATCCAGAGCATTGCCGCCCGGGCCGAGGCCGAGGGCGCGGTGCTTCTGGTGGCCGGTGATGCTGCCCACCCCGAAGTGCAGGGCATCGTGGGCCATACCCGGGGAGAGGTATTTGTGTTCAGCGATCTGGACGAGCTGAAGGCCTGGAAAGGCCCCTCTGACCCCCAAAAGCCCATTTTTGCGGTTGCACAGACCACATTTCAGGTAACAAAATGGCAAGAAAGTTCGGAGTTTCTCAAAAAAGCCTATACAAACGCCCGAATTTTTGATAC
>OGZI01000261.1_pt1 | contig 74938 bp, 47 predicted proteins | sample 1576711 | NCBI WGS metagenome assembly OGZI01 (sample SAMEA3541482, study PRJEB24748) | human gut metagenome | biome: human gut; feature: human-associated habitat; material: faeces | place: China | collected 2012
CGGAGCCTGCACAAGGAGCCGCGGCAGTGCGACCGGAGCCTGCACAAGGAGCCGCCGCTTTAATTGTGCGGTATTGCCTTAAAACAAAAGAGAAAACAAGGTGACACAAAATGAAAATCGGCAGAACAGAGAAAATCTGGCTGGCGTCTGTGCTGTTCTTCTGGGTATTCTATAATTTCCCGGGATTCCCACCCTACGGCAGCGAGACCGCCTGCATCATACACGGTCTGATCAGCTTTGTCGGCACGGTGCTGTCCGTGTATATCGGCTGCAAGCTGACCGAAAAGGAGTATCCTCTGATTGAGGATGAGGAACAGGATGAAACGGCAGAGGATAATACGCCTGCCGCTTCCGAAACGCAAAAAGAATCGGACAAATAAAGGATAACAGAGAAAATGACAACACAGGGTTTACTTTCAGGCAAAACGGTATGGATCGTTTTTGCGGCATATTTTCTATTTTTGATCGCTATCGCACGCTACACCACATGGAAGGAAAAACGTGACGCTGGCAAGGTCGATCTGCAGGGCGGCCGATTCAAGTGGCCAGTCATGGTCATGACCTATATCGCCTCCTGCATGAGCGTCTGGGTATTTTTCGCAGGCCCGGGCGCGTATTACCGCTACGGACTGGGCTACTTCTTCTCGGAGATGTGCATCTACTCCATGTTCCCAATCATCTGCTACTTTACAATGACCAAGGTATGGCTGGTCAACCAGCAGAAGCACTTCACCACTCCGGCAGATTTCTTCTTCTGCCGCTACAAGTCCAAGGCGCTGACCGTTATCATCGACATGGTTTACATTATCTGCGCCGTGCCGTTTATCTCGGCGGTACTGGTGGCCGGCGGACGCGCGGCTGAGGTGGCCACCGGCGGCGCGGTATCCTCGCAGACGTTTACGCTCATTTGCGGCATTATCATGACGGTATTCGTCATGCTCGGCGGCGTAAAATCCACCGCACTGGCGGATGCTGTACAGGGCTGGTTCTTCATTCTGGCGCTGTGGGCAATTATTTTCGTAACGCTCAAGATCGTATTCAACGGCTCGATCATCGAGGCATTCCAGACCGTCCGCGTGCAGACACCGGACTGGTTCTCCTATCCGGGTCCGATCGGCATATGCACCTATCCGTCGCGCGTCAGCTATCCGCTTGCGTGTGCATTCGGCTACACGCTGCTGCTGCCGCAGGTGTTCGTGCGCTCCGGCTATTACAGCGCGGGTCTGAAGGACCAGCGTCAGATGGCGTTCCTTGCACCGTTCCTGCAGATCATCGTCTGGGGCGGCACAATGCTCATCGGTCTGGTCGCGCTGGCTGCCATGCCTGACCTTACCAGCTCGGAAACCGAACTGGTTATCCCGTATATGTGCAACATCATCGCGGGCACGCACGGTCTGCTCGCGCAGATTTTGATGATCGTGTTCCTCATCGGCGTACTGGCGGTCGGTCTGTCCACCGCAAATGCGCTGCTGATGGTCATGTCCTCTATCATCTACAAGGATCTGCTCGTCGGCATCGGCCACTGTAGGTTTAAGGCCTCCGAGACCTCGGTTATCCGCGTGGTAATTCTGCTGTTCGGTACCGTAACAGTCGCCGTATCGCTCATGCACTGGGAATACGTCTACAATCTGATGATTTTCGCAGATTCCCTGGTCGAATCGCTGTTCCCGGCGCTGGTATTCGGCATTTACTGCAAGTGGGCAACCCGAAAAGCCGCTATCACCTCGATTTCGGTCGGTGCGATCATTATCTGCCTGACCTTCTTCGTCTGGGATCTCGGCTATGTGTGGTACGGCACGATCGGTCTGGCGACCGCGTTCGTGCTGATGTATGTGGTCTCTAAGCTGACAAAGGATGACCTGAAGGACAGCGAGGACTTTTACGAGGCGCTTGACTCCGGTCACAGACGCTTCATGCGCATCAAAGCAAAAATCAAGTAACAGCAGGAGGGCGAAATCCCATGCTACGATTTACGCTCAATGGCACACAAATTGAAATAGAAGACGGCGAAAACCGCACATTGCTCGAATATCTCCGCAATGTAAAGTGCATGAAGGGCACAAAAGAAGCCTGCAGCACCGGTCACTGCGGCGCGTGCAGCGTACTGGTGGACGGCAGGCTGACACGCTCGTGCGTAACGCTCGTGCGCCGTCTGGACGGCAGAGCAGTCGAAACCATCGAAAATGCGCCGCATGACACCATGCTGCAAACCATTCAGCGCTCGTTCCTCGATGTCGGCGCGGTGCAGTGCGGCTTCTGCACGCCGGGCATGGTCATGGCGGCAAAGGCGCTGCTGCTGCACAATGCAGTACCGGACGAGCCTGCCATCTATGACGGGCTGAAGAACAACTACTGCCGCTGTACAGGCTATGTCAAGATTATCGAGGCGGTCAAGCTGGCAGCGGCGCGGCTGCGCGGGGAAGATCCGGATATTGACAGCTTCCGCAGCCACGAAAGCACGGTTACTGTGGTTGGTGAAAATCAGGTCGTGCCCGAAATCACCGGTTCCGCGGTCGGTAAGTCGGTCTGGGATGTGGACGGCATGGACAAGACCGGCGGCAAACTGAAATTCTGCGACGACCTCACCGCTGAGGACATCGGCGCGGATACCCTGCTGCATGGTGCATTTGTCTGGGCGCCGGCGCCGCACGCAAAGATCAACGCGGTGGACTACTCCGCCGCCGAACAGGCGGAAGGTGTGGTGCGCATCGTGACGGCGGCTGACGTGCCCGGCATGAACAAGGTCGGCACATGGACGCCGGAGCAGCCGGTCTTTTGCACGGATGAGGTGCGGTTTCTCGGTGACCATCTGGCGCTGGTTGTCGCGGATACGGCGGCGCACGCGAGAGCGGCCGTCAAGCTGGTCAAAATCGACTATGAAGAACTGCCCGGTATCTACACCATAGCGGACGGCTACCGCAAAAACAGCTTCATCGTGCACACCGGCCGCGTCAGCGGCGATGTGGAGCAGGCAAAGCAGCGGACGGATATCGTCAAGCTCAATGTCTCCAAGGATATTGAGCCGCAGGAGCACGCCTGCATGGAGCCTGTTTCGGCGATCGGCATGGTGCAGGACGGCAAAACGATCCTCTATTCCTGCACACAGGCGCCGTTTGAAATCCGCAGTATGCTGGCAAAGATTCTGGACAAGCCGGAGGAGGATATCCGCGTTATCGTGACGCCGCTCGGCGGCGGCTTCGGTAAAAAATGCGACTCATTTCTCGAAGCACCGGCGGTTGTTGCCGCTCATGCCTGCGGCAAGCCGGTCAAGATTACGCTGACGCGCAAGGAGGATTTGATCCTCACCACCAAACGCCATGGCTACCATACGGATTACGAGATCGGCTTTACGCCGGACGGCAAGTTCCAGTATCTGGACTGCTGCATGTTTTCGGACGGCGGCCCATACGAATGCGAAAGCTACGGCACGCTGATGACCGGCGCGCTCATGAGCGGCGGCCCGTACATCATTCCCAATGTCAAGGTGGAAGGCTCGGCGATTCGCAATAATAATCTGCAGGGCGGCGCGTTTCGCGGCTACGGCATCAATCAGGCGGCGATCTCCATTGAAACTGCGATGGACATGATGGCGGAAAAGCTGGATATCGACCCGTTCGAGCTGCGCCGGCGCAATGCCGTCTATCCGGGTGCGACCTCGGTCGGCGGTGAGGTGCTCAAATACAGCATGGGTATGATGGATACCATCAATCAATGCGAAAAAAGTTTGCGAAAAGCACTCAAGGAGTACGAAGGACAGTATCCCAAGGGCAGCAAGGTGCTTGGATGGGGCATGGCCTCGGGATTTAAGAATGTCGGTGTCGGCAAGGGTATTTTCACCGATGACGGCGCGTGCAAGCTGATTCTGCAGGGCGACGGCCGCCTGCACATGATCGTTTCCGGCACGGATATGGGACAGGGCTTCCGCACTGCCATGACGCAGATCGCGGCGGAAACGCTCGGCATGGATATCGCGGATATTTACATCACCAACGGCGACACCGAGCTGACCATCCCGACCGGCGAGTCGGTTTCCGAGCGGCAGACACTGTGCGGCGGCCGTGCGGTATATGAGGCGTGCGTCAAGCTCAAGCAGGATTTAGACAGCCGTCCGTGGCGGCCGGGCGAGGAACGCCGCGCAGAATACTATTATGCATCCGACCCGTGCTTTGCCATCGGTGATTTTGAGGGCGCGAAAAAGCGCGGTGCAAAATACCGCAATTTTCCGGCGTATGCGTATGCCACGCAGGCCGCCATTGTCGAGGTGGACAAAGAAACCGGCGAAGTCCGGCTGCTCAAGATCATCGCGGCGCACGATGTCGGCCGCGCCATCAATCCGCATATCATCGAGGGTCAGATGCACGGCTCGTGCTCGATGGGACAGGGCTACGCACTGACCGAGGGATATCCGACGAAAAACGGCTATCCGGTCAAGACGCTGTACCGTCAGCTGGGCCTGCCGCGTGCCGAGGATACGCCGAATTACGAGATTATTTTAATCGAGGACCCGGAACCGCAGGGCCCATTCGGCGCAAAAGGCATTTCCGAGGTTGCGACCGTGCCCGTCACACCGGCGATTATCAATGCCGTGTCGCGTGCCATCGGCGTGCGCATCAATAAGGTTCCTGCGTCGCCCGAGGTCGTGCTCGAGGCCATCCGCACCGGCAAGTGCGAGGTGCCGACCATGGAGCAGCAGCTTCAGGCGCTCAAGAAGGATTGCGAATGTCACCGTCCATCGGACGGTGTGCAGTGAAATTGTCATTGTTGACAATGACAGTCGAAACAGCATCACCACCTATAGCGCAAAGACCCAGAATCTTTTTCGGAAGATTCCGGGTCTTTGCCGTTTTCACTTATTTTCCGTCTGTTTTTTTACCGCCTCTGCGATTTTGCGATACTCCGGCACATCCACGCCGTACTGCTCTGCCAGACGCACAACCTGATAAATCAAACCATCCACCTCGGACTGCTTGCCGGCTTCCATATCGCGCTGCATAGAGGTAGACGCGGTCGGTGCAAGCGCATCCAGAATGCGCAGGTTGCGCTCGACCAGCTCCCCCGGCCTGCTCTCCAGCGGAATACCCATCTTGTCCGCCAGCGCAACGACCTCTTTTATCAGGCGCACAAAGCTGTCGCGCACCTCGCCCGGATGCTGCATTTCCGCAGCTTTCGCGTGATAATACTGTCCGCAGGCCGCATTCGGCGACACATACGCAAATTTGAGCAGCGTGTCGCGCTCGACATACGGAGAATAAACCGGGTCGATTCCGGCGTTTTTGAGGTCAGTCTCGACCTGCTGCAGCACCGGATGGTCTGTCTTGTGGCTCGGCAGCCCGTACACGATACGGCAGATCGCACCGTGCTTCTGAATGACGCCCGGCGCAATCCTGTTGGCCGAAATGTAGATGCAGCCGTCCGTGACGAGCAGCTCAGGCAACTCTGCCTGCAGGGTACGGCCCGTGCCGTAGATGTTGAGCACCGGAATAACTACCGTGTCTTTGCCTGCTGCCTTGCGGATGAACGGCACGGTATCCGCAAGAGAGTATCCCTTGACACACACGAAAATCACATCCGGCGCGGGAGCGCCCTGCTCCCTCGCGGCAAGAAAGCCGTCCATGTCGATTGCCTTGACCGGAATGCTCTCGCGCTCATTTTCTCCGGATACGAGCGTCAAGCCGTGCTCCTGCAGGACCGCAAGATGCTTTCCGCGTGCAATAAGCGTGGTATCCGCACCGGATTTGCTCAAATACGCGCCTACCGGTCCGCCAACGCCACCAGCACCGATAATCATATAACGCAGCTTCATCCTCTGTCCCTCCGATTGCTTTTTCTGCATTATAGCACAAAATCGGCAATGTATCCACAAGTCTGTGGATATCTCTGTGAAGCGCGTGATTCTCCGCTTCTGTCATTGCATCTGTTCCCTTTTCACGATATAATGATTTTATATACAACTTTCTCACCCGTCTAATTTGTTCGACAAAATTCGACAGCCTGCAAGGAGGTCATTGCACATGGCTGGCAACCCCAAAAAGAAAAGCACCGGCATCGTCAACGCCGCCATTGGCGCGCTGGCAGTCGTGCTGGCTATATTGATTGTCTGGATGATGAACCTCGTTTCTGGTATTCAGGGCACCGCGCGTATCATCAACTACGCCGGACTCGTGCGCGGCAAGACCCAGCGTATCGTCAAGCTGGAAATCTCCGGTCAGCCGCAGGACGGCATGCTCGCAGATATTGACGCGTTTATCGACGGACTGCGCTTCGGCAGCGACGAGCTCAGCCTCGTGCGGCTGAACAATGATGCCTTCCAAAGCAAAATGCAGGAGCTGGATGACTATTTTCAAGCACTCAAGCAGGAGATAGGCCGCGTGCGCGCAGTCGGCTCAAATAACACGGACATCATTCCCATCAGCGAAACCTTTTTCGGCATCTGCGACGACGCGACCGGTCTGGCGGAGGCGTACTCACAGCGCAAGGCAACCTCGCTTTCCGCTCTGGAGAAGTACATCACCGCGGATATCGTCGTGCTCATGCTGCTGATCGGCTACCAGCTGTTTCAGGCGCTGCACACGGCTGCGATGAACCGCGCTCTGCAGCATAAGGTCTATCTGGATGCCGCGACCGGCCTGCCCAACAAGAACAAGTGCGAGGAGCTGCTCGACGATCCGACGCCGCCTGCGCCAGAAACCGGCGTGTGCAGCTTTGACCTGAATAATCTGCGCCGCATCAACAACAGCATGGGCCATGAGGCCGGTGACGCATACATCCGGCGATTTGCAGTCGCGCTGCGTGCGGCCATGCCCGAGGAGCATTTTGTCGGCCGTGCAGGCGGCGATGAGTTCCTCGCGATAACGCACGGACCGGATGCCGATGCGCTGCAGAAATTGCTTTCCCATGTCCGTAAACAGCTTGCCGAGGAGTCCCGACAGCATTCGGATACACCGCTCAGCTATGCAGTCGGCTTTGCGCTTGCATCGGACAATCCGGACAGCAATATGCGCGATCTGTTTGACCTTGCGGACAAAAACATGTACATCAACAAAAACCACGTCAAGCGTGAGGAAGCCGCCGCCGAAAAGCGGCTGGATTTTCAGCTGCTGAAGCAGGTCAACCGCCTGCACCGCAGCTTTTCCGACTGTCTGTACTGCGATGCGTGTCTGGACACCTACCGCACCATCCGCGCGTGCGAGAGCTTTTTTCTGGCATCGGACGGCAGCTACACCGGCGCCGTCGAGCAGATTGCCGAGGAACAGGCTGCTAAAAGTGAGCGCAGCCGCGTCCGTTCTGCGCTGCAGCTTGACGTACTGCAGCGCAGCCTGCACAGCGCAGAGGATACCCTCGAACTGCAGTACAACGCGGCCGATGAAAGCCGCTACAGCCGTTTGACCGTTCTTCCGATTGACTGGGATGAAGCCGGTGTGCTGCACCACTTTATCCTCGCGTTCGAGACCATCCGGCTGAACGCCGACCAAGCCATCGACCCGAAGGAGCAGCTGACGCTGTACTACGAGCAGCTAAAGCAGTCTATCCTCGAGAACGACAGCTATGTGGACGCGCTGCTCGATATGGCGGGCACAATCTACACGGTAAACCTCACGCGCGACACCCTCGAGCGCAACATTTCACCTGCGGGCAAGAGTGATTCGGACCGGGCGCTGTTCCTCGACTACCCGCTTCCCTGCTCCTACCGCGACTACTGCGACGAGTACCGCAAGCGCGTCACACCGGCAACACTCGGCAGCTACCGCACGGCAGATACCAGTGCCCGTCTGCTCAAGCGCTTTGCCGCCGGTGAAAAACACATCACGGTGGAGTACTGCGTGCAGGAGGATGACGGCGCTATCCGCTGGGTACAGAAAACCGTGCTGATGACGCAGACTACCGTGTTTGATCCGGAAATCAATGCCGAAATGCCGATGGTCACGGCGATTATCCTGCTGCAGGATACCTCGCAGATGCACGCCCGCGACGAGCAAGAGAACGCCCGTCTGCAGGCCGCTTTCGATGAAATGCGTATTGCGAACCGCACCAAAACCGAATTTCTCTCGCGCATGAGTCACGATATCCGCACACCGCTCAACGGCATTATCGGTCTGCTGCAGGTGGACGAAACCCACTTTGATGACAAGGCGCTGCTGCTGGAAAATCACAAAAAAATGCAGATTTCCGCCAATCACTTGCTGTCGCTCATCAACGATGTGCTGCAGATGAGCAAGCTGGAGGAGGGCACGACCGTCCTTACTCACGAACGTATCAGCCTGGTGGAGCTGACCCGCGATATCATTACCATTATCATCGGCCGCGCCGAAGAAGCCGGCATTGAGTGGGAGTACGAAAAAGACAAATCCATCATTCCGTACCCGTATATTTACGGCAGTCCGCTGCATCTGCGGCAGATTTTCCTCAATATTTACAGCAACTGCATCAAATACAACCGTCCTGGAGGTAAAATCACCACCCATACGGACTCACTCGGTGAACAGGACGGCAAATGCACCTACCGCTGGACGATTTCGGATACGGGTATCGGCATGAGTCCGGACTTTGTTGACCATATTTTTGAACCGTTCACGCAGGAAAAGCAGGACGCGCGCAGCTATTATCACGGCACCGGTCTCGGCATGACCATCACCAAGGAGCTTGTCGACCGGATGGGCGGCTCGATTACGGTCACGAGTCAGCTTGGTGTCGGCTCCACCTTTGTAATCACTTTGCCGTTTGAAATTGCACCGTCTCCCGAGCAGACACCGGACGCACATGCCGCGCCGGATATCAGCATTGCAGGCTGCAGGCTGCTGCTCGTCGAGGACAATGCGCTCAACGCCGAAATCGCACAGATTCTGCTGACCGACGAAGGAGCAACCGTAACCGTCGTCACGGATGGCAAACAGGCTGTGGAGATCGTGCAGAACAATCCACCGGACACATTCGACGCGGTTCTCATGGATGTGATGATGCCTGTGATGAACGGCATTGACGCTACGAAGACCATTCGCTCGCTCAACCGACCGGACGCGAAAACGCTGCCCATCATCGCCATGACCGCAAACGCCTTTTACGAGGATGCACAGAAGTGCCTCGCCGCAGGCATGAATGCCCATCTGGCAAAGCCGCTGCAGATAAAGAAGGTCAAGCAGACGATTGCCGAATGGGTGAAAAATAACCGATCTGCAAAAAAGGACGCGTAAAGCGTCCTTTTTCATTCTACTTTCATTCTACGGCCAACGCATCCTCGCTGATTACCGCCCGAATCCCCCATGACGGTACCTTATCCGGATAGGCTTCGCCTTCGAGCATGACAAACGCCGCATCGTACTTCGGACGTTTTTTCGGGTAGATGCCGAGTCCGTCCGTGAAGTACAGCAGGCCGCGCAGATGGCGGAACGCGCCTTCGGCATTTAAGCGGTCAACGTGCTCGAAAACCGGACGAAAATCGGTCGCAGACTGACCGATCAGTTCAAAATGCTCCATATATTCCGCGAGTTCCCGCGCATTTGTCACCTCTTTGTCCGAGCGCAGCTGATCGTCGCACTGCAAAATACGCAGGTTGAAATGCCGGAAAAAGCTGGTGTTCTCCTGCAGCAGCTCATAGGTGCGGCTGAGGAACGCGCGCACGAGTTCACCGGAGGTGGACATCGAGGTATCAATGGCAATGACGAAATCCTCTATTTTCCGCACCTCCCGCGTCTCTAACGGCTCGATGAGCGGCATATTTCCGAAATGACGCAGCCCGTAGGCGTAGTAGCCGTAGTCGAACGAATCCGCATCCACCGAGACCTCCTCCCGCAGAGCGGCAAACCGGCGCAGGAACGCGCGGAAATCAGTCGTTTTGCGGGTGGAAACGACAAGCTGCTCCCGCACGGCCTGACCGCCTTCCGCCTTGTTCGCAAAAACGGTTTCCATCGCGGTCTGCGTGCGCTCGGCCTGCTGCTGCCAGCGGCGCTCCTGCTGATCGTCATCCTCCTTGTACCACAGCGTGTGCTCGTCTGTCGCAAACACGCGCGTGAGCGTGGCACAGTCATACGAATTCAGCCGCGTGCGGCGAAAGTGGCGATAGACCGCCTCAGCCGTCAGGACCGGCAGCTCGTCCTGCAGTTCGCGGTAGATATTCTGCCGCCGAACTGACACCTTTTCCGCTTGCAGGCAGCGGTAATCCAGTGAATCCAGCATGCTTTCGACCGCAATATCGCACGACAGATCCCACAGATCGGCATCGCGTCCGCGTGTCTTTCCGGGATGGCGCAGCAGACAGTGGAACAGCGTGTGCAGATAGGCGCGGTTGACGTTCGCGCGGGAGCGCTCGTACTGCTGCGCCAGCCAGGCACCGCTGAAAAACAGCACGCGCGTGTCGGTAGCGAGCGTGGGTGTATCGTAACCGTCTGCCGCAGGCAGCGCCGCCAGCGCGGAATCGAGGAACGGCAGGTTCATGTACAGTTCGGTGCGGGCGGAAAACAGGATTTCGCGTCCAATGGAAGTCCAGCGGGAGGACTGCGACATAGAAAACATCACCTCACAGATTCATCTTGCATCGTAGGGCGGGGTGCCCTACGGATTTATTGATAACTTCTATATATTTATGTCATAATTCAAACGATTTGGCGCGTCCCTTGGACTGCGTTTTGCCGGCGGCTGACAGCAGAACGGACAGCGCTGCCGTCTGCTCTGCTTCGCGGGCAGACGTGCACGCGGCATCCACATCGGCGGCAGAGAGCACACCGAGCGACAGCAGGAAGGTCAAGGCAGCGGTCTCACCTGTCTTGGCGCAGGACTGCGCCAGATTGCCGCCGTGTGCGCGCAAAACCGTAAGATACTCCGCTTTTGCGGCATCCGAGAGCACAAACGGTACGGCAAGCCGCCGCACAGCTACGCGTGCCGCGACCGAAAAATCGTGCCGCTCGAGCAGTTCGCTCAGGGCAGCATCATACTGCCGAAAATTCAGCACACCGCCGTCAAAGCACTGACGGTAGCTGTAGCCTGCACCGTGAATGCGCCGCTGAAAAATATGCGCCGGACTGAGGTCCTCCAGTTCCTCGACGTACTCGGGGAACAGCAGCCGCGCGTGCTCATCAAACCGCACATCGAGTTCTCCGGCGTACTCGCCGAGCAGCCTGGGCAGGCAGGTCGGCGCAGACGGTGCGGCGTGCAGGATGACTTCGCGCAGGCTCATGCAGTTCATCAGCGCACCGCCGCCGAATTCGCTGACGGAATCAGTCAGTTCAATGCGTTCAAGGTTTCGGCAGTTATAAAATGCATAACTGCCAACACTTTTTGCATCCTTCGGGAGCGTAACCGTGCGGATAGCCGCCGCATTGTGCTTCGGCTCCGTGCCGCCGCAGGTAATACGGACAGCGAACGTGTCCTTGCCTGTCAGATCGGGGGCCCGCTCGCTGAGTACATACGCGCCGACCTCGGTAACAGGCACACCGTCTATCTCATCCGGCAGACGCACAATATCGTCCTGCGTTTCGCACCGCAAAAGCGCAATGCCGCCGCTCACACTCCGCGAACAGGTCAGCCGCAGTTCGTTTTCGCCCTCGATCACCCGCATTTGCACTCATGTCCTTTCTGCTTTTTCATTCTGCTACCCATTATAGCACAGTGCGCAGAAAAAGACGATACCGCGGCCTTTATTCTCATAATAATAATTTATAGCAGAAATAATATATTGTTTTTCGCAAATCACACTTGACAATCCACTGTTTTGAGAATATACTGTGACCATACCAAGTAAACCAACACAAACCAATGACGAAGACGAGTAGCAGGGAGACCGAACCTCCAAGAGAGCCGCAGGCGGTGTGATTGCGGCAGGCAAGGACCGTGTGAATGGACTTCAGCAGGGCAAGGCGAACGGCTTCGGCCAAGTAACTGCGACGGGGACTCCGCCCGTTATCAGGGGAGCGCGCATTGCTTGATGTGTGAGCAGAGTGGACGCAGTTTGCGTCAATCTGGGTGGTACCGCAAGAGCGTATTCGCTCCTGTCCCAAGAGAAATCTGGGACAGGAGCTTTTTATTTTGTAAAACAAATTGAGAGTGAAACTATTCACCATCTCTCCACTCTATCTGAAATTTGTAAAGGAGCAATCACCATGGCTAAGATCCCCCACAGACTTTATTTGACCGAAGACCAGATGCCCAAGCAGTGGTACAACCTGCGGGCGGACATGAAGGAAAAGCCGGACCCGCTGATTCATCCGGGCACGCACCAGCCGCTGCCGGAAGAAGCGCTGTATCCCATCTTCTGTCAAAAGCTGGCACACCAGGAGCTGGACAACGACACCCGCTACATTGATATTCCCGAGCCGGTGCTCGATATGTATAAGCTGTACCGTCCGTCTCCGCTGTGCCGCGCGTACAATCTGGAGAAGGCGCTGGGCACTCCGGCTAAGATCTACTACAAGTTTGAGGGCAACAACACCTCAGGCAGCCACAAGCTGAATTCCGCGATCGCACAGGCGTATTACGCCAAGGAACAGGGTCTCAAGGGCCTTACCACCGAGACCGGTGCCGGTCAGTGGGGTACTGCACTCTCCGAGGCATGCGCGTACTTCGGACTGGATTTGAAGGTATTCATGGTTAAGGTCTCCTACGAGCAGAAGCCGTTCCGCAAGGCCATCATGCAAACCTTTGACGCGAATGTAACGCCGTCTCCGTCCAACACGACCGAGGCAGGCCGCGCTATTCTGGCACACGATCCGACCACCGGCGGTTCGCTCGGCTGTGCCATCTCCGAAGCCGTAGAAGTGGCTACTACGCACGAGGGCTACCGCTATGTACTCGGCTCCGTGCTCAATCAGGTGCTGCTGCACCAGTCCATCATCGGTCTGGAAAGCAAGCAGGCTATGGAAATGCTCGATGAGTATCCGGATATCGTGATCGGCTGTGCCGGCGGCGGCTCCAACCTCGGCGGCCTGATTTCCCCATTCATGCAGGATAAGTTACTCGGCAAGGCTGACCCGCGCATCATCGCGGTGGAACCGGCCTCCTGTCCGTCGCTTACCCGCGGCAAGTATGTTTACGATTTCTGTGATACCGGCCACGTTACGCCGCTCGCGCGGATGTATACGCTCGGCAACGGCTTCATGCCTGCGCCCAACCATGCAGGCGGCCTGCGCTACCACGGCATGAGCCCGATCCTCTCCAAGCTGTACCACGACGGTTATATGGAGGCGGTTTCCGTCAAGCAGACCGATGTATTCGACGCGGCGGTTCAGTTCGCCAAGGTAGAGACCATTCTTCCGGCGCCGGAGTCCAGCCACGCCATCCGCGCCGCAATCGACGAAGCGCTCAAGTGCAAGGAGACCGGCGAAGCTAAGACCATCCTGTTCGGTCTGACCGGTACCGGCTACTTTGATATGGCAGCATACGAGGCGTATCACACTGGCACCATGCGCAACCACATTCCCACCGATGAAGAGCTGCAGATCGGCTTCGATACCATTCCGCCGCAGGAATAAAACGCAATATAAGGTATATGGCAGACCTCCAATTTCTCTGCTGTATATAGCCGCCTGTTCCCCCCACAGGCGGCTTTGTTTTGCCGAAAACAGGTTTCCGAAAAAACTTTCAAAAAATCTGAAAATAATTGTTGACATTAGGTCGCACCCGTGATATTATAATAAGGCAGTCAGCGAGAGCGACAAAGCGAAACGCCGACAGCGAAAGAAATAGATCTTGTATGCGCCAGTAGCTCAGCTGGATAGAGTGTTTGGCTACGAACCAAAAGGTCGGGGGTTCGAATCCCTTCTGGCGTACCAGATCAACCGGTTATTTCGTTTGAAATGACCGGTTTTTCTTATTTTCTGTGCAAATAGAAATCGAAGAAAAAATTTTTACCGTCTATTTACCGTCCATGCGGACGGTGGAAAAGCCTCAGACATTTTATCGTCTGAGGCTTTTGTTCTATCTCTCTTTTGTCAAAAGTGTTTTTTTAATCAGCAGACTATCAGCTAATGAGCGACTGTCCTTTACGCCAAGCCGCTCTTTCATCTCCTGCGTCGTATAGCCGCCAAACAGCGCCTGATCGCCTTTAGAGCGAATACGGCCGAATCCTGCATCATCTACACCGCGCTCATAAATATTCTGCGAAAGGCGCTTTTCCGATTCTCGCAATCTGCCGCGCGCCTCTGTGCGCTCAATCAGAGAAATGCGTTCTTCGATCAGCTCCTGCTTGCGGGTCTGAACAGCAAAATAGCTCTGTGCAAATGCAATTTACACGATATTTTGCCTATCGGAACAGTTTCATAAGCGCTATGAATTTGAAAAAGCTAGCGATATGGAAAATGGAAGGATTATTTCCGTTTCTTGCTTTTGACTTGTTCTAAATATGATAGAAACCCAATTGTAGCTTAATGCGCAACCGGGTTTCTCGACAAACTGAGACGCGGCACATGGTGCCGCGTCTCTTCGCATGAGGCTTTATATAAAGAAGAGGAGACTGCTTACTTTGCTGCCAGCGCATCAGAGGTATACTCATCCGCGTTATCGGCATTCAGGGTAGTCATCGGAACGTTTACGAAGTTCTTGGTCGGTGCGCCGTCCAGGAACTCGAGTTCGTTCGTGGTGCCGTCTACCATGTGACGCATCATATCGAGTGCAGTGGTTGCTTCCAGATCCGGATCCTGATACAGATCGCAGTATTCAGTGCCTTCCTTGATCCAGTCGCTGCTCGAGGCGGAGATACCGCCGAGGATAAAGTTGGTGTTGTTCAGGCCGAGAGCCTTCATACTTTCTACGATGCCCTGCGTCTGCATGGAGCTCTGAGTTGCTACGCCGTCAAAGCCGTCAACACCGTACTTCTGAATCCAGTCCTCGAAAATGCTCTGTGCAAGGGTTGCTTCGTTGCGTTCTACATAGTTTACTTCCAGAATTTCAACGTCCGGGCGGTTTGCCGCGAACCAGTCCTGCAGGCCCTTCAGGCGGCCTGCGGCGTTGTCCTGACCATACGGCAGGCAGATAACACAGATTTTTGCGCCATCCTTCAAGCCGGGGGACATAGCTTCCGCCAGCTGAGCACCGATTGCTTCCTCCGAGCTGCCCGCGTAGCAGAAATCAAGATCCTTACTGGAATCCGAAATCTGCGGTACGATGTTGACAAAGCCAACCTTAATATCCTTCTGCTGGAACTGCATCAGCATATCCGGCACGGAGAACAGCGGCTGACAGAGAATAGCGTCAATGTTCTTCTGGGCCAATGCTTCAGTGGCTTCAATATAGCCGGTAACATCCATCATGCCGTTCGGGCTGGCGTTCAGTGCCTCAACCTCAAAGCCATATTCCGGACCGTGTTCAACGATGGCATCGTTCAGACGCTTGCAGTAATCATCGCTCCATGCAGCGGAGATATAGCCGAGCTTGTTCAGCGCCTGCTCACCGTCTGCGGAGTCACCGCCGGAGGAGCTGCCACCTCGTCCGCATGCTGCCAGGGAGAGTGCTACGCTTGCTGCTAATAATGTCGCCAGTAATCTCTTTTTCATTCTTTTTCCTCCGTTCTCTTTCTCATGGTTCTATCATAAAATCCGTATACAAGCGGTTTAACGCTTTTTCGTGGATTTCATAATCGCATTGCGAGTGAAGATATCGAGCAGTACCGCGATCAGAATAACGATACCCTTTACAACCTGCTGCCAGAATGCGTTGACACTGCACAGGTTCATAACATTGTTGATAATACCTACAACATAAATACCTACGATGGACATAGCCACGTTGCCGATGCCGCCTGCCATGCTGGTGCCGCCGAGTACGCTGCCGATGATGGCCTCAAACTCGAAGTTTACGCCGCCTGCCGGCAGACCACTGTTGGTACGGCCTGCATACAGGATGCCGGCAAAGGCACACATCAGACCCATGATAATGTAGTTAACAAACACTTGACGCTTTACGTTGATACCGGATGCGCTTGCCGCTTCCGGGTTACCGCCGATGGCGTACAGATAGCGGCCGTGCGAAGTGCGGGTCATAACGAACAGCATGATTGCGGTTGTAACCAGTACAACGATCAGCAGCATTGGGAATCCGCCGACATTGCCCTGACCGAGGAAGATAATCGAACTGCTGACACCATAAACAGGAGCACCGCCTGCTACCAGATAGGCAAGACCGCGAACCGTCATCTGGGTGGCCAGTGTAACGATAAAGGGCATCAGGCCGATGTAACTTGCAAAGTAACCGTTGATCGCGCCGATGATCATACCGCAGAGGATAGCAGCAATAACGGCCATCAGCGTGCTGCCGGTCTGTGCGTAGATAACCGCAACAATAACGCTGCAGAATGCTACGTTGGAGCCAGCGGAAAGGTCAACACCGCCGCCAATTAGCAGTCGGGTCATGCCGAGTGCAATGATTGCGTAAACGCCGACATTTCGCGCTACGCTCATCAGGTTGGAGCCGGTAAGGAATTCCGGCGAAAGGATGGTGCCGATGATCAGGCAGAGGATCAGAATCAGTACAACACCGAATTTACTGTATAGTTCCGCAACAGATGCGCCTTTGAACAATCCTTCTTTTTTCTTATTCATTTTTGAACCTCCGATGCCAGAGTCATAATCTTTTCCTGCGTAATGCCGTCTTCTTTATGCAGGCAGCCGTTGATCTGTCCCTCACACATGACCATCACGCGGTCGGACAGGTTGATGACTTCCTCCATTTCAGACGAAACAAGAATTACGCCTACCCCTTGCTTTGCCAGATCAATAATGATGTTGTAAATCTCCCATTTTGCACCGATATCGATACCTCGGGTCGGTTCATCGAGGATGAGCACTTTGGGATCCATCAGCAGCCACTTGCACAGGATCAGCTTCTGCTGATTGCCGCCGGACAGGAAGTTTGCCATAGTGGACAGCGAACTGGTCTTAACCGACAGACGCTTGGAAGCAGAATCTGCGATTTCGTGCTCTTTCTTTACATCCAGGATACCGCCCTTGGAACGACGGTACAGCGACGGCAGCATGATGTTCTCCTCTACCGAGCGGCAGAGCACCAGACCGTCGTCCTTACGGCTTTCGGTCGCCATTACAATATCGTGCTTAATGGCATCGCGTACACAGCGGATTTTGATTTGCTGACCTTCTAAGTATATCTCGCCGGACTCACATGGATCAAGTCCGAAAATCGAACGCATGGTCTCGGTACGGCCGGCGCCAACGATACCAGCGAAGCCGAGGATTTCGCCCTTGTGCAGCTGGAAGGAGATGTCCTTTACCTTGGCACCGTTATTGAGGTTTTTGACCTCCAGCAGAACATCGCCGTAGCCGATATCCTTGGGCGGGAACAGGTTGGTCATTTCGCGGCCTACCATCATCTTGATCAGCTCGGGACGGCTGAGTTCACCAATCGGCTTGGCGCCGATATACTGACCATCACGGAGGACGGTAACTTCATCTGCGATGGTGTATACCTCATCCAGCTTGTGCGTGATGATAATAATGGTGATGTTTTCACGCTTGAGAGCACGGATGAAGTCGTACAGCATCTCGATCTCGTTCTGAGAGATGGAGGAAGTCGGTTCGTCCATGATAACAAGCTGTGCGTTAAACGAGATAGCCTTGATGATTTCGATCATCTGAATATCTGCAGTTTTGAGCATCTTGATCTTGGTGCGAGGATTGTAATTGAGTCCCCAGCGGTCAAAGATCTTCTGGCAAGAATCGTACATGGTTTTCCAGTCGATCGCACCCGCTCTGGTTTTCGGATAGCGGCCGACGAATACGTTTTCCGCAATGGAAAGCTCCTTGATCGGGCTAAGCTCTTGATAGATCATCGAGATGCCCGCATTTACCGCTTCCTTTACCGATTTGAAGTGGACTTCCTGTCCGTTAAACTGGATTGTGCCGCTGTCAGGAGGCTGCTGACCGAACAGGATCTTCATCAGTGTGGATTTGCCTGCGCCGTTTTCTCCCATTAGTGCGTGGACGGTGCCCTTTTCCACTTTCAGGTTCACGCTGTCCAGAGCCTTAACGCCCGGGAACGATTTCGTGATGTCCCGCATTTCCAGTATCGTGCTAATAGGAATCCCTCCAATCTTTTTTCTCTAAAAGCGCTTAGTCTGTATAAATGATCGTTCCGTCGGATTTTCGGCGGAAGTGGCAGAAAAACGTATCCCAGTAAAGCTGGGCAAATTCCGGAGTATAGGTATGCGGCGTGTCTGTGATGCCGGTGAACTTTACCAGCGGAACGCGTTCTGCGTTCACAAAGGTGCGGGTATGATACTTGCCGTTTTCACGGTCAATGCCACCTGTGCGATCGAGATCGTTCAGCTCACACATCATATCGAGAAAACGGTCGTTGATCGAGCCGCAGTCCAACTTGTCCTGATCGCCGATATCCTCGGCACCCATCATCAGCCATACCGGACGGATGATGCCATCCTTGTGGATAGTACGATCAACAGCAGTACCGTCCAATCCCATATGATAGGGTGCGCCCTGTGGTCCGAAGGCTGCAAATGCAAGCGGTCGTTCCTCCATCAGTCGCTGCGTCAGCAGAGAGCCATTGGAGTGACCGGAAACGTAAATACGTTCAGAGTCAACCGGATAGGAGTTTTTAACACTGCTCAGTACATAGTCAATGTATTTCACATCATCGGTTTGCGCGTGGATATTCAGCGCATTCCACGAAGGAAGCGGCACGGTATGTCCACCACTGATGCCGTTATCGGGAAAAGCGGAAACATAAACCAGAAGAAAACCACGCCGTTCGGCTAACTCGTGCCAACTGCTGTTTTCTGCAAACAGTTCGCCGGTGCAGCTGTATCCATGAATGGCCAGTACCAACGGCAGCAGCTTGCCGGCACGGAGTGCCGTAGGCTCGTATACGAACCATTCGCGCTGTCTGTTGTCTATCTCGGCGGTGAAGCGGTGAAGTCTCATGTCCTGCCATGTCCGAGCGGGTCGGAAATCGCCGTTACCGGTGCTCAACCACCGTTTAAATCGAAGCACAAATTCTGCCATGCGACGGTATTTTTCATCTGCTTCGGGATTCCATCGACCAGGTTCGGTGTGCCAGATTTCCACCATCGGCAGACCGTTCGGCTGGTCGAAATACTGCTTGAGATTTTGACGATAGATGTATGCAGCATCATTGTAAAGCTGTTCGTCGCTGACATCGGCTGCACGTTTCAGGCTGTCCAACAGAGGAGTAGCTTTTCCAATCAGCCAGGTTGGCATCGCCACATCCAGTTTGGACTTGTTTGCGTCTCGGTCAGAGCGAATACTGCGGAGCTGTGCCATTAAATCTGGATGCAGGTCGTAGTCTCCATCCAGAGCGACAGCTGCAATCAATGCTGAGTTGAGCATAGCGTATGCTGCTGCAACGTAAGCGCCGTTTCCAAAACCCATGCAGTAGTAGGTGGCTTCGTTCATGCTGAAATACACGCGGGCAATGGATTTTTTGAAAACCGCTTCGCTATAACTGATTTCGCTTTGAATATCTTTTTTATTCCAGCCGCCGGAACGGGATTCAAGCACGATCAATGCGGCATTGGTCTGCTCGGCAACCGGCTTCCAGCCGCTATTTTCCAGATAATCTTCGGCGGATATGTCGTCATCAGGATAGAGGAAAATGCCTGCACCCGAAATGGGATAATGCTGCGGAATATACAGAAGGAACGAACGCTTTACGCTATCGATCTCGACTTCCTGCCGGATGATTCCGGTAAAGAAGGGTTTGGCCGGATCCTGCGGGTTAGCTGCCGGATAGGAGATTGGCTCCTTATTGTCAAGAAACATATTCAGATCACCAATGGTATATACGTTTCCGTCGATATCCAGACAATATTCACGTTTCATCGTTTTCCCTCCCGTGCTTCTTTTTGATGATATAAGCATACCGGTTTCTAACCGATTTTCCAATGCGGGTATTTTTTGATTTATGGGGGTGTTTTTTCGAAGTTGGCAGAGAGGCGTAAAAATCATCCCATATTCGCTCGCGCAAAGAAGAACCGCCGACCGGAGAACCGATCGGCGGCAGAGAAGAGAGATGAGATGAAAGATGTGGGGAATGATGTCAAAGTACGGTTTTGATCGTTGGATCAAAGCCGGGTGCATAACGTGGTGGATCCTGTTGTGTGTCGATATCGTACAGGAATTGCAGATTAGCCGCGGCCCAGATCGGATCATGCCGCCAGTCACCTTCTACGGCAATAGAGCCGGAGCCGAACGACTCGGCTGCGCTGCGCAGAGAGGGAAAAAGACAGGCTGCACCGTTATCCACAGCGTTGTGCATAGCTTTGCGCAAGGTGGATAAATATTGTTGGGCGTCCATCATTTCTGCGTTGTGACCGGTGAAAATGCGTTTGCATTTATTGCCTGCGGCATCAAGAAAAGCCTCCAGAGAGCGCAGACAGCTTTCCAGCGAGTATCCGCTCAGCTGGAGCCATGCACTGTCCGGAATTTCACGGCGATTGCTGCCAAACGAATCGGATGCAAACAGATCACCGGTGTTTTCATCTAAAATAACAACGCTGCCGGGAGTATGTCCGGGCGTAGCATAGATTTGCAGTACGGTGCCGCCGAGGTCAAAGCGCATGCCGTCTTTCAAATCCTCAATATGGGTAAAGTCCAATCCGCAGTCCAATTGCTTCATAGACTTGTCAGCATAGGGAGCATAGACCTTGCAGCCGTATTCAATAAATTTTCCAGCTTGTGCAACATGGTCGGGATGACCGTGTGCAATGAGCAGATCGACCGGAAGACCGCCGGTGAGCGCGTGACATAGCGCCGGAAGATCACCGTCATAGTCCCAGCCAGCGTCAATCAGTGCAGCGCGTTTTTGACCGATGATGAGATACATACGATCGAGATCGAAATCCTCAATACGGATGAGACCGGCAGCCGTATCCGACGGTTCACGCAGCAGTGAATGGCGGAATACGCCCTTGGGGCGGCAGGCAAAACGGTAGGTAAACGCAACAGTATCGCTTGGCTGCAGACCGTCTGCCTGTGCAAAAGCGCGGATGGTAATAGATTCTGCTCCATCTGTGTGCTTGACCGGAATCAGACCTGCCTCACGGTGGTAAATCGGGCTGTCTGCTGTCGGTTCAGTACCGTCAATGGTGTAATGGATTACGGCATGCGATGCCGCGCAAGAAAGATTTACATGAAGTGTGGACAGCTCGTAAGTACCCTCTGCCGGAAAAACAGATGGGATAGCGGTTTTTCCCATAACGCAAAACTCCTTTGCTGTGTTAAAGAAGAGAATGCCAGTGGGGTTCTCTCACTGTAACCAGTATAGCAGACTGGCGGACAGATAGAACAGGTCGTTTTTTGGATTCACAGGGGGTATCTTTTGAACCTGCCGTAAAAATTTGAATCGTGAGAAATTTTGTGGTACTCTATTATCAGAAGAAGAGAACACCCGCACAAAGAGAGAATGGGGAATCGCCATGTTGAGGATTATCATTGCGGATGATGAATTTGATATTGTTGAGTTATGCCGTGCGCTAATCACCTATCCCGGTGCAGAGATAGTCGGTGAAGCGTGCAATGGCATAGAACTGTTGAAAAAGATAGAGGAACTCCATCCAGATGTTGTCATTACGGATATTTGTATGCCGGGCATGACCGGACTGGAACTGATCGAACGCGCCAAGCAGGAATTCCCGGCTATAAATTTTATTGTGATGAGCGGCTATACCGAGTTCCAATACGCGCAGACAGCACTGCGTTTCGGCGTATGGGATTACCTGCTCAAGCCGCTCAAGAAAGCCGAACTGAACCGAGCACTCGAAAAACTGGATCATGAACTGTGCGAGCGGGCCGAGCAGCGGCAGCAGGCAGCCCGTGTACAGAATGAACTGCAGGAGAGTATGGATACCCTGCGGGAGCAATACGTGCATACTGTATGGGAGACCGGACATACGCCGACACGTTCCCAACGGCATGGCGGTGAGTTGTTTGTGCTGAATAACACAAAACTGCAGTGTGTGACCTTTTGCATTGACAGCAATTTTACTGCATCGTCCGATGAGGCCGGTTCACTGGTCAATCAGGCGAGCGATACGCTCGAGCACATTCGAGCGCTTGCACAAGAGCACAGCACTCTGCTAGCGGCGTTTTCTGATCATCTGGATACAGTATGCCTGCTGTCCTATTCCGCAGAGCAGGCTGAATCCGAAAGCGAGACGCTGCTCCGTGCTATTAGACAGGAGATTCGCAGCCTGAACAGCGTCAATCATCTGATCCATTTGACCGGTGCAGCAAGTAAGCTGTTGGACGGCGATACCGAAAATATTCCGACTGCGGTAGAGCAGGCGAAAACAGCGCTCAAGTGGCGTCTAGAAAAGCGGCAAAGCTCGGTGCTGGTGTTCAATGAACAGACCGATGCTGCATTGCGGGAAATCGTCATGTTTTATACCGGCGAGTGGGAAAACTCGCTGAGTGATGCGGTGGAGCACATGGATACGGACAGTGCCGCTGCCCTCATTCGCCGGGTATGGAGCAAGTGGGAAAGCGAGAATATCGTACCAGGCAGCCGCTGTTTTCTGCTGGAGCAGATGCTGTCCTGCCTTAATGATGCGGCAGAACAGCTGCCGCGTGATGAGCAGGCCCGGGCACCTCGGCTGCTAGAGCCGTTTGACGTACTGTGCGGCGGTTATTCCTGCGAAGAACTTGCAACACGGTTTGTAGATCTGACTGCGCAGATGCTCGAGAACTGCCGTCAGTTTGTGCAAAGTCGGGAGAATAATGTGATTCGACAGGCAAAAAACTTTGTGGTGCAGCATTATGCAGAGAGCATCTCTCTGGCGCAGGTAGCAAAGCATGTGTGCCTGAGCACATCGTATTTCAGCACGCTATTCAAGACCGAGACCGGTGTTGGATTTGTCGAGTATTTGCAGCATATCCGCATTGAACAGGCGAAGAAGCTACTGAAGACCTCAAAGATGCGCATTGCAGATATTGCTGAGAAAGTAGGCTACCGCGATATCAAGTTTTTCAACAAGATTTTTGTAAAGGAAACTACGGTTACTCCGTCTGAGTACCGTAAATTCTATTCATAAGGCTGGAAGCACCATGAAATATTGGAAAGAGATTCGCAATCAACGAAGTGTATGGCTGTTTGCGGGCGGCTTTGTGCTGTTGCTGGGTGTCATGACAGGAATGCTGTGCACGCTCGGCAGACGTGGCATTATACCAATATGCGGTATCACGGCAGCTCTGCTGGCGATGGCCATCAGCTATACAGCGGAACTGCGGTGTAATATTGGCAGACGGCGTGCATTAGAAAATATGCTGGCAGATGGCGATACGGATTACCTTGAACCGGAGGAAAAAGACCGTCTGCTGCACATGGATGACCAGGAAATGCTTGAGCAGGTGTTTGACAAGCTGCATGAGGTATCTATTTCACGAGCGCTGAAGACCGAAGCCGAGTTGCACGCGCTGCAAAACCAAATCAATCCGCATTTCCTGTATAACACACTGGAAATCATCCGCAGTCGCGCTATGCGGCGAGGTAGCGCGGATGTAGCGGAGATGGCCGAAGCACTTGGCATGCTGTTCCGCTACTGCATTAACAGCCCGGGAGAACTGGCTACGCTGGCACAGGAATTGGACAATGTACATCACTATTTGCTCATTCAGCGGTATCGCTATGGCGATCGCTTCACCTATGAGGAGCATATCGAGAATGAAGACGTAATGGACAGCAGTCTGCCTGTTATGACACTGCAGCCGCTGGTAGAAAATGCGCTGTCACATGGTATTAACCGCCGGGTAGACGGCGGTAAGATCACCATGCGTGTGGAAAGTATAGGAAGTCGTCTGCAGATTTCAGTGGAGGATAACGGTGTCGGTATTGCCGAAGACGAACTGCACCGTGTGCGCAAAAATCTGAGGGAACGCAGCGGTCCGATTGAACGCAGAGCAGACAGTTCTCGGTCAACAGGTATTGCGCTGCGCAATGTCAACCGCCGTATCCAGTTTTATTTTGGCATGCAGTACGGTGTGGATGTGGCTAGCACGCAGGATATCGGTACAACAGTTATCGTAACACTGCCGCAGATGAGGGGAAATTAAACCATGAAACAGGAGATTCTTTATCTGGAGCAGATTGTTACTACACAGCCATCCGGACAGAATCTGGAATATGTTTCCCTGTCCCTTCGAGCGGGTGAAATACTGGGTGTTACGGGTATCAGCGAAAGCGGTGCCTCTGTACTGGCGGATGTACTGTGCGGCAAGTTATGCCCGGCTTCGGGCACGATCTATCTGGATGGCGTTCCGGTCAGCTACCGTTCGGAGAACGAAGCCCGCAAGCTGGGAATTTACGAGATTACCCATCAGGCTTCCGTAGTGAATGGTATGACAGCAGCGGAAAATCTGGCCGTATTACGTAGATTCTCATGGAAGAATCTGCTTTTACGCCGAAAGAATATAGCTGAAATGTCCAAACAAGTGTTTGAACACTATGGCATCGGCTGTGAGCCGCACGCCTGCGGCAGCAGTCTGACAAACGAGCAGCGGCTTGAAATCTCTATCTGCCGTGCACTGCTGTGCGGTGCAAAGGTGTTGGTCTGCCGAGAGGCCGGTGAGGGTCTTGACAGGGACGAACTGATACGGTTTGCCGCCTTCCTACATCAGCTGCGGGATGAAGGCGTATCGGTCATTGTATTTAATTCCAGTGTATTTAAGGTGCTACAATATGCGGACCGTATCGCGGTGATGCGCAGCGGTATGATATGTTGGGAACGTCTGCGGAAGGATATGACAGCTTATGGTATTCATCAGCGCCTGCGTATTTCATCAACGGTGGTGTCTCCGAAGGAAAGGGCCGTGCCGCGTCTGTATCTCTCGCTGCAGGAAATCAGTCTGATAGATAATGATATCGCGCCGTTTTCTGTGGATTTATACACTGGGCGAGCCTCAGGGGTGCTGTGCTGCGGTTTAAATGGCAGGGGTATCATATACCGTATGTTTTCCGGACAGGGGCAGACGGAAGGTATTGCAATGCAGGACGGCCGGATGTACCATTTAGCTGATTGGCGGCAGCGACATGCAGATGAGATTTGCTGTATGGGACCGCGCTTTTGGGAGAAGGGCATGTTTGAGAATCTGACAGCGGCAGAGAATATCGTATTCCGGTCGATGAATCGTTTTCGTGAACGCGGTGATGTGATCAATCGTCGAATGCTGCGGCTAGCGCTGCGTGATTTTGCAGCAGAGATGGGCTTTGATCCGGAAGGGTTGGACGTATATCCGCGTCACCTGTCCAATCGTATGCGGAATCAGCTTGTGCTGCTGCGTGTCATGTTTGCACCGGTTGGTCTGCTGGTATTGGACTATCCTTTTTATACCATTGATGAGCAGATTAAAGCGGAATTGCTGCACTGTATTGCGGTACTTCGCGCACGAGGAACCGCCGTGCTGTGGAGTTCCAATGACCGCTCAGTGCTGCAGGATAACTGTGAAAGTGTTACGGTGTTGTGAATAAAGCATGCCTTATAAAAATGAACTGCAGATAGCGTATAATCAAGTTCGCAAAAGCAATCACCTATTTTTACCGTCCATTAACCGTCCGAACGCTTTTTTCACCATTGAATTTTCCCAATTCCTAGCGTCCCAAAAGGCAGAAACCAACCCAAACGGGACGGTTTTACACGATATTTTACCTATCGAAACAGTTTCATAAGCGCTACGAACCAAAAGGTCGGGGGTTCGAATCCCTTCTGGCGTACCAGATCAACCGGTTATTTCGTTTGAAATGACCGGTTTTTCTTATTTTCCGATACAAGTAAAAATTTTTGTTTCGATTTGCGAGAAGCAATATAAAGATGCCGCCGCCATACCGGCATACGAGCCGAATACCTAACTTTAGCCCTAAAAGAAACCCTGTCTGTTCCAACACCAGACAGGGTTTTCTCACTTTTACAGCACTTTTACGCCCGCGTTCTCACACGCCGAAAGGAATTCCGGCGGCAGTCTGCCGTCCGAAATGACGGTATCTACCTCATCGAGACCGCAAATGCGGAATGTACTTCTTCGATCAATTTTAGAGGAATCCAGCAGCACCGCCACATGCTCCGCGCGATGCAGCACAGTCTGCTTGAGCAGCGCCTCCTCCTCTACACCGCAGGCAAAGCCGGTCTCCGGACTGTAGCTCGTCACGCCGAGCAGCAGCAGGTCGAAATGCACGCCCTCCAGTTCCTGAATGCCGCGCACGCCGCACACGCTGTGGCTGAACCGGTTGAGCGTGCCGCCGGGAATGGACACCTTGGGCTTTTCCAGCCGCGCGAGTTCGATCGCACACGTCAATCCGCTCGTGAAGATCAGCATCGGCTCATCCGGCACACAGCGTGCCACGGCGGTTGCCGTGCTGCCGGAATCCAGAAACACCGTGGTATTCGGCCGCAGCAGCGCCGTTGCCTTCTCCGCAATGATCTGCTTTTCCGACGCATTGCGCGCCGTGCGCCTGCCGAACTGGTCGTCCGTGCCGACGACTACCTCGACCGATTTGACACCGCCGTGCACGCGAACCACTCTTCGCGCCTGATCGAGTGCCTTCAGATCGGTTCGCAGCGTCATTTCGGACACCGACGGAAAAGCCTCCTTCAGCTGTACAAAGCTCAGGCTTCCCTCTCGGTTGACCAGTTCGACGATTGCATTGCGGCGTTGTTCCATCGGTTGTTTCCTCCAATTAGTCGTGCTGCTGAAAGTTTGCCAGCAGATATTCCTCTGCCTCCGGGCACCACAGACCGTTGTGTGCATCCACAATGTCAGCCAGCGCGGTAAACCGCGCATCCTCCGCGCCCTTTGCCCGCAGATCGGTCAGCGCGGTAAGCGGCATGGTCAGGTGTGTGTAGATCAGCTTTTTGCCGCCCGGAATCTTGGGCAGATTGAGCGTAGTCTCGGCTGCCGCATCCAGACCGCCGATATGCGTCACCATAACCGCCGGGTCGATACGTCCGGATGCGGTCAGCTCGAGCGATTCGATCATATCCGCGGTGTTGCCGCCGGTCGTGCCCATAACATGCGTGGAATTATAGTGTACATCATAAAAGTTCATCTTGGCAGAAAACTGCTTGTCGGTCGGGCCGGCGAAGAAGTTCAGGCAGCCATCGCGGCCGAGCACCGCGCTGCAAAGCTCGACGACCGCCGTAACCGGCGCGTAGCAGAATACATCGTCAAAACCGGTGCCGTCGGTCATTTCGCGCAACTCTGCCGCCGGATTCTCCATCTTGCCGGTGTTGACAAAGTGCAGATCGATACCGTCCTTCTCCTTGACCTCGGCAGGCGGGAACAGCGCCTCGGCGCGTGCCAGACGGTCCTCGTTGACATCGGTAACGACCACCATCGCCGGACGGACATCGCGGTGCAACGCATACGTCAACGCACCCAGACCCATCGGGCCCGCACCGGCCATGATAGCCAGCTTGCCGCCCTGCTTGATGCCCATTTCGTGGTGATAAACACCCATCTTGGTGTGATAAGCGGCGTTGAACGCACCGATCGAGCAGCTCATCGGCTCGGCAAGAGACGCCTCGTAGTAGGCACGCCCCTTGTACTCGAGCAGGCAGCCAAGTTCCATAACCTCAGCCGGAATGATGCAGTAGGTCGCATCGCCGCCGAAGAACTCGTAGGAGTATCCGGGGCTCCACATCGTGCCCTTGTAATTGAGCGCCGGCTGCAGCGTGAACTTCATGCCCGGCTTGAACTTATCCTGATGCTTCGCGCCAACCTTGACGATATCACCCGCAAACTCGTGACCCATGATGGCCGGATGCTCGGCAACATCGGGATGCACGCGCTTGTGCTCGGTACCAAGGATCGCGCACTTGTAGGTGGACATGCAGATGCTGTCGGATACGACCTTGACCAGGATTTCGTCGTCACGGATTTCCGGCAGCTCAAAGGTATCCAGACGCAGATCATTCGCAGCATGCAGACGTACAGCCCTTGCTTTCATAATAATAACTCTCCTTTATCACTTAGGCAATAGATTTCAACAATTACAGCTTGGAAAAACGTACTTTCGGAAGCAGCTTCTCGATAACCGAGCGCTCGGCGGCCTGTGTGCCGCTGCACATGACATTCGCGGCTCCGGTCGCAGTCGAGAGACGGACAGCGTCCTCCTCGCTCATATCCTGCGACTCGGCATACGCCAGCGCGGCCACCACGCTGTCACCCGCACCGACCGTACTGCCGACCGGAACCTTGAGTCCCTCAGCATAAATCGTGCTGCCCTTGCGCAGATACAGCGCGCCGCGTCCGCCCAGCGAGATAACCACCCGTTCGATGCCGCTCTCCAGCAGCTTTTGACCCTCTGCGGTCAACTCTTCGATGGTTTCCAGTTTTTTGCCCGCCAGACGCGACAGCTCATCATCATTCGGCTTGATGAGGTACGGCGCGGCCTTTAAGCCTTCTGCCAGTAAAGCGCCGTCCGCATCGAGGAACACCCGCGCACCTGCTTTTTTGCATGCGCTCGTCCACACGCGGTAGGTGTCCTGCGGTGCGCCCTTCGGCAGACTGCCCGCCAGCACCACGATGTCGCCTGCGTGCACCTCAGCCAGAAGGTCGTTCAGCAGCGCATCTAAATCTGCATCCGTGACGGTCAGACCCGGCTCGTTGATGTCGGTATTCGTGTGGCCGACCCGGTCAATGATTTTGATATTCGTGCGGGTCTGCCCCTCAACGAACCGGAACTGCGTGGTGAAATTCTCGTTTTCGAGCAGCTTTTCGAGCGTTCTGCCGCTCTCACCACCCAGAATGCCGACTGCGCGGCTGTCTCCGCCGAGTTTGGCAATCACCTTGCTCACGTTGATGCCCTTGCCGCCGGGATCCGTGCGCATTTCCGTGATGCGGTTGACCGTGTCAAGCGCCATACCCGGAATTTCTACCGTTTTATCCAATGCGGGGTTGAGTGTTACCGTATAGATCATGGAATGACCCCTTTCAGATATTTGAAACTGTTGAAACGAAAGCTATAATTATAATACCAACAGTCTGCGCAAGCGTCAATCTGTTATTTCAACAAATAATCGCTTTCGTTTTTGTGATGATTCACAAGAGCGCATTCTCTCTGTAAATTCTGTTCTGCGCACAAAAGGAGCGGCAATGCAGAATATTTTCCGCATTACCGCTCCCTTTTATGCTTAATCTCCGTGTTCTGAGAACAGACAATCCAGCTTTTCTTCCAACAGCTGCACGGCTGCGTCGCGCTGACCGGTCCGCAGGCGCTCGATCAGCTCAGGCTCCTCGATCAGTTGTGCGCTCACCATGCGCATGACCTCCACCGGAATCGGATCATCGGTATCCGGCGCAAGCAGCACAAATGCCCCCATAATCATCTTTCCGGCCTCGTAGACCGGCGGCTGTGCCTGTAAATAGCCGAATCGGCAGTCCGATACCGCCTTTGTCCTGCAATGCAGCAGCAGCGCGAACAGCGGCTTGATATAGGTATCGCCCATGGCTTCCCGTCGGCGCAGCTGCTGCGCCACCAGACGCGATGCGTCCTCATTCGGGCAGAACAGACGGCTTGCCGCGTCAATCAGGCCCTGCCGCGAAACTGGTTTGCACACAGTCCGGATGCATAAATGGTCGAGCATCTGCACCATCGAGCGCGTGAGGCGATAGGTGTAGCGCAGGCCGCCTTCGGCCGCCGAGGCGGCAGACGGCTCTGCCGGTGTGCCGGTCCGCACGGTGCCGTTCAGCCGCTGCACCGCATCCCGCAAAAGGGCGCGGTCCGGCTCAAGCAGCGCGGGATTGACCGTAATCGACGGATACGCCAGCTCGAGCGGCACGGTTGCAATCACAAGGTCGATGCCGCGGCTGTGCAGCTGCTCCGGATCGAGTTCGCGCACCGAGCAGCAGCCGTCCACCTTGAGGGTCGGGAATTCGCCCTCGATACGCGAAGCCAGAAATCGACTTGAGCTCATACCCAGCGGGCACGCAACCACCACGCGGGCGGCCTGCCGCAGTGCGCCGTTCTGCTCGAGCACCGCGCCAAAGTGCATGGCAAGATATGCCGCTTCGCTGTCCGGAATGTGCGGCAACGCCAGTTCCATCTCGACGGTGTCGCATGCGGCGCGTGTTGCCGCCCACAACTGCGGATATTCACGCTGAATCGTGTCCAGCTGTGGATTATCCATGTGAATCTGCTCACGCACGCGCAGCAGCATCGGCCGTAAATGCGTAAACAGGTTGTCTCTCAGCGATGCATAGCCCGAGAAATCCACGCGCATCGCGCGTTCTACCTCGCTGATCAGCCGTCCGGTCAGATGGCGCAGGTGCATCTCACCGGCTCCCCATTTTTCGCCATCGTCACCGGTGATATACGCTGCCAGATACTGCTCTAAATACTGCACTTCCTCGGTCGGCAGCGTCAGGCCGAACGCCTGTCCCAAAGCTGCCCCTAACCGCTGTGCGGCGTTTTCCGGCGGATGAACTGCGGCAGACGAACCGCCCTGTTCGCGCAGCTGCTGCATCGCCAGCGTGCAGTGGATGGCAAGCGTCAGGAAGCCCGCATCCGGCAGACGGAGCTTCTCCTTCTGCTCGAACTGCTGCAGCACCTGCCATACCCGCTCGGCGATTTTCGTATTCAGCAGCGCGGCAAATGCGCCGCCTGCAGCAAAATTGCCGCGCAGCACCGCCTGCAGCTCTTCTTCGGTCAGGCTGCTCTGCAGCAGCGCGGCAGCGGCGCGGCGGCAGGACAGCTTTTCGCCCTTGAGCCATACGCCCACACCGGGTCGGCGGTGCAGCGTCACCGCATACGAGGATACCCACTGCCCGATTTCGTCCAGATCGGCGGCCAGTGTGCTCTCGGAGACGAGCAGCTCCCGCGCCAGTGCTGCGGTTTTCATCGGCTCACGCGCCTGCAGCAGCATACCGAGCAGCTTTTGCCGCCGCTGACGGCGCGGCAGCTCCGCGTAGACTGTGCTGCCGTTCAGCAGCGCGCGCATTTGCTCCCGGCGTGCGGGCGGCTCGTCCAGCAGCAGTCCCTGTCCCGGACTGCGTACAAAGCGATAGCCTGCCGCGGCAATCCATTGCTCCACACTCGGCAGCTCACGCAGCACCGTGCGGCGGCTCACGCTGATGCTCTCCGCGAGCATCGCCGCCGTCACCCAGCCCTGCGGCAGCGTCAGCAGACGGTCGATTAACTTTTGCCCGTTCGCAGTCAGCGAAGGCAGGGTTTCAGACATCGGGATGGCTCCTTTCTATAAAATCCAACAGGTTTAGAATGGAAAATGAATGTCACTGTCAGCATAGTGCATTCATTTGTAAATTCATTTGCAATCGTGTATACGTTAATTCTCCCTTTTCCATTCTCAATTACTTATCTCTATGATACCACATTCTAAAATGACAGCACAAGTGACACTGTTCCGTATCCTGCGTTTTTTGTCACCATCTTCCGGTGACACAACTCCGACAACCTGCTCTGCTGTCACCTCTGTTCTGTGCAGACTGCACAAGCAGCCACACTTTCCCCTGCGCATTTTCGACAGTCTTACGACATTTGTCACCATTCGCCGGTGACATCAGTCACTATAGTTTCCCTTGTCAGACCCGGATTCCGCCTGTACAATATAGTCAAACGAAACGAAAGCGACTCCCCGAATCCCGCAAGTCATGCGGCAACACAGATAAGGAGTTGAAAAGCTATGAAAAACGCAATTTCCCGTTTTGGCAAGTTTTTGAGCGGCATGGTCATGCCGAACATCGGTGCATTTATTGCATGGGGCTTCCTCACAGCGCTATTCATCGAAAAGGGCTGGTTCCCGAACGAACGGCTCAGCTCGATGGTCTCACCGATGCTGAGCTACCTGCTGCCCATTCTCATCGCCGGTCAGGGCGGCTATATGGTCGCAAAGGAACGCGGCCGCGTCATTGCCTGCATCGCCGTTATCGGCTGCATCTGCGGCTCGGACTACACCATGCTGATGGGTGCGATGGTGATGGGCCCGCTGGCAGGCTGGGTCATCAAGCAGTTTGACAACCGCGTGGAGGAGCACATTCCCGCCGGTTTTGAAATGCTGGTCCACAATTTCTCCATCGGCATCCTCGGCATGCTGCTGGCGATCCTCGGCTACTACGTTATCGGCCCGTTTATGACCGCCATTCTCACCGTACTTACCGCAGGCGTTGATTTTCTGGTCAGCCACAGCCTGCTGCCGCTGGTTTCCATCTTTATTGAACCGGCAAAGGTGCTGTTCCTGAACAACGCCATCAACCACGGTATTTTCAACCCAATTGGCGTCAGCCAGGCCGCAGAGGCCGGCCGCTCCATCATGTACATGCTCGAGACCAATCCCGGTCCCGGTCTGGGCGTTCTGCTGGCGTACTGCCTGTTCTGCAAGGACAAGACCACACGTCAGTCCGCTCCCGGCGCGGTTGTCATTCACCTGCTCGGCGGTATCCACGAGATCTACTTCCCGTACATTCTGATGAATCCGATCATCATTCTGGCTCCGATCACGGGCAACTTCTGCGCGATCCTGTTCTACACCATGACCGGTGCCGGTCTGTCCGGCCCGGCATCCCCCGGTTCGATCATTGCCTACATGGCGATGGCGCCGCGTGACTCCGTTCTGACGGTATTTATCGGCGTTGTCCTTGCAGCTGCCGTATCGTTTGTACTCTCGTCTGTCATTCTCAAAGCAACTTCCGGCAATGCGCAGAACCTCAGCGAAGCGCAGGCCAAAATGCAGGACATGAAAGCGCAGGCCAAGGGGGAAGCACCCGCAGCCATCGAATCCGCACCGATAAACGCCGGTGACGTGCACAAGATCGTCTTTTCGTGCGACGCAGGCATGGGGTCGAGCGCGATGGGCGCGACCAAGTTCCACAACCGCATCAAGGCCGAGCGTCCGGAGCTGATCGTCACTAACTCCAGTGTAGATAACGTACCTGCTGACGCAGATATCGTTGTCTGCCAGCGTGTTCTCGCCGAGCGTGCCCGCAGGAGTGCACCGCAGGCACAGATCATCACCATTGGCAACTTCCTTGCGGACCCGAATCTGGACACCCTGTACCAGACGCTGACCGCTGCACCTGCCGCGAAAGCCGCGGCTCCCGAAACCACTGACGAACCTGCCGCGCAGGATCAGGGCCTTGTAATCCAGGCCGAGGACATTCAGCTTGGCTTACCCTCTGTTGATAAGGAAACCGCGATCCGCGCCGCAGGTGCGCTGCTTGCCAAACGCGGCTATGTCGATGCCGACTACGCCGATGCAATGGTCGAGCGCGAAAAGCTCGTTACCACCTACATGGGCATGGGCGTTGCCATCCCGCACGGCACGAGCGAAAAGAAATCCACTGTCAAAAAGTCCGGCGTTGTCATGCTGCAGTACCCCGACGGCGTAGACTTCGGTGACGAGAAAGCATACCTCATTTTCGGCATTGCCGGTGTCGGTGACGCACACCTTGACCTGCTCGCCCATGTCTGCGAGGTCCTCGAGGACGAGGAGGCGCTTGAAATGATGAAGAAAACCCCGGATATCAAGTTTGTACTGACCCACCTGCAGTAAAAGGAGAAAGTTTCATGAAACAGTTTACCATCACCATTCAGGATAAGGAAGGCCTGCACGCCCGTCCGGCCGGTCTGCTGAGCAAGGCCGCCAAGGGTTTCCAGTGCGCGGTAACGCTCACCAAGGGCGAAAAGACCGCTGACCTCAAGAAGATTTTCGCAGTAATGGGTCTGGCCGTCAAGGGCGGCGACAGCATCACTGTTACCTGCGACGGCGCAGACGAGGAAGCTGCAGCTGCTGCGCTCGAGAAGATGTTCGCTGAGATCAAGTAACTGAATTTCGACACAATCAAACCTGAAAAACCAGGAGAGGGATAACCTCTCCTGGTTTTTCCTGTTCCGAACGCAAAGGGTCTCCCGCCGGATGGCGGGAGACCCTTCCTCATTTTACCGGCTTATTTACCGGTCTTTTCACACAGATTCTGCATGATAACAGCTACCTGTGCACGGGTGGCCGTGCCCTGCGGGTCAAAACGGTTGCCCGATTTGCCGCTCAGCAGACCAGCCTTCTGCATTCTGGTTACAGCGTCCTTCGCGTAAGCGCGGATGCTTGCGCTGTCGGCAAATGCGGCTGCACTGCCGGTTTCCTCTACCTTGGTGCCGGTGGCGGTCAGATAATTATCCATGATAACCGCAGCCTGCTCACGGGTGATGAGCGCATTCGGATTGAAATGCGAAGCGTCCACGCCGGAAACGATCTTGTTGGCTGCTGCCCAGTTGACGTATGCGTTGTAGTACATTTTGCTGTCTACATCGGCAAACTGACTCTGGGTGTTGTACGCGGAGATGTCTGCGCCTGCCATACGGCCAAGCACGGTGACAAACATGCCGCGGGTCATGCCCTCGTTCGGGGAGAAGGTGGTTGCGGTCGTGCCGTTGAACAGCGCCTTATCGGTCACATATTCGATGGCATCCTTTGCCCAGTGGCCCGCGATGTCGGTGAAGGTGCTTACCGTACCCTCAACGACCTTAACATTCTTGCCCACGGTGCCGTAGTCGTCGTAATCCACAGAGTAATCGTTGAATACATCATCGGATTCGTAGCCTACTGCATCGGTGAAGGTGCCCTCGTTCCAGTCTGCCAGCGTTGCCCAGGTATTGGTATTGCCGGCCTTGATGGAATACGAGTTGATAACCGGAATATCGGTGGACTTCTCTGCAACAGAAGAGTTCAGTACGGTAGTAACGCGAACATACTTTGCACTGCCCAGTGCGGAAATATCAACCGTGTTCTTGCCGTTCTTCAGCTCTGCGGACTGGGAAGCCTTTACGGTCTTGCCGTCGTCCGAGGTCTCAACGGTTGCGGTTGCAGAAGCCGCGCCGGTAATCTCTGCGTTATAGGTAAACTGTGCTGCACTGCCGGTCATTGCGCGCCACTCGGTGGTGTGCGTGCCCTTGGTGACGATATTCTCCGGTGCGTAATCCAGCCATACGACCAGCTTGTCGCTTTCCGGACCCTTTGCAGTCGGATTTGCGTAAATCTGCTTGTTCTCCTCTGCGGTCAGCTTGGTGGTATAGAAGCGGAGCTGACCGATGTCACCTGTCAGCATGGTGTGCGTCTTGCCGCGGCCGCGGTCTGTCAGCAGATGACGGTGGAATGCAAAGCCGGAGTACATGGACTTGCCTTCCCAGTTGCGGATCTCAGAATCAAAATTCGGTGCATCGGTGTGGCCGCTTGCCTTGGTATCCTCGTAGCTGTCGCCGCCGGTTGCACGATCAAAGCCGCCGGTGTACTGTACCCACTTGCCGAGGGTAACGCCGCCGCCCATATTCTCGTCGTCGTTCCAGAAGTACTCGCCGTTATCGTTGTTAAAGCCAATGCCATAGGTAACCATGCCGGTCTTGCGGACTGCCATGCGGAACAGGTAGTTGGTGCCGTAGCTGATGGAAGCGCCCTTCATCAGCAGCGGGTTGTGGTCCCACTCATCGCCCGTTGCCAGACGGTCGATGTTTGCCCAAACCATGCCGGTAACGCCGTTGTCTACCACATAGTTCTTGTTATCCGGAATTTCCACATAATCGTCCACGCCGTCCAGAGACAGACCCCAGCCGCCGTTGTACTTAACGAGCGTCGGATTGCCGCGGATGATGCCGTCGTTGCCCTTGCCGGACTTATCCTTTACGATCGGGGTGCCCTGCATGGAGCCGAGCACGGCAACGGTCTTCTCTGCCGAGTTACCAACCTTGACGGCATAGCTGCCGCCTGCCGGTGCCTTGTAGGCAAACTCAACCGTGCGGGTCTCGCCTGCCTTGAGCGCAGTCTTCTGCGAGGTAACGGCTGCGCCGTTGATGTACAGCACTGCCTCTGCGGTGCCATCCTCATTGCCGATGTTCTGCACATCCGCCTTGGTGTAGATGACATCGCTGGTCGGCTCGCTTACCGTGCCGCTGCCAAGCTGCAGGCGCAGGTTGCTGTAGGTGTAGGTCGCCTTGCGGAAGGTAACATTGACGGTCTTGGTGTAGCTGTCCAGCTTGAGGGTATGCGTGCCGAGTGCAGAAAGCGTCAGCGGTGCGCTCAGCGTTGCGGACTCGCCGGGATTCAGACCGACAACACGCTCCTTGCCGCTCTTGCCGAACTCATACAGCCAACGGTCGGTGCCGTTGTCCTTGACACACATGGAGGCGGTCGCCAGACCCTTGCCGACATTGGTCACCTTTGCGGATACCGTAACAGTGCCGTTGGACTGAACGGTGTCCGGGGTGATGGAAATATCGCTGTACGCCAGCTTGGCGCCGTCCTTGGACAGCGTAACCGTCTCAAATACCTTCTCGCCGTCGCTGCTCAGACCCAGGTTCTTATAGGTCAGCAGACCGTCCTTGACGGTTACTTCGAGCATATCGCCCTTGCCGGTTGCAAGCAGGTTGGGATAGTTGTCGTTTAGGCGCTGATCCGGCTTGCCAGTGTCGATCTTGCCGTCACCGATGCGGGCATCGCCCTGAGTTACATACAGGGTATCCGCGCCGCGCTTCGGATCAGCAGAAGCATAGCGGGAATACAGATGGGTATGGCCGCTGAACATGATATTCACGTTGCCGTTCTCCACGATGGAGGGAACGTACTTGCGGGTCAGATCATCCTCGAACGGATGGTGCATGGTAACAACGCGGAAGTCAGCCTTCTTGGCATCGTCGGTTGCAAGATCGGCCTTGAGCCAGTCGAGCGACTCGTTTACAACGGCCTTGGTTGCCGCATCCGCCTCGCCGCCGCCTGCGGTGGAGTTCAGCTCGAACAGGGACCACGGGTTGCTGTCCAGCATATCGAAATGCACCGGACCGCAGTCAAACGCTACGTTGCGTCCGGTCTCATTGGACTTATACTGCTCCTTCTGCACCTTGGTGACATACTCATCAAAGTAGACACCGTAATCGTGGTTGCCGCTGTTGTAGATGACCGGCACATTGTGCAGGAACGAGCCGACATTCTGGAACCAGTACGGGAACTGATCCTTCTGAGAGCCGGTGCCCTCTACCATATCGCCGGTATGCAGGATAAAGTCCGGATCGAACTGTGCGATCACGTCGGAAACCTTAGTTGCCGTTTCAAAGCGATGGCTGTCGCTGACAACCACAAAGCGGATCTCATCCGAATTTTCGGGCAGCGTGCGGAAGTGACCATCCATAGTCTGTCCGTCCTCGGTCTCAACCTTGTAGGTATAGGTCGTACCCGGAGTCAGATCGGTCAGGCGGGCACGATACATGTGCATGCTCTCACCCTTAAACTTTTCGCCCTCCTCTACCGGAACCTCGAGCGTTTTCTTGTCCGCATCGCTCGTACCGTAGGTAATGGTGGACTTCATTGGTTTATCCAGTTCCCAAACGACAACCATGCCGTTTGTTTTCGGGGTCATCAGGTACGGACCTGTCAGGAAGGAGCCGGTATCCGTCCTTCCGATTGCGAAAGCAGTGCTCGGCACCAGTGTTGCCAGCATCACGGCCGACAGCACACCGCTGAGCAGCCGCCGCATACGCGAAGATTTTTTAGCCATTTTCTTTTCTCCTTTCTCTTCACGGTACGGCTGCTGCCATACCGCCGCGTCTATGTTAAACCTTTTAAGTTAAGGCAATACCGCATAATTGAACAAGAGTGATTTGCGAGTAAATTTTACGTACTGACGAGGCCCAGTTTTGCGGTAATACTTGATGTATTACCATGAAACTGCAACAAAATCAGGACACAAAATTTCCGCAAAGCACCGCGGCAGTGCGACCGGAGCCTGCACAAGGAGCCGCCGCTTTAATTGTGCGGTGTTGCCTTAAGGTTCGCGCGCTGTAAATATGCGTGTCGAAGTACGAAATCAGCCGCGTGCGGTTCTCGCCTGCCCACTCCAAATCGTAGGTGATGAGCTTGACCTCATCCAGCGTCGGCAGTCCGTCCGCTGCGCGGGCGGTGCTGTTTGCCGGAAGGCGGCAGCTTTTCGCTTCGATATAGCATTCCTCTCCGCGGGAAGAGGTCAGCCAGTCGATAAAGATGCGGGCGTTTTCGCGCTCCCGCTCCGGTGCATTGCGCACAAGCGCGCACGCGCCGATCTCATAGCCGGTGCCGTCTGCCGGACTGCGCACCTCAATGGGATAGCCATCCAGCGCCGCACGGAAGGCGTCGTGCGAGAACACAATACCGACGGCGTATTCGCCGTTTTTTACCCGCTCTGCCGGCTCCACACCCGAACGGGTGTACAAACCGACGTTTTGGTCTAATTTTTGAAGATACTCCCACGCCTTGTCCTCGCCGCGCATCTGCACAAGCGTTGCCAGCGTAGTATACGAGGTACCCGAGCTTTTCGGAGTTGCCATCACAATCTGCCCTGCCAGTGCAGGCGACAGCAGATCGTCCCAGCAGGTCGGCATCGGCGTTCCCGTCCGTGCAAACCAGTCGGTGTTGCAGGCGAAACACAGCGTACCGATGTAGATCGGATTCCACACGCCCTGCTCATCCTGATAGGCTTCGGGCACATCGGTCAACTCGGGACTTTGATACGCCTCCAGCAGACCGGCCTCTCGCAGCTGAATATAGTTATCCGCCGAGCCGCCCAGCAGCACAGAAGCCTGCGGGTTGTCCCGCTCCTGCTCGAGCCGCGCGGTCATTTCTCCGGCAGGAAGATGAATACAGTCCACGGTAATGCCGGTCTCCTTGCGGAAGGCACTGCAGTACAGCAGCGTTTCCGACTCCGGCAGCGGACTGTAAACGGTAAGATGGTCATATTTCGGTGTTTCTGCCTCCTCCATCGCATGATTGTGCTCCTGCGGTGAGGGATCGTTCTGCTGCTGACCCGTACAGCCGCAGAGCAGTCCGGTCAGCAGCAGAACAACAGGAAGAAAACATATTCTTTTCATAGCTTCCACCTCGATACAAAAGGCGGGGCAGTTTTTCTCTGCCCATATATTATAACAGTTTAAGCGGCTTCGCTCTACCGTCCATCATCCGATAAAATTTTACCATTCAAGAAGGCCGTTCCTGAACGGTGAATTTCTTACGATATTATTTTAGGCAGTACCGCATAATTAAGCAAGAGCGATTTGCGAGTAAATTTTACGGACTGACGAGGCGTGGTTTTGCGGTAATACTTGATGTATTACCGCAAAATCACAACAAAGTCAGGGCACAAAATTTCCGCAAAGCGCCGCAGCTTTAATTGTGCGGTATTGCCTCATCTCTCTTCCGACCGGCTGCGGTACTCGCGCGGCGAAACGCCGACGTGCTTTTTGAACAGATAGCTGAAATAGTGCGAATCCTGATAACCGACGTCAAACGCAATATCGCTCATGCGGCTGTTGCCCTTGGTCAGCAGATGCTTTGCCGCCTCGATGCGGACAGCGGTCAGATATTCGACAAAGGTCTGACCGGTCTCCTGCGAAAACACGGTGGAAAAATGGTTCGGACTGAACCCGACCTCTGCCGCCACCATGTGCAGCGAAATACCGCTGTCCGCATAATTTTCGCGGATAAACTCCTTTGCACGGCTGATCTCCGCGCTGTATCGCACATTCTGATGGCGATAACACAGACGAGTCATGCGGCCGAGCACCTCGGCGGCACAGGCCTTTGTGCCCTCGAGCGTCGCCGCCTGACCGAGCACCGCCTGCGGATCCTCCGGAGGCGGAATGCTGCCTGCCTGCACCTCATCAGCCAGCTGAGAGGCCGTGACGAGCAGGTTCATCAGCAGATAATATCGGTACAGCACGCTCTGCACGTCCTGCGCCGCAGAGCCACCGAAGTAGCCCTCGACAATACGCGGCACGTCCTCGGGGGCGGCATGCCGCAGCTTGTCCGCCAGCGAGCCGCCCGCCGAGAAATCGAACTCGTGCTGCACACCGGCAAAGTCCGTGCTGCCGAATACGCCGTCCTCCGCACATGCGGAGGCCTGCAACAGTGTATCCTTCGCTGTGCGGTAGCTTTCCGGCAGGGCGCTGACACGGGAGACCGGTGCGCCGATCGCGCAAAGCGCGTTCCAGCTCAGCACCTGACAAAGCTCGTGCCGCAGGTTCTGACAGAACTCATAGGCGGTTTCGCGCACAGCTTCCTCGGTCTCTCCGCGCAGCAGGAGCACCAGCCGGCGGCTGCCGCGGAAAAAGGCGCAGACCTCGCTTTCCTCACCGCACAGACGCTCGGTCAGCGCGCGCACCTGCTCCTGCACGGCATTTTCCGGCAGGCGCACGATGCACACAAGATACTGCTTCGCTGTCAGCAGCAGCCCCCAGCGTTCTCCCTGTACAGCCGCCTCCGCAGTCGGCACGCTGCCCGAGAGCAGGTCGTTGAGAAAATGCTCACGCAGCACGTCCTCCTCGTGTTCGCTGCGGCTGTTCGCACCTTCCGAGCGAAGCTGCTGCTGCTCCTGCTCAATCTGCTCGGCAACCTGTCCAAGCGTTTCAAGCAGCTGCGCCGAGCTGACCGGCTTGAGCAGATACGCATCCGCGTGCAGCGAAACCGCCTTCTGTGCATACTCAAATTCATCGTGTCCGCTGAGGAACACAATACGCAGCCACGGCATGGTGCGCCGCACAACCTTTGCCAGCTCCAGACCATCCATAAACGGCATGCGGATGTCCGTAATGAGCACATCCGGCTTCATTTCCATCAGCATAGGCAGTGCCATTTCGCCGTCCGGCGCCTCACCTGCAAACAAAAAGCGTTCCTGCTCCTTTTCAATGCAGTTGCGGATGCCATCCCGGATGATCTCCTCATCATCCGCAATAAATACACGCATCATAGCGTTTTCCCCTCCTGTTCGTCCGGTACGGTGAAGCTGATGCGTGTGCCGTGCCGGTATTCACTCTCGATCGTCAGTCCGCAGCCGTAATACAGCCGCAGACGCTGTTCCACATTGCGCAGACCGTAACCGCCCTTGCCGTCCGGGTCAAGCGGTGCGCCGTTCTGCAGCGAGGCCCGTACCTCGGCAAGACGCTCGGGTGTCATACCCATGCCGTTGTCCTCCACAGCGAAGTACATGCCGCCTGCCTGCCTGCGGCCGGTCACGGTAATCTGTCCTCTGCCGCGCCTGCGCTTAATGCCGTGATAAATCGCGTTTTCAACCAGCGGCTGCAGCACGATTTTCAGCATATACCGCTCGTGCAGCGCGGGATCAATATCAATCGTATACCGCATGATGCTGCCGTACCGCACCGACTGAATCTGCAGATAGTTTGCAACGTGCTGTTCCTCGCGCTCGACCGTGATGTAATCCGCGCCGCGGCTGAGCGAGATGCGCAGAAAGCCGGTGAACGCCATCGTCATCTCGACGACCTCGCTGTTGCGGCCCTCTTCGGCCAGCCAGACGATGGTTTCCAGCGTATTGTACATGAAATGCGGCGTGATCTGCGCCTGCAGCGCCCGCAGTTCAGCTTTTTTGATGGTCTTTTCCTGCTCGACCCGCTCATGAATGAGCGCACCCAGCTGCTCCGCCATTGTATTGAGATCGCGTGTCAGCAGATGCAGCTCGTCGATCTCAGTCGGCGGGACGCGCTCGGTCAGCTCACCGGCGGCAATGCGGTTGGCAAACTGCTCCAGCTGCCGCAAAGACGCGCCGATCGCACCTTCCAGATTGTCAGATGCCCGAATAGTCAGCCAGATCATCACGCCGACCAGCGCAATGAGTGCAAGCGCTGCCGCACCCAGTCCGTGCTGAATGCGGGCGTTGAAACGGCCCATGCGGGCGATCTCATTCTCGATATAGCGGTCAAGCATGCTGCCCGCCAGATGGCCGACGCTGTGAATCTCGCGGTACAGCGATTCGTTGCGGCTGACTGCGGCACCGGCGTCCATCTGCGTTTCCAGCTGATCAACGTAGCTGTCGATCGTGCGGATGGCGCGCAGCGCCGCATTGAGGTACTGTGCCTCGTCCTCTCCGGCACTGTCCAGCATATCGTTCAGTTCCCACAGAGCACTGTCGATCAACATCCGCTGCCGTCCATCCTCGAAGGAAATACGGCCGGAAACCACGTTCCACACCTCATCCGGCAGGTCCTGCACCAGCACAGTGCGCACCTCGGAGGCACGGGTCGTCAATGCAATATCCGCGCCATAGCGCTGTGTCAGCACAACCAGCAGACCGGCCAGCACGCACACCGGTAAAATCATGCAGACCACACTGCGCAGCAGCGACCGCCGCAGCAAGCCGTGCAGGCTGTGATGGGATTTACGCATCGGCTGTTCCCTCCTCCGTCAGCACGGTGGTGTCCGCCAAAGCGATATAGGGCTTCCACGGTGCCTTCGCAATCTGCTGGGCTGCGTCTGCGGTCAGCTCGGCCAGCTGGGTGTCATCCAGCGCACCGATTACGGCAACCTCCCCTTTTTTCTGCAGCGCGCGCAGCTCCGCACCGCCGCCAAACGCACAAATCAGCACATCCTTGCCCGGTTTGCGGCCGTGGCTGTGCAGATAATCCACCGCACCGAGCGCCATCGCGTCATTCTGGGCGAAAATGTAGCCGATTTCGTCCAGATGATCCTCCATCTCCTCCAGTATTTCGCAGCCGCGCGAGCGCATGCCGTCGCCGCACAGGCTGTAGGTTACGGTCAACCCGTGTTCCTCCAGAGACGCGCGGCAGCCGCGTGCAATCTCTCTTGCATCCGAAGCATTTACCGTGCCGTAAAGCTCCAGTACACCGTCCCGCGGCATGCGCTGCTGCAGAAGCGCATCCGCCGCCTGCTTGGCGAGCGACGCATAATCAAATCCTATATGCTGCAGCGGCACATCATCCACGCCGCGTATCGCGCGGTCTATCGACAGCAACGGCACGGAGGCGGATTTTGCTTCACGCAGCACGTTGTCCCAGCCGCTTTCCACCAGCGGCGTAAATGCGATTGCGTCCACCTGATACACGATCAGCGCACGCACGGCTTCAATCTGTGCCTCCTGCGTGCGCTCGACCGGCATTTCCAGCACTTTGAAGCCATGTTCCTCCGCCGCATGTACAAGCGCTTCGGACTGCGCTTCGCGCCGGTCATCCTCTGCCGCCGTGGTGACAATGCCGAGCACCGGCACATGGGCATTCTCTTTTTCCGGCTGCGCCAATCCCTGCAGCAGCCGCAGCAGCACAACTGTGCAGAGCAGCAGCAATGCCGCCCCTTTCCATCGCTTCATGGTTTTCTCTCCGTTTCTTGTTCTCTCCTGAATGATTTAATCATATCACACTTTGGAGGAATGAGCCAAATGTATTTAACCATAGTATAAAAACTATCCAAATAAGCGCCCATGATATTGTGCATATTCCCTCACTTAGACATAGAAATATCTTCCGGCGCAGTCGGATCTACTTGCATTGGCTGTTGATCTGCGGTATAATATGATTACATAAGGAAAGACAAAAGTGCACATCGTGCACGCGAAAAGCCCCGGTGTTCCAGCACCGGGGCTTTTCTATGCCGTTTGGTATGAGGCGGCTTATTCCTCAGGCTGACTACCGGTTACTGTTTCTGTCCAGCCATTTGCAAATGTAATATGCAACTACACTCGCCACAACAGAAATAAGGAAAGACAAAGTGATAGACATCGTGCACACCCCCTTTCTCTACCTTTATGGGGGGCGGTAGCATAGTCAGTATATCATAGCCGCAGTAAATCGACAAGTATCGACAAAAGGAGCGCAGATTGCAAACATCTGCGCTCCTTTTGCACCTGTATTACCGTTCTTCTTTTTCTGTCGGAATCTCCGTCTGCTCGGCTTCACGCGCCTTCCTGCGCCGACGGCGCAGGACCGCAACAGTGCCGCCTCCGGCCGCAGCCAGCAGGATCACCGGCCAGAACATCACCGCACCGACGATGAGCGCTCGAACCGCGTCAACCAGACCGCGTGTTCCAGTCTTAGCCGCCTGCGTGAGCTGTGCGCCGAAGCCGCTGCCCTCAGGCGTTGCGGTCAGCGTCTGCACCTCTTCCAGATCCACATAGAAGGTCGAAAATCCGACCAGATCATCGTAATGGCGCTTAGAGCCGGTCAGCGAGTCGATCTCGTATTCACAGTCGGCCAGCGCGTTCTCGAGCGAGATGATATCCTCCATCTTATCCGCCTGATCGAGCAGCGCCAGCAGCCGCTCGTGCTTGGTGGTCAGCGTTGCCAGACGGGTTTCGATATCGGTATACTGCTCGGTCACGTCCTCGCTCGAACGCGAGCTGTACACCACATGCACGCTGCTGCCGAGCTGCTCGTAAAACACCTCAAACTTCTCCTGCGGAATGCGCAGGACATAGCTTGCATGCCGGCTGCCTGCATCGCCGGAAAGACTGCTCGATTCAAGATAGCCGCCTGCATCCGCTGCCATTTTCTCAATATCTGCAGAGGCTTTGTCGAAATCCTGCGTTTCGAGCGTCAGATTGGCGTTCAAAATCAGCTTGGCATTCTTTCTCACCGCAGAAAAGTCCGCACCGCTCTCAGCGGTATCTGCCGACGCATCCTCGGTCCAGCCGTTCGCGTCATCCGGCATACTGCCGCTGTCACCGGCTGCCGCCGATGCCGAGTTGCCGACGCCTGCTCCGCAGGCGGAAAGCAGCAGCAAAAGTGCAAGGAACAGGGGGAACAATCGTTTTTTCATAACGGACACCTCGTTTCTTGAGCGGTGCGGCGCACGGCCGCTGTATTTTCTCTTGTTACTTGATTAGACGAGATGCCGTGCAATTTGGTTCCCTCTGTTCTGTATATCAATCAAACAATTTTTAATACCTCATTCTATTGAAATTGCGGTCGATTTTGCGTCTTTCTCTTGCAACTCTGTCGTTCTTCACCTATAATAAACAAATAAATATTCAGCAAACCAGGCGAAAGCCTGCGACGCAAAGCTAAGAAGCCGCTTTCGCAATGACTGCGAAGCCAGCTTCACAGGGCCTGTAAAATGGCAGCCAGCTGCCTCGTTTGAGATGCACAGATGCATTACCGATGTAGCAGTGCATCTTTTTCCTTTTACAGAGAAAAGCCGGACGCATTCCGGCTTATGGAGGGGCATATGAACAGAATTACAACCAGACTGAAACGGTACGGCTGTCTGCTGCTGTGCCTCTGCCTGCTTATGCCGCTGCTGCAGGGCACAGCCGCCGCTGTGCAGGATTCCTCTGTCGTGCGAGTTGCATGGTATCCGGATTTCGCCTACAACATCACCTGCGAAAACGGCGAACGCAGCGGCTATGGCTACGAATATCAGCAGTCCGTCGCCGCATATACCGGCTGGACCTATCATTACATCGAAGCAAACTGGTCGGATTCACTGAACATGCTGCAAAAGGGCGAAATCGACCTGATGGCCGGCGTATCCTACGCCGAGGGCCGTACCCAGACCATGCTGTTTTCCGATCTGCCGATGGGCGAGGAAAATATTACCTGTATGCAAACCTTGCCGCTGACGACATTTCCGTATCCGATTTGACCACCCTGAACGGCAAGCGCATCGGCATGCTGTCCGAAAGTATCGCGACCACGCAGTTCTGCGAATGGGAGACGCGCCACGGTCTGCACACCGAGCATGTGACCATCACCAGCGACGAGGACGCAGCCGCCAAGATCGCCAGCCGCGAAATCGACGGTTTTATCTCGGTCGAGAGTCCCCAGTGGCAGAAATACGGCCTGTCCGCGATCACCTCGTTCGGCAGCTCGGATGTTTACTTCGTGATCAGCAAAAGCCGTCCCGACCTCAAGGAAGCGCTAGATAATGCCATGCGCCGTATTGCACACGACAGGCCGTTCTATCAGGATGATCTGTATCAGCGCTATCTGTCTGCCCAGTCGGTCGAGCTCCTCTCGACCGAGGAGCAGGACTGGCTCCGGCAGCATGGCGCCATCCGCATCGGTTTTCTGAATCATGACACCGGCATCAGCACCTTTGATATCCAAACCGGTGATGTTACCGGTGTTCTCACGGATTATGTCGTATATGCGACGAATTGTCTGGGGGATAACGCCTTGCATTTCGACCTGCATGGCTTTGACACGCAGCTTGAGCAGCTGCAGGCACTGCAGAACGGTGAGATCGACCTGATTTTTCACACCAGCCAGAACCCGCGTGCTGCCGAAGAGAACGGTCTTGCTCTGTCGAACACCGTCTTGAGCTTCAGTCAGGCGGCGCTTACCACGAAGAACTATTTTAATGAGCTTGAGCCAAACACCGCTGCCATCTCCGAGAACGATTTTTCGCTCAAGCAGTACCTTTCCTATAATTATCCCAAGTGGACGATCCTCGAATACCCTTCGGCGAATGACGCGATCAAAGCCATGCGTACCGGCAGTGCGGACTGCTATGTAACGCGTGCCGGTCAGCTGCCGCGCTATATGAAGGACAAAACGCTGTACCGCGTGTTCCTCACACAGCCGAGCAAGACCTCGTTCGCCGTACGGCAGGGCGATACGGCTTTGCTGTCCATCCTGAACAAGACGCTCAAAACCATGCCTTCTTCCCTGCTGACCGGTGCACTTGCCATGTACGACAGTGCGCCCGAAAAGGTCACCGTTGCGTACTTTGTCAAGGACAATCTGACCACTGCCTCTGCTGTGTTCATCCTGCTTTCTCTGCTGCTGTTCGGTCTGTTCCGCAAGGCCCGGCAGTCCGCCAAACAGGCGCAGGAGCTGAACCTCAGGCTGCAGCAGAGCCAGGCAGAGCTGCAGGAGGCGCTCACGCAGGCCAAGGCTGCCAACGCCGCCAAAACAACGTTCCTGAACAACATGTCGCACGATATCCGCACACCCATCAACGGCATCATCGGCATGCTGACTATCATCCGAAAAAATAAGGACGACCACGCGCGCGTGCGCGACTGTCTGCATAAAGTCGAGCTGTCCTCTCAGCTGCTGCTGTCTCTGGTGAACGATGTGCTGGATATGGCTCAGCTGGAAAACGGCACCGTCATTCTGCGGCGCGAATCCATGAATCTGGATGAAGTCTGCGGCAGCATTACCAATTCCGTGCTGTTTCAGGCGGAAGCCGCCGGTCTTACCATCACCGGTGAGCATGACGATTTTTCCGGCATTTACGTCCGCAGCAGTGCGCTGCATCTGAAAAAAATCCTGATGAATCTGTTCACCAACTGCGTAAAATACAACAAGCCCGGCGGTTCCATCCACATGCAGATGCACATGCTCGAACGGACGGACGAGAAGATCACCTGCCAGTTCATCATCGAGGACACCGGTCTGGGCATGTCCGAGGATTTCATCAAAAACCACCTGTTCAAGCCGTTTGAGCAGGCGGACGAGTCCTCCCGCTCAAGCTATATGGGCACCGGACTCGGCATGTCTATCGTGCAGCAGCTCGTCGAGCAAATGGGCGGCACCATTTTGGTGGAGAGCAAACTCGGCGAAGGCAGCCGGTTTACCGTCGTACTGCCGTTTGAACTCGACCGTGACGCGACCGCAGCAGCAGCTTCGCCGCAGACACCGTCAGATATTTCCGGCGCGCGGCTGCTCGTTGCCGAGGATAATGAGCTCAACATGGAGATTGCAATCTTCCTGCTGCACGACAGCGGCGTGCAGACCGTGCCGGTGCAGAACGGCAGGCAGGCGCTTGCAGCCTTTCGGGACTCCGAGCCGGGCAGCTTTGATGCCATTCTCATGGACGTGATGATGCCCGAGATGGACGGTCTGGAGGCTGCAAAAGCTATCCGGGCACTCGACCGGCCGGACGCGAAAGCCATTCCGATTATCGCCATGACAGCCAACGTCTTCAAGGAGGACCGCGAGAAGTGTCTCGCCGCAGGCATGAACGCGCATCTGTCTAAGCCGCTTGACGCCGAGACGATGAAACAAACCATCTCTGAGCAGCTGAAAAAGCTGAATTAAATACAAAAAGCGGGAGAAACCAAGGTTTCTTCCGCTTTTACTCTGCAAATCTTACTCTATTTCCTCATCGTGCTCCATGGCTCCGACAAGCGGCGCTACCATCTGCTTCTTGCGGCTGACGACGCCGGGCAGGACGACCGAATGCTCGCCGCAGTCGGTCTTGAAGGCTGCACGAACCAGCTGCTGCGCGCCCTTGCCGACGTAGAGCAGCTCTGTCTTTTCCTCGATAATGTTGGTCAGCATAGCGAACAGCATGGACAGACCGCTCGATGCCAGGCAGCTTTCCATGTACTCGAGCATTTTATCACGGATGCCGGACAGCTCGTTCTCACTGACACTCGTCACCTGCGAAATCGCAATCTTCTGATTATGCACCTGAAAATACTTGAAATCCATGTGGAACAGCTCATCCATCGAGCGATCGAGCAGACGCGAGCTGGAACGGAACATTTCTGTTGCATACTGCTTGATGTCCAGACCGGCGATTTTCGCCAGCTCTTCTGCAGCCATGCGGTCAAGCGGCGTACACGTCGGCGAGCGGAACATCAGCGTGTCCGACAGGATTGCCGAGCACAGCAGACCCGCGATTTTCGGCTCGATCTCCACGTTGTGCTCATGGTACATCTGCGTGATGATGGTCGCGGTGCAGCCGAGCGGCTGATTGCGGAAGTAGATCGGTCCGCTGGTTTCCACCGAGTCAATGCGGTGGTGGTCGATGATCTCAACAATATTGGTCGAACGAATGCCTTCGGCGGCCTGATCGCGTTCGTTGTGGTCAACCAGAATGACCGACGGACGCTCCAGATCCAGCAGGTTGCGCTGTGAGAACATACCGACATATCGTCCCTGTTCATCCATCAACGGGTAATAGCGGATACGCTTCTTGGAAACCGTGCGCTTTACATCCTCAACCGTTTCCTCCGGCTCGAAGGTGATAAGTCTCTTTTTCCGCATCACATGCCGCACCGGAACCGCCTGACCGATAACCTTGACACAGGTGTAGGTATCATACGGGGTGGCGATGATGGAAACGCCGTTTTCCGAGGCCAGCTTTCGGATGGTGCGCGAAACCTTGGAGCCGAGGCCGATGACTATGCAGCCGGCGCTCATCTCAATGGCGCACAGCTGGCTTTCGTAACGGTTGCCGAGAATGACCATATCGTTTTTGCCGATGTAGTCCTCGAGCACGTCCGGATTAGCCGCCGCAACGACCACACTGCCCTGCTCAAACCGCTGGTCAATGTCGCCAACCTCGAGCGTGCCGTCAAGCACATCGACCAGATTGCGATAGCTGGTCTTGGCCTCCGCCAGCGCATTGGCGTCCTGATCCTCGATGTAGAAGCGCGCGATGTCGCCCAGCGTCAGCAGACCCTTCAGATGGCGATCCTCATCGACAACGGCCAGCGTCTGAATGTCATTTTCGTTCATGTAATCCCATGCGCGACGCAGTGACAACTCCTCGCTGATGCCCGGCACCTCACGGTACTGCACATCGCTCAGGCGCGGCTCAAACGACTTGATGTAGCGCGGCGGCTCCACGCCAAAGCGTTCGAGCACAAATTTGGTCTCCGCATTAACGTGACCCGCGCGGCAGGCTATGTATTCTCCGCCGGTCAGTCTGCGCTTGAGGTGCGCGTAGCAGATTGCAGAGCAAATGGAATCCGTATCCGGATTGCGATGTCCGATAACAAAAACTGGGTTCATGCACTGATGCTCCTTTATGTGATAAGGGATGGCTTCCCTTCGGAATCCGTTTGATGGAATGAAACCTTGTGGTTTGATTGTATCATTTAACCGGGGAAATCGCAAGGTATGGAAGAGGAATCCGACTCAAAACCATCTGCGGCCGCACTGCGTAGGCGATGAAGCTGACAGCACGGATTCCGCCGCTGCACCGAAAATCCTGCCGAAGTCCGCTTCTCCGTCTGCTCACCTATCTTTTGAAAAAACGAAAATCGCAGCAGTCACCGCCGCAGCCCAACGTTTTTGTGCGCGAAAAGCCAAGCTTGCGCAGTCCGCCATAGGTCACGTCATCCACGTCGCAAAACAGCGGACACAGCTCCGGACAGCCGTTGTCCCGGCACGCCGTGTGCCAGAGACACTTGGTGATCGACGCGGAAAAGTGCGTTTTATCGTGTGCCTGTGTACTCTCCCACAAGTCGGAGGTGCGCATGACTTCGAGAAAACAATAGCTGTAAATCCGATAAAATCCCGGCACAAGCTCCATTTTCGCCGTGAAAGCGTGCTTTTCTGCCGCCACCCAGTCCATCATGTACGTCCGCATGTGCGTAAAGGTTTCCTCCGCAGGCAGCTCTGCCTGCAGCACCTTGTACAGCGCAATGCGCGGCAGAATGGTCTGCACCAGTGTTTTCATCTGGTTTTTGGACCTATTTGCTGCGGTTTTGATTAACCTATCCAGCATTTTTTCCTGTCGTGAAAACAGCGAGCCGCCCCTGCTTCCGCCGAAGGTCTGTATCAGAAATACCTTAATTTGCTTTTGCTGTTTGCTTTGCATAATTCCTTCATCTCTTTGCTTTTATGGGATTCCAGTGTCAATCCATAGTTAGTTCACCCTAACTATGCCACACTGACTTCCAATATACCATCCTGATACACAAAATTCCCTGCCGATAATCGACATAGTATTGCTTTTTCGGCATAGCCTGATCGAGCTTCACTTCCCATATCATTCCGTCAGATACTATGGCGCACATCAAAAACGGCTCTTTCCCGAAGGCAAGAACCGTTTCCCTTTGTCTTACATACCCAGAAACTGTACATACTCTGCGGCGGACATCAGCGGCGCATCCAGTTGTGTACGGGGCTCTGCTGTGACCTCGCCCTGTGCCGCAAACTCATATCCGGCCTGCTCGGTCAGCAGCGGACTTTTGAGCGGGATCAGACGGTCTGCAAAATTCTTAAGCAGCGCCGTCATGTTCCACGAGTACACTGGCGAGTCCAAGCAGACCACATCCGCAGACTGATATGCGCGAAGCAGCTTCTCCATGTCATCGTGCTGCACGCACTGTCCGATGCTGTAATCGCCAAGATGGTACAGCTCGGTTTCCGCTCCGGCACGAGCCGCGCCCGCCAGAAAGACCCCGAGCATGCGTCCAGCGGCACTCTTTTCGCCCGCTGGACTGCCGTTGAATGCCGTAAATTTCATTGTTTTCTTTCCTCTTTCGTTTGCTGAAACCTATTGCAGCAAGCAAACGAGAGGGAAACAAGGAACGCTCCGTAGCGTCCAAAAAGCTCGCCGGTTTATCCCCTTCCCAAAATCGCATCCAGGTCCTGCTGCGGATTGGTGGTCGGGTGCAGATCGTAGGTCTCCACCAGTGTTTTGACCACGGTTTCCGACAGAAACGCCGGCAGCGTCGGTCCAAGGTAAATATTCTTCACGCCGAGCGCAAGCAGCGTCAGCAGGATGCACACCGCCTTCTGCTCGTACCACGAGAGCACGAGCGTGAGCGGCAGGTCGTTGACCGTGCAGCCGAACGCATCCGCCAGTGCAAGCGCAACCTTGATGGCGCTGTACGCATCATTGCACTGGCCCATATCCAGAATGCGCGGCAGGCCGCCGATTTCGCCCAGATCGAGGTCATTGAAGCGGTATTTGCCGCACGCAAGCGTCAGAACCAGCGTATCCATCGGCGTGGATTTGACAAACTCGGTGTAGTAATTTCTGCCCGGATGCGCGCCGTCACAGCCGCCGACCAGAAAGATATGCCGCACCTTGCCGCTCTTGATGAGCGAGATGATCTCCTCCGCGTGAGCCAGCACCGCGCCGTGTGCAAAGCCCGTCATCAGCATATGCCCGCCGTTGATGCCGCTCATGCTGTGGTCGTGCTCGTACCCGCCGAGCGCGAGCGCCTGCTCGATGATGGGCGAAAAGTCCTTGCGGCCGCACGCATCCGCCTCGATATGGCGCAGACCCGCATAGCCCACCACCGAAGTCGTGTACACGCGGTCCTGATAGCTTGGGCGCTGCGGCATCAGACAGTTGGTGGTGAACAGCACCGGCGCGGGAATGTTCTCGAACTCCGTCTGCTGGCTCTGCCATGCCGTGCCGAAATTGCCCGCAAGGTGCGGATGTTTTTTCAGTCCCGGATAGCCGTGCGCGGGCAGCATTTCGCTGTGCGTGTAGATGTTGATGCCCTTTCCCGCCGTCTGCTCGAGCAGCTGCGCTAAGTCGCCCAGGTCGTGCCCGGAAACCACGATGAACGGGCCTTTTTTGATGTCGGTCGGCACTTTTGCGGGCTGCGGCGTGCCGAATGTGCCCGTATTGGCCTCATCGAGCAGCTCCATGCACCGGAAATTCACCTGCCCGAACTCGACGATCAGCGCCAGCCATTCCTCGACCGAATGCGGGCGATTGACCGCGCACAGGCCCTTGTAAAACCACGCGCTCACCTCGTCATCCGTGTAGCCAAGATTCATCGCGTGGTGTGCATAGGCGGCCATGCCTTTCATGCCGAACAGCAGCGTGGAACGCAGCGAAACCGTATCCGTGTCGCCCTTCCACAGCTCCACGACCGCACACGGTTTTCCGCCGAATTTCTCTCGTTCCGCGCGTACCCGCTCGGTGAATTCCGCAATCGCCTGATTGTCAAAATTGACATTGGTCAAGGTGATGAACAGGCCGTCCATCAGCAGCCGGTCGACGATTTGTGTGCGTTGACCGGCCGCAGCTGCCGCCTCGGCCAAGCGAATGAGTTCGTACACCAGCTCATCCTGCAGCGCTGCCGTATCCGGCTGCTTGCCGCAGACACCCACGCTCACGCAGCACTTGTTGCCTGCGGTCTGCTGGCACTGAAAGCAAAACATATCTGACATGAAAACACACTCCTTTTACGAGTAGTGTTGCCAAATTTGTCAGAAGGTATGCGTTGTTTTTTGTTTCTTCAGCTGCTTCTGCGCCTCCAGATACATGGGTTCGGTATCGCACCGATCGTTGGTATCCTGCTCAGCGAGATTGCACTCGACGGCAAGGCATCTACTCTGTCCACCGAAGCGTTTCGGTGGGATTGGTTTGGGTAATCTTCCAAAATCATTCGTGCACCAGGACAATCACATTCCTGCATCGTCTACTAAGATAAAAAGGCTGACCGGATTTCCGGCCGGCTTTTTTCTCCCCGTGCGCGATACTGTCCGCAAATTTTATCCATATTATTAAAACTGTGAAAAATGCCTTGCATATTCCACATAAAAAGTGCTATAATCATTGCGAAAAAATAAAAAAGGAGGCAAGTCCTATGGACAGTTGTGACAGACGAAATGTACATATGACGATGGATACAGACTATACTGCTGTTTCGAGTGTCCGTAAGCATCCTCTTTTGAAATAAGCGCCGAGCCTTGCTCCATCGTGATGAACAAGTCCACAACTGATGTTTGTGTCACTGTATCTGTTACGGTGGATTTTTTGTGCCCTTTTCCGGGCACAGAAGGAGGCTGATTATGAAAAAAGCAACATGGAAAAAAACATCTTTTGCCGAGAAAATCGTTGAGATCATCCGCACCTCCCCTTCGATCAATGAGATGCGGGAGCAGCTGCAGGATTATCACGACAACGATATCGCACAAAGCCTGCAATTCCTAAACCGCGCGGAACGCAATCTGCTGTACAGCGCACTTGATGCGGAATGGCTGGCGGAAATCATCTCCTATCTGGATGATCCGGCGGAATACATTGATGAAATCGGCATTGACAAGCTGGCCGAAATTCTGAACGAAATGGATGCGGACGACGCGGTCGATCTGTGGGAGAACATCGACGAGAGCGTAAAAGTAAAGCTGCGCCCGATGATCGATGACGAAACCAAGTCAGCCATCCTGCTTATCAATTCCTATGACGACAGCGAAGTCGGCAGCCTGATCACGACCAACTACATCTGCATCAAGCAGAACCTGACCATTCGGCAGGCCATGCACGAGCTGGTAAAGCAGGCCGGTGAAAATGACAACATTGGAACGATTTATGTAGTCGATGATAAAAACCGCTTCTGCGGTGCAATCGACCTGAAGGATCTCATCGTTGCCCGAGAGAACGTTCCGCTGGATTCCATCATCAGCTACGCGTATCCGTATCTGCTCGACCACGAGAAAATCTCAGAGAGCATCGAGAAGATCAAAGATTATGCCGAAGACTCCCTGCCGGTGCTGAATAAGGATAGAAAGATCATCGGTATCATCACCGCACAAGACGTTGTCGAGGCCGTGGATGACGAGCTCGGCGAGGACTATGCAAAGCTCGCCGGTCTGTCCGCCGAGGAGGATCTCAACGAAACCACCAGGGAAAGCATGAAAAAGCGCCTGCCGTGGCTGATCATCCTGCTGTTCCTCGGCATGGGCGTTTCGACCGTTGTCGGTGCATTTGAAGGCGTTGTAGCCGTGCTGCCGGTCGTTATCTGCTTCCAGTCGCTGATTCTCGATATGGCCGGCAACGTTGGTACGCAGTCGCTGGCGGTTACGATTCGTGTGCTGATGGATGAAAACCTGAGTGCTAAGGACAAGCTGCACCTCACCTTCAAGGAAATGAAGGTCGGCACCTGCAACGGCGCGCTGCTCGGCATTATGGCGCTTGTCTTTCTCGGTGCATACATAGCGCTGTTCAAGGGCTATGCCATCGGACATGCGTTCCTGATCTCCGGCTGCGTTGGCATATCACTGCTTGTAGCGATCGTGATTTCCAGTCTGGTCGGTACGCTCGTGCCGATCCTGTTCCATAAAATCAAGGTAGACCCGGCAGTTGCGTCCGGTCCGCTGATTACGACGATCAACGATCTGGTTGCCGTTGTAACATATTACGGTCTGGCATGGATTCTGCTGATTCAGCTTTTGCATATTGTTTGAGTGAAAAAACACCCTCTATATCGAATGATATAGAGGGTGTTTGCTATCTGTTTTTGCTTTTAATCATGCTTTCTGCGGATACCGAAGTACGCCAGTCCCATTGCGGACAGACCGCACAGAGCCGCCCACAGACCGCCGATATCGCCGGTTTTCGGAACGCTGGACGTCGGAGTCTTGCTGTCGGGAATGTTCACTGTCTTCGTTTTATCCGGCGTCTTGGTCTGTGTTTCCGGCTTGGTCGTCGGAACCTTGCTGTCCGGGATGTTCTCCGTCGGCTTCAGCGGATCAAGCGGTGTAGGCTGATCCGGAATGTCAACCGGAGGCTTCGGATCGGGATCGGGAGTCGGTTTCGGGTCCGGCTTGTGGTGACCGCCGCCGCCACCGCCGCCGCCGGATTTCTTGCTGTTGGTGATGGTGAAGCCATCTGCCATGCTGCCGGAAATCGAGGTATTAAAGCCGTCAACGGCCTCCTCTTCGACGGTATAGGTGTAAGCGCCGTCTAGATTTGCAAAGGTGTACGACCAGGTCTTGCCGTCCTTGTCGGTGGATCTTTCGCTCAGAAGCACCGTACCGATTGCGGTTCGCGTGCCGTCCTTCGCAATGCGGATAAGGTTTACGGTAACAGCGGTCGGATACGCGCTTGCGCCGCTCCAAACCTTGTGTACGGTGAGGGAAACCGGATTTTCCAAGGTGTCCTCACCCGGAATGATCACTTCGCCGTTTATGCCGACACCGCCGCCGCGCTCTGCGGTATTGCCCATAATCTTGAGCGGTGCGGTTTCAGCCAGTGCCTTGCTCTCTGCGGAAACAACAGCCTTGAGACCGTAGCCATTGGTCGCACCGGAAGCCGGCTTAACCGGGGCACCCGGATTCGCTGCATCGTAGCGGTCGCCTCCGAAAGCACCGTAATTTGGATCACCCGCGCCGATCGAGGTATCGCGGTACCAGGTTACCAGTCCGCCGCCGTACATCTTGCCGCTGAAGCTGGTGGAATACGTCTCGTTCCACTTGAGCAGGAATGCCGCATCATCAGCAGATTTGCCTGCCGTATTGCCGAATACAGCTGCATCCGTGCCAAGGCTTACCGTGCCCACCGGGCAGGACCAAATGCCGCCGCCCTGAATAGCTGCCGTGTTTGCGGTGATAAGCGCATTCTTAATAGTGATCGACCACGGTGCATGGCTGACGTAAACGCCGCCGCCCTGTCGATGCGCCGTATTGTTTACAATATTGCCGCCTTCAAGTACAACGCGGTCTCTGCCGGACCAGCTGTATACACCGCCGCCGCAGGATGCCGTATTGTCCGAAATCGTGCCGCCGGTCATGTGGAACCGGCCGCCGCCAACCGTGTCATTCTCGCTCAGGACGGCCGTTGCAACGCCGCCGCCCATGCCGTTGGTCTTGTTGCCGGTAATCGTGCCGTTTGTCATTTCAAACGATGCGTTGTCCTCTACGAAGACACCGCCGCCGCCTGCATTCGGCAGCTGAATTGTATCGGAATCGACTGCTGTGCTGTTGCCGGAAATCGTACCGCCGGACATGGTGAACGTGCCGTTCTCACGCACGCATACACCGCCGCCGCGCTTTGCCGTGTTGTCGGCAATCGTGCCGCCGCTCATGGCAAGAGACGAAGTGCCGTTTACGAGTACGCCGCCTGCCGCGTTATACTCCGATGCGGTATTGCCCGAAATCGTGCCGTCGGTCATCGTCATGGTGCCGTTTGCGAGGGCAACCGCGCCGGAATACTGGTTCTTGAACATACATCCGGTGATTTTGCCGCCGTTCATGGCAAATTTGCCGCCGTTCTTCACATAAACCGCGCCGCAGTTTGCGGAGGACGAAGCGGAAATGCTGCTGAGCTCGCCGTTCCCCATGGTGAAGGAGCCGCCGTCCACCGTAATCGCACCCATGTTCGAGCCGCTCAGGCTCATACGAGTGATCGTGCCGCCGTTCAGCGTCATTGCGCCGTTTACCTCGGCAAACGAGCCGTTAGCGATGCCGAAGCAGGAGAAATTGAAGCTGCCGTCCAGAATCAGCGCCGCGTCTGGCTCCACGCGGAAAGCTGGACCGGTGAAGCCATTCTTGAACACAATCGAAAGGCCCTTGCCTTCATCGGTCAGCGTGATGGTCTTGCCGGACGGAATCGTAACCGTGCCGTCTACAATGAAGCTCTTGTTTGCGGTAATGGTGGTGTTTCCCTCTGCTGCCACGTCAACGGCCTGCTGCAGCGTGCTTTCTTCGCCTTCGCGGATATTTGCGCCATCGACAGTGACCGCAAACTTTACAGCAACACCGGCAGGAATCGTCAGCGGATCCGAATAGATCGCAACATCTGCCGAGCATGCTTCAATATAGAAGTAGGTGATATTGGTATCTTTGTTAAATGCCTTTCTGCCGATGGTCTGCAGCTGGCTTTTGCCCTTGCCCTGTTCGCCAATCTGCACGGAAGTCAGCTTGGCGCAGGTGCTGAATGCACCGGCCGAGATGGTCTGTACGCTGTCGGCAAGCTCCAGCTTTTCGATACCGGTGTTCGTAAACGCTGCCGTACCGATGGAAACAACCCCTTCAGGGATGATCAGCGTGCCGGAAAGATTCGAGCAGCTGTAAAATGCGTAGCTGCCAATATTTTTCAGCGTACCCGGGAACGTAACACTGCTGATGGCAGTGCCGCTAAATGCATCGGTACCCAGAAAAGTCAGCGCATTCGGCAGAGCCAAATCGCCCTCAATCTTGACATTCATAAATGCCTTATCGCCAATCGAAGTAATCGAATTCGGCAGCTGTAATTCTCCGGTCAGACCCTTACAATTGCTGAACGCACTCTTGCCGATGACCGTGATATGAGACCAGTCAACGCCGGTAATTCCGGTGTTCAAAAATGCACCTTCCGGAATTTCGGTAATGCGTTCCGGCAGAACAACCTTACCAGTAATATCCGTCATGTTAGCGAATGCGCGGACACCCAGAGACTCGAGCGAATCAAAGGTATGCTCACCCAGCTCCAGCGAGAAGGACTCCATATTATTGAAGGCTTCCTGTTTAATGCTCGTCAGTGCGGAGAAATTCAGGCCTTCCAGCGTAGTCAGCGAAGAACAGTTCATAAATGCCTGAATACCGACAGAAGTAACCTTGGACAGATCAGCGACCGAAGTCAGCGCCGCGCATCCCGTGAACATATAGTCACTGACTGCAGTAATATTATCCATGCCTGCAACCGTCGTCAGCGACTTCTGACCGCGGAAGGCATACTCGCCGATTTCCAGCGGCAGACCGCCCAGATCAGCGGTTTCCAACGCAAGACTGCGGTGATTTGCCCAGTCAAACGCATGATCCTGAATGCCGACAACCTTGTATTCCTTATCGTCATAGGTTACAGTTTCCGGAATAACCAGCTTGGTCACGCTGTCTGCACAGCCGGTAACAACGGCATCGCCCGAGGAAACATCATACCGGATGCTGTCCTGCGTAAACGCGGTGACTGCATACGCCGCAACCAGCTTTTCTTCAGCAGGCTTCTCCTCTGCCGGAATCTCAGCCGCAGGCGCTTTCTCAGCCGGTACGGACGGTGCCGCCTCGGCCGGTGCTTCAGATGTACTCGGCGGTGCAGACTCGCCCGGTGCAGACGGCTCGCTCGGTGCAGACGGCTCGGCGTTCTCGCCGGTGCCCTCTGTCGGAGCGGGGCTGCTCATGTCCGGTGTGTTTTCTGTACCGCTGTCCTCTGCTTTCGGAGCGGATGCTGCGTGATCGCCACTCTCGGAGTAACCGGTGTCGGTGCTGCCGTCTTCCGCTTCAGCCGCAAATGCTGCAAAAGTACCCGTACTGAACGTCAGATTAAGCGACAGCAGGATGGCCATCAGCCTTGTAAACTTTTTGCTCATACTACTCAGTCCTTTATCATGCAATCAGGAAATATATCCTCCTCGCCGGTGGTCCGTATCCGCGACAGACGAGGTGTTCTCTCTGTATGGTATAGCTTACCATACAGAGGGTACGAAAAAAGGATACATTTTGGCAGAAAGCCTTCAATACTATATTAGCAAAACGTAGAAATTATTGATATGCGATTGTACAATGTGCTGAAACGCGCGGTCAGGCGTGTAAAAACAATCAAAATCTGCACGAAATATCCAGTATCGATGCGTCTGACAGATATAATTTTTTCTGTTAAGCAATAAAATATATCCAATTTTACAACTTAAATCAGATATACTATAATATTATGCAAAAAACGAGGTGAGCACATGAAGCCCAAAATACAGACTGTGATACTGTTTTTTCTGACCGCGGTGTTTGCCGTCAGCGCATTCATGCTGGTGCGCCAGATGACGAGCTACCGTGCAGGTGATGAAGCCTACGCCGAGGCTTCCGAGATTGCCGCGATACCCGAAGTGCCGGAGACGGAAACCGTTCAGCAGCCAACCGAACAGCCGCCGCAGGAAACGCAGACCGAACCCACTCCGTCTGCCGACCCGTATGCACAGGCGCTGGAGCAGATGGATCTGCCTGCTCTGCAGCAGGTCAACAGTGATGTCATCGGCTGGATTGCCATTCCGGGCACCGAGATTTCCTATCCGCTGGTGCAGGGCACGGACAACGACTATTATCTGACACACACCTGGAACCAAAACAGCAGCGCAGTCGGCGCGATTTTCATGGACTGCCGCTGCTCTGCCGATTTCAGCGGCTTTAACACCATCGTGTACGGTCACCGGATGAACAACGGCTCGATGTTTGCCGCGCTGAAGCACTACCAAAAACAGGATTTCCTGCAGGCACATCCGCAGATATATGTGACCAATGCAAGCGGAACCCATGCGTACAGCATCTACGCAGCCTATGAGGCAGCGCTTGACGGAACCGCGTATTACAGTGCGTTTTCCGACGAAACGATCAAAAAAACCTTCATTGACGAAGGCGTTTCCCTGTCGGTGATCCGCACCGGCGCAGTACCGACCGTAAACGACCATATCCTCACGCTTTCCACCTGCACCGGCAACGGGCATGCAACCCGCTGGGTAGTGCAGGCGGTCATGGAATAAAAAAGCATCCCGCTTGCTGTGCTTCAGCAAGTGGGATGTTGTTATATACTCTTATTCTTCCTCGTCCGCCAGCTTTGCCACGCGGACAAATTCATCCATTTCGCGTGTGCGCCATTTCTCCTTGTGGCTGAAAATCTGGCGGTAGAGCGAAATATAGCAGTCCTCGACCGACAAACGGATCAGCCTTCCCTCTTTTACGCTGTTCTCGACTGCGTACCACGGCAGAAAGGATACACCGCGATCAATCTCAAGCATGCGAATGAGCAGCGAGGTATCACCGCACTCGAGCGACGGCGTAAGGATGGTCCGCCGCGCGGCAAGACGGCGGTTGAGTACACGGCGATAATTATCCTGCTCGGTAAGGAAAAAAGGCTGCGTGAGCAGTTCCTCAATCGTCAGCTCTTTTCCGCCTAGCTCCTCGCGCAGCGAGGCAGACGCCACAAATACGATCTCCTCGCGCTGCTCCATCAGCTTGTTCCAGTTGTTGCTGTACAGCGGCTCATCGAGCACATAGATCATGTCCAGCTCGCCGCGTTCCATATGCTCGATCAAATCTTCCGGCTCACCGACCGTGATGCGGATAGACACTTTCGGGTTGAATTTGCGGTACAGATGCAGCACCGTCGGCAGCTTGAGACATGCAAGCGACTCAATCGTGCCGATATGCAGCGAACCGTGCAGCTCTGCCGTGGATGTGACCGACATGCGTGCCTGATTGACCTGATTCATCACGTCGCACGCATGGCTGAGAAAACGCTCGCCCGTGTCGGTCAGCGCGATACGCTTGCCCATGCGGTCGAACAGACGCGTGTCCAGTTCCTCCTCCAGCTGGCGTATCTGCACCGTTACCGCCGACTGTGAGTAGCCGAGGCTCTCTGCTGCGCGTGAAAAACTCTTAAACTGTGCTACCCGAATAAAGGTTGCAAGCTGCCGAAGCTCCATGAATTTCCCTCTCTCCCCTATATTATCAATATTTTGAATCGAAATGATAAAATATATGAATTTGACTTAACCCATTAAACAGAATATACTAAATCTACAAAGAGGTCAAGAAAGAAATTGGAGGTTTACCACAGATTTTTTATTTATCCTTTTTACACAAAAACCGCGTCTTATTTTACAGCATTTCGCCTAAAATAAGCGGTTCTTTTTGTGTCCGGAGGCAAAAAATCTCGGCAGACTTCCACGGCAGCAGACCAAAGAGGGGCAAACAAACGGTCTGCGCCGCAAAGGGTAACATCGCATAACCGAACAGGTGCACTTTCCGCAAAGTGCCGCAGTTCAAATTGTGTGGTGCTGCCCGCCAAAAAGGAGGAAAAAGAAATGAAAGAAAAGAAAAAATTCAAACTCGGATTACTGCCTAAGCTCATCATCGCCATCATTGTCGGCATCCTGTTCGGCCAGTTCCTGCCGGAAGGCTTCTGCCGCTTTGTGGTAACGCTCTCATCGTTCTTCAGCCAGTTCCTGTCGTTTATCATCCCGCTGATGATCCTCGCGTATGTTACCATGGGCATTGCTAACCTCAAGAGCGGCGCGGGCAAGCTGCTGCTCATCACGGTCGCCATCGCCTACTGCTCGACCCTGATCGCAGGCTCGGCTTCGTTCTTTGTAGCCGACACCCTGTTCCCGCACTTCATGAGTGCGGACGCGCTCGACAAGATCGCCGCAACCGCAGGCAACTCGCTGGAGCCGTACTTCAGCCTGGAAATTCCGGCGCTGATGAACACGCTGTCCGCTGTTGTTACGGCGTTTGTGCTCGGTCTGTGCATGTCCAGCCTGCGCGGCAAGACCATCGGCGACACGCTGTACAACGGCGTTTCCGACTTCTCCGGCATCATTGACTGCGTACTGCACAAGGTCATCATTCCGCTGCTGCCGCTTTACATCTGCGGCACGTTCACCGATATGACCAAGTCCGGCAAGACCTTTGCCATCCTCGGTATTCTGTGGAAGGTATTCATCGTTGTTATCATCATGCACCTGATCTGCATCTGCATCCAGTTTGTAATTGCAGGTCTGGTCAGCCACAAGAACCCGTTCACGCTCATCCGCAACCAGATTCCGGGCTACGCAACCGCACTGGGCACCCAGTCCTCTGCGGCTACCATTCCGGTCAACCTGCAGTGCGCTGAGGCAGACGGCGTTTCCTCGGAAATCCGCAACTTTACGGTTCCGCTGTGCGCGAACATCCACATGGCAGGCTCGATGATCACCATCACCGCCTGCGCTACCGCAGTCTGCCTGATGAACCAGCTGCCGATCTCCATCGGCACCGTTATCCCGTTCATCATGACCCTCGGCATTGCCATGGTGGCATCTCCCGGTGCGCCGGGCGGCTCCATTATGACCGCCCTGCCCTTCCTGTACATGATCTTCGGCACCGAGGCCGGCGACCCGAGCGGCCCGATCTGCGCCATCATGGTTGCACTGTACATCACGCAGGACTCGTTCGGCACCGCCTGCAATGTTTCCGGCGACAACGCGATCGGCGTGATCGTGGAGACCATCTACCGCAGGTTTATCTGCAAATCCTCCGCTCAGTAAGGAGAATCCCCTATGTCCTTTATCAGTGTTTTTGATGTGCTGGGACCGAATATGATCGGTCCCTCCAGCTCCCATACCGCCGGTGCGGCCGTTATCGCGTATCTGGCGCATAAGATGATTGCGCCGCCGCTTAAAAAGGTGGATTTCACCCTGTACGGCTCGTTCGCCAAGACCTACCACGGCCACGGCACCGACCGCGCCCTGCTCGGCGGCATCATGGGCTTTTCGACCGATGACACCCGCATCCGCAACTCGTTTTCGATTGCGACCGAGCGCGGTCTGTCCTACTCATTCACGCCGTGTGAGACCGAGACCGATGTTCATCCGAACACCGTGGACATCCGCATGGAGAACGCCGCCGGTCAGGTGATGACCATTCGCGGCGAGTCGCTCGGCGGCGGCAAGTGCCGCATCGCGCGCATTAACGGCGTTGAGGTTGACTTTACCGGTGAATACAGCACGGTCATCGTCGTTCAGCAGGACAAGCCGGGCGTCGTGGCGCACATCACCAAGGTGCTCAGCGACAAGGGTGTAAACATTGCGTTCATGCGCCTGTTCCGCGAGTCCAAGGGCAACACCGCCTACACGATCGTCGAGTCGGACGGCCATTTCCCCGAGGGCATTGAGGAACCGCTCAAAAACAATCCCAACGTCCACGACGTCATGATCATCGAACCGTAAGGAGGAGAGCAGATTATGGATTTCAAAAACGCATCCGAGCTGCTTGCACTCTGCACGCAGCAGCAGCTCCCCATCTCCGAGATCATGCGCCGCCGCGAGTGCCAGCTGGGCGAAACCACGCGTGATGAGGTCACGCACTGTATGAAGAGAGCACTCGAAATCATGCGCTCATCCGCGCTGACACCGCTCAAAACGCCGGTCAAGTCCATGGGCGGCCTGATTGGCGGCGAGGCAAAAAAGCTGGCGCAGCACGCGGCCAAAGGCCGCTCCATCTGCGGGGATGTGCTGCACAAAGCGGCGCAGTACGCGATGGCAGTCCTCGAGGTAAATGCTTCTATGGGTCTGATTGTCGCAGCACCGACCGCAGGCAGCGCCGGTGTTCTGCCGGGCATGCTGTTTGCCCTGCAGGACCGCTACAACATCTCGGATGAACGGCTGATCGACGCCCTGTTCAACGCCGGTGCGATCGGCTACCTTGCCATGCGCAACGCAACCGTTGCAGGTGCGGTCGGCGGCTGTCAGGCTGAGGTCGGCATCGCATCCGCAATGGCGGCCAGCGCAGCTGTCGAGCTCATGGGCGGCAAGCCTGAGCAGTGCCTTGACGCGGCCTCCACCGTGCTGATGAACATGCTCGGTCTGGTCTGCGATCCGGTCGGCGGACTGGTCGAGTATCCGTGCCAGAACCGCAACGCGGCAGGTGTAGCCAACGCGCTCGTTGCCGCTGAGCTCTCGCTCGCGGGCATTCACCAGTTTATCCCGTTCGATGAAATGCTCGATACCATGTACGCGGTCGGCCGCCGCATCCCCATCGAGCTGCGCGAGACCGCCCTCGGCGGCTGCGCTGCCACACCGTCTGCATGTGCGAAATGCGGACTGTGCTCTTAAATCAGATCATATCGATACTCTTTTTCGCAGGACATTCCCACCCCTCGGGAATGTCCTTTTCGCTTTTCGCTTACAGAATAAGCTCTTATCATGAAAGCAGAACCGCCCAAATCGAACTATCCCTCCCGGGCAGTAACCGGGAGGGATAGTTGTATCATCTGATTATTACTGATACTCCGCATTGAGGAACATGGGCTTGATGGCGACAACCTCATCGTATTCATCCTGCGAGACTGTGACATCCGCGTTTAGCGCCTTCAGGTCAGCCTTCACAACGTCGAGCGCCTGCACGGCAGTCACTGCGCGGCCATCCATGACGGCACGCTGCATGCGGCGCAGCACAACCGGATGTGCATAGCGGGCCGGCAGCGGGAAATTCAGATAATCCGCAAGGTAAGCCTGCATTTTCTCCTGTGCCTGCGCATCATTCTGCATGATGGAGGTACGGTTGTTGCGTGCTGTCGGCAGGACGCTGAAGCCTGCAAACGTGAAAATCGCGGCAAGGCCGAACAGCGTAAAATAAATCGAAAACGAGCCGTGACGCACGAAGGAAACGATACCGTAAGCCAGCGCCGCAAATCCCAGCAGTGTGATCGCCATAGCGGCCCAGCGGTAGCTGCCGTTCGTACACTGAAAGTTCCGGCGGCGTTTTGCGGCTGCGCTCAGTCGTTCGGCCAGCTCAGGACGGCGCTCCAGATAGTCGATTGCGTTATCGAGTGCCTGCACGGTTTTCTCCGCCTGTGCGCTCATCGGCGGACGATTGCGCTCTTCTTCCTCCCGGCGGGCCTTCTCCTCGGCAATGCGCTGCTCTGCCGCCGCGCTGACACACGGAATAGACGGGTGCTCAGCTCGGATAACGCTCAGAAACTCATCGACCTGCTGCTCATACTTGAAATTGCACACCTTCTGTCCGCCGTCGAACTCCACGACCAGATAGGACAGCGTGGCGAAAATGCCCTTGCCAGAAAAGCCGCCCTTGCTCATCGCAACGCGCTTGTACACACGCGTTACCATGGAAAGCGGAACATAATACCGACGGTCAACAAAAAAGCTGTTCAAATAGAGGGCATGCCTGCCGATGCCGCACGGACCGATTTTCCGACAGGTTTTTTTATCCTCGGCAAGCGCCGCGTCATCAATGCGCCCCGCGCTGAGCGGATAAGGTTTCAACATTTTCCGTCACCCCGCAATTATCGTTATGGATGGCCGCAGCCGACCGCACAAAGGAACGGCCGGCTGCAGCAATGTTATTATATTCAAGCAGATTTCTTTGCGCCGCGCTTCTTGGTCGCACGGATGAACAGTGCGAGCAGCAGTGCCGCGAATACAATACCGATCGGGTACGCCACTGCGGTATTGTAAATTACCGTGCCGTCCGCCGTCTTGCTGTTCAGCAGGCTGCCGAGGCACTCCGGTGCAAGGATGAAATAGGTGCAGGAAACTGCACTCATGAACGTAGCCGGAACAGCTGCCATCCAGAAGTTCTTCTTCTCGGTGAACAGGTACATAGCCGCTGCCCACAGAACGATCATAGCGAGCGTCTGGTTGGTCCAGCTGAAGTAACGCCAGATAACCGTGTAGTCGATCAGACCGGTCGCATTGCCGATGCCGAGGATAGCGCCGATACCCAGTACCGGGATGCACAGCTTCAGGCGGTTTGCGTACGAACTCTGATCCATGTGGAACCAGTCGGACAGCGTCAGACGAGCGGAACGGAATGCGGTATCACCGGAAGTGATCGGGCAGATAACAACGCCGATCATGGCCAGAGCAATACCAACGCCGCCCATGGTCTTGGAGCATACATCATAGATCGCTGCGGACTGACCGCCTGCCAGCGCTTCCGCCAGACCGGTGTTGAGACCGCCGGTGACCTCATACAGAGCACAGCCGGCTGCCGCCCAGATCAGTGCGATAATGCCTTCGGCTACCATTGCACCGTAGAATACGAAGTGACCCTGCTTCTCGTTCTTCATGCAGCGCGCCATCAACGGCGACTGCGTGGAATGGAAGCCGGAAATTGCACCGCATGCAACCGTGATGAACATGAAGCTCCATACCGGCGTACCGGACGGGTGCATATTGTACAGGTGAGACCAAATCTCCGGAATGGTGTAATTCGGGTTGGTGAAGATACCGATGATAACGCCGACCGCCATGATGATCAGGCACATGCCGAACAGCGGGTATATCTTGCCGATGATCTTATCAATCGAAATAAAGGTTGCAATAAAGTAGTAAACCAGGATGACGATCAGCCAGAACAGCGTGGTCGAAAGCACACCGGACATACCGTTGTTCTTGCACAGTGTAACAATCAGACCGGCCGGACCGACTGCAAATACCGTGCCGACCATAATCAGCAGTACGACCGAGAACACACGCATGATATTCTGCATGGTGTGACCGAGGTACTTGCCGGTAACCTCTGCGATGGAAGCACCATCATTTCGCTCACTGATCATGCCGGAGAAGTAATCATGTACGCCTCCGGCAAAAATGGTGCCGAATGTGATCCACAGGAATACGACCGGACCCCAGAGCGCGCCCTGCAGTGCGCCGAAGATCGGGCCAAGGCCGGCGATGTTCAGCAGCTGTACCAGAAACAGCTTCCACTGTGGCATGACAACGTAGTCAACGCCATCGTTAATGCGAACTGCCGGCGTTTCCCGGTCATCCGGGCCAAAGGTTTTGTCTACAATTTTACCATAAGTAAGATAGCCGGTGATCAATAATAATAAGCATACGATAAAGCTGATCATATTATCTCCTCCTCTATACCGGCTGCGAAAGCATGACTTTCGCATAAAAATCACCGAAAAGCCTACTTTTTGAATTCCTCTTTTTCCCTTTCGGCAATCCCTATTATGAACCTATGATATAAAAACCACAAGGGCAATATGTTATAATTTTGACAAGAAAAATTTGCCGAAATTTGTTTCCTTTAGAAAAAACTATCAGAGCAATAAAATCCCCCGACCAATGGCCGGGGGATTCGTTCGCCCTTACAGGAAAGTATTTACTTTTCCAGTTTGGTCCAGTCACGAGCGTCGCGGATGGTGGTCCACTTCTCGTACTTATCGTCCTTGCTCTTATCCGAGTATGCGTGGCTGTTGGTGGCCTCCTGCACAGCGAGATAGTACCATGCGGAAGCATCGGAATTATCCGGCCACTTGATCATGCTGTCGAGCAGATCGCTGCTGTTCTCGGGCAGACGGTTGAGTACGCGGTTGACAAGCGTCATCGCCTCTGCGCGGGTGATATACTGGTTCGGACGGAACGTATCATCCGGATAGCCATTGATCCAGCCCTTGTTTGCGGCGATACCGATCTCATTCTTTGCCCAGTGAGATGCGATATCCGTGAACTTCGAGGACGTATCCGTGTTCTTATCGTCGAAGCGAGCGGCGATTGCGGCAAATTCCGCACGGGTGATCGGCGCATTCGGCGCGAACGTGCCATCGTTATGACCCTTTACAATGCCCATCGAGGACAGCGTGGAGACAGCATGGTTAAACCACTGACCGCGCGTCACATCGGACAGGCTGTTGGACTGGGTGGAATTTGCGGTGCGGACTTCCTCGGTCAGCAGACGGAAGAAGATGGTTGCCACTTCTGCGCGGGTGATGTTGCCGTTCGGCTCAACGTTGCCGTTCGGGTAGCCGACAATGTACGCAAAGTGATCGTCACCGTTCAGGCCGGTCGGTACATCATCCGGAATGGTAACGGTGGGCTTGTGGCCGCCGCCGCCACCGCCGCCGCCGGAGGATTTTTTCGTAAAGGTCCATACGCCGTGCAGCGTAAGATCTGCGGTCAGCTGCTGCTCGCCGGTCAGAACCGTGCCGTCATCCTTTTTCCAGCCGTTGAAAGAGAATGTACCGTTCACGCCGCCCTTCGAGCCGGACACGCTGGCCGGAACCTCTGCAACGGTATAGCTGCTGCCCTTAACCAGCGTCTGCTTTGCCGGAGCGGTATAGCCTTCCGGCAGGTCACCGGTAACATCATACGTCAGCGTGTACATCAGCGGATGCGCTGCCTTGAGCGAAATAGCGTGCGAATCCTTTTCCACCGGGATGTACTCGTCAGCCGTTTCCGCCGTCCAGCGGCCGATCTGCTCATAGCCGCCCTGACCGTCCTTGGACTTAAACCAGCCGTCATGATACCAGCCGATAATCTCCGCCTTGTCGGAGGACAGAATGCGGTCGCCGCTCATCTTCTTCGCGTTCGGGAGCGTAAAGGTCGCGCCGTTGAACAGCAAGTCATCACCTGCGGTCTTTGCGGTGTTGTTGTACACTGCGCTGTTCGCCGCGATGTTGATGTTTGCATCATTATAGGCGTAAATTGCGCCGCCCATGTCAGTTACGGCATTGTTATTGTGCATCACAGCGCCGGACTGCAGATCCACATTGATAACCGCCGAGCCAGACTTATAGGTAAAGATGCCTGCACCGCCGGCAGCAGTATTGCCACTGACAGAGCTGTTTTCCGCTGTAACGCTAAGGGTGTTAGCTATTGCATAAGCATAGATGCCACCGCCATAGCCGGTTGCCTTATTGGCGTCGATTGCCGTACCGTTCAGCAGGCGAATGTCCGTGTTGCAGACAGCAGTACACATAGCATAGATACCTGCGCCGCTCTGTGCCTTGTTTTCAGAAACCGAAACTCTGTCAAGTTCAATCGTTCCTGCGCTGTAAGCTACGATTGCGCCGCCCTGGATTGCGCCGTCGTTATTCAACAGCTTGGAATTACGGAGAGTCAGATTAGAGGTTGTGCCGACATACATACCGCCGCCGATACCGTTTTCAGGGTCGAGAACCGTATTGCCGGAGATTGTGGAATCGGTGATAAGGTGGTTGTGCTCGCCGGAACAGCCTTCTTCTGCTTCGTTCGGCGTATCGCCAAAATAGATACCTGCACCGAATTTTGCGGTATTATTCTCAAAAAAGGACTTGGCAGCGTTCAGCACAGAATGTCTCAGAATCATACCGCCGCCGCAGTCCGGAGCGGTGTTCCTCTCAACATGGCAGCCGTCCATGGTCAGAGAACCGTATCTAACCAGAATACCGCCGCCGTCACTGCTGCTTCCCGTAACGCTGTTTTCGGACACGGTAACAATCCGCATGGATACATCTGCGTGCGACGCATAGATACCGCCGCCGCCGACTTCGCCATTGCCGTTGCCGCCGACTGCTTCATTACCCGTTATGGTCAAATCTTCGAGCTGAACAACTGCGCTGTCGATTGCGAAGCCGCCGCCATTCTGCGGATTCCTGCCGCCGGTAACCGTACCGTTTTTCACGGTAACCTGCGGTTTATCACCGGAAATGGTCACAACAGCCGCCTCTGTGTCACCCGACAGCGTAAACCCGCCGAGGTTGAGCGTCAGAGACTTGTTGATGGTGATATTCTCCGTAACATCACGGAGCAGAACGATGGATTCGCTACCGTCTGCTGCAGCAATCGCGGCAGCAACAGTCGGATACTCGTTCTCGCCGATCTTTGCAGCGTTTTTCGGTGCTTCCGGTTCTGTCGGAGTTTCCGATTCTGTCGGGTTCTCCGATTCTGCCGGAGTCTTCGATGTGGATGTGCTGTCTCCTGCAGTGGTGTTCTCATCTGCAGGTTTTACGTCCTTAGAAGACTGGTCTTCCGTCTTAGGCGCTTCGGAGCTTGTGTCCTTAGGAGACTGACCTTCCGTCTTAAGCGCTTCGGAGTTTGTGCCCTCAGAAGACTGACTGTCCATCTGAGACACTGCGGGATTTGCGTTTGTTTCATTTTGAGCAGCAGACTGAACCTGCTCCTGCGTTGTCATTTCTTTCTGCTCCGTTTCATCCGCTGCAAATGCGAACGGAGACATCGTCAGCATCATGGATGCCGCCAGAATGCTGGCTAAGAATCGATTATTTTTTCCTGTTTTCATCATGAAAACCCCTCCTTCAATAGTAAAAGACTACTATGAAGAAGCTGCATTAGGAAACCGGCTGCCATGCGGAATACCTTCCGTTTAGGCCCATCTGGCTTTGCGACACCGGTTTTCACCGGCTGTGCCTTTGTCTGTACCTGTATCCCTTTACGGAAGTCATGCACAGAATTTTACGATCTTTTCTGTCGGCAGACACGCCGGACTGCATACACAGTCCTTTGCCTGCGCAGGACAGAAATCCTCCGGATCCTCTTCTTCAGTATACCATAAATGCCCGCGAATAACAAACAAATACTGTAAAAAGCGAAGAAAGATTTCAATCCGGAATCGTTTTTTTATGCAATAAATCGCCGCTGATCGGACATAAACATATCCAATCAGGACCATTTGCATACAAAATAAAATAGAAAAGTGTTAAGCCGCAGCTACTGCAAGCGCATCGCTGGTGTTGGTGTAGGTCAGCGGAGATACACAGTCATGCAGGGTTTTTGCGTTCTTTACACTGCGGGTAACCGCGTAGGTCAGGTCGATCTGATACCACTTGCCGTTCAAGTTTACCTTGTTCCAAGCGTGGTAGCTGGAGCCGGCGTAACCCTTGGTCAGTGCACACGGGATGCCCTGGCTGCGGCACATTGCTGCAAACAGCGAGGAAAAATCGTAGCAGATACCGGTGGTGCCCTTCAGGGTAGCGGCGGTATCCGGGATGTACTTGGTGATCTTGCCGCTGGTGATCTCATTCGCCAGCTTGTTATCATAGGTATAACGGCTTGCCATGTAGTTGTAGATGGCGATAACCTTAGCCTCATCGGTTTTGGCGTTCTTGCAGAGCTCAGCAGCCTTAGCGGATACCGTGTCGCCCTTGGAGAACTGAACCTCGGAAGTGGAGACCAGATACGGAGCGTAGCTGTCCTTAACGGTTACATTCATGGACTTGGACTCGACCTGCTGATAGGACGTACCGGAAACGTTGCGGTACAGCGTTACGGTGTACTTGCCGTTGCCCTTATCGAGAGAGAAGGAAGCATCCTTGCCGCTCGGGCAATCGTAGAACACGGTCTTGCCGCCGTTGTACTGAATACCAACCTTGAGCCTTGCACTCGAGGAGTAGTTTACGGTAACATAACCGTGGGTGGAATTACTCATATCCACAACATCATTTACTGCTGCTGCGGTAACGCCCATCGAGAGGGCAGTTGCTGCAAAAACTGCGCATACAATACGAAAAAGCCGCTTCATATCCGGCAATCTCCTTTCGGTAACTGGCTGCCAGCCCTCTCGATGAGGGGTAAGGCCCTATAGCTTTGCGTCGCCACCTTTCGGTGGGTTTGCTATTATCGTTTGAGATGCGGTCAAAGCGACTGCATCATCTTCTTTTATCCTCACTATAGCGCATCTATCGTGTTTTGTCAACCGGGTTTGACAAAAAAAGAAGAAATTATGACACGTTTCCGCAGTTTTACCGAAAATATGACATTGTTTTCGATTTTCCCGCTCTTATCGCAGCGATTTGTCCGGGAATGCAGCTCGCTCCAAAGCGTGAGATGGCGGCAAAAAATCGGTAAACAGACGGCGGCAGGGGTATTCCCCCGCCGCCGCTTTCCATCGGTTGATTTGCTTATTTGCTGCCGTACAGTCTGTACAGGAACGTAACGATCTGTGCTCTCGTGCAGTTGTTATGCGGACCGAACAGACCGTTTCCGATGCCGTCGGTGATGCCCTTCTGCTCTGCCCATGCTGCCGCATCGGCGTAGTATGCATCGGCAGGTACATCGGTGAAGGCCGCGCTGCCGCTAACCGCCGGACTGCCTGCCGCACGGTACAGGAGCGCTGCGCCTTGTGCTCTCGTGCAGATGGTGCCGGGTGCAAACGTTGTATCGCTCGTGCCCTCGGTAATGCCATTCTCAACCGCCCACGCAACCGCCTTGGCGTAGTATGCATCTGCCGGAACATCCGCGAAGCTGCTCAGCGCCTTCGGTTCAGGCGAACCCGCCGCGCGCCACAGGAAAGTGACGATCTGCGCTCTGGTGCAGGCAGCGTTCGGAGCGAACAGCGTGTCGCTCATACCGCCGGTAATGCCCTTCTGCGCCGCCCAGAGGACTGCATCGTAGTAGTAATCCTCCGCGTGAACGTCGGTGAAGAAGTTGAGCATGGTGTTGTCATCCATAAAGACCGCCTTCACCGTGATCTTGCCCGCAGGCATGACGAAGGTGTACTTTCCGCCGCCCTTGTCGGTCAGCTTAACTTCCCTGCCGTTCTGGTCGATAACCTTGATTCCACTCAGCTCATACCCCTTATCGGGTGCTGCCGTGATGGTCACAGTGTCGCCCTTGGAGGCAGATTTGGAAGATACGGTGACAGTGCCGTTTTCAGTCTTATCCGCAGAAACGGTGTAGCCGGGTGTGGACGTGCCGCCGCCACCGCCGCCGGAAGAACCGCCGCCCGAGGACGAGCCGTTCGCCTTCCAGTTGACCGTCACCGTCACATTATGCGCGGGCATCTCGAAGGAAATACCTCGAGTTGTGCTTTCCGCGTCCTTTGCCTGCCATTGCAGCTGCTCTTCGCTGATTCCCTCGAGCGTCAGACCCTGCAGGGTGAAGCCGTTGCGTTTGCCGATCTGAAGACCGACCTGAGCGCCGACCGTGTATCGTGCGGTATAATCCTCGCCCGGGGTAATCCCCATGACTCCGCCGTACAGCCCATGAGCCGTGACAGTGTACTGCGTCGGGATTTCCAGTGTAAATGTTGTCGTAAAATCCTTTCCGCAGTCATAGTCGTAAGTAACCTCATCGGCATCGCTGTCTATCGTCAGGATATTGCCGCTGACCGTGCCGCCCTGCCAGTGGCTGGTCTTTGCTACATCAAAACCCGCAGGCAGAGAGGCAAGATAAAATCTGTCGTTGACCGGAGTAATCGTATATGTGTTGTTCTCTGCATCCAGCTCGGCCAGCTTGGTATTCCGGCTGAGGTCCAGACTTGTGAGGTGATTACCGGCACAATCCAGATATTTCAACTCCGTAAAATATTCAATACCCGTAAGATCAGCGATTTCCATATCGTAGACATCAATATCCTGCACCAGCGCAATTTCCCATGTGCTGAGTTTACCATCCTGATTCCGATCAATATTGGCTTCTTTATCAAGAAGAAGCTCTCGGAAGTCCTTATCCGGGAAGTTGGTCTTGTTGATATCAATATCCGTGCCGCGTCCTGCAATCGCCAGTGTGAAAATAACGTCCTTTTCCGCGTCATCCAGTTCCGTACCGGTATAACCGAGGTCATAGGAATAGGTCACGACAGCGGCATTGCCATCTACTGTAAGAGTGCTTCCGCTGACTTTGCTGCCGGTCAGGCCGGACATGCGGCTCGCATCAAAGCCGGGCAGGCTCGACAGATCAAAGGTATTGCCTGTCAGTGTAATCTCGCGAATATTACCCGATGCATTCAGATTCGTCAGCTTGGAGTTACTGCTGAGATTGAGCGCGGTCAGCGCGTTATCGGAGCAAATCACCCTTTTCAGCTTCGGATTTTGGCTGAGATCCAATACCGTCAAGCGATTTGTACTGCAATTCAGCTCTTTCAGCTTGGTATTCCGTCTGAGATCGAGTTCTGTTAACTCGTTATCGTAACAGTACAGATACTCAAGCGCAGTAAAATACTCGATGCCCTTCAAGTTGGTAATGGCTCTGCCTTTGCAGTCGATTTTCTTTACTGCGGCAATCTCAGTATCGCTGAGGATATTGTTATCGTCAGTATCAAACGTTTTCACGACATCGCGGAAGTTCTTGTCGGGGAAATTGAACGTATCAACGGCAACGCCATCGACAATCTTAATAAAAGCAGCTGTGACGATATCACTATCGGCTTTGCCCATCTTTTCAGCCCAGGCTGTGATGTTCGCCGATTCCGTCAGCGTGAACGGATCCCTGTAATGAGACTTTACACCATTTATGGTGTAATATATCCATGCACCCTCCGTGTCACAAGTAAGTGTAACAGTCTCCGTATCATTGAAGCTGCCGCCGTTAGGGCTGATCACCGGAGCCGCAGTTTTTTCCTGAAAAACAGCCTTGACGGTCACAGGCTTGGCAGGCATGATAAAAGTATCATTGGTAATGGCAACGCCGCCACGGATAACCTCCCATGTCTTAAAAGCATAACCCGTATCGGGAATCGCGGTGAGCGTGACCGTTTCATCTGTCTTGGCGAAGGCCGGAGACGCACCGGCGTTGCCGTGTCCATCAACCTCAACAGTGACAGCATAAGTGTCGGCAGCATTCACATAGCCGCAGATGAAGCAGGTATTGCCGCCCTTGTAATCATGAGGGCTCTTTATCATCCCCTGCTTCGCACCCGTGCAAAAATTGATGCATTTCTTCCAATGTTCATTGGCGTTATATTCCCAGGAATCATCATATATATGAATATGCAGTATGACATGCATCTCGATGTTATTACCGCACTGATAGTTATAGGTGACCTTCTTTGCTCCTTCATCAATCGTCAGAATGCCGTTTTCAACCTTACCGCCAACCCAGTCACTGGTTTTGTCAACATCCAGTTCAGCAAGATTGATCGTGTTGTTCTCATCCGGTTCAATAGGACACCAGCTATCACAGTAGGTATAAGTCAGCTTATTATTCCGGCTGAGATCCAGACTGGTAAGCCGATTATGATAGCAGGACAGCTTTTCGAGATTATGATTGCTGCTGACATCCAAATGGGTAATCTCATTGCTGCTGCAGTCCAATTCTATTAACTGGGTATTCGCACTCAAATCCAGTTCGGTAAGTTGATTGCCGTAGCATAGTACACTTGTCAACCCGGTATTTCGGCTAAGGTCTAATTCCGTCAGGTCTTGATAGGAACAATCCAAACTCGTTAAGGCAGTGAAGTACTCGATACCTTTCAAAGACGTAATTCCCGCTACACCTGTATTCGGGTCATCCGGGTACTGAAACGTAAGTTCTGTCACGGCAGCAATCTCATCCGCGCTGAAAAAGTCGTTATTGTCCTTATCAAACACTTTCTGTATATAGTTTCGGAAGGTTTTATTGGGAAAATTACTTTCATCAATGGCAACCCCTTCTTCCGCTGCCCAAGCCGTCGCAGGCAGCAGACCGAAGCACATTGCCATCGCCAGAAATGCGCTCAGCCCTCGCCGTCGTATCATCTGCGTTTTACTCATACCATTTTCCTCCTTTTCTGTGGTGTTCCTGCTCGGCCATGGAAAACAGCTCGTTATGGCTCATCTCCACATCGCCAAAGCGGACAAAAATTCCATTTGTCAACGCGCTGTTCCACACCTGCG
>OGZI01000270.1_pt1 | contig 74075 bp, 61 predicted proteins | sample 1576711 | NCBI WGS metagenome assembly OGZI01 (sample SAMEA3541482, study PRJEB24748) | human gut metagenome | biome: human gut; feature: human-associated habitat; material: faeces | place: China | collected 2012
CGGTCGTCTTCCCCGCCCCAGACAGGCCGGTGAAAAAGTATACGGTTCCCTTGTGATCCATGTCCTCCTCCTCAGTGATACAGCGGCTGTTCCAGCAGCGCCGGGTCCAGCTTTAAAGGCTTCATCATTTTTAAAGGCTGGCCGTTTTTGTTAATGAAGCGTAGTCCTTTTAGCAAATACAGCGCCAGCGAAAGCCGGTCCGCATTGAATTTGTCCAGAATCTTCTGCACGTTTGACGCGATATCTTGGTCAAACTGTTGGGCGACCTGCTCCAGATCTCCTTCGATTTTTTCAAACCTGATGCCATTGTGCAGGGCGCTTTCCCAGCGCTGGGCGGTAAAGCCGTTTGTGCGGGTAAAGTGGGCGATCCGGTCACGAACCCAAGCCTCGTCCACAGGCTCTCCCTGATAGTAATGGAAGTCATACCCGTATGCCGCGTATACATCCCGGAAAAAGAATTCCAGAAATGCCCGTTCATCATCATTGGTATATTCGTCATAGGTCTTATAGACCGTGGATGAGTCAAAGCCTCTTGCGTTGCCTTTCAATGATTCAGGGTCGAGGCCCAACCGGCTGGAGCAATAGGTCATGCTTTCCGTATAGGGAATGTCCAAAAACTCTGCCAAGGCGGTAAAGGTGGCCTTGGGATTAAGCTTTCCGTCCTCAAAGCGCACCAGCACGCTGTCCCGGTAGAGCCGATCCCAAGTATCTACCATGAAGCTGCGGTTCAGCATTCTGGTATTGATCAGATCGGTGAGCGGGGTCTTTGCAGCATCTTCTCTCTCCTTTTCGGTCCAGCCGGGGCGGTCGATCACAAAACGGGTTGTGGCGGCAAAGCTGGTGGTCAGCCGGCGCATAGGGGTAAAGGTCTTGATATATGGAAAGCCTTGAAAGATGGGAGAAGTACGGATTTCTTCGTACTGCTTGGAGAAGAGCGTCGTCCAGCCTTTGTTCGTGTTGACCACCTTGGCATCATAGATGATATTACTAAAATGGGGCTGGAAAAAGAGGATGGGGGCAATTCTGGCGGAAGGGTCCGGCCGCTGGATACTTTCTTTTGAGTAGAGAAAGAGGGCTACCAGACAGTCCTTGGCGGTGGGATTTTTCAGATGAGTCAGCTTTCGAAGGGCCGTGCTGCGGGCGGGCTGTCTGTCCCGCAGGAGTTTCATCATCTTCTCTACAGTTTCCTGAATGTTGTCAAACATAATGGACTCTAGCGCCAGGAGATTTGGGTGTCCATAAAAAATCTCGTTGAAAAAATCACCGCCATTGTGGGAGGAGAGCTGCGTATGCCAAATCAGGCGATTGACCTCCCGGATGCCGACCGGCCGGACGGGGTATTGGCTGTAATCAATGCCAAAACGCATCTTAAAGTCAATGGGATACTGTTCGATCTCCCCCTCCATTAGAAAGACCAGCTTCTCCGCCCGCAGCAGCCTTTTGAAGGACAGGCATTGCAGGTAGGCGCAGAATATCGTCCAGTCCGTATAGTGGAGGTAGATATGGTTCTCACGGCCCACCCACTCACTTTTGCGTACCGTGTCGTTCAAATACTCCAACTGGTACTGTGAGAACACATCCTTTGCCAGAATCGGCTTGTCCAGGTCCCGGAAAAAGCAGCGGTCAATCACCGGGTCATCGAAATTGACATACTCCCCAAAGCGGTTTTCCGTCCTGTAAAAGGGGACATAGCCCTGGTCATTGTAGGGAAAAAACTGGATGGGAAGCTGGTCAAACGAAACAAAATCGGCACGAAAAAAGTAGGGATAGCGGCTCAAAATCCGGCAGTTCTCCTCATACCGCTTCCGCTGCTCCTCCACATTGGGCAGATAAAAGGCCTGCATCATCAGGTCCATCAACTCGTCCTGGTAGTACCCCCGGTTGTAGAGAGATACAAAGGTGGTGTATGCGGCCTGATAATCGCCCTCTGAAAAAAAGAGATAACTGGCCGCCTCCATCTCCAGTTCCGGGCCGCTTCCATCTGCCTGCTGCAAAACCAGGAAATATGCCTTTTGCGCACCTTCCTTTTCCCCCAGCTCAGCCAGACGTCGGGCCAGCTCTATCGTATGATCGCTCATTTTGGGCTCTCCTTCATTCCCTGACAGAAGAGCGGGGCGGGCAAAGGCCCGCCCCGCTCTCTATGAGTATCGTTACTATTTGACTGACGAAACAGCCGTTCTCCCTTACTGCAGGAGCTGGAGAACGCCCTGGGGCACCTGGTTAGCCTGGGCCAGCATGGCCTGGGCAGACTGGATCAGGATGTTGTTCTTGGTGTAGGCCATCATCTCGTCGGCCACGTCGGTGTCGCGGATGGTAGACTCGGCATCCTGGATGTTCTCCGTCATGACGGACAGATTGTTGATGGTGTGGTCCAGGCGGTTCTGAGTGGCGCCCAGGGTACCACGGACGGAGGACACGGTGTTGATGGCGGCCTTGATCTTGTCCACAGCGGACTGCGCGCCTGCCTGGGTGGAGATATCGAGGTCCTCAATACCCAGGCTGTCCACATGCATGTCCTGGATAGAGACACTCAGGCGGTTGAAGCTGTCGCTGGTGTCGCCGATCTGCAGGGTCAGCGCCTTGCCGGGCTGAGTGGGGGCGTTTACAGCAACCTGCTTCTTGATCTCATCAGCGGTATCCAGAGTAGCATAGGTAGCAGAGTTCAAGCCGGTCTTGCTCTGCAGGGTGATCTGGTTATTGCCGTTGTTGCCGATGGTGAAGAGCGCGTTGTTATGGCCAGCATCCGTGATGCGGGTAATTACCTCGTCAATGGCGGCGTTGTCCAGCTGGCCATCCTTGGTCAGCAGGTCCTTTACGCCGATGGTTGTTCCGGTGGCCTCATCCTTGGACTTGCTGTAGTCAATGGTAAAGGTCTGGTCACCGATCTTGATCGTCGCCCCATTGGCCAGCATATCTTTCGTGATCTCAAAGGTTGCGGTGGCCATCTTCTCCGCGCCGCCAATCACGCCCGATGTGATGACCTGGGTGCCCTTGTTGATCAGTCCGGACTCGATCGACGCGCCAGTCGCGTTACCCACCTTTACCTCGAAGGAGGGATTCAGGGTCATACCCGCAGTAAGCACCACGGAAGAGGCCATCTCAAAGGTGAGACTGCCCTGGGAGACCGAGATGTCATACTTGATGCCGCCAAGGGTAACACTGCTGGCAGCCAAACTGAGGCTACCGAGGGAAACAGCGGAGCCCTTGGTTGCACCAGAGAAGTTCAGGGTAATATTCTGGCCACCGACATTCAGAACCAGAGAACCACTTGAAGCGTTTGCCTTGAGGCTCAGACCGTCCAGGCTGACGCTAAATGTCGGGTCGGCATTGGAAACCCCGGCCTCGTAGGCGGTGACACTGCCAAAATTAACGCTCATATTAGCGCCGCCGCCGATGCCCTCGGCGTCCATGGAGCCGTCCAGCAGCTTGATGCCGTTGAAGTTGGCGGAGTCGGCGATGCGGTTGATCTCGTCCTTGAGCTGCTGAACTTCCTTCTGCAGGTTGGCGCGGTCGGTCTCGTTGTCATAGGTGCCGTTGGCGGACTGGTCGGCCAGCTCCACCATACGGTTGAGCATGTCGTGGACCTCGGTCAGGGCGCCCTCGGCGGTCTGCACCAGGGAGATGCCGTCCTTGGCGTTGTCCTGGGCCTTGTCCAGGCCGGTGATCTGGGCGCGCATCTTCTCGGAGATGGCGAGGCCCGCGGCGTCGTCACCGGCGCGGTTGATCTTGTAGCCGGAGGACAGCTTCTCCAGGTTCTTGGACAGGGCGGAGGTGTTGTTGGTGTAGTTGCGGTAGGCGTTCATCGCCATAATATTGTGCTGAATACGCATGATGTCTTACTCTCCTTAACATTGTTCTCCGGGAGGTTCCTTCCTCCCGGGCCGCAGGGGTGGTGGGTGGCGCAGCCCGTAGCCGGCCGGGCAGGCCGCGCAGACCCGGAATCTATTTCAGACAGGGCAGCCCCGCCCGGGACAGCCTGTTTGAAATTTGGAGGAGGGAGGGCGGCGGTTTGGACTGAGGACGCCGCCCTCCAGTGCGTTGCACTATCTGTTTGATCGGTGCAAAGCTGGAATTATTAAGTCCTTTTTGAAAAAATTTTTGGAACTGCGGAATTTGTCTGGAAGGGGTTAATTTTTGAAACGGATGGACGATTTAAAAGTATAGAGAATATCCTCTAGTCCTATATGGATTTGATTTACTGGAAAGGAAGATTGTACCTATGCGTTATGAATTGACTCAGGACCTGCTGACCGGCAACCAGTTGATTGACAGTGAGCACAGACAGCTCTTTGACGCCATCAACGCCCTAATGGACGCCTGTGCCCAGGGGGCCGGACGCACCAAGATCAATGAAACCGTGCAGTTTCTGAACAGCTATGTCAGCAAGCATTTCCGCGATGAGGAGCAGCTCCAGCTTCAAAGCAAATACCCCGGCTACAACGCCCACCACACCTTCCACGAGGGGTATAAGCGCGAATTGGCTGCGGCGGCCAACCAGATCGGCGCGGAGGGGCCCAGTGTGAAATCCCTGCATACCCTCAACACTCTGGTGGGCACACTGATTACACATATCCGCACCGAGGACAAGCGGGTTGCCCGCCACGTTAAGGGCGGCTGAGGCGGTGGGCGCCTGGGCAACGGCCGGGGACGCCCGCGGCGGCGGGGCGGCTTCTGCGGAAACCGTTTTCACTCCCTTTGCCCGCTGCCGCGCTAACGGAGGAGTACACCATGCGCGAAACACTGTTCGACTACTGTAAACGAACCGGGGAGCTGGAGCTGCTCCGGCAGTGGAATTCTGAGCGAAACGGAGCGCTTACCCCTGAGACGGTGAGCTATGGAAGTAAAAAGAAGGTGTGGTGGCGCTGTGGGAAAGGCCATGAGTGGCAGGCAGAAGTGACGAGCAGGACCAGCAACCACACAGGCTGCCCCTTTTGCAGGGGCGTCATGGCGTGGCCGGGAGAGACGGATTTTGCCACGCTATGGCCGGAGCTGGCCGCCCAGTGGCACCCGACCAGAAACGGAGCGCTCACCCCGAGCGAGGTGCTCCCCGGCAGCCACCGGAAGGTGTGGTGGCGCTGCGAGAAGGGCCATGAGTGGCAGGCGGAGGTAAAGACAAGGGTAAACGGCTGCGGCTGTCCGGTCTGCGCCAACCGTAAGCTGGCGGAAGGGGAAAACGACCTGGCAACCCTGCGCCCTGAGCTGGCCGCCCAGTGGCATCCAACCCGGAACGGAAGCCTGACCCCCGGAGACCTTACGGCTGGTACCAGACGCAAGGTATGGTGGCGCTGCGACAAAGGCCATGAATGGCAGGCCAGTGTGCTGTCACGAACCAGTCTGGGAAACGGCTGTCCGGTCTGTGCCGGCAAGCAGATCATTCCGGGAGAAAACGATTTGGCCAGCCAGTTTCCCCAACTGGCCGCTCAATGGCATCCGGACAAAAACGGCGCCCTGAGGCCGGAGAATGTCTCACCCAACAGCAATCGAAAGGTCTGGTGGCTCTGTCCCCTGGGCCACGCGTGGAAGGCCACGGTGACCTCCAGGAGCAGGGAGGGGGCGGGGTGTCCCTTCTGCGCCGGGCGGAAGGTTTGGCCCGGCTTTAACGACCTGGAGACCGTGGAGCCGAAGGTCGCCGCCCAGTGGCACCCGACGCTGAACGGCCAGTTGACGCCCAGAATGGTGACGGCTGGGAGCCGGAGAAAGGTCTGGTGGCAGTGCCCGGAGGGACATGTGTGGAAGGCGGTCGTCTACTCCAGGGCTGGAAAACGAAAGTGCGGCTGTCCGGTCTGTGCCGGACGGATCAGCGAAGCGCGGATGAAGGCATACCGGCACATGGTGGGGGAACAGCAAGGGAAAACGGAGCGCTGAACGGCTGTTCACTGCACGGATAAGAAAATAGGCAACAAAAAAGCTGCATGGAATTGAATTCCATGCAGCTTTTTTGTTGCGGGGACGCCTGGGCTTTGGGAAGTCTGCTTTACGGCGGAAGGTCCCATATGGTTACTGCGGAGGCTGAGCAGTACCGGTATCGTCCTTGCGGAAGGTGAATCCCCCGGTCAGCTCCTTTAGCAGCTGAGCCTGCCCCGAGAGCTCCTCGCTGGCCGCAGCGCTCTCCTCTGCTGTGGCGGAATTCGTCTGTACCACACTGGAGATCTGGTCAACGCCCTCGGATACCTGGTCAATGGAGTGGGCCTCCGAGACAATGTTGCCGGCCACCTGGTCAATGAAAGCGACGGTATCCTGAACCAGACGGGTGGTCTCTTCCAGAACCGCGCTGACCTCCCCAGTCAACTGGCCGCCCCGCTCCACATGTTTGGTGGAGCGCTCAATCATCTCCTTAGTCTGCTTGGCGGCGTGGTCCGATTTGGCGGCCAGATTGCGCACTTCGTCGGCCACGACTGCGAAGCCCTTTCCGCTGGAGCCGGCCCGGGCGGCCTCCACCGCGGCATTCAGAGCCAGGATATTTGTCTGAAACGCAATGTTTTCAATTGTTTCAATGATTTGGCTGATCTCCTGGTGCCCCTTCAGAATATCGGACATGGCATCCGTCAGCGCAGACATCTTTTCATGGCTCACAGTCACCTTTTCGCCAGCCAGGCCGGACTTTTCCTTGACCTGGGTGGAGGCCTCGGCATTTTCCCGGGCTGTGCTGTCGATCTCGGATATGGTAGCGGAGAGCTCCTCCACCGCGCTGGCCTGCTCCGTGGCGCCCTGTGCGAGCGCCTGCGCGCCGGAGGATACCTGCTCGGCGCCGGCGGAAACCTGGTCCGCGGCCAGATTGATTTGCTGAAGCGTGTGACTGAGGTTGCGGTTGATGTTGCGCACGGAGGCCAGGATATTCGTATAGTCGCCCTGGTAGAGGTCATAATCCCTCGAACGGACATCAAAGTTCCCGTCGGCCATCTCCCCCAACAGGTAGCCAATATCACCGATCAGCTCCTGAAGCCGCGTGGTGATCTGCCGGGTAGTGAGCGAAAGGACGCCGATCTCATCTCTGCGCTCGTAAGTGGGGACAGGGGAGGACAGGTCTCCCTGCTCCAGAAGCTGAAGGCGCTCGGCGCAGGCCCGGATCGGATTGCCGATCTCGCCCGCCATTCGAACCGCCAGGAGGATGGCAATGACCAGGATGACAATTAAAAGAATGGCGGTCAGAAGTGTGCTTGTATAGGTGGTGCCCAGAAAATCCTTAACGGGCGCGGTGACAGCGACGGTCCAGCCGTCGGTCTGGGGAACCGGGGCGTAGGCCAGATATTTCTGGGCGCCGCTTATCTCATAGCTGCCATAGCCGCTGTTCCCCGCCCGCATGTCCGCGTGCAGCGCCGCCAGGGCGGAGAGGGAGGAATCCTGTTGGGCCTCCTGCTCAATGTTCTGAACCGATACTGTGTCCAGCGTGGTGTCCGCAATCGTCGTACCAGTGGAGTCAATCATGTACGCGCCGCTGTTTTCGCTGATATGAATGGACTCCATGATGTCATTGAGGAAGGTTTCATGGGGCACAAAGTAGACTACACCGGCGACAGTGCCGCCCTCTATGCCGTTCAACCAGACAGGCGCGGCCACCATGATGGACAATTCCCCTGTAACTTTGCTCAGGGTTGGCACGGAGATACAGACCTCCCCCTGAACCGCCTGCTGGAAATACGCGCGGTCGAAGTAGCTGTTTCCGTCAAACAGGCTCCTGCCCGACAAATCCAGCAAATTGCCGCGCTCCATACCATAAGACTGAGCCCAGTGGTCTACAATCCGCTCCTTTTCAGTGACGGGAACGGCGCCGTCGCTGAGCTCTGGAACCATACCCAGGCCGCGAACCGCGTTTTGATAGGACAACAGCTCGTAGGAAACACGGGTGGCGGCGAGGGATGCGGTGGACTCCAGGCTTTGCTCCAGCATCGAATGGGAGCTGATGTAGTTGGCTGCAATTCCTACGCCGCCGCAAATCAGGGCCGCTGCTGCGGTCATTGCCAAAATGCGGACCAAGAGCTTTTGTTTGATGCTCCTCATGATAGATTACCCCCCTAAATATAAGAACCTATTTCACCAATCCAAAAGAAAAAGGATAGGCGCCAAACACAGACTGCTGGCCAATTGATTGGGCCCACGAAACTCGTTTGACACTTATCCCTTCTCTTCCTGCGCCTGCCTTTGCACAGCCAGTACAGGAAGCGATCCTTTTACTGAAATCATCAGCGGTTATTGAGGTGGTTCATCAGAACACTGGCGATGTTGTCGCAGGAGGCCTGAACCGTGACTGCTCCAATATCATGGGCCACCATTGGCATGCCGTAGACTACGCAGGAGTCCTTATCCTGGCCGATCGTGTACGCCCCGGCCTTCCGCATTTCCAGCAGGCCGCTGGCCCCATCCCGGCCCATCCCCGTCATGATGATACCAACCATGCGGCAGCGGACCGAGGCGGCCATCGAGGAAAAGAGGACATCCACCGAGGGCCGGTGCCCGCTCACCTTTTCGCCCGGAATACAGGAGAGTGTGTAGCGCGGGCCCATGCGCACAACCTTGGCCTGATAATCCGCAGGCGCCACAAGTGCCAGGCCAGGGCGGATTTCATCGCCGTTGACAGCCTCACGCACTTCCATTTGGCATAGACGGTTGAGGCGCTCGGCATACATCTTGGTGAACCCGACCGGCATGTGCTGTACGATCACCATGCCGGGAATGTTGGCCGGGAGCCGCCTGAGCACGTTCAGCGTGGCCTCTGTGCCGCCTGTGGAGGCGCCCAGACCAATGACGGTCTGCTCCGGCGCCCCATCGCCGCCAAAACGTAGCGGAGCGGCGGGGGCGGCAGGGTGGGGCAGGTTGGCACGGGATAACCTGGCATGGGAGGCCACAATAATTTTATGGGTCAGGGCCTGGAGGAAGGATTCCCGGCTCTCTACCGCGTCAGGCTTGCGCACAAAGTCCACCGCTCCCGCGGCCAGCGCATCAAAGACCCGCAGGTTAAGGGAGGAGACGAGGATGACGGGGAGAGGATGTGACGGAAGAAATTGCTTTAAAAAATCAATGCCGTTGATGCCGGGCATTTCCACATCCAGCGTCATTACATCAGGGGAGAGGTGCTGGAGTTTTGTCTTTGCATCCATGGCATTGACTGCATACCCCACCACCTCGATGCGGGGTGAGGCGGAAAGCCCCTGGATGATGACGCTGCGTGCCACAGCGGAATCGTCCACGACCAAAACGCGGATCTTTCGATTTGTGGTCTGCATAAGTACCGGAACCTTTCTTTGCGAGATTTACTGGTGCGTCCCGAGTGGAAGCTTTTGATAAACCGCCGGGGCGGCCGTTCGGAACAGCCGGGTCTGCCCCAGAGATTCGGAGTGACTGATAAACAGGTATCCGGTTGGATGCAGGGCATCGTAAAAGCGCCGGACCAGGGCGTCCCGGGTCGCCTGGTCAAAATAAATCATCACGTTGCGGCAGAAAATTACATCAAATTTTAGCCGGAAGTGAATGGGGTCCATCAAGTTGAACGTGCGAAAAATAACATTCTGCTTCAGTTGGGGCGCCGCCGTATAGAGACAGGTGGTGTCATCCTTCACAAAATAGCGCTTGAGCCATTCACCGGGCATATCAGCGGGCAGCTTGTACTGCCCCGCCTTGGCCTTGGACAGGGCCTGCTGAGAGATGTCAGTGGCCAGAATCCGGGTGTCCCACTGGGATGCCTGGGGCCCAAAAAACTCTTTCAGGTAGATGGAGAGCGTATAGGGCTCCTCACCACTGGAGCAGCCCGCGCTCCAGATGGAGAGGACCCGGTCTTTCTGATGGCGGCGGGAGAGCTCCGGCAGTATCACATCGCGGAAAAAGGTAAAATGGTCGGGTTCCCGCATAAAAAAGGTATAATTCGTGGTCAGCTTATTGAGTACCAGCTCCAGATCAGCGGGGTCCTGCTTTTTGAGCAGGTGGTCCAGAAAGGCAGAGAAGTCCGGATACCCGCGCTCCCGAAGGGAATGGGAAAGACGGCTGGTAATCAACTGCTTTTTTTTACTCAGGTCAATCCCGTAGTTATCCTGAATAAAGCGCACCATGCGCTGAAAATCAGCGTCTGAAACGGACATATCGCGAAACAGCATATTCAAAACAGGAGCCTGCACTTTCTGCCCTAAGGCTGGTTGAGAATTTGAGGACAGTCAAAGACCAGCATGGTCTGTTCCTCGGACAGAGAACACATGCCGGAAACCAGATTCCGGGTGTCCTGAGAGGGAGAGGGCAGAATCAGCGCTGTATCCACATCAATCATCTTCTGCACAGTATCCACCAGAATACCTACCAAGGTGTCCTCAATGTTGAGAATGATGATACAGTTGTCACTCTGGCTGGGCTGTCCCAGCAGCAGGCGGATGTCTACGATGGGGATGATCTGTCCCCGCAGGTTGATGATTCCCCGGATGTAATTTGGTACCAGGGGCAGCTTGGTAATGGCGTGGTTGGTAATAATCTCCACCACGTAATCTGCCGACACGCCGAAGAGCAGGTTGTCCGAGCAGAAGAGCAGATACTTCACCGTCTGGGCATCCAGTGCCGGGGCAGGTACGCCCTCCTCCGGTACGGCGTTGAATTGGTTATCCTGATCCATGGTTATAATGCCTCCTTAACGAAAGGGAGAGTAGAGATTGGCCACATCCAGAATAATGCTGATGTTGCCATCCCCCAGAATCGTGCACCCCGCGATGCCGCTGCGCTTGATGTTGAAGCTGTTTAGGTAGCTGGGCAGGGGCTTGACCACGACCTGCTGTTCGCCCAGCAGCTCATCTACAAACAGGCAGTAGGAGAGTTCACCGGCCTCCAGCCAGATCAGGATGCCGTCCTCTACCTGGGTGCATCCCTCCTCGATCTGATAGAGCTCCCGCATGCGCACCACAGGATAAAAGCTGCCCATACACTTGAAGATCTCTCCGCCGGCAGCGTCGTGTACCAGTTGATCGGAGTGAATTTTGAAGGACTGGCGGATATTGTGGATCGGGATGGTGAAAATCGAGCCTCCGACAGATACCTCCATACCGTCCATAATTGCCGTGGTCAGCGGGATTTTCAACGTGGTGGTCATGCCTTTGCCAAGCTCGCTGGTGAGAGAAACGGTTCCGCCTACCGCTTCCACGTTCTGCTTGACGACATCCATGCCGACACCCCGGCCGGAAAACTCTGTCACCTCGGTATTGGTGGAGAAGCCGGGAGACATGAGAAAGTTGAGGATTTCACGGTGGCTGTACTCCACATCGGGGGAGGCAAGCCCGTTTTTGACGGCCTTGCGCAATACGGCCTCATCGTTGACGCCCTGGCCGTCATCCCTGATCTCAATGATAACCTCGCTGCCGGTCTGCCGGGCGGAGAGAGTAATCTCACCAACGGGGTCCTTGCCCGCACGGATGCGGTCCTGGACATCCTCCTCGATACCATGGTCCATGGAGTTGCGGACAATGTGCATGATGGGGTCGCCGATGCTGTCCACAATGGTCTTGTCAATTTCCGTCTCCTCGCCCACCAGTGTGAGCCTGGCCTGCTTGTTGAGCTTTTTGCACATATCCCGCACGATGCGGTGCATTTTCTGGAAGGTGGCGGACACGGGGACCATGCGCAGGGACATGGACACATCCTGAAGCTCATCCGTGAGCTTGCGCAGCTGACGGGCGGATTTGGTAAACTCATCCAGGCGAAGGCCCTTCAGTTCAGGGGAGGAGGTGACCATGGATTCGGTGATGACAATCTCGCCCACCACTGCGGAGAGCTGATCCAACTTGCTCAGGTTGACGCTGATCAGGCTCTCGCGGTGAGGCTGGGGTGCAGACTCGGCCTTGGGGGCCTCCCGGGAGGAAGCCGGGGCTGCCGGCTTTTCCGCCGGGGGGGACTGATGTTCCGGGGCGGCGGGTGGGGGCGCCTCCTGATCGATGGCCTGGTAGGTACGCACAGAGCCGGCGTTCGTGACTGCATGGATTGCAGCATCCCGCTGTGCCTGATCCCGGAAATAGAGCGTAAAGCCGGAGTCCACGATCTGCGCCGCCGTGTCGGGATTGTGCTCCACATCGGCGGGAAGGTATTGGAAGCTATCCTCGGAGCCGCCGTCGCGGATTGTGCTCACAAGCATGAATGCCCGCAGGTTCTCCATGCCGGCACCCTCGTCAAAGAAGATCTGGAGAGCATAGGGGAAGCCGGGGACGGCTGCCGGACCGGAATCCGCCGGGGCCGGCGCCTCCGGCGCGGCCGGCGGAACCTCGGCCGGCGCAGCGGCGGCACCATTTTGAATTTGCTGAATAAAACTATTAACTTTTTGGAGAAGACTGTCGATCGTCTGAGTGAGAGGTTGTCCGTTTTCAATGCGCTCAATTTCCCCGCGGAAAAAGTCGATGATCTGGAACAGCAGGTCGAACAGGGCGGGGCGCAGCGCCTCCGGGACAATCTCCATCGATTTGTCACGGACAATGGCAAACAGATCCTCCGCCCGGTGTGCGATTGTCATCAGGGAACTGTATTCCATCATGGCTGAAGAGCCCTTGATGGTGTGCATGATGCGGAAGATCGTGTTGACATCCTCTTCGGAAAAGCTGTCCTTTTCCTCGGCGGCCAAAACAAGGCTGTCAAGCTGCTCCAGCAGGGAATTGGTTTCGAAAAGGTATGCCTCTAAAATGCTGTCGTTTCCATTGCCCATCGGTACATCCTTCCTTTGCGTTGAACTTCTGATGTTCCGATCGACAGGATTGGCCAAAAAATAAGAGCAGAACGCGAAAAAGATACATGGAGTGGAATCCGGCCGCATTGCCACCCTCTCCAGGAATGAGATTTTAGAAAAGGGTGATTTGCACGTGGCGAATTTAGTGGGCGTGACCAATCCGGTTCCCAATTATGACGCCTCGAATAACAACCGCACACTGCCGGCAGCCCCAAAGCCAAGTGACACCCGGATTCAGAACATCCCGGACCCCAGCCGGGTGGGCCGGCCGGACGCCCGTACCGATCAGCAGGGGGCCAATGATGCGCTGAACTCCGGTGTGCTGCGCTATGATTCCAACCTTCAGTTTTTCCTGCAGCAGATGCGGGATATGCCGGAGTTGGGGGCGGAACTGTCCAAGATGGTCACACTGATGCAGGGATTGGTAACCACGCCCGGCTTGGCGGCAGGTGTGACAGAAGAGTTATCCGGATTTCTGGAACTGCTTAAAATGGACCCCGATGCGTTCCGACAGTTTTTTCAGACGCAGATGGAGGCGGGCAACCGATTTGCAGGGCCCCTCTTCTCCCTGCTGAGGGAGGTTTATCAAAAGACGCCCGGCGACACCGTGCGGGGGGCAATTCTGAACTTTGCCAAACGCTACAGTGATTTTTCCGCCACGGGTCACATTGGACGCAGCATGCTCTCCCTGCTCCGGCAGCTTTCGGACTATCTGCCCCAGAGTTGGAGGGGACAGTTGGCTGAGCTGACGGGGAAGCTGGAAAACGGCCTTCAGGCCGGGGCGCGGGCGGAGAATTTAGAGCTGCTGCAGGGACAGATTCTGCCCTACCTGGGTTCTTATATCAAGCGTTATCACGATATGGGAACAGCACGGACGCTGCTTGGGATGCTGATGCTGCATATGGCCCGCTATGAAAACGGCGCGGAGGAGGGGGTCATGCTGGCGTTCCGGCAGTTGGGCGGCTATGGAGATACCCTGGCCGGTCTCAATCAGTTGGACGATCAGACGCTGTGGAAGCTGCTCCGGGAGAACCAGTTTACCAAGGCCGCCCAGGCGGATACATTTACGGAGCAGCTGGCCCGGACGGCGCAGCGGGCGCTGCAGGGAGAATACGGCACGGACCTGCGGGAGGCGTTTCAGGAGATCGTGCGGTCCATGCTGCTCAATGAGAGCGTATTCCTCCCGCTGCACCATACCATTGTCCCGCTGGAGTGGGAGGGCAGGCGGATGTACTCGGAGTTATGGGTGGACCCGGACGCGGAGGAGCGGGAGGAGGCCCGGGATGGGCGCGGGGACGGACATAAGATCCAGTTCCTGTTCAAGATGGATCTCCCCTCAGTGGGCTTTTTGGAGATGACACTGGGGGCCGGAAAGGAGCAGGTGGATGTGAGTGTCTACGGCCCGGACAGTGTGACAGCCCACAGCAGCCTGATTGCGGAGGATTTAGGGCAGATTCTGGCCGACCACGGCCTGAAGGGGAGAAGTGTCCAGGTACAGAAGCACACCCGTCCGCTGACGCTGACGGAAGTATTTCCGGGACTGTTTGAAGGGGAGCGCGGTATCAATGTCAAAATCTAAACAGGGCGGCTCCGGGCGCGCGGTGGCCCTGCAATATGGTCCGGGCAGTGGTGCGCCGGTGATTGTGGCGTCCGGCATGGGCCACCTGGCCGAGCGGATTGTAGAAGTGGCGGTGGACAGCGGCGTTCCCGTCTATGAGGACAATTCCCTGGCGACCATTCTGTCCCAGATGGAGCTGGGCAGGGAGATTCCGGAGGAGCTCTATCAGGCCATCGTGGACATTTATATTTACTTTTTGCAGTTCGACCCGTCGGACCCGGAGAAATACCGCCGGGAGCGCCGGGAACGGCTGGAGGCGAAGCAGGCAAAGGAGTGAGTATGCGATGAGCTATAAATACATGCTGCTGGACAGCCGGGGAGCCCCGGTGGCCCAGGGGGTTTCCGAGGATGGACCGGAAAAAAACGTTTGGCAGCTCCGGATCGCCCACGGGGATATCAAGCGGGTGCTGGGGCATGAGTACATCAGCCTGGTGGGAACCTCGGAGCAGTTCCCGGCGATGGAAGGGCGGATTGTCCGGTGCCGGGATAATCTCGTCTCGGTAGAGTCGGTGCGCATGCTGGGGGAGGAGGTGCGCCGCAACCTGCGCATGCCGGTGCGGTTTGAGAGCTTCCTCTATCCGGTGAGCGGCCGGTGGCGCGGGCGGATGCCGGTATTGAGCAACGATCTGAGCTGCGGCGGAGTGGCCTTTTTCTGCGCCCGGAAGCTGGAGGTGGACGAGGTAGCCGAGATTGTAATCCCGGTTACAGCAGAGCCGCTGGTACTCAGGGTAAAGATTTTACGCGAGCGGCCCTCTCCGGAGCCGATTCCTCTCTATGCGGCGGAGTTTGTTGATATGCTCCGTGAGGAAGAAAATATGGTCTGTGAGGCCGTGTTCAGCCTTCAGTTCCGGCATACGGCAGAAATGTAAGCAGAGCAAGAGAAAGGATGGCGAAACGATGATGAACCTCTGGAAGGGAACTGTGCGCCGTGTAGGCGCCACCCTGCTGGCATGCGTCCTGCTGCTGGGGCTGCTCCCGCAACTGCCTCGCCAGGCCGGGGCAGCCTATACAGACTCCTATTTGCAGCAGATGGTGGATTGGGGCTTTATGCGGGGGGATATATCGGGGAACCTCCGACCGGACAACCCCATTTCGCGGGCAGAGTTTGTGACGGTGATCAACCGGGCGCTGGGCTATGAGAAGCTGGGGGGCGATCCCTTCCAGGATGTGCCGGATTCCGCCTGGTATGCGGAGGATGTGGATATCGCCTATACGGAGGGCTATATTTCCGGCACGTCCAAGACCACCTTTTCCCCCGACAGCAGCATTACCCGGGAGGAGGCGGCCATTATCCTCACCCGAAATCTGATGCTGCAGCCGGATACCGGCGAGAACACCAGCTTTACCGACAGCCGGGAGCTGAGTGAGTGGAGCCGGGGCTATATTGCCACGGCAGCCCGGTACGGCCTGGTGAACGGCTACCCGGACGGCAGCTTCCGCCCCAAGAACCAGATTACCCGCGGAGAGGCGGCGATCCTGGTGGTAAAGGCCGTGGGCACCCCGGTGCAGACAGCCGGAGTCCACAGCCTGGGGAGCACCTGGGGCAATGTAACCATTACGAGCTCCGGCGTCACCCTGAGGGATACCGTGGTGGGCGGCAACCTCTACATAACGGGCGGCGTGGATCTGGGCGAGATCACGCTGGAGAATGTGACCGTGCTGGGGGAGATCGTCATCAGCGGCGGCGGCGTGAGCGAGGGCGGAGACGACAGCATTGTGCTGCGCAATGTGAACGCGCCCAAGCTGATTGTGGACAACATCCCCAACCAGCAGATTTCCATCCGCGTGGAGGGCGACGGGGTCATTGAACATACCAGCGTGCGCACCGACGCCTATCTGGACGACCGCACCCCCGCGGGGTACGGCCTGAGCAGGATCGCCCTGGAGGGGGAGGACGGCCTTTCCCTCAACCTGGCGGGCAATGTCAAGGAGGTCACGAACCTGACGCCCAAGTCCAGCATTGGCGTCGCCAGCGGACATGTGGATACCATTAACGTGGACGAAAAAGCTACGGATTCGACTCTGAACATTGCCTCGGGCGCTGAGGTGGACAACGTGAACCTGGACGTGGCCACCTCCGTGACCGGCGACGGGGACATCGGCCACCTGACCGTCAACGCCCCGGGCAGCACGGTGACGATGTTGCCGGATCAAATCACCATCCGGCCCGGCGTGGAGGCCACCATTGACGGGGAGAAGATGGGCAGTGAAGCGGCGGCGGAGTCCTCGGCGGACCCGAGGCTGCTGGCGGGCTACCCGGAGGTCACGGATCTGGCGCCCACCAGCGCCACCGCCCGGTTCAGCGCTAATAAGAAGGGTACCGTCTATTGGGCGGTCACCTCGGTGACCGACGGCTCCGTGGGGGTGGACGATTTGCTCAACCCCTCGTCCTACAGCCCCAAGATTGTCAAGAGCGGCACCCTGAGCCTGACCGGCTCCAGCCAGCCGGGCAGCGTCAAAATCAGCGGCCTGACCTCCGACGGCTCCTATTACCTGTCCGCCGTCTTTGTGGACGCGCGGGAGGAGCGGAGCCCGCTGAAGGTCATCTCCTTTACTACGCCGGACAACACCGTGCCCAATTTCGCCTCCGGTTACCCCTATATGTCCAAAATCACCAGCACCTCCGGGCAGGTGACGACCATGGCCACCAAGTCCTGCCGGCTGTACTGGGCGGTGCTGCCCAAGGGGGCGTCCGCCCCCACGGCCAACGACTTTAAGGCCAACGCCGTCAGCGGCAATCTGGGCTTTGGAACCCTCGATGTGACCAAGAACGTCTCCAATACATTTGACGTGAACAACGTCCCTCTGGAGGAGCTGGAGTCCTACGACCTGTACCTGTGGCTCACCGACGTGGACGGTGGGCAGAGTTCCGCCGTCAAAAAGGTGTCCTTTACCACCGTAGACGGTACACCGCCCCGCTTCAATACCAACCCTACAGTAAATAAGGTGAATGCCACCTCTGTGGGGCTGTATGCCAACCTGAACGAGGCGGGCACTCTGTACTGGGTGGTGGTGAAGGAGGGGGAGGAGTACCCCAAGCCCCTGGCCGGACAGTCCGGAAAGGTGGATTTGAGCAGCGACAACGCCAAACTCCAGGTGTCGGCCGGTATGAACGCACTCAAGAACGGAAAGGTTACCATGACCGAGGGGAAGGACGTCTCCTTTACCGTCAGCGGCCTGGAGAAAGAAACTGCTTATGACCTCTATTATGTGGCCCAGGATAAGGCGGGAAACTACTCGGAGACGGTGGGAAAGATTACGATTCATACGCTGGATCCCAATGCGCCCACTGTAACCCAGGAGTTCACCAAGTATAACGGAACCGACTCCACTACCCCACTGCCCAATACCGATGTCCGGCTGGTGTTCAGCGAGGGGATTCAGGACGCGGGGACGAACCAGAACCTGTATGAGCTCTATCAGAAGGTGGCGGCTGGCACCGAGCCGAAGTCAAAGCTGGCCGGGCTGCTGCGGGACAGCATCAAGCTCTACCAGGACACCGGAAACGGCCCGGCCACTCAGGTTGTGGATTACAAGGATGACAAGGACAACTGGACGATCAATTACGAAAATGTGGTGATCAAGCAGGAGGATGGCAAGACGGTGGTCGTGTTCCCGGGTTCGGGCGGAAGTGCCGATGCCGCCCTCAACCTCCAGAGCGGTGCGACTTATTACTTTGAGATTGAGGCCGGAAAGATCGCGGATACCTCTGAGAGTAAGAATGTCATGGGTAAGGTGACTCTGGACAAGTTTACAACGGTATTTGCCCAGGTAAATATTTCCACTGTCAACCAGGCTGAAATCACGGTCGGATCGGGTCCCGATAATAAGAAAACGGTTAATGCGGTATGGAAGCTGGACCCTGTGACCACAGATAAAGTAGGCGACTTCATTGATTGGGATATGCTCATTTGGACGGATACCAATCTGAGCTTTAACCTCTATCGGAGCACCGACGGAGGTCCGTGGGAGCAGTTGAACAAGAAGGGCGAAGTTACAATTACGCTTTCCTCTGCAACTGAAGGCTTTCTGGGCGTCAGTCTGACCAAGGATTTCTTGAAGGTGGGCGAAACGATGACCGATTTTGACCCGCTTAACGAACTCAAGGAAGGACAGACCTACGAGTACGCCATGGAATTTACCAGCGTGAACGGGGAGAGGGACAAGCAGGCGTGGAACGGACGGGTCAATATCCGCGTCAACGTGGTGGCGGGAAAAGACAATGATCTGCGTATGATGGCGACATCGGTGACGGAACAAAACTGGATGGACACAGTGGTAAACGGCGATCTCACAGACATTGGGCTGCCGAAAGACTTTACGTTGAAAGTGCCCTTCAGCGACCAGAGTATCCCGGAGTTTACAAGCGGATACCCCAAGTTTACTCCTGGTGCGACCGATGCACAGATGGAGCTGCTGCTGAACCGGCCGGGTACGGTCTACTATGTAGTGGCACCGAAAGGGGATATCCTGACAACGGACAAAGACGGCAAAAACTATAAGGATGAGCCTCACTATTCCAGCCTCCCTACAGAAGGCAACAGTACAATTCCTATGCCCTCTTTCAATCAGCCGCAGGTCATGGATATTTTGAATCCGGAGAAGAGTTACAGTAAAAATCCCAGTATCAAGTATGACAATACTGCATGCCAGTCCAGCGTGGTAAAGCTTTCGGTGGAGGATCTGTCTCCACAGACAGACTATATCGTGTACTTTGTCATTCAGAATACGGCGCAAAACTATTCTGAGGTACAGTGTTACCGGTTTACCACGACAGATGTGGGGACGCCCTATATTACGTTGAACAACCAGAGCCCGGATGTACAATTTAAAACCTCGGAGAGCTCGGAGCTGAATTATGTTCTGGTGGCATATAATCAGATTCCCGATTTTCTGAAAGGAAAATTTGCCACTGAGGCCAATATGGACCAAGAAGATTTAAAGAAGTTCCAGAGTTCTGGCTTGAATCAGGATATGACTATCCTTGAGGCGCTGATTGAGACGGTGCGTCAGGGAAGCGGAAATGAAGGGCCCTCTGTCTTTGATATGTATGCAAAGGCATCTCTCCGCGACCGTGTTGGGAAATTGATTCGGCGGAATCAATCCGGCGACAGCATGACAACGGTGGCTTCCGGCCCAATAAGCCTGGAGAAAAATGTACCGCAGGTAAAGCAGTTTGAGCAGTATATGAACATGAATACACTCTATTACTGTCTCGCGGTTGCCCGGAACAAGGACGGCACGGAGGATGGCTTTAAGGCGATCGGCGGGGTCAATATCCCGGACAATGATCCGCCGGTTCTCACCGTAACGGGTGGAAAGGCCAACGCCACGGGTACAGGCTGGTCGGGAACCGTGACACTTTCGTTCAGTGAAAATCTGTATTGGCTCAGCGAGGACCGGCAGACGCTCAAGGAGGTCTGGACAAAGGCTCCGGCCACTCCTGCTGAAAAGAAGAAGGCGGTCTATATTCTGGACGAGGCCTTCGGCATCGGCGGGAGTGCGGCGAAAAAGCTGAAACTGGCGAGCGGGGCTCTCGCCTCCCCGAGCGGCACATTCACATTCAGCTATGAGGGAGTCGTGGAGGGAGACACGCTGGTGTTCTTTACCACCGGTTACGCCAGCGATATGAACATGAACGGACGTGGGATGGAAGCAAAGACAAAAACAATCCTGACCTATGTGACAGAGGCAGGCGGCACCGGGCAGTTCCTGACAAACGGACGTTTTGTCATTACGCAAGGTGCGATTGAGGGGGATTCTCCCACTACGTAGCCGCGAATCATGTTGGAAGTCAGGGGACGGGCAGACCCTGCCCGTCCCCTGCTTTCCAGAGAACAAAGGAGTGATTTTCCGTGAAAAAGAAGGTGGGGGCAAGGGTGCTTTCCCTCCTCCTTTCCTGTGTTTTGTTGGGGACAATGCTCCCGGCGGCGGTGGCTTCGGCTGATCCGGCGGATCCAACCTATTCCATCACGGTAGCGCCGCCGAGTATTGACCTGGTGGAGGGCGACGAGGGGGAGCTTACTGCCAAAGTAGTATCAGAGTCGACAGATGGAACCAAGACCGAACTTGACGATGCAGGCTTGGCGGCTGCGGGGCTGTCGATCCGCTGGGAGAGCAAAGACAAAGGGCGGGTAAGTGTGGAGTCCCCGAATACGCTGACCACCAAAGTGATGGCCGTAAAAACAGGGGAAACGACCGACGAAAAAAAGGTTACCATTACTGCCTATCTGAACAGTGGGACAGGTGATATCGGCAAGGCAAGCTGTGAGATCACGGTGAAACCGGCGGTCACTCCTGGAATATCCATTGACCCGCCTGCCGTTACGGAGATTGATATTGGGCAGACCCTCCAACTCAATGCCAAGGTTACACCGGAGGGGGCCCCTTTGACCTGGAGAAGCGAAAGCCCCTCGGTTGCCACCGTGAACAGCGCTACGGGTGAAGTCAAAGGCATGGCCCCCGGCAAGGCCGTCATCACGGCGATTTCGGGGAGCAATACGGACACCTGCGAGATCACAGTAAAGGGTATCCTTCTGGATGAAACCTCTCTGACCATGAACGAGCGGGACACCCACACGCTGAAAGCGAATCCGTATGGCTCGCTGGGGACGTTGAAGTGGACAAGCAGCAAACCGGAAATCGTCACGGTCACCGGGGATGGCTACCTCTATGCCAAGGCCCAGGGCGAGGACGCGGTGATTACAGTTTCCGATGCCAGCGGGAATTACCGGGCCGCCTGCTCCGTCACCGTCAAGCGCAACACCGCTGATATCATTTTCGGCTCGGCGGGGGTGGGGGAGCCGCTGGCCTTCTCCTCCCTTCGCTCCAAACTGCAAAACCAGTGCAGCAGCGTGTTGGGAAGCTCTCTGCGCTATATCAGCGGACTGACAGTGGACACCCGGCAGGGTACGCTCTACTACCAGTACAAATCTGAGGGAGATACCGGAAAGGGCGTGGGCACCGGGGAACAATATTATGCCGATCCGTCTCTGGGGCAGATGTCCCTCTCGGAGCTGTATTTTGTGCCGAAGCCGGATTTCAGCGGAACCGCCGTCATCCACTATACCGGCTATGCCAGCGGGAGCTCCTTTTTCCAGGGGACGATTGAGGTCACGGTGGAGGAGCAGGAGGATGTCTCCTACTCCGTGGCCGGACAGCAGCCCCTCTCACTGAACGCGGATGACTTTAACCGGATTTGCCGCAGCCACACGGGCCGGGAATTGAGCTATGTCATCTTTTCCCAGCCGGACAGCGGCCGGGGGACACTGTATTACAACTATATCTCCGAGCAGAATTACGGCAGCAAGGTGGACACCTCCAAGCAGTATAAGCGCAGCGGGAGCCCCAACCTGTCCGACATCACCTTTGTGGCTGCCGCAGGCTACCGGGGAGAGGTGGTGATCCCCTATACCGGCTATGACAGCAACGGGAGCTCCTTCCGCGGACGCATTACCATCCGCGTCTCTCAGGCTCAGAACACCGGGGATCTCACCTACACCATTGCCCAGGGCGGCAAGGTGACCTTTGATGACGACGATTTTAACGACCTGTCCAAGGCTGTGACGGGCTACCCCCTGGATTACGTGCAGTTTGAGCGGCCGGATTCCTCCAAAGGGGCGCTTTACTACGACTACTCCAGCAATGGCAGCTATGACAGCCAGGTGACGGAGGGACGCAGCTACTACCGTTCCTCCTCCCCCTATCTCCGGCGAGTTACATTTGTAGCGGGGAAGGATTATTCCGGCACGGTTCATATCCCGTTTACCGGCTGGGACACCAAGGGCAACCGCTTTTCCGGCACAGTGGCGGTGGAGGTGGGGCGCACGGGTGACGGCGATGTGCGCTACTCCACCTACCGGAACGGACGGATCACCTTTGATGACGGCGATTTCAATACCCTGTGCCGGGAGCTGACCGGCACTACGCTGAACTATGTGCGCTTTGAACTCCCGGACGCTTCGGAGGGGACGCTGTATTACAATTACAGAAACGGCAGCTACGACAGCAAGGTATCCGAAAGCCGGAACTACTACCGTTCCAGCAGCCCCTATGTGGACCGGATTACATTTGTCCCCAAGAAGGACTTCTCCGGCACCGTAGACATCCCGTTTACCGGCTGGAGCTCCGCGGGAGAGAAATTCTATGGAACGGTAATCATCGGCGTGGACAGCGGCGACACAACGATACGCTATCAGACAAAATATGGAAAGCCTGCCGCATTCGCGGACGGGGACTTTGACGATTTGTCGGAGCTGCTGACCGGAGAGCACCTGAACTATGTGCGGTTCCAACTGCCGGACTCCGGCGAGGGCACTCTCTACTACGACTACGATGACGGGAAATACGCCAGCAAGGTGTCCGCCAGCCGGAATTACTACCGCTCCAGCAGCGCCTATTTGGACCGGGTCTCCTTCGTTCCGGACGAAAATTTCTATGGCACGGTGAAAATCGGCTTTACCGGATGGAACACAAAGGGGGAGCGCTTTGAGGGCACCATCGAGATTACAGTGGAAGAACCGGCCGGCGCCAGCGAAATTGTATATACCACCCTGGGGACGGCGCTGCCCTTCCGAAGCCAGGACTTTCGTACCGCCTGCGCCGCACGCGGAGAGGGCGAGCTGCGGGGGGTGCGCTTTACCTCCCTGCCCTCCGGGAGCGCGGGGCGGCTGTACTACAACTACCGGGATATCAGCGAAAAGGGGACCGAAGTGCGCACCGGTACCCAGTACACCCCGGACGGCAGTCCGAACCTCTCAGATCTCACCTTCCTGCCCAAAGCGGGCTTCACAGGCAGCGTCCAGATTGGCTATGAGGGCACGGACAGCCGTGGAAAGACCTTCCGTGGGCAGATCCGCATCCAGGTAAATCAGGGATCGGGCTCCCGTTACTTTCAGGATATGGGCAGCTATGCCTGGGCTGCGCCCTATGTGGACCTGCTGTATGAGGCCGGTGTAATCACTGGTACCGGCGGCCAGCGCTACCGCCCCGCCGACGCGGTGAGCCGGGGGGATTTCATGCTGATGCTCTACCGGGCGTTCCAGCTTACCCCGGCCAGCGGAGCCGGGTTCCCCGACGTTCCGCCGGGCAGCTACTACGCCCAGGCAATCCAGGCGGCACGGGCCGCCGGGATCGCCAGCGGCTATCCGGACGGGGGCTTCCATCCCCAGGAGCCTGTCACCCGGCAGGATGCCATGGTGCTTCTGGAGCGCACCATGCAGGCCACGGGCTGGAGCCTCGGGGCAGCGAATACCGGCTATCTCTCCGGATTCCGGGACGGCGGAATGGTGGCGCCCTATGCGCAGGAGGCCATGTCCCATATGATAGAGTATGGTATCATCACCGGTACGCCGGAACAAAAACTGAATCCCATACAGTCGATTTCACGGGCGGAAATGGCGGTTATGCTCGCGCGTGCAATCACTTTCTAAAAGAATTCAAAGGCCCCCCGGCCATAGTGGAAACACTATGGCCGGGGGGCCTTTTGCGTTTTATGGACTAATAGTGTAAGAAATATCTAAAATAATAGCTTTCTGGATTTCATTATGTGAAAAGACTAAAATGGGTATTACTATAAATGAAATGGAGGGAATAAAACCAGTATGCAAAAATTAGTGAATCAGACCTATCAATTGGCGGAAAATGCAGTGGAATCGTTTAGAAAGCAGCTTATATTGGATGAAAAGAGAGAAGCGACCATCCAAAAATATACTCATGATGTTCGACGCTTTTTATCGTATCACGGAAAACAGACCGTCTGTAAGGAGGATGTGATCCAATACAAGGCCTGGCTGGCGGAGCATTACGCTGTGCGCAGTACCAATTCCATGCTGATTGCACTGAACCAGTTTTTACGCTTCCAAGGGGCCGGGGACTGCTGCGTCAAGCCGCTTAAGGTACAGCGGCAGACCTTCTGCGATAAGAAAAAAGAGTTGAGCCAGGCCGAATACTTCCGCCTGCTGGAGGCAGCCCGACGAAATGGGGATATGCGGCTCCACCTGGCGATTCAGACAATTTGTGCGACTGGAATTCGGGTAAGTGAACTTGCCTATATCACGGTGGAAGCGGCCCGTCTTGGAAGAGCAATTGCAAGCAATAAGGGGAAAAGCCGTATCATACTGATACCAAAGGAGCTGTGCCGAAATTTGCTGGACTATGCCAGGGAGCGTGGAATCCAGGATGGACCAATTTTTGTTACCCGCGGGGGGCGGACACTGAACCGCAGCAACATTTGGAATGCCATGAAACGGCTGTGCAAATCTGCACAAGTTGGGCCGGAAAAAGTATATCCGCACAACCTAAGACACCTGTTTGCCCGTACTTTTTATAAAAAAGAAAAGGATATCTCGCGTCTGGCGGATATCCTTGGGCATGAAAATGTCAACACGACCCGGATCTACGTTGTCTCCAGCGGGGCGGAACACCGGGAACAGTTGGAATCGCTTCACCTGACAGTTCCGTATCAAGCGGCATGCCAAAATCAGGAACAACATAATGACACATTATGTTGTTAAATCAAGCTGGCTTTTGAGGCTGTTGTTTCAAATGCAGAGGTACTCACTCGAAGGGCCCTGTAAGAATACATAAAAGGCGGCTGCAATTTTCGCAATTCTTATAGTTAAGAATAAACTTCTGTTTTTAGAAATATTGGGCTTGAAGTAAATAAAAAAATGGTATAAAATTAAAGTCGGAATTTGGCGAAATTAGTCGAGTGCGGAACAACATAATGTGTCATTATGTTGTGGATCAAGTCGGCTGTTGATAGGAACCACCCAGAAAAGAGGGAAGGAAGGCGCTGTTGTGAACATTCTGACCAGCAACTCCATGCTGATGCTTCAGCGGTCCATGGGATTTCTTTGGAGCAAGCAGGACTGTATTTTAAATAATCTGGCCAACGCAGAAACCCCCGGCTACAAGACCCAATATGTCACATTTGAGGAGAGCCTGAGGGATGCGGTCCAGGCCGCGGCGGACAAGCCCCAGCCGGGCGCCGCCATGCGTGAGGCAATTGTAGACACCCCGGTACAGCTTCACGAGGCGCAGGAGAGCGTCCGGATGGACGACAATGGGGTGGATATTATGGAGCAGTCGGTGGAGCTGGCGCGAAATGGCTATCAGCTCCAGTATGTCATGAGTGCTATTTCGGGTGAACTGTCGCTGCTGCGTACCGCAATCCGGGGATAAGGGGGAATCAAAGTGGCGTTTATGAGTTCAATGAACGTGGTAGGCTCGGCTCTGACTGCGGAAATGCTGCGCCTGGATGTGATCTCTGAAAATATAACGAACATCAACACCACCCGTACCGAGGGGGGCGGCCCCTATCGGAGAAAGGTTGTGGTGCTGGAGGAGCAGGGGGAGCGCACGCCGTTTCAGTTGGCGCTGGCCCGCGCCGGAAGCGCGGCGGCTCCCGCCCAGGCCGGAGGGGTGCGTGTGGTGGAGATCGCCGAGGATCCCTCGGATTTTAAGCTGGTGTATGACCCGACCCACCCGGATGCAAATGCGGAGGGGTATGTGGAGATGCCCAACGTGGATTTGATCAAAGAGATGTCGGACGCTATGGCGGCCAATCAGGCGCTGTCGGCCAACATTACTGCATTTAACGTCCTGAAGCAGGTCGTGGCCAAGGGACTGGAGATCGGAAAGTAAGCCTGTGCCGCAGGGAATGGGACGGTTTTGCACGGGACACACGAAGGAGAGACGAGTATGAGTGTGCAAGCAATCGATAGGATTCAGCCGCTGTGGACGGACTTGCAGACAGAGGGCATGCGCCTGGATGCGGGCGCGGAAGTGGGCGGTACCCGGCGTACCCAGCCGACCCTGTTTTCTGATATTTTTCAGTCGGCCATTGACCGCGTACGGGAGACGGACGCGGCCAAAAATGAGGTGGCATATCAACTCGCTACCGGCCAACTGGACAATCCGGCGGCGCTGATGACTTCCATCACGGAGGCGCAGGCGTCGCTGGAACTGTTGATTCAGCTCAGAAATAAGGCAGTGGAGTCCTATAACGAGCTTATGCGCCTCAGCGTGTAAGGTTTGCCGGAGCTGGGGGTAACAAGTGTGCAGGAGAAAATAAAAGGATACCTGGGCAAGGTGGCAGGTTGGTGGAAGGCGGCCGGGAAAAAGGTGAAGCTCTTCCTGATAGCCGGCCTGATTGCGGTCGTGGCTGTCGTTGCAGTCGTATTGGCGATGCAGATGAACCAGCCCTATACGACCCTGTTCACCGGGCTCAATCAGACGGAATTAAATGAAATTGTGTCCTATCTGTCCGAGCAGGGAATGGCCGATTACCGGATTGAGGGAAGCGATACAATTCTGGTGCCGGCGGAGCAGGAGGTACGGCTCAAGGCGGCGTTGGCCCAGCAGGGCTACCCAAAGTCCGGCTTCGCCTACTCCATGTATTTGGATCATGTGGGGAGCCTGACCACGGAGGGAGAACGGAAGCAGTTGGAGCTCTATGAGCTCCAGGATCGCATTGCGGCGGTGGTTCGTTGCTTTGACGGGGTTCAGGAGGCCGTCGTGGATATCACGCCGGGGGAGGACAACACCTTCATTCTGGACAGCGAAAACAAGTATGATGCCAGCGCCGCCGTTTTTGTGACCATGCGGGACGGAGCAGAGCTCACTCAAAAGCAGGTGCAGGGCATCCGCAATTTTGTCAGCCACTCCGTTCAGGGACTGGAAATTGACAATGTCACCATCACAGACTCTTACGGGAACACCTATTCTGCGGGGGATACCTTTACGGATATCCAGGATTTGTCCACGCTGAAGCTCCAGCTGGAGGAGCAGATCAATAATAAAATCCGCACCAGCGTGCTACAGGTACTCACACCGATTTACGGTACGGAGAATGTCAAAGTCAGTGTCAACAGCATTGTGGATCTGGACCGCAGCTATACGGACTCCACCGATTACAATCTGGAGGACTGGGCCAATGACGGCAGTACCGGCGGTGAGGGTATCATCGGGGAGAAGATCTATGAGGGGGACATCCTCCTTCCCGGCGGCGACACGGCCGGAGGTGTGCCTGGTACGAGCACCAATGCTGATCTGAACCAGTATGTGAACGAGGACGGGGAGGCGGATGGAGAAGGCCAGATCGTCCACGTCTCCGGAGATAAAAAATACCTGGTGGATGAGACGAATCAGCAGGTGGAGCACCTGTCGGGCACAGTGAGCGATGTCATGGTATCCGTCACGATCAATCAGGCGGCGGCGGACGGTACGGATGCGGCCGCGCTGTATCCTCACGTTGCCCGGGCAGCGGGCATCGCCACGGCAGATCAGCGGGACAAGATCTCGGTGTTGATCAGCCCCTTCTACCAGGCGGATGAGCCTGTGCTCCCGGTGCCGGAGGGAATCCCGGCCTGGGTGATCTACGCGGCCGCAGGAGGCGGCGTACTGTTCCTGGTGCTCCTGCTGGTGATCCTCCTGCTGGGCCGGCGCCGCCGGAAGCGGCGCAAAGAACTGGAGGCGGCGGGACTGGCCGCCGTGGCCCAGACGGAGACCGCTCCGCTCACGCCGCAGGAAGGGGCGGATATTATGAATCTTCAGACGGAAAAGAGTATGGAACTGCGGAAGGATGTCCGGAAGTTTGCCGAGGACAATCCAGAGATTGCGGCTCAGATGGTCAAGAGCTGGCTGCGTGAGGGGGATGGCGAATGAGCGAGACAGCTACCGGAGGGGCAGCCGCTTCTCAAGCTGCAAAACAGTTGACGAGACAGCAAAAGGCAGCGGCCGTAGTGATCTCTCTTGGCGCGGAGAAGGCATCCCAGCTCTATCAGTACATGGACCCCGATGATGTGGAACAGATCACCCTCGAGGTTGCGAAGCTGGGCTATGTAGATGCCGCCACTACAGAAGACGTCCTGAATGAGTACTACCAGATGTGCCTGACCAACAAGGCTGTAACGGAAGGCGGCCTGGAGTACGCCCGCGCGGTTCTCGAAAAGGCGTTTGGAGAACAGGCCGCAGACAACTTGCTGGAAAAAGTAACTAAGTCCTTAAAAAACCGGGAATTCTCTTTTCTCAACAAGGCGGATGGCAAGTCGCTGTTTGCGGCGCTGCAGCACGAGCGGCCTCAGACGATTGCGCTGGTGCTCTCCTATATCGACCCGGAGAAGGCGGCGGCCGTGGTGGAGGAATTGGACTCCAATACCCAAGTACGGGTGGTGGAGAGCATCGCCAATATGGAAAGCGCGTCTCCGACCGCCGTAAAAATCATTGAGGCGGAAATGGAGAAAAAGTTTACAAACCTGCTCACTTCCAACCAGGTCAAGGTGGGCGGTGTGGACTATGTGGCGGGTGTAATGAACAACCTGGACCGCACCAGTGAAAAAAGTATTTTCGACCATCTGTCTGAGCATAATGCCGAGCTGGCTGACGAGATCCGGAAGCGGATGTTCGTGTTTGAAGATATCGTCACCATGGATGAGCGCTCGGTACAGCGTTTCCTGCGGGACTGCGATCCCAAGGATCTGGTGCTGGCCCTCAAGGGCGCCAACAGCGAGGTTTCCAACAAGATCTTCCAGAATATGTCCACCCGTATGGCCCAGAGCATCCGGGACGATCTGGAGATCACCACCAACGTCCGCCTGCGCGATGTGGAGGAGGCCCAGCAGCGCATCGTGGGGATCATCCGGGATCTGGAGGAGAAAAACGAGCTGATTATCCTCAAGGGCGGAAAGGACGATATTATTGCCTAATATATTCAAACGCTTTTTGCAGCCCAACGCCTCCGACTTTGTGTTTCCGGACGTGGAGGAGCTTGTGGAGGAGGAGGCGGCGGATACCGCGGGCGAGCAAGAGGGAGAGCCGGAGGAATCAGCTCCAGAGGCAGAGGAAAAGGACACCCCCAGCGCGGTCGACTTTGCACAGATTCAGGCGGAGAAGATCCTGGAGGATGCCAGGCGGCAGGCGGAGGACTACCTGGTCCGGCGGCAGATGGAGGCGGAGCAGGAGGCCGAGCAGGTGCGCCAGCAGGCCCAGTCTGAGGGCTACCGGCAGGGCTATGCAGAAGGGCTGCGGCAGGCCGGGGTCGAGGGCCAGGCGGAGCTGCAGAAGCAGCGGGAGCAGCAGGCCGAGGGGCTGCAGGCTTTTTTGGAAAAGGCCACCGCCGCCCGGGAGGAGCTGCTGCGGGAGACGCGGGGCGAGCTGTGTGAGCTCAGCCTGGCCATTGCGGAAAAGGTGATCCATGTCAGCCTGAACAGCAGCAGTGAGGTGGTGGCACGGATGATCCAGGTGGCCACCGAAAAGCTCAAGCGGCGGGAGTGGGTGCACATCTACGTGGGCGGCTGTGCCGCCAAGGAGGTGTCTGCCATTACGCCGGAGCTGATGACGGCTCTGGCCGGCCTGTCCGACCACATCAAAATCATTCCGCTGTCCGACGATGAGGCGGGCACCTGCATCATTGAGATGCCCGATGAGATCATTGATGCCAGCGCCTCCACACAGCTCAAGAATATCCGCGACCTGATACACGAGATATAGGGCGGAGGCAGCGCAAGGAAGGGACCCAAAGCCATGTTCCAGGAGATGATCCGGCAGATTCAGCGGGCCGAGACGATCAGTTATACGGGGAAAATTGAAAATATCGTCGGCATGTCCATCGAGGCATCCGGCGGACGGGCCGCTGTGGGTGATATCTGTCAGATCTACAACGGGGACGCGGGCGGCCAGGTAATGGCCGAGGTGGTTGGCTTTAAGAATGACCACATCCTGCTGATGCCCTATTCAGACATGAGCGGTATCTCTGCGGGAAATTTTGTGCGCAACACCGGGCGGAGGCTCAGCCTGCGCATGGGCCCCTTCCTGAAGGGGCGGGTGATTAATGCACTGGGGCAGCCCATCGACGGCAAGGGCCCCTTTCAGGGCGGCACGCTGTTCTGTGTGGAGAACAACCACTACATCAACCCCATGACCCGCCCTCCCATCCGGGAGCGGATGGAGTTCGGCGTCAAGGCCATTGACAGCATGCTGACCATCGGAAAGGGACAGCGCATCGGCATTTTTGCCGGCTCCGGCGTGGGCAAGAGTACCCTAATGGGCATGATTGCCAAAAATGTAAAGGCGGATATCAACGTCATCGCCCTGGTGGGGGAGCGCGGCCGCGAGGTGCTGGAATTCATGGAAAAGGATCTGGGGCCGGAGGGGATGCGGCGGTCTATCCTGGTGGTGGCTACCTCTGACCAGCCCGCCATGCTGCGCAAGCAGTGCCCCTCCGTGGCCACCGGAATCGCGGAGTTCTTCCGGGACCAGGGGTATGACGTGCTGCTGATGATGGACTCGCTGACCCGGTTTGCCATGGCCCAGCGGGAGATTGGCCTGGCGGTGGGTGAGCCGCCGGTAAGCCGCGGCTACACCCCATCCATCTACGCCGAGCTGCCCAAGCTGCTGGAACGCAGCGGCAACTTCCAGAAGGGCTCCATCACAGGGGTCTATACCGTCCTGGTGGAGGGCGACGACACCAATGAGCCCATCGCGGACACGGTGCGCGGCATTCTGGATGGGCACATCGTGCTTTCCCGGCGGCTGGCCAACAGCAACCATTTTCCGGCCATTGACATTGGGGCCAGCATCTCCCGTTTGATGGCGGACATCGTCTCCGACGAGCACAAGCGGCTTGCGGCCCGGGTGCGGGACGTGATGGGGATTTATGAGAAAAATGCCGATCTGGTTTCCGTGGGCGCGTACAAGGCGGGCACCAACCCAAGGCTGGATTATGCTTTGGGAAAGATGGACGGGATCAACCAGTTTTTGACCCAGGGAGTGGACGAGGCGTTCTCCTATGAGGAGGATCTGGAGGCCATGCGGAAGCTCCTGTAAGAGAAGAGGGGACAGGGATGAAGCGGTTCCAGTTCAGCCTGAATACGGTGTTGAGCTACAAGCAGCAGGTGCTGGAGGAGCTGCAGAATGAGCATGGACAGCTCCTTTACCAGGTAAGGCAGCAGGAGCTGGTGCTCCAGGCGGCGGAGGAGCGCTACCGGGGCCTGAACCTGGAATTCCGGCAGGCGGAGACGGAGGGCCTGACCATAGCCGAGGCCCTGCGGTATGAGAGCGGCCTGCGCTTTCTGGAGGATGAGATCCAGCGGGAGGCCAAGCGCCTGCGGGAGTATGAGGCCGCAGCGGAGGAGAAGCGTAGGCAGGTAGTGGCCGCCCGGCAGGATACCGCCTCCCTGGAAAAGCTCAAGGACAAGAAGTGGGAGGACTATCAGAAGCAGGTGCAGAAGGGCGAGGAACTGCTGATTGAGGAGCTGGTGACCGCAGCCCGGGCCCGGACGGCGGTTTGACCGCCCGGAGCCACACCTTGAAAGGAGGTGAGAACCATGAATACAACTGATTTATTGCTTCAGATGACCTTGGCAGCCACACAGATTGCCCAAAACACCGCTCCGCCGGTCAGCGACCGGACGGAGGATGCCGGTGACCGGCGGGACTTCTCCACTCTGCTGGCAGAGAAGCGGGTGGAGGCGGCTGGAGCGGAGACCGGACGCGCAGTTTCGGAGAGCCAAAAGGGTGGGGTTCCGGCTGCGGCCGATGGGGGTGCGCTCAGCCAGGGTGCGCAGTCCGTACCCCAGGCGCCGGGGCTGGAGGAGCTGTTCCGGAGCCTGCTGATGGGCGCCCAGGCAGCGCCGGAGGGCGACGTATCCCTCCAGCAGGTCCCGCAGACTGCGGTTCCCGGCATGGCCCAAGCTCCGGCTGCGGCGGAAGAAGGGGCCGTATTGCTTCAGCCCGGGCAGCAGACCGCCGGAGGGGAGCAGCTCCCGGTACCGGCGGAGCCGGCGCTTGCGGGTGAGGCGGAGTCCACGGTCCAGGCGGAGGTCCTTCCTGCCGCGGAGGATGGTGGTACAGCCACGGCCCAGGCGGTTACCCCTGCGGCCCGGGAGAGCGGCGCGCAGACCCCGGCGGACGCTGGAGAGACGGCGGGCCGTCCGGCCGGCGGGGAGCAGGAGCTGCCCGAGCTGGACAGTGTGCAGACGGAGGGGGCGGCGCAGCCGCTCTTTGACCGGACAGAGCACATGCCGGTGAAGGTGGGCGAGGCGGATACCCTGGACGCCACGGAGCCCGATTTTGCACCCAGGCTGGCAAAGGCCATTACCGAAGCGGAGCAGGAGGGAGCCAGGCATGTCGAGCTGAAGCTGGCGCCCGAGCATCTGGGAAAGCTGTCTGTCGAGCTGACGCAGGGGAAGGACGGTGTACTGCACATCGTATTCCACGCGGAGAACGAACAGGCCATGAAGCTGCTTCAGGAGCACTCCGCGACGCTGGTATCCATGCTGCACGGCAGCCACAGCGGCGAGATCCAGGTGGAGGTGCCCCGGCCCCAGCAGGGAGAGCAGCCCTGGCAGCAGCCGGAGCAGCAGCCCGGACAGCAGCACGGCCGCAACCCACAGGAACAGGGACGGCAGCGCCAGAGTACAGAGGACTTCCTGCAGCAGCTTCGGCTGGGCTTGCTGGGCGTAGAAGCGGAGTAACAGAAAAAGGAGTAGCACGCAATGAGCAGTGAATTTATGCCGATGGCGCTGGACAGTCTGGCCCGACAGCAGAGCGCGCGGGCTGCCGGCAGTGGTGCGAGCTCCCGCATTACGGAGGAAGAGCTGGAGGAGCTGGGCATTCCGGTAAACAAGCCGGGAGAGAACGACATGGGCCTGGACTTTAACGACTTTCTCCAATTGATGGTGCAGCAGCTTCAGAACCAGACCATTGACAACACCACGGATACCGGCGAAATGCTTAACCAGCTTGTGCAGATGTCCACCGTACAGATGTTGTCCAGCGTTAAGACCGGACTGGAGGCCCTGGTGGATGCCAGCACCCGGACCTATGCGGCCTCCCTGGTAGGGAAAACCGTCACGGTGGGCCAATATGACGAAGACGGGAAGCTCCAGGAGATTGAGGGAGTCGTGACGGGCACCGGAAACTATCAGGGGGTACCCGTGATCTTCGTGAATGACGAGATGTATCCTTTGAATTCCATCATGGCGGTGGGCAAGCTGCCGAAGATTCCGGAGGAGCCCGAGGGGCCCGGTGAGGGCGGTGACGGCGACGGAACGGGAGAAGGCGGAGAGAATCCGCCGGAGGAGAGCGCCCGGACGATTTGAGCGGGCGGCAGGGGCCGTCCAAAGGAGGGATAGAGCGGAATGGAGCATGCGGTAGAGGGCCTCGGCAGCCCCGCGCTGGGACGGGGCCATACATACAGCACCGGGAAACAGACCTCTTCCGGCTTTGGAGCAGTGCTTCAGCAGGAGCTGGCCCGGGCAGATGAGCGGCAGATCGCCTTTTCCAAGCACGCCATCGCGCGGGCGGAGGAGCGCGGGATCGCAGTGACACCCGCCCTTCTGGACCGGCTGACCGACTCCGTAGAGCGGGCGCAGGCCAAGGGAGCGACGAATATCCTGGCGCTGGACCAGAGCCTCGCCTTTATCATCAATGTCCCCCACAACCGGGTGATTACCACCCTGTCCCAGGACGAGATGAAGGAGAATATCTTTACCAACATTGACGGCGCCGTGATCCTGTGAATCACAGAGGGCAGGACCGAAAGGATGTCCTGGGGGAGGCCGGATGGGCCGTCCCCCGGCGGTGCCGGAGAAATGTCAATGAATCAGAGCACGCAAAGGAGAGCGAATCCAAATGGCTTTGACAGGAGCAATGAGTGCCGGTATTTCCGGCCTGAAGGCCCACATGGATGCACTGAACGTAGTGGGCAACAACGTAGCAAACGTGAATACCCAGGGCTACAAGCCCGGCCGGGTGACGTTTATGGAGAGTATTTACAGCACCCAGTCCGCCGGCTCCGCCGGAACAGCTACGGTGGGCGGCACCAACCCCCGGCAGACCGGCTATGGTGTGGGCATCGGCACCATCGACCTGGATATGAGCAGTCGGAGTCTGGACTCCACCGGACGGGGGATGGACTGCGCCATTCAGGGCGACGGCTTTTTCCTGGTGGGAGATAAGACCCACGATATCGACAGCATGGACGCCCTCAAGGGACTAACCCTGACCCGGGTGGGCAACTTTGAGTTCCGGGACGGCTATTTGACGGACGGACAGGGCAATGTGGTCTATGGATTTATCACGCGGTCCAACGGGGATGCTCCCGGAACCACGCCGGGAGATAAGCCCAGCACTGACTTGGTTCCCATCCGCCTTCCTATGAAGTCTACCGACCCGAACAGCAAGGGCGACGCGGTTTATGTGGGTGTGGATAATCAAACTGGTGCGAATGTATATCCAGACAATGACCCGGCTGCCACAGTGGACGGCTTTGTAGATCTGGAGAACATCAGCATCGACAAGAACGGTAAGATCACTGGCACCAACAAGGACACCGGCGACCCGGTGGTGGTGGGCTACATCGCCCTGGGCAGTGTGGAAAACCTCAATGGCGTGCTTCATACCGAGGGCCCCTACTATACGGCGGGCGATGCCGCTGGGGATATCCGGGTGGGTACCCCTGGAAACTCCGTCACCGGAAACCTGAGAAATGACAAGATCACGGACGGAAACAACGTGGTTGACCCCGATTCCGCACTGGCTGAGGGCAGCGGCGCCACACTGATGACCGGCTTCCTGGAGGCCTCCGGCACGGATCTGGCCGCCGAGTTTGCCAACATGATTATTTACCAGCGGGGCTATCAGGCAAATACCCGCATTGTTACGGTGACCGACACCATGCTGGAAGAGCTAGTCAACATGAAGCGCTAAGAAATGGAATTGCCGATCTCCCCCACGCCGCCAGGCGTGGGGGGATTGGGCAGGGGAGGGCGGCACGATGATTGAACTGAGAAAAATGAACAATGAGCGTTTTTTGCTCAACCACAACCAAATTGAGTGCATTGAGTTGATTCCAGAGAGCAAAATCGTCATGATGAATCACGACTATTACATCGTACGGGACACGGTCGAGGAAATCATCGAGAAGATCGCAAGGTATAACGCCAAGGTACAGGACATTCACCGCGAGATAGCCGTCGTGGAGCGGTATAAAGAGTGATGTGTCTGCTCGGCATCTTCGTGCGGGAGGAGAACCAAAGATGAACATTGTTTATTTGCTCGGCATTGTCCTGGCGTTCGTATTTGTAATATTCGGAATTACCTTCGATCCCGGCGGGACCGGAGGGCTCATGGTCGGTCCGTTCAATCTGGATACACTGATCAATTTTGTAGATCCCACCAGTATCCTGATCGTACTTGGCGGTACGCTTGCGGTGGTGGTGGCCTGCTACCCCAAGCTGGCCAAGTCCTTCCCCAAGCACTTCAAAATCATGCTCCGGCTGGACGCGTTCAATCCGGAACAATATGTGGAGAAGCTGACCGAGCTGGCGCAGATTGCCCGAAAGAACGGCCTGCTTGCCTTGGAGGAGAAGGCCAAGGAGCAGGAGGACCCCTTCTTTCAGCAGGCAATCATGCTCATTGTAGACGCCAACGACCCGGACCGGGTGCGCAACATTCTGGAAAATGATATCGAGCAGACCTCGGAGCGCCATCAGGAGGTCATCGCCATGTATGAACGGGGCTCCAACGCGGCCCCGGCCTTCGGTATGATCGGTACCCTGATCGGACTGATCAACATGCTGAAGAATCTCTCCGACTCCGACATGGAGACCCTTGGTCCCAGTATGTCGGTGGCGCTGATCACGACCTTTTATGGTTCGCTGTTGGCGCATGTCCTGTTCAACCCCATCGCGTCGAACCTGACGGCCCGGGACGAAGAGGAGATCCTTTGCCGTCAGATTATCGTGGAAGGCATCATGGCGATCCAGTCGGGCGAGAACCCCAAATTCCTTCGGGAGCGCCTGATGACCTTTATGAACCAAAAACTCCGGGAAGGCGGAGAATCCGGCGGCGGCACCGGAGAGAAAAAAGAGCGGAAGCGCCGCAAGGAGAAATAAGCCGCGGCTTGCTTCAGGGAGGCGGTACCCACGATGAAAAAGAAAAAAAGCGGCGGCGGCGGTGCCAACTGGATGGATACCTACGGCGATATGGTGACCTTATTGCTGTGCTTTTTTGTCATGCTCTACTCCATGTCTACCCTGGACAAGGAAAAGTGGATTGCGCTCGTACAGTCCTTTAACCCCACCGAGGAGGTGACGGAAACCCAGCCCCCCTCCGCGTCCGGGGGTGAGGGAACCGGAACCCAGGAGGATATCGACCAGGACATGGAGGAGCTCTACCAGGCGATGCAGGACTATGTCCAACAGGCTGGAATGGCCAATCAGGTGACCCTGGGCGAAGGAAACGGCTACGTCTTTATCTCCTTTGACGACACCGTGTTTTTTAGTGGAGACAGCTACGAACTGCGGGATGAGGGCAAGGTTGTATTGGACGAAGTCTCCCAGATTATTTCAGAGGTCAGCAGCTCCATCGACGAGATCCGTGTCCTGGGTCATACCGCCCAGGCCGTGCCCGGCCAGGTGAACAACGTCACGGCGGACCGCTTCCTGGCCTCCAACCGTGCCACAGTGGTTACTATTTACCTACAGGAAAAAGACATAATTGACCCGGCCCGGCTGGTCAGCGTGGGCTATGGCGAGTGGCGTCCCGTGTCCAGCAACGACACCTCTGCGGGGCGTGCGGAAAACCGGCGTGTGGAACTGATTGTCACAGGGCTGGACCTGGACGACGAGGCCGGAGATAACATTACACAATATTATACCATGCGGGAAAGTACCGGTACTTCTGCCAATCCTTGAGTGTGCAGGGAGACGGGGGGAAGGCCCAAACTCTGCCGAGGAGGGATGAAGATGGCGGAAGTTTTATCTCAGAGCCAAATTGACGCTCTGCTGAACGCGGCCCGCAACGGCGAGATGGATTTGGCCGCGAAGGCAGAGAGCAGTTCCGAGAAAAAATACCGTAAATATGATTTCTACAGCCCAAGGAAGTTCACCAAAGACCGGCTTAAAATGCTCAGTGGAATCTTTGAAAATTATACCAGGATCATCAACTCCAGAATCAATGGACTGCTGCATACCACTTGTGAGATAGATGTGGAGTCCGTAGAGGAACAGCGCTATTACGAATTTTCCAACGCGTTGCTGGAGGGGGACGTGTTGTCCCTGGCAGGTGTAGAGCTGGAGGGGCAGGTACAGCCGGATGAGACCCCGGTGCTGTTTCACTTTTCCACTACGCTGATGCTGAGCATGATGGATCGCCTGATGGGCGGCGATGGAGATGTGGACAGCCGACTTCCCGCCGGCTACAATTTCACCAATTTGGAGCTGAGGCTCTATGAAAGCATTGTAAAAGACCTGATTTCCGTTCTGGGCGGAAGCTGGGAGAATTATATCGCGTTGGATTTCAAGCTGCGCAGAGTGGAGACGAATCCGACTCTGGTACAGCTCATTGGCCTGGATGAGACGGTTGTTATTGTTGGGATCAATATCCGCTTTCCAAACTGCTCCGGCCGTGTTGATGTCTGCCTGCCCGGAATGATGCTGACCAATATTTTTTCCAGAATTGTGTCGTTGAATCAGGCAGGACACGGGAGTGGGGAGGACAACTCGGATGAAATCATGGATATACTGCGGGATTCCACGCTGGAGATCACGGCCGAGCTGGGCCGTACCGAGGTAAAGCTGCAAGATGCCTATTTCCTCAATATAGGTGATGTCATTGACCTGGGACATCCGAAGGACGAGCCCATCTATCTGTATATTGGAGGAAAGCCATGGTTTGGTGGGAAGCTGGGTGTGCAGAACAACTCCATGGCAGTGAAGATTGGGGAAAACTACTATAACGAGGGAAGAAGGGACGAATAAGCGACATGGCGCAGAATATATTTAGCGCGATGGAATTGGACGCCATCGGCGAAATGATGAACATCAGTCTGGGCTCTTCTGCCACTGCGGTTTCCAACCTGCTGGATCACCGCGTTGATATTACGACGCCGAAGGTTACAGTGGTACCCATCAGTGAGTTTACCCTGGGTGAGCTGGAGCCCGCCATCGGAGTGGAAATCAAGTATGTCTCCGGTCTGGAAGGCAGCAATATTATGCTGCTGAAGCGGAGCGATGTGAAGGCAATTGTAGAGCTGCTGATGGGAACCGAGATCCCAGAGGAGGAGTTCGAGCTCAATGAGCTGACGATCAGTGCGGTGTGCGAGCTGATGAACCAGATGATGGGTGCGGCCTCCACTGCTCTGTCCGATTTTCTGGGGCGTCCGGTCAATATCTCAACGCCCCAGTCTTTCTCGCTGGATGATTTGGAGGAGATCAAAAGGGAGCGCTTCCACAGCGAAACCGGGATGCTGGTGGCGGTGCACTTTATCCTGGAAATAGAGGGCGTCCTCAAGAGTGAGTTTGTCAATATCATGTCCGTGGAGCTGGCCCGGGAGCTGCTGGCTGGCTTTGGGATGGGCATTCAGGACACCGGGGAAGCAGAGGCGGATGCCACCCCAGCGGCACAGCCCGCACAGCCGGAGCCCTCCTCCGGCGCAGGCGGGAAGCTGAGCCAGGAAGAAATTGAGCGTCTGATGGGCGGCGGTGTTTCCACACCGGCTCCAGAGCCTGCCGCGGCTCCGTCTTCCAGCGGAAAGATGAGTCAGGAGGAGATCGAACGGCTGATGGGCAGCATGTCCGCAGCCCCGGCGCCGGAGCCAGCTCCCCAGCCGGCCCAGGCCTATCAGGCCGCCTCCCCCCAGCCGGTTTATCAGCAGCCTGTGTATCAGCCCCCGGTGCAGGAGCCGCGGGTCATTAACAGCAAGCCGGTCGCGCTGCCCAATTTCGCTGCGGCGGAATCGCTGGGAGCCGAACAGAAGGAAAACCTGGAGCTGATTATGTCCGTACCCCTGGAGGTGTCGGTAGAGATTGGCCGGACCCGCCGGAAGGTAGAGGATATTTTAACCTTCTCCAAGGGCTCACTGGTTGTTCTGGACAAGCTGGCTGGAGACCAGGTGGATGTCTTTGTGAACGGCCTGTGCATTGCGCGGGGAGACGTAGTGGTTATCGACGATAACTTCGGCGTGCGTATCACAGAGGTACTCCAGAAGCCGGAACTGTGGAGCCTGACAAACTTCAAGTGAGACTGAAATAAAAAAGGGGATTAAGAACATGGCTAAGATTCTGATTGTTGACGACGCAGCCTTCATGCGGAAGGTGATCCGGGACACGCTGACCAAGAATGGCTTTACCGACCTGCACGAGGCGGTGGACGGCAAGGATGCTGTGGAAAAGTATTTTGAACTCCAGCCGGATTTGGTCCTGATGGACATCACCATGCCGAACATGGACGGACTGGAGGCGCTGAAGGCCATCCGCGCCAAGGACAACAAGGCCAATGTGGTGATGTGCTCCGCCATGGGCCAGGAGGCCATGGTAGTCGAGGCGGTACAGGCCGGCATCAAGGATTTTATCGTCAAGCCCTTCAAGGAGGACCGCCTGATGAAAACGGTCAATTCCATCCTGGGGAATCCCTGACGGGAGCGGGCCAATGCCGGAAGTGCTTTGGACCATCTGTGCAATTCTGGGCGTCCTGGTGCTGGCCTATCTGTTTACCCGCTATGTTGCCGGACGGGGACAGGGCGGCGGTCCAAGCCGCCTGGGAAAGCGGATGCTTACAATTTTGGACCAGGTGGCGGTGGGAAAGGATCAAAGGCTCCTCCTGGTCCGCGCGGGCGAAACGTATTATTTCCTGGGGGTGACTCAGGGGAGCATCACCTGTCTGGAAAAGCTCACTGCCGAGGAGGCCGAGGCCTGGATGGGCGGCGCAGACGGCGCCGCCGCGCCCAAGATGGGGTTCCAGGAAGCGCTGCACAGCGTGCTGGAGCAGCGGAAACAACAGAGGAGGCCATAACCGGTGGATGCGCTGATCAATGTAAATGGCGAGAACGTACAGACCCTTCAGATCCTGTTTCTGACCACCCTGTTGACCCTGCTGCCCTCCGCAGTTGTGATGATGACCTCCTTTACCAGGTACATTATCTCCTTCTCCTTTCTGCGCTCGGCCATGGGGCTGCAACAGAATCCGCCTAATATGGTCCTCGTGGGCATCGCCCTGTTTCTCACGCTGTTTACCATGTCTCCGGTCATCAGTGAGATCCAGACCACCGCATACGAGCCATATATTGCGGAGGAGATTACCCAGGAGGAATTTTTGCAGCGGGCGGAGAAACCCCTGAAGGAGTTTATGGCAGGCCAGGTGGAGGAGAGCTCGCTCAAGCTCTACTGCGATCTGGCAGGACTGGATACGCCGTCTGCGGCATCGGCCGCGGAGCTGCCGCTGCGGGTTTTGGTTCCGGCCTTTATGACAAGTGAGCTGAAGCATGCCTTCCTGATTGGATTTTACCTGTACATCCCGTTTGTCCTGATTGATGTAATCGTGGCCTCCACGCTGATGTCCATGGGCATGATTATGCTTCCGCCCAGTATGATCTCCATGCCGTTCAAGCTGCTGCTGTTTATCGCCCTGAATGGGTGGGAGCTGCTGTTCTCGACCCTGGTGCAGAGCTTCCGATAGGAGAACCTAAATATGGAAGTAGTTGACATTTTGCGGGAAGGGGTGGGCGTCGCGCTTCGGATTGGCGCACCGCTCCTGATTCTGAGCATGCTGGTCGGTATTCTGGTCGCCATTTTTCAGGCGGTAACCCAGATCCATGAGCAGTCCCTCTCGTTTATCCTCAAGATGATCGTGGTGGTGGCTGTACTTCTGGTGGGCGGTGGATGGATGCTGGAGACGCTGCTGGATTTCAGCCGGTATCTGTTTACGCTGATGTAAGGGTGTGGGACATGGTCGATTGGGCACAGCTCTATCTCTTTGAACTGATTTTTATGCGCATGTCGGGCTTTCTCCTGTTTAACCCGCTGCTGGGACGCTCCAATCTCCCGGCCATGGTCAAGACCGGTATGGCGCTGGTGCTCTCCATTCTGGTTTTTGGGACGGCCGGGACGGGGGTGCCGCAGCCGGATACCCTGGTGGAGCTGGCGTTTCGCCTTCTGCTGGAGCTGGGAATCGGCCTGGTTCTGGGATTCGTAATGCGGGTGGTGTTTTCCGTTGTCCAGATCGGCGGAGAGGTGATCGACACACAGATGGGTATGACAATGGCGCAGATCTACGACGCCAGCAGCCAGGCCAACCTGTCGGTGACTGCATCACTGCTCAATATCCTGCTGATTCTGGACTTCTTTGCGGAGAATGGACACTATACCCTGATGCGCCTGCTGACCACCTCCGGTGAGCTGGTTCCTTATGGCGCTGCCGCCCTTGGCGATGGAGTCTACGCCTATGTCATTGAGCTGTTTCTCGCCTGTATGCTCCTGGCGGTAAAGCTGGCTATGCCGATCCTGGCAGCGGAGCTGCTGGGAGAGGTAGGCATGGGGGTGCTGATGAAGGCGATCCCGCAAATCAACGCCTTTGTCATCAATATCGAGCTGAAGGTGATCATCGGGCTGCTTTTGTTCTTTCTGCTCTTGACGCCGATCAACGAATTCCTGCTGGAGCTGGAGAGCGGCATGCTCTCGGAGCTGGGGCGGATACTGCGCCTGATAGGGGGAGCGTGAGAAGGCTTTGGCAGACAGTTCAAAAACCGAAAAAGCAACCCCTAAAAAGCGGAGAGACGAGCGAAAAAAGGGTAATGTCTTTTTCAGCAACGATGCAGTTTCCGTGGCGGTGCTGCTGGCCAGCTTTTTTGTACTCAAGCTGACTGCCACGCCAATGGTGGAGCAGATTTACCGCTTTTTGCAGTACGCTATGGGGCTTGTGGCCGGCGCGGCGCACACTGGATTGCAGGACAACCTGAGCGGCCTGGTGCTGGAGATGCTGAAGACCTTTCTGTTTGCGGCGGGACCGCTGCTGGCCACTACGGCGGTGGTAGCGGTGGCGGCGACCTTTTTCCAGACCAAGCTGCTGGTTTCCGGGGAGGCGCTGAAGCCGAAGTTCAGCCGGATTAACCCTCTGCAGGGGATCAAGCGCCTGTTTTCACTGCGCAGCGTCATTGAGGCGCTGAAGGGGATTTTAAAGATAACGGTTCTGCTGTTCCTGATCTATCAGTTCCTGGTGGGAATTGTAGATACCTTTACGAAATATCTCCACACCGATCTGGCCGTTGCCTGCGCCCATCTGGTGGATGAGGGCTTCCAGATGGTGATGCAGATCGCCATAGCCTTTGTGGTGCTGGCCGGCGCGGACGTGTTTTACCAGTGGTGGGACTATGAGCGGCAGTTGCGCATGTCCAAACAGGAGATCAAAGAGGAATACAAACAGATGGAAGGCGATCCCCAGGTCAAGGGAAAGATCAAAGAAGTGCAGCGCAGGATGGCCCAATCCCGTATGATGCAGCAGGTGCCAAAGGCAGATGTGGTTATCCGAAACCCGACGCACTTTGCAGTGGCGCTGCGCTACCACCCTGAGACGGATGGGGCGCCCATTGTCCTGGCAAAGGGACAGGACGAGCTGGCCGGACGCATTGTGCGCAAGGCGGAGGAGCATCACATTGCCATTATTGAAAATGTACCGCTGGCCAGGGCGCTGTATGCCACGGCGGAGCTGAATCGGGAGATCCCGCCGGAGCTGTATAACGCCGTGGCGGAGGTGCTGGTGTACCTCTACCGCATGGATGAAAAGCTGAAGTAGCGGCGAGAAAGTAGGAGCCTTGGAGAGCTATGAGACGGATACTGAACAACTCCATATCGCTGCTGGTCGTGATCATCGTTCTCTTTCTGGTGGTGCCGCTGCCCAAGCAGGCGCTGGACATCCTGATTGTACTGAACATTGCCATTTCCATCATGATTCTGATGATCACCATGAGCATCTCGGAGGCGCTGGAGTTCTCTATCTTCCCCTCCCTGCTGCTGATAACGACCCTGTTCCGCCTGGGCCTCAACGTATCCTCCACACGCCTGATCCTCTCCGAGGGCGGCGATGCGGGTATGGTAATCAAATCCTTCGGTACGCTGATTACCCAGGGGAATATTGTCATCGGAATTTTGATTTTCTTAATCATTGTACTGGTGCAATTTATTGTGATCACCAAAGGAGCGGAGCGCGTCTCCGAGGTGGCCGCCCGCTTCACGCTGGACGCCATGCCCGGAAAGCAGATGGCCATCGACGCGGATTTGAGCTCTGGCCTTATTGACGAGAAGGAAGCCCGGCTGCGGCGTTATAAGATCCAGAAGGAGGCCGACTTCTACGGCGCCATGGACGGCGCAACCAAGATCGTCAAGGGCGACGCCGTCATGTCGCTGATTATTACGGTCATCAACTTTGTGGCAGGCTTAATTATCGGCATCGTGCAGGGCGGCGGAGATCTGGCTACGGTTTTGAACCAGTATTCCATCGCCACCATCGGCGACGGTCTAGTGTCCCAGCTCCCGGCCCTGATGATCTCCACCGCTACCGGTATGATCGTCACCCGTTCCGTGTCGGACGGCAGCCTGAACAGCGACGTGCTGGGACAGTTTAAGGCCCAGCCCAGGGCGATCCTGGCCACCGGCATTATTTTAGCGCTGCTGGGGCTGGTGCCCGGTGCTCCCACGGCGCCGCTCCTGCTGGTGGGCTGCGGCCTGGGTATTGGCGGCTTCTTGAGCGACCGGAAGCTCACTGAGCAGAAGGCACTGGAGGAACAGCCCGCCCCGGAGGCGGTAGCCGCCCCGGAGCTTCAGGCGGCCAGCGAAACCGACTACTTCAAGGACATCAACAATGTCTATTCCCTCCTGGCGGTGGAGCCGATCGAGATGGAATTCGGCTACAGCCTGATCCCGTTGGTGGATGAGAAAAGCGGCGGCAAGCTGATCAGCCGCATTGTGATATTCCGCCGGCAGTATGCCCAGGATATGGGCTTTGTCATCCCCTCTATCCGCCTCCACGACGGTGCGGCGCTGGGAACCAACCAGTATGTGATCAAAATCCGGGGGGAGGAGGTGGCCCGAGGAGAGATTCTGGTGGACTATTATCTGGCACTGGAGCCGTCCAATCCGGCGGGGACGATTGACGGGATTGAGACGGTGGAGCCGGCCTACGGCATCCCCTCCCGCTGGATTTTGCCGGAGAACAAGGAAATGGCGGAGATCTACGGGTATACGGTTATCACACCCCTGACCGTTATGCTTACCCACCTGTCGGAGACGATCAAAAAGCATGCCTATGAGCTGCTCAACCGCTCGGAGACCTTGCAGCTTGTGGAGAATCTGAAAAAGACGGAGCCGGAGCTGGTGGCCGATGTGATCCCCAACGTCATCTCCTACGCCAACCTGGAAAAGATCCTGCGCAGCCTGCTGCGGGAGGGCATCCCCATCCGGGATCTGGCGGCCATTCTGGAGGCGGTGGTGGAGGCCAGTACCACGACCCATGATATCGACATGATCACCGAACAGGTGCGCGGTGCATTGGGACGGACCATTACCCGGAAGTTCTGCGAAAATGGGCAGCTTCGGGTAGTGACGCTGGACGCGGAGCTGGAAAAGAAGGTACTGGCCGCCCTGACCAAGAACGAGCACGGCGTCTATCTGGCGCTCAGCCCTGATATTGTGCAGCAGATCGTACAGCAGGTGGGAGAGCTGCGGAAGAAATTTGAGGAGCTCTCCCAAACGCCCATTCTGCTGACCAGCCAGATTATCCGTGTCTATCTCAGCCGTATGCTCGCCACGTTCTATCCCGACATCTATGTGCTCTCCTTTAATGAAATCACGAGCAATGTGCAGATACAGGCCATTGGCAACATTACACTTCAGCCGCAGGAAAAGCGTGCATAGAGATGGGGAAGGGTATCTGCATGAATAAGTTAAAACAGATGGAAACGGCCCTATCCCCCGGCGGAGGTCAGCAGGCGGTCGACCAGATGGACAATCAGACCCTTCTGCTGCGCTACAAGGAGACGGGGGATATGGAGCTGAAGTGGGCCCTGGTGCTGCGGTATACCGATCTGGTACGCCGGATTGCGATTCAGACCTGCGGGCTGTTCAGCGGGTTTACCCAGTTGGATGATGTGATCCATGAGGGAATTTTGGTTCTGCTCAGCGCTGTGGACAAGTATGACCCCGAAAAGGAGGTCAAGTTCGAGGCGTACATCGCAAAGCGGCTGCGGGGAATGGTGATCGACCTGGTACGCAAGCAGGACTGGATTCCGCGGAGGGTCCGGCAGAAGGCCACCCGGCTGAAGCGGGCGGCTGAGGAGCTGTCCATAGAGCTGGGCCATACCCCCAGCGATCAGGAGATGGCAGACTACCTGAAGCTCAGCCAGAAGGACTATGAGGAGCTCCTCTCTGAAACGGCGTTTTCCAACCTGATGTCTTTCGAGGTGCTTTTGGACACCTATGGGAATGTAACCGGCAAGGCACTGTCCGGCAATCCGCCGGAGGATGCTTATCAGCAAAAGGAGCTGCACGAGGTGCTGCGCCGGGGAATCGCCTCCCTGCGGGAGAATGAGCGGCTGGTGCTCTCCCTGTATTATGAAAAAGAGCTGACCATGAAGGAGATTGCACAGGTCCTTGGGGTCAGCGCGCCGCGTATTTCACAAATCCATAACCGGGCCATTCAGCGGCTCCAGGCCTACATGAAGCAGTACATAGGAGCGTAGTACACAGCAGAAGGGAGAAGGCCATATGACAAAAGGGTTTTACAACCTGACCTCCGGCATCCTGTCCCAGAGCCGCCGGCTGGACACGGTTGCCAACAACATGACGAATCTCTCCACCTCCGGGTATAAGGCGGAGCAGTATACGGACAGCACCTTCCAGGAAGTGCTGATCAGCCGGGTGGGCAATAAGGACAAAAGCAGCCCCACCGTGATCGGTGAGGAGAGCTATATCCTGGCTCCCAGTCAGCTCTATGTGGACTATAGCCAGGGAAGCCTGGAGGAGACGGGGCTGACGCTCGACTTCGCCATCGAAGGGGATGGCTTTTTCGCCATCCAGACGGCTCAGGGCGTCGAGTACACCCGCAGCGGCAGCTTTTCTCTGGATGGGGAGGGCTATCTTTGCCTGCCCGCCCATGGGCGGGTCCTGGGGGCGGATGGACAACCGGTCTATCTGGCCACCGACCGTATCCGGGCCGATCAGGCAGGGAACCTCTATACAGAGGGCGGCGGCTATGTGGGCCGGCTGGGCCTGTATGCCTTTGCGGACAACGGGCTGCTGGAGAAAAATGAGAGCGGCCTGTTCGGTGCGAATGGGCAGGCGCCGGCTCCCTCCCAGGCAAAGCTCCACTGGAAATGGGTGGAGAATGCCAACGTGGACATGCTCCAGGAGATGAGCGATATGATGACGGCCCAGCGGGCGCTTCAGAGCGCCGCACAGGTGCTGAAGCTCTATGACGGCGTGCTGACCAAGGCGACAACAGAGCTGGGACGCTTATAAGCAGAGGAGGAGAACGATGCTTCAGGCTTTTTATACCGCCACGGTGGGCGCGCAGCAGCAAATGGAGCGCATGGGAGTCCAGGGCAATAATATGGCCAACGCGAACACCTTTGGATTCCGGGCGGAGAAGCCCGCCTTTGAGGCTCTAATGTACCGGATGGTAGACGGTATCGACGGCCAGCAGCTCCCCAAGGGCAGCGGTACCCGCATGGTGTCCACCATCACGGATTTCCGCTCCGCAGCGATGGAGGAGACGGGGCGCAAGCAGGATTACGCCATTGTGGGCGACGGCTTTTTCGCCCTGTATGACCCGGATACCGGAGAGATTTCCTACACCCGGGACGGCTCCTTCGCCCTGTCCTCGTTTCAGCAGATAAAGGAGGACGGAACAACGGATACACTTTACTGTCTGGCGGATGGAGAGGGCCGGCAGGTTCTGGACACCAACGGCTATCCCATTGTGGTGACGGACGCTGAGGCGCGCCAGCCTGTGGGCGTGTTTACCATTCAATACCTGGACGGCCTTCAGCATGTGGGCAGCGGCCGGTTTGTGACCACGGAGAAAAACGGTGCGGTGTGGATGAGCCCCTCGGAGGTGCGCCAGGGCTATCTGGAGAGCTCCAATGTGGACTTGGCTTCTGAGATGGGAAAGGTGATTGAGGCCCAGCGGACATACAGCTATGTCCTGCGCATGATGCAGACAGCGGACGAAATCGAGACGACGGTCAACAACCTGACAAACGGATAGGCAGGGAAAATACGTGAAAAATTTTAATGAACTCAGCGGCCTGGAACTGGATACGCTCCGGGAGATCGGCAGCATCGGGACGGGCAACGCGGCGACGGCCCTCTCCAGCCTGCTCCAGTGTGAGGTGCGCATTGAAATGCCGGAGGTGCGCATCCTCGGTTACAACGAGGCCATCGACTGGATCGGCGGGCCGGAGGTGATCACGGCCGGTGTGCTGGTGCGTCTGGGCGGGGAAATCAACGGTATTATGCTCTCGGTACAGCAGATGGACTTTATCAATCAGGTGCTGGGCCGCATGATGAACCGGACGGTTTGCGAATATGGGCAGCTCTCGGAGCTGGACCGCTCAGCCCTGGTAGAGGTGGGCAACATCATGATCTCCACCTTCGTCAACGCCCTCTCTGGATTGGCTGGGGTAACGATTCAGCCATCGGTGCCTGGCTTTGCTGTGGACATGCAGGGGGCGATTATTACGGTGCCCATGGCGGAGTTTGGAGGACAGTCGGATTACATTATGACCATCGGCACCAATTTCATCTGCGAAAAGCACAGCGTGCCCTGCCGCCTCCTGCTGTCACCTGACGTGCGTTCCCTCAATTTCCTGCTGCGGAAGCTGGGTGTTTTGGATGAATGACAAGCTGGTGGTTGGGATCGCCGACATGAAAATGGCGCAGGGCAGTGGGATGCTGGTGACTTACGCCCTGGGCTCCTGCATTGGAATCTGCTTCTATGATCCCATGCTCAAGCTGGCCGCCCTGCTCCACATCATGCTGCCCCTGAATCTGGAGACGGGGCGGAAGTCCCCGCTCAAGTATGCGGATACCGGCATCCGGGAGACGCTGCGGGAAATGGAGCGGCGAGGCGCCAAACGGGCGCGGGTTACAGCCAAAATTGCCGGCGGAGCCCGCATGTTTGAGGTAGCCGGCGGTGGAAATCTGGGCAATATTGGACAGCGGAATATTGAAAGCGTCCATATGACGCTGCGTACAGAGGGCGTCCGGCTGCTACAGGAGGATGTAGGCGGCACGGTGGCCCGGACCCTGCTCTTTGACGCGGCCACCGGACAAGGCTGTGTCCGCTGCTACGGAAAGCCGGAGCTCATTTTTTAGCCGGTAGGAATAGAACAATCTGAAAGTGGGGGAATGGGTCATGGAAAACAACAAAGACGGAATTTTATTGGAGACGGGGACAAACGAGATTGAGATCATGGAGTTTACCATTGACGGAAATCTCTACGGGATCAATGTGGCCAAGGTGCGTGAGATTATGCTGTCGGCGCCGGTGCACCCAATGCCCCATGCCCACCCGGCAGTGGAAGGGATTTTTAAACCCCGGGACATCGTGATTACCGTGGTGGATCTGCCGGAGTATCTCAGTGGACATACCGAACCCAAAGGGGAAAAGGATCTCTTCATTATCACCAATTTCAATAAAATGTACATTGCCTTCCGCGTCCATACGGTAGTGGGGATCAGCCGTATCTCGTGGCGGGACATCCAGAGGCCGGACAACACGGTTTCCGGGGGCGCAGACGGGGTTGCCACCGGAATCGCTCAGTGCGGCAAGGACTTGGTCACGATTCTGGATTTTGAAAAGATTGTGGCCGAGATTGCGCCGGAGACCGGTATCCAGCTCAGTGAGGTGGATGCTATGGGTAAGCGGGAGAAGCGAAGCGAGCCGGTCTGGGTCGCGGAGGACTCCATCCTGCTGTCCCAGATGATCCGTACCGCGCTGACTAAGGCGGGGTATACCAACCTGCGCATGTTCCAAAACGGCGCAGAGCTGTGGGAGGCGCTGCAGGCGTGTAAGGACGGCGGGGGCCCCACCGGACAGGTTTCTATTGTGATTACCGACCTGGAGATGCCCCAGATGGACGGCCATAACCTCACCAAGCGGATCAAGGAGGATAAAGAGCTGCAGGCCATTCCAGTGATCATTTTCTCCTCCCTGATTACAGAGGAGATGCGCCGCAAGGGCAAAGAGGTCGGTGCGGATGAGCAGTTGAGCAAGCCGGAAATCGGGCATTTGATCGGAATTGTGGACCATCTTTTGGAGCGCAGCAGACGGAAGCGGGAGGCAGGACAGGCATGAGCAGCAAATATATCGTTCGTCAGCCCATCAAAGACCAGGCAAATAAGATCATCGGCTATGAGATCCAGTACCATGGGGAAAACCAGGCCTTTGGCGACAACGGCAAAAACGTCAGGGAGAACGACTTTGCCGCAGCGGACACCATTTACAATTTCCTCACCATGAATACCGATAAGCTGCTGCGCGGCTCACTGAATTTTATGACCTTCACCACCACGCTTCTGATGAAAAAAACGCCCCACCTCTTTGACAAGGGGGAGCTGGTGATCCAGATTGACGACAGCGTTATCATTCATCCCCTGGCCATGCATATGGTGCAGCAGTATGCAAAAGAGGGCTATCAGGTGGCGGTCAATGAATTCCAGTTTGCCCCGCGCTATCTGGGAATCCTGGACCGGATCGACTACATTAAGCTGAACATCCAGACCACGCCGGAGCTGACGCTGAAAAACATCATCGACATCGCCCACAGCATGAAAAAGCAGTGTATCGCCGTGGGGATTGACCGGGAGGAAACCTACCAGAAGGCCGTCAAGCTGGGGGTGGATGCCCTGGAGGGCCCCTATGTGGCGGAAAAGCTGACCACACAGACCCACAGCAGCGGATATTTGCAGAGCAACTTCTTCCGCCTGATGGTGGCGATGACGCGGGACGAGCCGGATGTGGAGGAGATTGAGCAGATTATTTCCGTAGATGCTACGCTGACCTATGGCCTGCTGCGGATGGCAAACTCCTGCTATTATGCGCTCCGCCACCGGGTAACCAGCGTACGCCAGGCGATCATGACTATGGGCCTGAGCGAACTGCGTCAATGGGTCTACCTGCTGAGCGCCAGCAATGCCGAGAATCAGATGGAGGAGGGCGCGGAGGAGTTTCTCAGAATGTCGTTCATGCGGGCCAACTTCTGTAGCAAGCTGATGAACTACGCAAAGGATATGCCGATCTCCAAGCCGGATGCCTACTTAATGGGGATGTTTTCTACCCTGAATTATCTCATTGATGCTCCGCTGGCGGAGATTCTGAGGCCCATTCCTCTGTGTGCGGAGGCTAAGGAGGCCCTTTTACAGCATACCGGCCGGGCTGGAATGCTGTACGATCTGGCCCTGAGCTATGAACATGCGGATTGGGAAAAGATTGATAGACTGACCGGAGAGCTTGGAATTCCTACGAATCTGCTGACCAGTCTCTATTTTACCTGTATGGAAGAGGTAAACCGGGTTTGGATCGAAATGAACCGGCCGGTGCAGGGACAGATAACCGATGACACAAAGATAGATACCTAAAGTATCCTTCTGTTGCTCAGCCATGAGGAGCGGTGCCGTCCACAATGGCGGTGTTCAGGGCGGGGAACACCACCGCGTCTAGGGAGTCCGGGTCGCCGGAGCAGGCGATGTACTCCACCGAAGCCCCCTTCTCCTCCATGGCCTGGGCCACCCGGCGCATCAGGGAGGACTTGCCGCAGCCCGGCCCGCCCTTCAATATGTAGATGGTTTCGGCCTGCTCGGGCTCAAGCAGTTGGTCGTACAGGGAGTAGAAGCCGGTGGGGGAATTGGCGCCCAGATAAAAACAAACCTTTGCTTCCGCTTGCATAAATGACCCTCCAAGTCTCTAGTTTCTCACTCCAGCGTATGCGTGGAGGGGGAGGGGGGTGCGGCGCGGTATGGTTGCCTTTTGCCTGGAGGCTGTGGTACACTATAAAAAAAGAGAGGGGGTGAGTCTATGCCGTATGAGAAGCTGCGCCTGACCGCCATGACCACGGCCGGTGGGTGAGGGGCCAAGCTGGGACCGGGTGTCCTGCAACAGATTTTGTCCGGGCTGCCCCGGACGCTTGAGCCCAACCTGCTGGTGGGCTATGACTCCAGCGATGACGCCGCGGTGTACCGCCTCACGGATGAGCTGGCGCTGATCCAGACGGTGGATTTCTTCCCGCCGGTGGTGGACGACCCCTATGACTTTGGGCAGATCGCGGCGGCCAACGCCCTCTCCGACGTGTACGCCATGGGGGGCGAGCCCAGGCTGGCCATGAATCTGCTGGCCGTCCCCTCCTGCCTGCCGCGGGAAGCGGTGGGGGCCATCCTGGAGGGGGGCGCGGCCAAGGTGGCGGAGGCTGGCGCAGTGACCGCAGGCGGCCACAGCATCGAGGACGCGGAGCCCAAGTACGGCCTGTGCGTCAGCGGCCTGGTCCACCCCGGAGCGGTACTGACCAACCGGGGGGCCAGGGAGGGGGATCTGCTGGTGCTCACCAAGCCCCTGGGTACCGGTATCCTGACCACCGCCGCCAAGGCGGAGCTGCTGAGCGGGGCGGAGTACCGGGCGATGACGGATCTGATGGCGGCGCTCAACCGGGACGCGGCCCGGGCGGCCGTGCCCCTGCGGCCCAGCGCCTGCACCGATGTGACGGGCTTCGGCCTGATCGGCCACGCCAGGGAGATGGCGGAGGGGGCCGGGTGCACCATCGAGCTCTGGCCGGGGCGGGTGCCCATCGTGCCCCAGGCCCTGGAGCTGGCCCGGGACGGCATCATCCCGGCGGGGGCCTACCGCAATCTGGAGTTTGCCGGGCCGGAGGTGGAGACGGCGGGGACCTTCCCCCAGGCGGTGCTGGATTGCCTCTACGACCCCCAGACCTCCGGCGGCCTGCTCCTGGCCATTGCGGAGGAGCGGGGGGCGGAGCTGCTGCGCCGCCTGGCGGACGCGGGGGTGACCGCCGCCGCCGTCGGGCGGGTGCGCCCCCGGGGCCCGCGGCGCATTGTACTCAAACCCTAGCCGGACAGGGCGGCGGGAGGCTTGTACCTCCCGCCGCCCTGTGTTATACTGTAGAAAAAACAGGGGGGCGGAAGCATGGAAACCATGATTATCGGCATCGCGGGGGGAACCGGGTCGGGCAAGACAACCCTCACCCTGCGGCTGAAGGAGCACTTTGGGGAAGACGTGTCGATCCTCTACCACGACAACTACTACAAGCAGCACGACGACATGCCCTATGAGGAGCGGTGCAGACTCAACTACGACCACCCGGACGCTTTCGACACAGAGCTGTTGATTGCCGACCTCCAGGCGCTGCGGCGTGGGGAGGCTGTTCACAGTCCCACCTACGACTACACCGTGCACAACCGGGCGGCGGAGACGGTGGAGGTGCGGCCCGCCCGGGTGATTTTGGTGGAGGGGATTCTGATCTTCGTGGACCCCGCCCTGCGGGAGCTGATGGACATCAAGCTCTTTGTGGACACCGACGCGGATGTGCGCATCCTCCGCCACATCATGCGGGATGTGAAAAAGCGGGGGCGCTCTCTGGACTCGGTGGTGCAGCAGTACCTCACCACCGTCAAGCCCATGCACGAGCAGTTTGTGGAGCCCTCTAAACGCTACGCCGACCTCATTGTGCCGGAGGGCGGCAAAAACGCGGTGGCCCTGGACATGATCATCCAGCGGGTCAAGAGCCATATGGAGCAGGAATAAGAGCAGAGAGGGGCCGTGCCGCCGGTTTGGCGGCACGGCCCCTTGTTTGCGCGGAAAGCGCGGGGGGAGCGGACTCCGGCACAAGGACGCAGGGGCGGCCCCGCCGCTTCGCCCTATTCGTCCTCCTCCGCGGGATAGAGGCGGCGCAGGGCGAAGAGCCCGCAGCAGATGACGGCACAGGTGCCCAGCCAGAGCAGGGACAGCAGAGCAATCAGCAGCTCCACCCACCGCCAGTTCGCCAGATAGGGGAGCAGGCAGAAGGCCACCCGGAACACCGCGTCCGCGTTGCGGCACAGCCGCAGGCGGCGGCCCAGGGAGGAGCGGCCGCCCTCCCCTGACCGCCGGTCGGCCAGGGCGGCCAGATCGGTGAGCAGCTGGAAGTGGAAATAGAGGGCCACACAGGTGATCAGGGCGGAGAGGAGAAAGAAGCGGCCGGTGAACTCCGCGCCGGTGAGGAGAAAGGACAGCCAGTCCACCCCGGACACCGCGCCCAGCAGGATGCAGAAGGGCCTGAGCAGGGGCAGATCCCGCAGCTCTCCGGCCAGCAGGCCGATCGCGGAGAAAATCAGGAGGTAGCCCGCCCAGTCGGGGAGCAGATCCAGGTTGTTCAGGCGGAAGTGCAGATGGATGAGGAGATAGGCCCAGGCGATGCGGCTCAGGGCGCTTCGGATGCCTGCGTGATTCATGGCGTCACCTCCGCAGGATAGGCGGTGCAGGTGTAGGTATGGCCGTTGTAGGTAAAGGTCAGAGCCAGGGCGGCAGGCATGGCTGACAGCTCCATATTGGGCCCTTCATATAGCTCGCCGGGGACAAGCGTGTACTGGTATGGGGTGTCCAGAAGAGCCGCCGCCGGGGCGGCGGGGTGGGCCATAAGGATGGCATCCACCATGAGATCCACGGCCTCGCCGGTGTCTTTCTGGCTGACCCGGAGGCCGAGGGCATCGCGCATTGTGGTGAAGCTGGCGTCAGGATGGGGGACCGGGTCAAGCTGATAGGTGGAAGCCCAGGCGGGCAGGTCAGTGGATGTGGAGAATATGGCGTTGTTCACGTTGAGCTGGAGTTGGACATCTACCTCCACGTGAAGAGTTACAATCTCTGCCACATAGGTGGTGTAAGGCGCTTCCGAACTGGGACAGAGGTAAATTCCCTCCTGGTTGGGGTCCGGCCGCACGGTCAGATCCCCCAGCGGCTCCACTGTCCAGAAGTCCCCGTCGGGCCGTACCGCCACCTGCTGGTACACGATGCCATAGGTGTTGTCCTCCGACAGAGGGGAGAAAAACAGCGTTCCGGTATAGCCCTCCGCCCCGTCAGGCAGGAGGTTCATTACCGACCACTCCGCCAGCCAGGAGGGGCGGTGCCAGTGGAAGCCCAGTTCGTTGAAGGGGGATGTGTCCAGCACATCCTCCAGCTCTGCCTCATCGTGGGGAGCCAGTCCGGCCTGCCAGACACATTCCCGCTCCGCCTCCGGCAGTACCATGGAGAAGTAGACCGGGCTGTCACACAAAATGGCCTTGGCATAGGTGTCCAGGGCTCCGGCCACGGTGGTGGGGCGGTTGAGCTGGGCCTGGGCCAGGGCAAGAGCGCCCCGGTCGGTTCCGCCGGGCACCTCCGCCGCGCCGCTGACGCCTCCCAGGCAGGTGAGGGCCAGCACCACGGCCACACAGCCCGAGGCCAGGGCCATCCCGGCGGGGTAGCGCCTGAAGCGGGCGATAGCCTGGATGCGGGCCTTGATGTTCTTTCCCCCGTTGGCCATGGAGGAGGTGCCGGGGGCGCGGGCGTAGCGGCCGTCGGCCATGGACAGGAGGATCACGCCGTAGGCGCGGCGCTCTTCCCCCTCCAGCCGCTCCAGCACCCGCTGGTCACAGAGGGCCTCGCAGTCGTTCTGTATCCGGTCGCAGCAGTACCAGATCAGTGGGTTGCACCAGTGCAGGCACCGCAGGGCGCACACCCCCACCCCGGCCCACACGTCGCCATGGCGGAGGTGGAGCAGCTCGTGGAGGAGCACCTTGTCGTCCACTGGCCGGTCGGGGAGCGCCAGCACCGGGCGCAAGGGGCCGCAGACGAAGGCGCTCTCCAGCCCGGGCAGCACCACCACCCGCCGGGGGGCCGTCAGGCCGTACCGCGCCGCTACGCCCTCCACCTGGGCCAGCACCTCCGGGGCGGGGGAGAGGCCCCGCCGGATGGCAGCGCGCAGGCGCGCGTAGGACAGGAAAAACCACAGGGTCAGCAGGAGCACCCCGGCGGCGTAGACGTAGAAGAGCACGTCGGTGATGCTCCCCGGCGCGGGCAGGCCGCGGGGAAAGAGGGGCACCGGGGCCAGCACCTCCGTTACGCCGTAGGGATCGGTGAGAACGGAGGACAGGGGGAGCTCCACCTGGAGCCTGGCCGCCTCCAGCACCACCCGCCCGCCGGGCACCAGGGTGCGGCCCAGCAGGCCGGCGGGCAGAAGGGCGCGCAGGGCCAGGATGGCCCACACCCCGTACTGCCACCGGGGGGAGAGCTTGTCCAGAAAGAGGCGCTTTGCGGCGAGCAGCACCGCCGCCGTCACGGACAGGGCCAGGGTCTGAGCGAGAACAGACCAGAGGTTGACCACGCCTCACACCTCCATCTCATCCAGCAGCTTCCGCAGCTCGTCCCGCTCCTGGGGGGTGAGCTTCTCGTCCTTCAAAAAGGCGGCCACCAGCTTGCCCGCCGAGCCCTGGTAGGCCCGCTCCAGCAGGCCCCGGCGCTCCGCCGCGGCGCAGTCCTCCCGGCTCACCGCCGCCCGGTAGCGGTGGGGGAAGTCCTCCTTGCGGATGTCCACCAGGCCCTTGGCCTCCATGCGGGTGAGGTAGGTCAGCACCGTGCTGCGGCTCCAGCCCGTATCCGGACGCAGAGCGTCCACCACGGCCCCCAGGGCCAGCCCCTCCGGGGCCACCCAGAGGGCGTTCAGCACCCTCCACTCCTTGTCACTCGGCTTCATGTCACAGCCCTCCTACAGTTGTCGCATTCGTAATGATACTACACCTGTAGGAGCTACCTGTCAAGAGCGGTTGTCAATTTTGCCGAAATGGGAAAAAGGGCTTTGAGGGGGACGGCGGATGTGGTAAAATAACAGATTGAATGAATGACAGGAGAGGATGAGAAAGATGGACAAGCTCGGCTTTGACAATCAGAAGTATCTGGAGCTCCAGTCGGCCCACATCCGGGAGCGGATCCGCCAGTTCGGCAACAAGCTCTATCTGGAGTTCGGCGGCAAGCTCTTTGACGACCACCACGCATCCCGGGTGCTGCCCGGGTTCGAGCCGGACAGCAAGATCCGTATGCTCAAGGAGCTGCGGGACTCGGTGGAGGTGGTCATCGCCATCTGCGCCAGCGACATCGAGAAGAACAAGATCCGGGGCGATCTGGGCATCACCTACGACGTGGACGTGCTGCGGCTCATCGACGCCTTCCGGGGGGAGGGCCTGCTGGTGGGCAGCGTGGTGATCACCCAGTACGCCGGACAGCCCGCCGCCGACGCCTTCCGCCGCCGGATGGAGCACCTGGGGGTGCAGACCTGCCTCCACTACCCCATCGCAGGCTACCCCCACAACACCGGCCTGATTGTCAGCGACGGGGGCTACGGCAAAAACGACTATATCGAGACCAGCCGTCCCCTGGTGGTGGTGACGGCCCCCGGCCCCGGCAGCGGCAAGATGGCCGTCTGCCTCTCCCAGCTCTACCACGACTACAAGCGGGGGATCAAGGCGGGCTACGCCAAGTTTGAGACCTTCCCCATCTGGAACCTGCCCCTCCAGCACCCGGTGAACCTGGCCTATGAGGCGGCCACCGCCGATCTGGGGGATGTGAACATGATCGACCCCTTCCACCTGGCCGCCTACGGCGAAACCACGGTGAACTACAACCGGGACGTGGAGATCTTCCCCGTCCTCTCCGCCATGTTTGAGAGGATCATGGGGGAGTGCCCCTACAAGTCCCCCACCGACATGGGGGTGAACATGGCGGGCAAGTGCATCGTGGACGACGAGGCTGTGTGCGCCGCGGCCCGGCAGGAGATCGTCCGCCGCTACTACACCGCCCTGTGCGACCGCCGGGTGGGCGCCGCTGGCGACGAGCTGGTGAACAAGCTGGAGCTGCTCATGCAGCAGGCCCATGTGGATCCCTCCATCCGGCCCGTGGTGGCCGCCGCCGCCCAGGTGGCCGAGGAGACCGGCAACCCCGCCGGAGCCATTGAGCTGCCCAGCGGCGAGGTGGTCACCGGCAAGACCACCGACTTGATGGGCGCCTCCTCCGCCACCCTGCTCAACGCCCTCAAGCGCCTGGCGGGCATTGACCACCAGCACCATCTCATCTCCCGGGAGGCCATCGAGCCCATCCAGGCCGTGAAGGTCAACCACCTGGGCTCCGTCAACCCCCGGCTCCACTCCGATGAGACGCTGATCGCTCTGGCCATTTCCGCCACCACCAACCCGCTGGCCAAGCGGGCGCTGGATCAGCTCTCCGCCCTGCGGGGGTGCGAGGCCCACTCTACCGTCATCCTCTCCCCGGTGGACAGTGGCACCTACAGCCGCCTGGGCCTGCGCCTCACCTGCGAGCCCCAGTATGAGACTAACAAGCTATACCATAAGTAATATTTGATCTAAAAAATACAAAAAGAGCCTGCCGCGGACGCAGTGGGCTCTTTTTCTGCCCACGGCTCCGGCTTCCGGGGCCTCTGCCGGGAGACCAAATTTGGATGGTGTGCGCCCGGTTTGGTGAGGGGAGTCTCCCGCCGTCGCCCTCCTTTTTGGAAACTGCCGTGGGTTTTTCTGACGAAGCGTGTATGATAGAATAGAAGGCAGCTTGGGGAAGGGAGGGGACGGCGTGGAACAGCGGGAGTTGGTGGAGCGGCTGCTCCGGCGGGACGAGACCGGCATGGAGGAGCTGCTGCGGCACTACGGGCCGCTGATGAAGTATGTCATCGCCCCCATCCTGCCGGATCCCAGGGATCGGGAGGACTGCCTGTCTGAGGCGGCCCTGCGGGTGTGGGAGCGGATCGGACAGTTTGACAGGGAGCGGGGGAGCTGGGCCGCCTGGCTCACCGCCCTGACCCGGAACACCGCCTTGAACCGCGCCCGGAGCAACGCCCGCCACGGCGGCGAGGCCCTTTCAGAGCAGACCCCGTCCCAGGAGCCGGGCCCGGAGGAGACTGTGCTCCAACGGGAACGGCGGGCGGCGGTCCAGCGGGCCCTGGAGGAGCTGCCCGCCGGGAGCCGGGCGCTCCTGTACCGAAAATATTACTACCGGCAGTCCACCGCCCAGATCGCCGCCGAGCTGGGCCTGACCGAGCGGGCGGTGGAGGGGAAGCTCTACCGGCTCAAAAAGAGGCTCCGGAAGTCGCTGGGAGGGGAAGGCCATGCGGGAACGTAAGCAGGATGTCATGCGCGAGGCCGAGCTTGACCGCCTGCTGGAGTGCGGTCTCGCTGATCTGCCCCCCGGGGACGTGCTGGAGGGGGTGACCCCGTGGAAACGGGCGATGAACCGGGTGCTGCTCGGTATGGCCCTCACCGGCATCACGTTGAACGCGCTGTGCCTCAACTATCTCCTGCCCGCCGTCGGCATGGCGCTGCTGCTGCTGGGCTTTCGTGCCCTGCGGCGGGAAAACCGGTGGTTTGGAGCGTGCTGGGGCGTCACAGTGGCGCGGACGGCCTATGGATACGGGCTGCTGGTGCTCAACGCCACCATCCTGCGGGGGGCGTTTTACGCCTCTCCGGCGGCGGCCGCGCTGGCCGCCGCCGACCTGGCTCTGCTGCTGGCGGAGTGCTTCTGCCTCCGGGGCGGGCTCCGGGCGGTACAGCAGAAGGCGGGGCTGCCCCCCCATGCCGGCGGCGCTGCGGCGCTGATGGTGTGGTATGGCATCCTCGGCATACTGGCTGTGACAGGCTATTCGGGCCTGCTTCTGGGGGCGGCCGTGCTTGTGATGTATGTCCTGATCCTCCGCAGCCTGTGGAAGCTCTCCAAGGAGCTGGACGAGGCGGGCTACGGCGTCCGTCCTGCGCCGGTGCGGATCAGCGACCGGGCCGTGGCCGCCGCCCTCGCCGCCCTGCTGGCGCTGGGCTGTGCCTGCGGCTATCTGCTGGGAGGGCGCTACCCCATGGAGTGGGCCCCGGTGGACGCCGGGGAGCACAGCGGAGTGGAGGAGAGCAAGGCCCGCCTGCTGGCGCTGGGCGTACCGGACTATGTGCTCAACGATCTGACGGCGGAGGACCTGGCCGCCTGTGACGGGGCCATCCAGGTGGTGGTGGACGTGGACGACTACCCGGTCAACAGCGGGAGAGTGGAACCCTACTGGCCGGGCTCGAGCGCCGCACGCACCGTCTATGATGTAAAGGAACTGCGCATCACCGGCGTGGGCGTGGAGCTGCCCGGGGAGCGGTGGATGCTCATTCAGCATTTCCTCTGGACAACGCCCCCCGGCTTCCGCGGCACCGAGTCCATCCAGCTCTGGCCGGCCTATCGGGCCGGTATGGAGGGCTGGCGCTCCGGCGGCACGCTCACCGGCCGGGTGCTGTACGACGAGGGCGGACAGACCTACGCCGCCCCCTACTGCTTCTTGGGAGAGCAAACCTTTGCCTACGACAGCCTGTTTTGGGGGCAGCAGATCAGAGACGACCTGTTCGCGGCCTTCTCTCTGCCCCGGGACGGAGCGAACTGCCGGGGCTACTTGGCCTATCCCATCGAGCGGGTGCGGGACGGCTACATTGTGGACGGCTGGTTCAACTACACCCACCAGCAGAGCTGGATGCAGTATCCCGTGATGACCGCGATGGAGAACCAAATGACCAATGGCTGGAATTGGGAAGGGGTGTTTTATGAGGTGTCGACCGCCTTACAATTCTACCAGAATGAGGAGGGCGTCCGGCTCCTGGGATAACTGGACGGCGGGACAAGAGAGGGCCGGGCTGAAATCAGCCCGGCCCTTTTTACATATTGGGTTCGTCGGCCTCGTCCTGCATCGCCGCGTCGTCGCAGAGTACGCTTTTTTCGGAACAGCCTGGCGGCCATTCCTCAAACGCTCCCTTGCTCCTCCGCTCCCCAACCGACCCGCTGCGCTGGGCTCGCTTGGGGATCCCGGGGTATCTGATGGCCTTCTCCTGGACGGCGGGAGGGGCGTCCGTCCCGGCGGGGCAGGCCCCGCCGGGAGCCCTCCGGGCGGGATTTGATCTGCCCGGGCAAGTGAATTGCCCCGGGCATCAAGGTTTTGCCCCTTTGGGTCAAAACGCTTGTACGGCGCAAAGCGCCGCCCCGTCTTTGACGGGGCCTCGAGGACGCCCCGCCCGCCGCCTGTCAGAAAAGCGCCCCGGCCGGTGGCCGGGGCGCTTTGTGGTTTCGGTTAGTCGGCTTCCTCCTGCATTGCCTTGGCGGCCTCAATGGCCTTCTCCTGGACGGCGGGAGGTGCGTCCTCGTAGCGGACGAAGCGGAAGGTGAAGCAACCGCGGCCCTGGGTCATGGAGCGCAGGTCGATGGCATAGCGGCCCATCTCGGCCATGGGCACTTCGGCCTCCACGATCTGGTTGCCCTCGCCGTCGGGGTTCATGCCCATGACGCGGCCCCGGCGCTTGTTCAGATCGCCGATGACGTCGCCCATGTAGCTGTCGGGGATGGTGACCTTCAGCTCGCCGATGGGCTCCAGCAGCACGGGGCTGGCCTGGGGCATACCGGTCTTGTAGGCGATCTGCACGGCGGTCTTGAAGGCCATTTCGGAGGAGTCCACCGGGTGATAGGAGCCGTCGTACAGGGTGGCTTTCAGGTACACCACCGGGTAGCCGGCCAGCACGCCGTGGACCACGGCCTCCCGCATGCCCTTCTCCACGGCGGGGAAGTAGTTCTTGGGCACCGCGCCGCCCACGACCTCCTCGCAGAACTGGAGCTCCTCGGTGTCGCCCGGCTCAAAGCGCATCCACACGTCGCCGAACTGGCCGTGGCCGCCGGTCTGCTTCTTGTGGCGGCCCTGCACCTCCACCTTCTTGCGGATCTTCTCGCGGTAGGGCACCCGGGGCTCGGAGAGCTCGGCGTCCACGCCGAAGCGGCTCTTCAGCCGGGAGAGAATCACGTCCATCTGCATGTCGCCGGTGCCGGAGACCACCATCTGGCGGGTTTCGGCGTTGTTGACCCAGTTGAAGGTCAGATCCTCCTCGTTCAGGCGGATGAGGCCGGCGGCGATCTTGTCCTCCTGGCCCTTGGTCTTGGGGGTGATAGCTACGGAGTAGCAGGGCTCGGGGAAGGGGATGGGTTCCAGCTTGACCACCTTGCGGGGATCAGAGAGGGTGTCGCCGGTCTTGACCTTCTCCATCTTGCCGATGGCGCCGATGTCGCCGCACTCCAGCTCCTTGACCTCCTCGGCCTTCTTGCCCTTCATCACGTACAGGCGGCCCAGCTTCTCCGTGGCGCCGGTGCGGGAGTTGACCAGTTGCATGTCGGGCTTGAGGTTGCCGGAGATGACCTTCACGAAGGAGTACTTGCCGTACTGGTCGGAGACGGTCTTCCACACCAGGGCGGCGGGCAGGGCACCGGGGAAGGGCACGAACTCGTCCACCTCGCCGTCGGCGTTCTCGCCCATGAGGGGGCGGCCCTCCAGGGGGGAGGGCAGCAGCTCCACGATGATGTCCAGCAGCATGCGGGTGCCCAGGCCGGAGACGGCGGAGCCGCACACAACGGGGAAGAGGGACAGGTCTTTCACGCCCTGGCGCAGACCCTGGATCATCTCGGCGTAGGTGAAGTCCTCACCGGAAAAGTACTTGTCCATCAGCTCCTCGCTGGTCTCAGCCACCGACTCCTTGAGGGCGTCGTACAGCTCGTCCAGCACGGGCTTCTTGTCGTCAGGGACGTCGATCTCGATGCGCTCGCCCTTGGGGCCGGCCTCAAAGGCGCGCTTGTGGAGCACGTCGATAAAGCCAATGACCTTCTTGTCCGCATCCCAGATGGGGGCGGCCACGGGGGCGATATTCTTGCCGAAGCGCTCCCGCAGGGTGTCGAAGGCGGCGTTGTAGTCGGAGTTCTCCTCGTCGGTCTTGGAGATGTAGAGCAGCCGGGGCAGCCTGCGCTGCTCGCACAGCTTCCACGCCTTCTCCGCGCCGACGCTCATGCCCGCCTTGGCGGAGCAGACGATGATGGCCGCGTCGGCCACCTGGAGGGCCTCGATCACCTCGCCGGAAAAGTCAAAGTAGCCCGGCGTGTCCAGCACGTTGATCTTACAGCCGTTGTACTCCACGGGAGCCACCGCGGTGGAGATGGAAATCTGACGGCGGGTTTCCTCGGGGTCGTAATCGCAAACGGTATTCCCGTCGGCGGGATTGCCCAGCCGCACGGTGCCACCGGTCAAATACAGCATGCTCTCGGCCAGGGAGGTCTTACCATTTCCACCGTGGCCCAGCAGACAGACGTTGCGGATGTTTTGTACGGAATAGCTCATACTTGTTTCCTCTCCTTACATTTGGAATCGTCTGGGCAGGGCTCCCGAGGGGGACGGAGGACTGCCTGTTGTTCATTATACATTAAATCAACCGGAGATACAACTGAAATTTTAGAAAAATCGCGCAAAATACCCCGCCGCAGTCCGCAGTGGGGAAATTTGCACGCGGGAGAGGGGAAGGGAATGTCCGCCGGGGGACAAGCTTGGGGCCGGAGCCGAGCGGGGAGACAGACTCAATGTGCCGCAGCCGAATAAAAACACGCGGCCGGTAACACCGGCCGCGTGTGCAGGTCAGGAGGGTTCCGCAGCGATGGGACTCCCGTCCAGAGGGACGGAGTAAAGAGCCCCGTCCTCCGTCTGGAAGCGGTAGGCCGTCCCATCCTCCGACCGGCCAAGGGAGGTTAGAGGCGCGTCGGGCTGGCCCAGCCACTCCAGCAGCGCCTGGCGTGCGCCCTCCTCGGTCAGGGCGGAGGAGGGGGGCTGGGTGTCCTGCGGGGCGTCCTCGGGCATCAGGGACATGACGGAGGGCCCTGCGGACGGGGTAGGCTGGAGCTCGGAGACAGGCGGCGCGGAGACAGACGGCTCCTGAGCAGATGCCGGTATCTGGCCGCCCTCCGGTCCATCGGCGGGTCGCGTCACGTCCCGGTTCTGGGGCCTCTCACCGGCGGAGCGGTCCTCCTGGCCGGCACCGTCGGCGCTGCCGCCGGCGGCCTCGGTGGGCTCCCCGGCGGGGCCCGCGCGGTCCTCCTGAGCCGGGGCGGTTTGTCCGGCGGTCCCGCCGGAGGCCGGTCCGGTCAACCCGGCAAGATTGGCTCTGGGTACGCTCCCGGAGCTGTCCGGAGGGCTCCAGAGGTGCACGGCCTGCCCGCCCACCAGTACAAGCACCAGCACCGCGGCCAGAGAGGCCCAGGAGCGCCAGCGCCACTGGCGCTTTCTGGTGTGGAAGGGGGTGCATTTGGAGGCGTGGACCGCCTTCATGATATCGTCCTTCAGCCCGGCGGGGGGCTCCTCCGCCAGAGTGGGCAGAAGCTGGTGCAGGGTGGAGAGGTCGGCCCGAAGCGCCCGGCACGCCGGGCACTGGGCCAGGTGCTCGTCCAGCGCCCCGGCCTCCTCCGCCGTCAGCGCCCCGTCGAGCTGCGCGCTGATGAGCTCCAGCGCCTGTTCACAGGTCAGCATGCCGCCGCCTCCTTTCCGTCCCGTGGATCTGGTTTATGCTTTGGACGAGGGGGAGCCGAAAAAGTTCCCCTGATCCAACAAATATTTGCGCAGGGCCAGCCGGGCCCGGGCGATGCGGGACTTGACGGTGCCCTCCTCCACCCCCAGCAGGGCGGCAATCTCCCCATAGGAGAGGCCCTCCAGCTCCCGGAGAATCAGCACCTGCCGGTGCTCTTCCGACAGGGCCCGCAGGCCCGCCCGCAGGGTGTCCCGCAGCTCCTGCTGCTCCGCCTGGCGGTGGGGACTGTACCGCTCGTCGGGCAGTTCGGCCTGCCGGGCGCCCTCCTCGTCGTCCAGGGAGACCGTCATGGACAGGGTGCTCCGCCGCTTCTCCCGCCGCAGAAAGTCGATGCACACGTTGCTGGTCAGCCGGTAGAGCCAGGTGGAGAAGGAGCTCTCCCCCTGGAATTTCCCCAGGCCCTTCCAGGCGTTGAGAAAGGCCTCCTGGCACAGCTCCGCCGCGTCGTCGGGATTGCCCGTCATGCGCAGGGCCAGATGGTAGATGCGCCCCTGATTCTGTTCCACCAGGGCGGCGAAGGCCCCCTCGTCCCCTTGCCGGGCCCGCTGTACCAGCGCCTGTTCCTCGGTCATGCCTTTCTCACCTCCTCGTCGGCGCGTTTGCCGGCGGTCAGTCCCTCAGATTCCGCTGTATGCCTGCGGTGATGCGGTCAATGTCCTCCAGAGTGGAGATTTTGCTGATCTGTTCCTTATAATACCCCGCGTAGGGAACCCCCTTGAGGTACCAGGCGTAGTGCTTCCGGGCCTCCAGGCAGGCGATGTGCTCTCCCTTCTGAGCGGCGGAGAGGCGGAACTGCCGCACCGCCGTCTCGCACCGCCGGGCCAGCGGCGGCAGGGGCGGGACAGGCCGCCCCTCCAGGGCGGCCTGGGCACGCGCAAAGAGCCAGGGATTGCCGAAGCAGCCCCGGCCGAGCATGGCCATGTCGGCCCCGGTGTATTTGAGAATGTGAACCGCGTCCTCCGGCTCAAAGACATCGCCGTTGGCGATGACGGGGATGGACACGGCCTCCTTTACCGCCCGGATATAGTCCCAGTTGGCCCGGCCGGAGTACATCTGCACCTTGGTGCGGCCGTGGACCGCCACGGCGGCCACACCGGCGGCCTCCATGGCCTGGGCGAACTCCACGCAGTTGATGGAGCCCTTGTCCCAGCCCAGCCGGAATTTGACGGTGACGGGCCGTCCGCCCGCCCCCCGGATGACCGCCTCGGCCACCTTCACCGCCAGCTCGGGGTTCCTCATCAGGCCGGAGCCATCCCCGGAGTTGGCCACCTTGGGCACCGGACAGCCCATATTGATATCCAGAATGTCCGCCCCCGACTTCTCCGCGGCGATGCCCGCCGCCTGCTCCATGCAGTAAGGGTCGCTGCCAAAGAGCTGCACCGCCGCCGGGTGCTCCCCCCCGCCCAGCTCCAGCAGGGGAAGGGATTTTTTGTCCTGATAGCACAGGGCCTTGGCGCTGACCATCTCCGTCACGGTGTACCCCGCCCCCAGCTCCCGGCACACCGTCCGGAAGCCCAGGTCGGTCACTCCCGCCATGGGCGCCAAAGCCAGCTTTGAATTTATGGTGATTTTGCCTATTTTCACAGTGTCCCCCAATGTGTTATAAATAGTAAATGTATCATACCACAAAGGCGGGGGTTCGGCAAGGCATGGATTCCCGGCCTCCGGGTGATACTATGAATTGCGATTTGATCAAAAAGGAGACTATAACCATGGATAAGTATGTCTGCGATATCTGCGGCTACGTGTACGACCCCGCTGAGGGCGATCCCGACAACGGCGTGGCCCCCGGCACCGCCTGGGAGAGCGTGCCTGAGAGCTGGGTATGTCCTCTCTGCGGCGTCGGCAAGGAGCACTTCTCCAAGCAGTAAGACAGCGCAAAAAAACGCCTGTACCATGTCGGTACAGGCGTTTTTTTGCGGAAAAACAGGCTTACTGCTCGTAGCGTGTCCAGTCCTCCACAGGCTGGAGGCCGGTCCAGGTTTCGTGGACAGTGTCGGCCTTGCGCCCGTAGTCGTGGCTGTTGGTGGCCTCCTGGACCGCCAGATAGTACCAGGCATCCGGCGGGTTGTCGGGCCAGGTGATCATGCCGTCCAGTAGATCGTCCGCGGTCTCGGGCAGGCGGCCCAGCACCCGGTTCACCAGTGTCATCGCCTCGGCCCGGCTGATGCTCCGGTCAGGGGCGAAGCTGCCGTCCGGCTGGCCTTCCACCCAGCCCTTCACCGCCGCCTGGTTGATGTACTCCGCCGCCCAGTGGCCGGAGATGTCGGTGAAGCGGTCGTCGCCGTGGTAGGGATCGCTGTCAAAGCGGGCGGCGATGGCAGCGAACTCGCCCCGGGTGATGGGTGCGTCGGGGTCAAAGACCGCGGGGGCGCGGCCCTCCACGATGCCCATGGCCTCCATGGTGGCCACGGCGGTGGCGTACCACGCGTCGGGGGCCACGTCGTGGAAGGGGCTGGTCTCGGTCAGGTACTCCGCCCGGGCCTCGTCGGTGAGCAGGCGGAAGAAGATGGTGGCCACCTCGGCCCGTGTGATGGTGGCTTCGGGGTGGACGAGGCCGTCGTCCCGGCCGATGATGTAGGCGAAGTGGTCGTCGCCGTTGAGCCAGTCGGGAACCTCGGTGGGCTCCCAGCCGGCGTAGACCGTCTTGTTGGAGGTCATCTTGATCTCCTCAATCGGCTCCTCCAGCGCCTTGTCGGCGTACCAGCCGGTGAAGGTGTACCCCTCCTGTACCGGCTCCTTGTCCAGCTCCACCACGGTGTTGCGCTTATACCGCTCGTCCTTGTATTCGGTTCCGCCGTTGCTCTCATAGTGCAGGGTATAGTAGGTGGTGCCGCCGTGATCCCCGCCGCCGTGATCCCCGCCGCCGGTGTCCTTTTTTGCCCAGGACAGCACAAAGGGAGAGAAGCCGTAACGGTCCTGATCCACAATGAGCTGGATGCCGTGCTCGGTCAGCACGACCTTCTCCACCTGCAGGGAGAGCGTTTTGTTGCTGGCGGCCCCGCCCTTTTCATTGTTGATGTTTGCGGCCGCCTGATTCACCATCGCCTGCACCTCGCCGTTGGTTGTGTACTCGCGGTGCAGGCCGGTGAAGTGGAACACGTCGAAGTCATAGCTGCCCGCCGTCTCATAGGTGATCCCGTCGGGGTAGGGCCAGTAGATGACGAGCTGCCGGTCAGCCTTGACCCAGACGTTGCCGTCTCCGGCGTCCACCAGGTCGAAGTATTTGCTCTCATACTGGCGGCCGTTGGGGTTGTCCAGACCAAGCGCGTCGGCGTTGTCGATGACGGCCTTTTCCAGCATGGTCTGGCCCACCTCGGATTCCGCGCCTCCATCCAGCTCGTAGCTGCTGAGCACGTCGTCGAACAGGATGCTTGGCTGCTCATCGCCCACCATCGCCCAGTTCTCGTGGCCGTTGACGGTGTACTCTGTGCCCGCAGGTGCGACCACGCCCGCGTTGGAGCCGCCGTCCGTGGCGGTCTCCGCTGCGGCTGTATCGCCGGCAGCCGCCTCCACGGTGCTGTGCGCACTGTGAATCGCGTCGAAGGTGTAGGGCTCACCCCCAGTGGCGTCGTTGGTCACGGAGCGGATGGTCAGCGTGCCCACGCCGTAGTCCAGGTTGTATTTCTGGCCGTCTGCCATGGCATACAGGTTGTTGTTGCCTGCGCCGCTGGTGTTGCTGTCACCGACGCTGACGGTGGCATACAGGTGGGTGGACTGGTTCTCCTCGATGTTGTCCGTGGCGGCAGAGATGGTGCATTCTGGATCTTCAAAGTACAGGCAGGAGGCGTCAGGCTCGCTTGGATCAGTGGAGACGATGTCCCAAATTTTACGGCCGTCTTCACCGGTGGCCTGTTCTTCGCCATCGCCGCCGTAGGGCACCAGCTTCCAGGACTTTTCCGTACCGTCCTCGCCGGTGCCGTGGAAGGTGAGCTCCTTTAGCTGGTCGTCGGTCAGTGTGCCGCCGTCCACGTAGAAGTGGGGGGCGGGAAGCCGCGCCTCGGGCGTTTCGCTGTTGGCGGCGGGGAGAGGCTCTTCTGCAAAGTCCTCCCAGTAGTCGGACTCGCCGCCGATGTACAGAGTCATGTCAACCGGCGTAATGGTAACCGGCCCGACCTCCTCCAGAGTGATGGAGCCGTAGAAAGAGAATTCATAATTTGCATATGCGTTCCTGATACATGGGCCATCCAGCGCCCACTTGCCGCTGTAGCTCAGTACTGAGCCGGACTCGGGGGCCAGAGCCTGGCCGTCCCCACGGAAATATGCGTCGGTCTGTTCCCAGAGGTCGGTTCCCTCCATGTAGTCGCCGACGCCCCGCTCATGGCAGGACGTGTGGCCGGAGGAGGATGTGCTCAGGTTGGCCATATCGTCGCCGAAGGCGAAGGCAAACATGGACTGGTACCAGCCGTCATAACCGGCAGTCTGAAGCCCGGACTCCGGCCACTTTAGCTGGAAGGTGTCTCCCGGCCCCTTTCCGGAGGGGAAGTAGGCCCAGCGCATCACTTCAGGGTGTGCCTCCTCTAACTCAGTAAATTGTTCAGCGGTGCAGGAGAATTTCATGGCATTGCCCTTCTGGATATCCTCAAAGAAGGCGGGGGCGACCGCCATGATCGCGTCAAAAGAGGCGTAATCCGTGCTGTTCTTCTTGTTATACCAGGCCACAAAGTAGTTTGTCAGGCTGTCATAACCCTCTTCCGCCAGGGTGTCGTATAGGGTGACAATCTGCTCAAGCGAAATATTGACCGAGCTGGTGTTAAACAGGTCTTTGAGCATCTGGTTGGAAACCATGCTGCTGGTAAAACGGAAGGGGATCCACTGTCCGTCATAGCCCAGCACAGGGAGCAGTTCACTCTGTTCCATGCCGCTTGTATCGGCGGATGCCAGGGTGAAGCTGCCGGGTTTGTAGCGGTAGGAATTCCCGGACTCATTGTGAATTTCAATGTCAAACTGCGCCGCGTCACCAGGATACTGCACGGTATCTGCAAGGGCGTCCGCCAGCTTGCTCAGTTCGAGAACCTGGTCGCCCTCTGCACCCTCCTGGATGGTGTAGACCAGCTTGGCGGGCGCGTCCCCGGTTTCTTCGACAAATTCACAGCTTACCGTGTCGGACTGCGGCTTGTAGTCCACGGTGCAGGTCGGCTCCGGCCAGTCGATTTCGGCGCCGCCCGACTGGGTGGCAGGCTCTGCCGCATATGCGGCGGGTGCTGTTGTCAGCAGCATGGGAAGGGCGAGCAGCGCTGACAAGACTCGCTTTTTCATAAAAAACGTTCCTCCTTATTCAAAACAGGTGCCTCTATATAAACATCCGAAACGGATGACCATTTGGAGGGGAAGGGCGAGGAGCTGCGCCTCTTTCGGGCTTTGTTGGGAAACCTCTGCTTTTTCAGCCTGCGGGCAGAAGTGTCAAAACAGGCAGACAAAACAAAAGCTATTGCTAAATTTTTAGCAATAGCGCTTGTTTTTGCCCTTCATTTGTGGTATATTATGTAAAAATATGAGGACAGACGTTTGTTTGAAAAGGTAGAGGTTTTCAAACAAAGAGCACCTGCCGGACTGCAAAAAACAGCCCCCGGAACCTTTTGGTTCCGGGGGCTGCTGTTTCATCCGCTCCGGCGGGCGAGCTTGAGGACCAGGGCGGTGCGGTCGTCGGCGGCGCCCACCTGGGCGCCGCTGTCGTCAATGAGGGTCTGGGCCAGTTCCTGGGGGCTGCCGCCGTCAAAGGCGGCCAGCCGGTCACGCACCCACTGGTCGGATGCGCTGCCGGCCACGCCGTCGGTGACCAGAAGGACACAGTCTCCGGCCTCCAACTGGAGGCGGGTCACGTCGGGGGAGACCCCCTCTCCGGCGGTGAGGCCGGCGGGGAGGGCCGTGCCGGTGATGCGGCTGACGGAGTAGCCCTTTTTCACATAGGTGGGGGCGGCGCCGTACTTGTACACCCCGGCCTCACCGGTGAACAGATCCACCCGCAGCAGGTCGATGGTGGTGAAGCCGCCGGCGGCCTCGTCGTTGCGCAGGGCCAGGGCGGAGTTGAGGGTGCGCAGGGCGTTCTCCGGCCGGACGCCCGCCCGGAGAAACTGCTCCAGCAGGCGGACGGCCAGGGCGCTCTCCTGCTCGGCCAGGGAGCCGGAGCCCATGCCGTCGCACAGGAGCACATAGAGGGAGCCGTCGTCGTGCTTGAACCAGGCCCCTGTGTCGCCGGATACGGTCTGGCCGTCCTTCTTTTTGGCGGCCACCCCGGCCACGGCCATCAACGGCTCGCTCTGTACCAGCACCAGCCGGTCCCGGCGGCCCTCCTCCACGGCCCGGAGGGGGAAGTTCACCAGCTTGGAAAGCTTGGCTGTCCCCTCCTCGGTGCGGAGGGGGGCCAGCCCCGCCCCCTCCAGCTCCAGGCGGAGGTGCCCGGCCTGGTCGTAATAGGCGGCCAGGCGGCAATCAATGCCCTGGGCGGTCAGGTATTGCCGCAGGCGCTTTTCCCGCACCGGGTCGGGTACCAGCTCCGCCCCCAGCTCGGCCGCCGCCGTGTTCAGCACCCCGGCCAGCTCGGCATATTGGCGGCACACCGCCGAGCGGTTCTCGCTGAGGCGGCTCTGGAACTGCCGCCGGCACAGCAGGGCGGCCAGCTCCTCGTTGGCGGCAGAGAGAAACTCCGGGAACTTCATGCAGCGGTTGGAGAAGTAGGCGGGGAAGTCTCCACTCTCCCCCCGGCCCCGCTCCAGCATGGCGGGGAGGGCGTCGTTGAGGGCGTTGAAGGTGGAGACGTAGTCCCGCTGCCAGCAGGCGGTTTGCAGAGGGCAGCGCTTGCAGATCCGCCCGGCCGCCCGATCGAAGACGGATGCGGCGTCGTTGTCATTGGGGGCGGCGGGGTGGAAGGCCGACCGCATGGACTCGTACAGGCTCTTGAAGGCGGCTGCCGTGGCCTCCATCCGGGCGCGGACATAGGCGCGGGCCCGCTCCTGGGTGTCGTGCCGGGGCTCCCGGGCCACCAGCGCCCCCACCTGGCGCAGGGCGCGCTCGGGGAGGACCAGAAAGACCACCGAGGCGATAAAGACCTCGTAGAGCAGGGAGAGGTGAAGGCCCTCCGACCAGGTCCACAGCACCGCCAGGGCATTGGAGAGCACGTAGGCCAGGGCGGCGGCCAGACGGCCCTGCCGGTGGAACACCCCGCACATCACCCCGGAGAGGGCGAAGGCCATGGAGTAGAAGGGCATACCTCCCGCCGCCAGATCCATCCCAAGGCCGCAGGCCACCCCCACCGTGGCCCCCACGCCGATGCCGCCCTTGTAGGCGGTGGCCATCACCGCCGCCGCGGCGGCGCAGCGGCCCACCGACAGGTTGCCCAGCAGGGTGATCTTGGACAGGGTGAGCAGCAGGGTGCCCGCCAGAATGAGCAGGCTCACCGTCTGCCGGGGGGTGAGGCCCTCCTCCTCCCGCTTTTCCGTCCAGGGGGTGAAGGCGATGCGGTAGAAGTAGGCCGACGCCCCGCACAGGAGCAGCTCGGTGCCGAAGAAGATCAGGCCCTCTGGCGACCAGCCCCGGTCAGATAAGTACACAAAGCCCGTGATGCCGTCCATCCCCGCCGCCGCCAGGGGCATGAACCAGCTCTTGCGGTAAGCCTTCACGTCGAAGAAGGCAAAGGCCAGGGAGAAGGCCAGGATGCAGCCGGCCACGTACCGCAGCCCCTCGGCGAAGCCCTGGAAGGAGAGATAGCCGAAGCAGGCCCCCAGCAGGGCGCAGAAGCCGTCCAGCCCCGAGCCGGAGGCCGCCACCAGCCCCAGCCCGAAGGGGGCGTATCCGCCGAAAATCTCCGCCCCGGAGAGCATGGCCCCCAGCAGGAAGCGGATGACGCACTCGGCCGCCCGCACCAGGGCGGGGGCGCGCAGAATGACCTTGCCGGTCTCCCGGGCCTCCTCCCGGACACGGGCCGCCTTTGTCTTGAGTTTCTCTTTTGTCGCCATGGTTCCGTCTCCTTTTCCAAATCAGGCTTGTCCGCCCTCGTTGAGTGACAGTATAACCCAGTATTTGGAAAAATATGGTCGGAACGCGGCGCGCCGGGAAAAAGGAGGGGAAGGGATGAAACCGCAGGGGCGGTTTCTCAGCGTGTCAAAAAAGTGGCCTCGGCCACTTTTTTGAGAGGGATGCGCGCAAGATGGACCTCGATTCCTGAGGGAAAAGTCGGCCCATCTTGCGTGAGAGGTGTCACTTCCGAGGCGCATGTCCCCGGAAATGACGGATTTTCATTTGATTCCTGCGGCTGCGGCCGCAGGAACTCTGCGAGGCTTTCCTCCGGGAAAGGTTCTTTGACAGTCTGTGAAACCGCAGGGGCGGTTTCTGTGTTAAGATCAGTGAGAGCGCGCTCGAAACCGGAGCAGGGAGGTGGTATGGTTGGAGGAGCGGGAGCTGCTGCGCCGCCTGCGGCGGGGGGACCCCTCCGCCCTGGAGGAGCTGATGGACCGGGACATGGGCTTTGCCTGCGGCCTGGCGGGCTCTGTTCTGCGGGGCCGCCCCAGAGACGCGGAGGAGGTGGTGTCCGACGCCTTCCTGGCCCTGTGGGAGCACGCCGGGCAGGTGGAACCGGGCAAGCTCCGCCCCTGGCTGGGCCGGGTGGTGCGCAACAAGGCCCTCAACCGCCTGCGGGCGCTGGGCGGTGAGCTGCCTCTGGAGGAGGACTGGCTGGCGCTGGAGCCCGACCGGCGGCCCGGCCCGGCGGAGGCCGTGGAGCAGGCCGAGCGGGCGGAGCTGATCCGGGCGCTGCTGAACGGACTTCCGCCCCAGGATCGGGCCATCTTCCTGCGCCATTACTACTACGGCCAGACCGCCGCCGACATCGGCGCGGCCCTGGCCATGCCGCCGTCCACGGTGAAGGTGCGCCTGCACCGGGGGCGGAAGAAGCTGAAGGAGCTGCTGATGGAAAGGGGGTATTCCTGTGCCTGTGCGGATGACTGACCTGCTGGACGGCTGGGAAGACGGCTCGGTGGAGCTGCCGCCGCCCGCCGGGATGTCCCCGGAGCGGATCAAGGAGAGAACGATGGAAAAAATCAGACAAACCAAGCGGCCCCGCCGGCGCATGGGCGTCCGGCTGCTGGCCTGCGCCGCCCTGGCGGCGGTGTTCACCGTATCGGCCATGGCGGCCTATCACCTCTGGGGGCCGGGAGAGCTGTTCGACCCCTTCTTCACTCTGGAGAGCGCCCCGCTGGACGGCGGGCAGAAGGAGCTGCTGGATCAGATCGGCGTCACCGACCTGCCCCCCGTCACCAGCAACGGCGTCACCCTCACCCCCCTGGCCGCCGTCGCCGACGAGCACACCCTCTACCTCCGCCTGCGGCTGGAGGCCCCGGAGGGCACCGTCCTGCCCGACATGGGGGAGCAGGAGGATCACATCGCCCACGATGTGGAGCTGGTCGACGCGGACACCGGGGAACGGCTCAACTGGGGCATGCAGAAGGCCCGGTTCCTCCCGGACGACACCCCGGGGGACAACTCCCTGGAGCTGGTGTTCATGCTTCTGGGCGGACCAAACGGGGCCAACTGGGTGGACGGCACCTCGAAGACCCTGACCATCACCGACCTGATTCTCTGCCCCCGGGAGCCGGAGGATGCCGAGAAGACGTATCTGGAGGGGGAGTGGAGCTTCTCCCTGGACTCCTTCTACCAGGGAAAGGAGGTAGAGATCAACACCATAGGGGCCGTCCGATGGGATGAGGAGACGGAGCGGATGGTCACCCTGGAGGGACTGACGCTCTCCCCCCTGGCGGCCTCCTATACCATCTCCTACCCAGTGGAGGAAAGCTGGGAGTTTGTCGATCTCCAACTGGAACTGGTCTACAAGGACGGGTCCTCCGTGACGATCGACGGCGGCAGCGGGAAGGGCAGCCCCGGCCCCGACGGACAGGGCGGAACCGACTATTTTACCGGCGTCCGCAATTTCGACACGCCCCTGGATTTGCATGAGCTGGATCACCTCCAGTACGGTGGCTGCCGTCTGGAGATTCCCGGCGAACCCAGAGCGGTGGTGGAAGCGGACACCGCCGGGGCGGTGTGGTACGATGAGACGCACCAGAACACACTGGTGCTGGAAAAGCTGTCCTTCTCCTCCCTCAGCCTCACCTACCGCATACACTATGACACCCCGGAGAGCGCCACCCTGGCCGACACCGGGATCCGCCTGGTGCTGGCCGACGGGACGGAAATCCCTGTGGACGGCGGCAGCGGCACGGCGGGCGGAACCTTTATGGAGGGCACCACCTACTTTGACGCGCCCGTCCCCCTGGAACGGGTGGATCACGTTCTGTTTGGCGATATCCGGGTTGAGCTGGAATAAGCATGAAAAAATGCCCTCCTGTACTGTACTGCCCCATTGATGTACGGACAGAACAAAAGAAAGTCCCGGTAGGAAATATTGAGTTTTAGTAGGAGAGGCGTCGCGCCGTCGGGATCGGCTGCGGCTCCCTGGACACAGTATACGATACCCTGTTCCCGACCTGGGTGCTCCAGGAGACGTGAATGAAAGAGAACAAAACAGGGGGCGGCG
>OGZI01000285.1_pt1 | contig 71794 bp, 56 predicted proteins | sample 1576711 | NCBI WGS metagenome assembly OGZI01 (sample SAMEA3541482, study PRJEB24748) | human gut metagenome | biome: human gut; feature: human-associated habitat; material: faeces | place: China | collected 2012
TTTCAGACTGAACACGGCTTATCAGCCCTTGATTTTCCATTCTTTCCAGCATCGTAGTAAGAGATGTTATCGCTAATCCGCATTTAGTCGAGAGTGACCTGATTGAGATACCATCCTCCTGCCACAGCACATAAAGAATACGTCCCTGGGCTCCATTAAACGCATCAATATTCTTTTCACTGAGAATCTTCTCGAAAATCCGGTCTCCAAGCTGTTTTATTTTGGTGACAAGAAATCCTCCATTCATTTCCATGCAAAAGCTCCTATATAGTAGTTTATTAAAAACATACTATATAGGAGTTTTATTGTCAAGAGTTTATATGTCTTAATAGGTAAATTCCGTTTTTTCAATTCTTCAAACTGCGATTTGTCCGTTTCTTTATCCCTATATTATAACAGTTGTACATATTCGCAACAACAAAAATGAACATACATCTTGGCATTTTGCTGTCTTTCCCAATAAGGGCTGCAAAAAAAGGGATGTTTTCCGGTGACTTTAAGTGGAACGAGGAAAACATCCCTTTTTGGTTCATCCTTCTACCGCAAACCCGCTTAAGAAAAGGAGAAGATTTCCGGTGACTTTAAGCGGAACGAGGAACTCCTCCCTTTTTCTTGATTCGCGTCTACCGCAAACCCGCTTAAGAAAAGGAGAAGATTTCCGGTGACTTTAAGTGGAACAAGGAAATCTTCTCCTTTTCTTCACCCCCTACTCTGACTTCACTTCCTTCCACAAACGGTTGTATATCATATCGACTTCGTCTCCCAGATACTGAAAGACCTCGGAATGTTTCAGCTCGTCTGTGTCGGGGAACAGAGCCTTATTGTTCTGAAGCTCTGGATCCAGCAGCTCCTTGGCAGCCCGGTTGGGGGTGGCGTAGGTAATGTACTCGAAGTTTTTCTTTGCAATGTCAGGGCGGCAGAGGAAATTGATCCATTTTTCTGCATTTTCTTTATTTTTCGCGTTTTTCGGAATTACCCAGGCATCAATCCAGATATTTGTGCCCTCCTCGGGGATTACGTATTCCAGCTGATAGTCCAGATTCTGTCTGGCGGCCTCCTCCTGGATAAAGAGCATCTCGCCGGAGTAGATGACGCCTGCGGCCGCCTCCCCGCCGATCATCTTGTCTCTGACTTGATCAATCACATAGGCCTGCACCAGAGGCTTCTGGGCAATCAGAAGATCTCTGGCCTCCTTCAGTTCAGCCTCGCTGGTGGAGTTTAAGGAGTATCCCAGAGATTTGAGGGCCACCATGAAGGCGTCCCTGACGCTGTCCTGCATGAGGATTTCCCCCTGGTAGGCCGGATTCCACAGATCGGCCCACTTGGCAGGAGGATTCAGCCCCAGCTCCTCCACCCGCTTCGTATTGTAGAGGATGCCTACTGTGCCCCAGGTGTAGGGAACCGCGTACCGGTTGCCAGGATCAAAGCTCTCGGCTTTTTCCATATATTCCGGATCAATATTTTTAATATTCGGTATGTTATCGTAGTTAATTTCGGCCAGCATGCCGTTTTCCGCCATTTTCTGAATCATGTAGTCAGAGGGACAGACCACGTCATAGGCGACGCCGCCCGCTTCCACCACCGGATACATTTCTTCGTTGGTTTCAAACAGATCATAGATCACATCAATGCCGGTTTCCTCCTCGAATTCCTCTATCACAGATTCATCAATGTACTCGCCCCAGTTGTAGACGTAGAGCTCGTTGGAGGACTGGGAGGCATAGCGGATATAGGTGGCGGCGCAGACGGTGCACACGATGGCAAAGGAAGCCGCAGCCAGAAGTCCTTTTTTAAAGCCAGGTCCCCGCAGAATCAGGCCGATTCTTTTTTTGCCGGCCATCTCATTGTCATTTTGTTTCCCGCCTGTCTCTGGCCTTCCGGCCCGTTTGCTGCCCGCCTTGGCCGCATCGTCCCTGGGGGCGAAATTTGTGATTAACAGGAGGGCCAGCACTGTCACAAAGATAATGGTGGACAGAGCGTACATGGAGGGCTTGATGCCGCGGCGCACCTCGCTGTAAATCAGCGTGGACAGCGTATTGATACCTGCGCCCCTGGTAAAGTGAGTGATAATAAAATCGTCCAGGGACATGGTAAAGCCCATCAGAAAGCCGGACAGCACGCCCGGAAGGATATCCGGAAACACAACCTTGAAAAACGCCTGGAGAGGTCCTGCGCCCAGATCCAGGGCCGCCTCGTAGGTATAGCGGCTGGTCTGCTTAAGCTTCGGCATAACGCTCAAAATGACAAAGGGCAGGTTGAAGGTAATGTGGGCAATCAGAATGGTCTTAAAGCCCAGGGAAATTCCGAAGGCAATGAAGGTCAGCATCAGGGAGATGCCGGTCACAATCTCGGAATTTAAAATAGGGATGTTGTTGATTCCCATCACAATGTTTTTCGGCGTCCGCTTCATGCTGCTGATTCCGATAGCCGCCAGGGTGCCGAGAATGGTGGCGGCCAGAGCGGAGATAAAGGCGATCAGGAGAGTGTTGTAGAGAGCCTCCATAATGGCCGGGCTTTCAAACATCTGCGTATACCATTTGGTGGTAAAGCCGCCCCACAGAGTCCTGGATTTGGAGTCGTTAAAGGACAGGATCATCATGGTGACAATGGGCGCATAGAGAAAAATCAGGATGATTACCAGGTAAAAATCCTGGAAAAATTTCCGGAGCCGGCCGCGCCGGGAGCTTCTGCCTGAGAAGCTGCCAGCCATATCTGCCGTGTTGTTGTTCGTGTTCATCAGAATGCAGTTCCCTCCCCGTTTTTATCGTATTTGGCGATGAGCGCCATGCTGATCAGGATGAAGACCATCAGGACCAGAGAAAGGCCGGATCCCAGGTGCCAGTTGCTTCCCTTGGTAAATTCCTGCTCAATCACATTTCCAATCAGCAGAATTTTGCTGCCGCCAAGGAGGTTGGAGATGACGAAGGTAGTCAGGGCAGGCACGAAAACCATGGTGACGCCGCTGACAATGCCGGGAAGGCTTAAGGGCAGCCACACATGGATAAAGGTCTGGAATTCGTTGGCCCCCAGATCCTTGGCAGCGTTAATGGTATTGTCGTCAATTTTTACAAGCACGTTGTAAACCGGAAGCACCATAAAAGGCAGGAAGTTATACACCATGCCCAGGACAATGGCCGCCGGAGTGTTGATAATTGAGATTCCAGGCAGTCCCAGTGTGGATAAGATGCCGTTGATCACTCCATTTTTCTCGAGGAGCGTCTGCCAGGCCAGAGTCCGCAGAAGAAAATTCATCCACATGGGAAGGATAAAGATAAATACAATAAAGCTTCCTTTTCCAATGTGCTTTTTCCTGAGAATCATGGCCAGCGGATAGGCCAGAAGCAGGCAGATTACGGTGCTTAACAGCGAGAGCCCCAGAGATAAAAACAGGGCCTTGGAGTGCTCCTGTGTAGCGATGGCGGCGATATTTTCCAGGGTGAAGGCGCCGCCTGCGTCCGTCAGGCCGTACCAGGCGATTAAAAGCAGGGGAATAATGGTAAAGCCGGTCATCCAGATCAGGTACGGCCCCGCCAGGTATTGTTTCATGTTTTTTTTAGAAACGCTATTCATCAATTCCTACCGCCTCCTCGTCCTCAGAAGCAGGCTTATTCATGATCTGAATGTCGAAAGGATCCACATGAATGCCTACCTTTTCTCCTACCGGAAACAGGTCCGTGCTGTGAACCAGCCACTCCCAGCCGTCTGGCGTAGTGACCTCCATCTCGTAGTGGACACCCTTGAAAATCAGATGGGTCACAACGCCCTGCAGGGTTCCCTCCTCCGGTTTTACCAGATCGATGTCTTCCGGGCGGATAACTACGTCCACCGGAGTTTTGCAGCCAAAGCCCTTGTCAACGCAGGCAAATTTGGCTCCTGCAATCTCCACCAGCCCGTCGTGAAGCATGATTCCGTCTAAAATATTGCTTTCTCCAATGAAATCGGCCACAAAGGCGTTTTCCGGCTCATTGTAAATCTGTTCTGGAGATCCCATCTGCTGGATGTAGCCCTGGTTCATCACCACAATCGTGTCGGACATGGTCAGGGCCTCCTCCTGGTCGTGGGTGACATAAATAAAGGTAATGCCCAGCTCGTTTTTCAGCCGGATCAGCTCGTACTGCATATCCTGGCGGAGCTTCAAATCCAGAGCGCCCAGAGGTTCGTCCAGGAGAAGCACCTTGGGCTCGTTGACAATGGCTCTGGCGATGGCGATTCGCTGCTGCTGGCCTCCGCTTAAGGAGTCCACGGATCGGTTCTCAAAGCCGTCCAGGTTTACAAGCTTCAGGGCGTAGCGGATCTTGTCGTCAATGTAGCTTTTGGGCTTTTTCTTGATTTTCAGCCCGAAGGCGATATTTTCCGCAATGCTCATGTGAGGGAACAGGGCGTACTTCTGAAAAACGGTGTTCAGCTGCCGTTTGTTGGGGGGCAGGCTGGTAATGTCCTTTCCGCTGAACAGTACCTTTCCCCGATCCGGCGACTCGAAGCCGCCGATAATGCGCAGGGTGGTGGTTTTTCCGCAGCCGCTGGGGCCCAGCAGGGTGACAAATTCATTTTCTTTCACTGACAGGCAGAGATCGTCCAGAACGATGCTGCCGTCGAAACTTTTCGTGATATTTACGAGATCAATGAATGGCTGACTCATTTTAAAATCCTCCGTATTCTTCCGCGTCCGCGCATGATGACGCCGGTTTTTCCTAAAAACTGGGGGGAGAGCTGATCCACAGAAGGGAAGCTCCGTCCTCTGTCTCTATGTAGTGTGTCTGAGCGCTTGTAAAATAAAAGGATTCTCCTTTTTTTGCCTTATAAATACTGGTTCCGATATGGATCAGAATGCTGCCGCTTAAAAGATAACCCAATTCTTCTCCCTCGTGAGGCGTGTCGGGGCAGGTGGAACCGCCCGGCTCCAGGGTGAGAAGAATCGGCTCCATGCAGTTTTTCTGAGCGTTGGGGACGATCCACTGGATGGTATTTTTCAGCTCCGCGTCTGTTTTGGTAAAGAAATCCTGCTTTCCGAATACGATCTGTTCGTCGGCAGTCTCCGCAAAAAATTCCCCGATGGTCGTTCCGAGACACTGGAGAATATCCATCAGCGTGGCGATGGACGGGGAGGTTAAATCCCGCTCCAGCTGGGAAATGAAGCCTTTGGACAGCTCCGCCCGGTCGGCCAGCTCCTCCTGGGTGAGTCCCTTCAATATCCTGAGCGCTTTTAACTTTGATCCGATGCTCATGCCGTCTTTCTCCTTTCGCCGCTTGGCGGCGCCTTTGCTTCGCGCTTGTGACTAAATATAAAAATAATCTTAAAGTTTAGAAATAATAAACATGCGACATCTGTTATTATACCCCCTCTGCGCGGAGTGTCAACAGGAAAACAGCGGCGGAAAACTGCGTCTTTCAGGTTCACAAACCATAAAAACTGTGATATTATGTTTTTACCTTCAGTTTACAAGAGCACATACGGTCAGGACAGAGAGGAGTGTGTGTTCTTGTAAACTGAGGGTATCTTAAATAGCAACAATACAGAAGGCCTCCTTGCTGATGAGAAGGGACCTGGTGCTGCGCTTGAGGAGGATAATGCATGATGGCAGGCAAGTACATGGCTTATGTGGGATCATATTCCTATAATGGACAGGCAAAAGGAATTACGGTTTACGACGTGGATGTGGAGAACGGGTATTTTAAATACAGGTGCGAGGTAGAGGTGGACAATTCCTCCTATCTGGCTGTTTCCCACGACGGGAAGACGCTCTACTCCATCGCGGACGAGGGCGTGGTGTCCTTCCGCATTCTCCCGAACGGAGGGCTGACGCGGTTAAACAGCGCCGGAATTAAGGGCATGAGAGGCTGCCATCTGGCCACAGACGCGGAGGATAAGTACATTTTCGTATCCGGATACCACGACGGCAAGGAGACGATTCTGAGACTGAACCCGGACGGCACAGTAGGGGAAATTACAGATAAAGTATTCCACAAGGGACTGGGCAGCGTGGCGGAGCGGAATTTCCGTCCTCATGTCAGCTGCGCCGGACGGACGCCGGACGGCGAATTTTTAATGGCTGCGGATCTGGGCATCGATCAGGTGAAAATTTACGGCTTTGACAGCGAGAAGGGAACCATTTCCCAGGTAGACGCAGTGCGCTGCGAGCTGGAGTCTGCGCCGAGACAGTTTGTGTTCAGCAAAGACGGACGGTTTTTCTATCTGATGTATCAGCTGAAAAACGCCATTGACGTGTACAGCTATGAGTATGAGCCGGGGGAGAGAGTGCCGAAGATTGAGAGGCTGCAGACCGTTTCCTCTACGGACACGCCGGCGGGCGAGCTGACGGCGGCCTGCGCTATCCGCATGTCTCCGGATGACAGATATCTGTTCTGCAGCAATGCGGGAGACAACTGCGTGAGCATTTACGAGCGGGATCCGGATACAGGACTTCTGACCATGAAGTGCTGCCTTCCTATCAGCGGGGATTACCCGAAGGATATCGCCATATTCCCGGATCAGAAGCACATGGCCAGCATCAACCATGCCAGCGGCACAATTTCATTTTTCAGCATTGACTATGAGAACGGCCTGTTAATGATGAACCACCGTTCCATTGATGTAAATGAGCCTAACTGCTGCGTAATCACGAAGATTCCGGAGTAGAAGAAAGTCAGGAGGGACAGCGAAGCGATGGCGGGATCGACATTTGGAACAATTCTTAGAATGACAACCTGGGGGGAATCCCACGGCCCGGCCCTGGGAGTGACGGTAGACGGGTGTCCGGCAGGCCTTGAGCTCTGCGAGGCGGATGTTCAGGAATATCTGGACAGAAGAAAGCCGGGGCAGGGAAAATATTCCACCAAGAGAAACGAGGGCGATCAGGTGGAGATCCTGTCTGGAGTGTTTGAGGGGAAAACGACAGGAACCCCGATTTCCATGATGGTGAGAAACCGGGATCAGCGTTCCAGGGATTACGGCGAGATAGCGTCCTGCTACCGGCCGGGACACGCAGACTATACCTTTGATCAGAAATATGGCTTTAGGGATTACAGAGGCGGAGGCCGTTCCTCCGGTCGGGAGACCATTGGACGCACAGCCGCCGGAGCGGTGGCGGCAAAGCTGTTAAAGGAGCTTGGAATTACAGTGACGGCATATGTCAGCCAGATCGGCCCGGTGCGGATCGCGCCGGAGCGGTTTGACCTTCAGGCAGCCCGCGAAAACAGGCTCTGCATGCCGGATTCCCAGGCCTCAGAGGAAGCGGAGCAGTTTTTGGACGGGAAGATGGCGGAGCGGGATTCAGCCGGCGGTGTGGTAGAGTGCAGAATCAACGGTATGCCTGCAGGCATAGGAGAGCCTGTGTTTGACAAGCTGAGCGCTAACCTGGCCAGGGCGATCTGCTCGATTGGGGCAGTGAAGGGCTTTGAGATCGGGGACGGATTTGCCGCCGCCTCTTCGGTGGGAAGCGAAAACAACGACGCCTTTGGCCTTGATCAGTCAGGCCATATTGTCAAGCAGACCAACCATTCCGGAGGTATCCTGGGCGGTATCAGCGACGGAAGCGAGATCATATTCCGGGCAGCGTTTAAGCCGACGCCCTCTATTGCGGCTCCCCAGCGCACGGTAAACTCCAGAGGCGAGGAGACAGAGCTGGAGATTAAGGGCCGCCACGATCCGATTATTGTGCCCAGAGCCGTGGTGGTGGTGGAGGCTATGGCAGCCTTTACGGCAGCCGATATGATGCTTTTAAATATGGGCGCCAGAGTCGATAAAATCAGGGAATTCTATCAGAAGCAGCGCTGACTGCCAGGAACAGAAGGCGCGGCGGGAAGAAGAGAAGAATGTCCCGGCGCGTCAGCGCGCAGAAGCTGACGCCAGCATAGGAACATGACAGAGAAGATGCCGCATCCGTTTGGATATGCCGCATCTTCTTTTGGCAGAGAGAGAAAATGAAGCTGAAATATAAAGCCAAAATATAAAGCCAGAAACAGACGTTAAGACAGGAGGAAATCAGAATGGAAGAGAGAAGAACGGATATCATCGGGCCAGGCGTAGCGGATGAAGCGGCAGACAAAGCCGAGGTGGAGAGAATCAGAGGGCAGGTAAGGCAGCTGTTAGGAGAGTTTTTTGAGGCGGCGGGCATGAAAAGAGGCCAGATTCTCGTGGTCGGATGCTCCTCCAGCGAGATCGAGTCCCACCGAATCGGCTCCTATTCCAGCCGTGAAATCGGGCAGGCTGTATTTGAGGAAATTTACCAGGAAACCCAGAAGAGAGGAATTTACCTGGCCGCCCAGTGCTGCGAACACTTAAACAGGGCTCTCATTGTGGAGGAGGAGTGCGCCGAGAAGTACGGTCTGGAACAGGTAAACGTAGTGCCGCAGCTGAAGGCGGGAGGTTCCTTCGCCACAGCGGCGTTCTCTGCCTTTGAAAATCCTGCGGCAGTGGAGCGGATTCAGGCTCACGGCGGCATTGACATCGGAGATACGTTTATCGGAATGCATCTGCGCCCGGTAGCAGTGCCGGTCCGCACCTCTGTGAGGGAGATTGGAAGCGCCCATGTGACCTGCGCCAGAACCAGGTTAAAATGTATCGGCGGAGAGCGCGCGGCGTACAGGTAAAAGAAAGACTTAAAGCGTCTGGAAACAGGCTGCCTTTGCCAGCGGAAAGAGGCGGCGGCAGGAAGCGGTAAAGACAGAGAGGAAAGGACAGAGAGGAAAGGACCAGAAAACATTGGAGATGAAAAAAAACGACAGATTTGTGCTTAAAATAGAAGATATGGGAGAAAACGGAGAGGGAATCGGACGGCTGGACGGCTACATCTGGTTTGTGAAGGACGCGGTGATCGGCGATGTGATCGAGGCCGGAGTGACGAAGATGAAGAAGCAGTACGGTTTTGCCCGTTTAATCCGCGTGATCGAGCCGTCTGAGTACAGAACAGAGGAACGCTGTCCTTCGGCCCGCCGCTGCGGCGGCTGCCAGATTCAGGCAGTGGATTATCAGGAACAGCTGAGGCTGAAGGAGAAAAAGGTATACAACAATCTGAAACGGATCGGAGGGCTTTCCAGTCTGCTGCTTCCGAGCGGGGAAGAAACGACAGAGCAGACGAAGGAAGAGACAGAGCGAAACGCTGTCGTTATGGAACCGATTATCGGCATGGAGAATCCCTGGCGTTACAGGAATAAGGCCCAGTTCCCATTTGGAAGGAATAAGGATGGAAGGATTGTCACAGGCTTTTACGCAGGGAGGACCCACGATATAGTGGAGCAGGAGGACTGCCTTCTGGGCGTGGAGGAGAACCGGGAAATTTTATCAATAATTCGAAATTTCATGGAAGAATATAAAATAGAGCCTTACAACGAGGAGACTCACAGGGGTCTGGTCCGCCACGTGCTGATCCGCAAGGGCTTTCAGACAGGGGAACTCATGGTATGCCTGGTGATAAACGGCAGGAAGCTGCCAGGGCAGCAGGCGCTCACAGAACACCTGCTGGAAATTCCCGGCATGACCAGCATTTCCCTGAACGTGAACCAGGAGAAGACCAATGTGATTTTGGGAAAGGAATTGATAAATCTCTGGGGAGAAGGCCATATTACGGATTACATTGGGGCGGTTCAGTACAGAATTTCTCCTCTGTCCTTTTACCAGGTGAATCCGGTGCAGACAGAGCGCCTTTACGGTACGGCTCTGGAGTATGCCGGTTTGACGGGAAACGAGACGGTGTGGGATCTCTACTGCGGAATCGGAACCATTTCCCTGTTCCTGGCCCAGAAGGCGAAGCAGGTGTACGGAGTGGAGATAGTGCCCCAGGCCATCGACGACGCCAGGGAGAACGCCAGACTGAACCACATGGAAAATGTGGAATTCTTTGTGGGGAAGGCGGAGGAGGTGCTGCCGGAACAGTACGAGAGAAACCAGATCTATGCGGACGTGATTGTGGTGGACCCGCCCAGAAAGGGATGCGATGAAAAGTGCCTGGAGACCATCGTAAAAATGTCCCCGAATCGGGTGGTGTACGTCAGCTGCAATTCCTCCACCCTGGCGCGGGACGTGAAGTACCTGGAGGAGCGGGGCTACCGGACAGAGCGGGTGAGGTGCGTGGATATGTTTCCGCATAGCGGGCATGTGGAGTGCGTTGTGAAGCTGGAGAAAATGCCATTAAGTTTTTATTAGAAAGTGGATATAAGTATATTCGATTAAGTGCAAATTATTTAAGCAAGATGGAAAATTGAATGGATAACGGACGTTGCTTTATTGTCTAAATAATTATTGCGTAAATGATGCAGAGGAAAGAATGGATGGCAAGAATAAAGAAGGAAATTACAATACATAGTTCTGCAGCGGAATATTTGACTTACGTGGCTTCAGTGGGAGACCAGGCGGATAGCTTTGAACTGCGATATGAGGATGAAAATATCTGGCTGACGCAAAAGATGATGGCTATGTTGTACGATGTGTCGATATCAGCGATCAACCAGCATTTGAAACGTATTTTTGAGGATGGAGAATTAACGGAAGAGTCAGTTATTAAGAAATACTTAATAACTGCAGCGGATGGAAAATCTTACAATACGAAACATTATAATTTACAGGCAATTATTGCAGTTGGATTTAAGGTGAATAATGACAGGGCAGTGAGATTCCGTAAATGGGCAGGTCAAATTGTAAAAGATTATACGATTCAAGGCTGGACGATGGATAAAGAGCGTTTGAAAAAAGGACATATGTTTACGGATGAGTATTTTGAGCGACAGTTACAGAATATACGTGAAATTCGTCTTTCCGAGCGTAAGTTTTATCAGAAAGTAACGGATTTATATGCTACCGCCTTCGACTATGATAAAGATGCGAAGACTACAAGGTGCTTTTTTCAAACAGTGCAGAATAAAATGCATTGGGCAGTTCACAGACACACGGCAGCAGAACTGATTGTAGAACATGCAGATGCAGAAAAAGAACACATGGGGCTGACAACATGGGAAGCGGCTCCTGATGGAAAGATTGTAAAATCAGATGTTTCTATCGCAAAAAATTATTTGAGCGATAAAGAGATGGCTTATATGGAGCGGATTGTATCTCTGTATCTTGATTATGCAGAATTGCAGGCAGAACGTCAGATTCCGATGAGTATGGAAGATTGGGCGAAGCGGCTGGATGGTTTTTTAGAGTTCAATGGAAATGAAATTCTCACAGATGCAGGCAAAATCAGTGCGGAGCAGGCAAAGCTTTATGCAGAAACAGAATTTGAAAAATACCGGATTGTGCAGGATAGATTGTTTGTATCCGATTATGATAGGTTCTTACTTGAAGTGGAAGAAAAAACAGATATATAAATAGGTTTAACAAGATAAAAAGTTGTTTCCGCCCAAGGATAAATTCTGCCTTCTGGGAATCCAAATCACACCCTCAACACATGTGGAGACGGTTGTGAAACTGAAGAAATGGTGATAAATGATTTTGAATTTTGTCTTGATACAATAAAATTGCTAGAGATGCAGCATCAGAGTGCACTCTAACACACCCACCAGGAGGAGCTTTCAACATGAACTCAATTACAATCCGTGAAGCGCTGGCAGAGGACGCCAGTCAGCTGATAGAATATATGAAGACAGTAGGCGCAGAGACAGAAAATCTCTCCTTCGGCGGGGAGGGACTTCCTGTTTCTATCGAGCAGGAGGCGGCGTTTCTGGAGGCGGTTCGCCAGGAGAAGACGTCCATCCATCTGGCTGCGTTTAAGGAGGGGGAAATCATAGGAGACGGAAGTCTTACGGGGCTGCCCCGAAGAATGAGCCACCGGGCGGAGCTGGGGCTCAGCGTAAAGAAGGCATACTGGAATCAGGGGGTAGGAAGCGCCCTGATGCGCAGACTCATACAGTATGCAGAGGAAAACGGCATCGAGCTTCTGAGCCTGGAGGTGAGAAGCGACAATATCCGTGCCGTCCGCCTGTATGAGAGCTTTGGCTTTCAGCGTATCGGCACGTCTCCGGCGTATTTTAAGATAGACGGAAGATATGCAGATTTTGAGCTGATGTACCTGGATCTGAGGAAGGACAGCCAAATATAAAACAGCTAAAAACAGAATACTCATAAATGGAAAAGAAGGCTTTCGGCATCTAAGCGGGAGGCCTTCTTTTTTGGCTTATTTTTCAGTATTTACCCCTTCTTAACGCCGCTTTCTGAATCCTTACCCCGTCTTAAAAGCATTTGTGCTACTCTTGTAGACGTAAGGAGGAAGCGGTTATGAGAGCGATTTTAAAATCTTTTCACAGGATAGAGGAAACATTTGACAGGAAGGCGGAGGCCTTTGCTCTGCGCCATCCGTTTCTGGCTTTTTGGGTGATGTTTGTGGGAATGCCGGTGATGCTTCTTTTGACGGTTTCACTGAGCACGATGGTGCTAGTGATGCCCTTCCACTATCTTTGGGGATGGTGCTAGACGGATCTTAATGGAACTTTTATGCGCGGCTGCACCTGTTAATCCCGTTTTAATCGGCGCAGTGCTAGAATAGGTAGGCGAAGGAGGAAACAGACTATGATGGATTTGATTATGCTTGGAATACTTGCCGGGTGCTTTGGTCTGGTGAAGCTGTTCGCAGATTTCTGCGAGAGACAGGTGGAACTGAAGGATCGGAAACAGTAAAACAGGAGGGATAAATCATGGCGGTATTAGGACTTATGATAGCGGCTCTGGGAGCGTATCTGGTGTATGCGCTGGTAAATCCGGAGAAGCTGTAGAGAAAAGACAGCAGAAAGAAAAGGCAGAAAGAAAAGGCAGAAAGAAAAGGCAGGAGGAAAAGCAGGAGGAAAAAAGCTATGTTACAGATTGTGCTTACACTGGCGATCTTTGTGATATTGGTGATCCCGACGGGAAGATATATGTACCACATTGCATCGAATCAGAAAACCTTTGCAGACCCGGTGTTCGACCCGGTTGACAAGGTTATATACAGAGTCTGCGGGATTCAGGGCGGGGACATGGGATGGAAAAAATACACGCTGTCCCTTTTGATGGCCAACGGGGTGATGGTGTTTACCGGCTATTTGATTCTCAGGCTTCAGGGACTTTTATTTTTTAATCCCAATGGAATCGGAAGCATGGAGGAGAGCCTGAGCTTCAACACGATTATCAGTTTTATGACCAACACAAACCTGCAGCACTATTCGGGAGAGAGCGGTCTTTCCTACGCAGGGCAGATGTGCGTCATCATTTTTATGATGTTTACTTCAGCGGCCAGCGGCTACGCGGCCTGCATGGCCTTCTGCCGGGGGCTGGCAGGACGCCCGTTTGGCAATTTTTACAGGGATATGGTGAGAATTACCACCAGAATCCTGATTCCGGCGGCATTTTTAACGGGACTTCTCTTAGTCGGCCAGGGTACGCCTCAGACGCTGGCAGGCAATCTGACGGTAGAAACCATAGAAGGAAAATTTCAGGATATTGCCGTGGGCCCGGTAGCGGCCCTGGAATCCATCAAGCATCTGGGAACCAACGGCGGCGGCTTCTTCGGCGCCAATTCGTCCACACCGTTTGAGAATCCGACGGTTATTTCCAATATAGTGGAGATGATTTCCATGATGCTTCTGCCGGGATCCTGCGTCGTCACCTTTGGACTGATGCTCCACGACAGAAAGGACGGGAAAAAACCTCTGTTTGGAAGACAGGGAGCCGTGATTTTCGGCGCGATGGCCATTATTTTCCTGATTGGCCTGGCTGTCTGCTTCAGCGCGGAGAGAGCGGGAAATCCGGTGGTTGGATCCATGGGACTCAGCCAGGATATGGGCAGCATGGAGGGAAAGGAAACACGTTTCGGCATGGAACAGTCGGCCCTTTTCACCACAGTGACTACCTCGTTTACCACAGGAACCGTCAACAACATGCACGACTCTCTGACGCCGTTAGGCGGCCTGGTTCCGCTGCTCCACATGATGTTAAACTGTGTGTTCGGCGGCAAGGGCGTAGGCCTGATGAACATGGTAATGTATGTGATTCTGGCAGTCTTTATCTGCGGACTCATGGTTGGAAGAACGCCGGAGTACCTGAATAAGAAGATAGAGGGAAAGGAAATGAAGCTGGTGGCCATTGTCATTCTGATTCATCCTCTGTTAATTCTCGGCTTTTCCGCTCTGGCGGTGTCTGTGCAGGGCGGACTTTCAGGAATTACAAATCCAGGCTTTCACGGCCTGACGCAGGTGCTTTACGAGTACGCCTCCTCCGCCGCCAACAACGGTTCCGGCTTTGAGGGACTGGCGGACAACAGCCTGTTCTGGAACGTCACCACAGGACTTGCCATGTTTTTTGGCCGCTACCTGGCCATTGCCGCCCAGCTGGCGGTTGCAGGCTCCATGCTGGCCAAGAGAAGGGTCAATGAGTCTGTGGGAACACTGCGCACAGACAATACAACCTTCATGATTGTGCTTGTATTCATCGTTTATATATTTGCTGCTTTAACATTCTTCCCGGCTCTGGCCCTGGGCCCTGTGGCAGAGCATCTGTCCCTGTGGATGTAGCGCGGGGAAGCGGGAAAAGCAGAAAGGAGACTTACAATGGCTAAGAAACAAGGCGCGAAATTTGTTACGCCGGATATTTTAAAATCTTCTGTCATCGGCGCGTTTAAGAAGCTGGATCCCAGATATATGGTGAAGAACCCCGTCATGTTTGTGGTGGAAGCCGGATGCTTTGTCACGCTTCTTCTCACCTTTTGTCCCACTCTGTTCGGCGGCCAGGCGGAGTACCAGATTTATAATGGAATTGTGACAGCCGTATTATTTGTGACCATACTGTTTGCAAATTTTGCAGAGTCGGTGGCTGAGGGCCGGGGAAAGGCTCAGGCGGAATCCTTAAAGAAGACGAAGCAGGACACGAAGGCCCGCCTTCTTCTCCCGGGCGGAGGCGAGAAGATGATAAACGCCTCTGATTTAAAAAAGGGAGACATTGTGTTAGTGAAGCTGGGCGAAGTCATCCCCAACGACGGCGAGGTAATCGAGGGAATTGCCTCTGTGGACGAATCGGCCATCACAGGCGAGTCCGCTCCTGTCACCAGGGAAGCCGGGGGAGATTTCTCCTCCGTTACCGGCGGCACTACAGTGGTGTCCGACTGGCTGAAAATAAGGATTGCGGCGGAGCCGGGACATTCCTTCCTGGATAAAATGATTTCCCTGGTGGAGGGAGCTTCCAGACAAAAAACGCCAAATGAAATTGCATTAAATACTCTGTTAATTGTATTAACTCTGATATTTTTAATTGTTGTGGTAACTTTGTATCCATTCGCAGCTTATCTGGGAGTGGAGATTCCAGTTTCCTGGGCCATTGCCCTGATGGTATGCCTGATTCCCACTACTATTGGGGGACTTCTCTCGGCCATCGGCATTGCAGGCATGGACCGGGTGACGAGATTTAACGTCATCGCCATGTCGGGAAAGGCGGTGGAGGCCTGCGGAGACGTGGACACCATGATTTTGGACAAGACGGGAACGATTACCTACGGAAACCGCCTGGCGGCGGAGTTCTATCCGGTAAACGGCGTGGAAAAAGAGGATTTGATTGACTACAGCGTCATGAGCTCTCTCATGGACGGTACGCCGGAGGGAAAATCTACGGTAGACCTGGGACGCCGGATGGGCTGCGTTCTGACAGAAGAGGCGGCCGGCCAGATGAATTTTATTGAGTTTACAGCCCAGACGAAAATGAGCGGTGTGGATTTACAGGATGGAACGGTTGTGAGAAAGGGCGCTTCCGAGGCAGTGAAGCGCTTTGTGGAGGAAAAGGGAGGAAGCATTCCGGCGGATCTGGAGGAAATTGTAACAAAGGTCTCCAACCTGGGAGGGACGCCTCTCACCGTCTGCGTAAACGACAAAATCTTAGGCGTAATCTATTTAAAGGATACGGTTAAGCCCGGACTTTCTGAGCGTTTTGCCCGCCTTCGGGAAATCGGAATCAAGACGATTATGTGTACAGGAGACAATCCTCTCACAGCGGCAACTATTGCCAGGGAGGCAGGCGTGGACGGCTTTATCGCAGAGTGCCGCCCTGAGGATAAGATTGAGGCCATTAAGAAAGAACAGGCAGAGGGAAAGCTGGTAGCCATGACAGGCGACGGAACCAACGACGCTCCGGCCCTGGCCCAGGCGGACGTAGGCCTGGCCATGAATTCCGGAACTCAGGCAGCCAAGGAGGCGGCCAACATGGTGGATCTGGATTCTGACCCCACCAAGATTCTGGAGGTGGTGGAAATAGGAAAGCAGCTTTTGATTACCAGAGGCTCCCTGACCACCTTCAGCGTGGCCAACGACATTGCCAAATATTTTGCCATTATTCCGGCCATGTTTACTATGGTGCTGCCGCAGATGCAGATTTTAAATATCATGCGCCTGGCCACTCCGGCCAGCGCGATTTTGTCGGCTTTGATTTTTAACGCACTGATTATTCCGGGGCTGATTCCCATCGCCATGCGGGGCGTAAAATATAAGCCCATGAAGGCGGAAAAGCTTCTGCTTAGGAATATGGGAATCTATGGATTGGGCGGTATGATTGTCCCCTTTGTGGGAATCAAGCTCATTGACCTGGTGACAGCCCCCATGCTGTCTGCAATTGGAATGTAGGAGGAAGAGACAATGAAAGGTTTTCTTAAAATGTTCAGGACTGCGTTTGTCTTCTGCGCGGTTATGATGCTTTTGTGCTCCTTCGCCTACCCGCTGGCTCTCACGGGAGCCAGCCAGGCGGTGATGAAGGAAAAGGCAGGCGGAAGCCTGATTGACAGAGAGGGAAATCTCACTGACAACCCGGAGGAAGCGGTGGGTTCTGTCCTGTTAGGCCAGGATTTTACAGAGGATTATTTCTTCCAGGGAAGAGTTTCCTCTGTTCACTATAATACATACACAGAGGAGCAGAAAGAGAGCGGAGAGTACGGCGGCGTTTCCTCAGGTTCCTTTAACTACGGAAACTCCAGCCCGGATCTGGAGGCCAGGATAAAAAAGGATTTAGACAGCTTTTTGGCCTCTCATCCAGGAGTAAAGGCTGAGGACGTTCCGGCGGATCTCTTGACGGCGTCAGGATCTGGCCTGGATCCTCACATCAGCCCGGAGGCAGCCAGAGTACAGATTCCGGCGGTGGCAGAACACTCAGGACTCAGCGAGGAGGAGATTTCCCGGATTGTGGAGGAGAACACAGAGGGAAAGGCTCTCGGCGTATTCGGTGAAGAGAGAGTCAATGTATTAAAATGTAATTTAGCCATTGCAAGAGCCATGGGACTGATTTAGCGCGGCATAACGCGGCGCAAGGCAGTTCCTATGCCTGGAATGAAAGAGGAGGGAGGAGGCGGGAAGGCCATGCAGGAGGAGAGACCTGATTCAGAACAGCTCTTAAAGCGTTTGAAATACGAGGAACGGGAGCAGGAAAAGAGAACAAGAGGGCGTCTTAAAATTTTCCTGGGCTACGCGGCGGGCTCGGGAAAAACCTACGCCATGCTGGAAGCTGCCCACGAGGCGAAGGCCCACGGGATCGACGTGGCAGCCGGGTACATAGAGCCGCACGACCGGCCGGACACCCAGGCCCTGACTAAGGGGCTGGAAATGCTGCCGCCTGCGTTTATGGAGTATAAGGGCATGAAGCTCAGGGAATTTGACCTGGACGGGGCATTAAAGCGGAAGCCGCAGCTGCTTCTGGTGGACGAGCTGGCCCACACCAACTGCAGGGGCTGCAGAAACGAAAAGCGGTACCAGGATGTGAAGGAGCTTCTGCGGGCCGGAATCAGCGTCTACACAACTCTGAATATCCAGCATTTGGAGAGTCTTAACGACCTGGTGGGAAGCATTACCCATATCGACGTGCGGGAGCGGATTCCAGACACGGTATTTGATCACGCGGATCAGGTAGAAGTGGTTGATATTGAACCGGAAGATCTGATCGAGCGGATGAAGGAGGGGAAAATCTACCGGAAGGAGCAGGCGGACCGGGCGCTTCAGAATTTTTTCCGAAGAGAGAGGCTGGCGGCTCTCAGGGAGATTGCCCTGAGAAGATGCGCGGATCGCGTCAACCGGATTGCCGAGGAGGAGAGAAGCCTGCTGGAGCGCCAGGACTATCACACAGGAGAGCATATCCTGGTCTGCATCACGGCGGCACCCTCCAGCGCCAAAGTAATACGGACGGCTTCCCGTCTGGCGGACGCCTTTCACGGAACTTTGACAGGACTCTGTGTGGAGACGCCGGATACTCAGGAGGCGGGGGAAAAGACGAAGGAAGCCCTCAGAAACAACATGGAGCTGGCGAAGCTTCTGGGGGCGAAGATTGTGACGGTGTTCGGATCTGATGTGGCGGCTCAGATTGCCCAGTATGCGATTGTCAGCAACGTGTCGAAAATTGTGCTGGGCAGAACCAACCATTTTACCATGCGGCCCATGTACCGATCGGAGCTTCTGGAGAAGCTGACCTACATGGCGCCTAATATTGACATATATATTATTCCGGATATGAGGCAGACGAAGCGCTGGCATCCCAGACAAAGCGCCGCAAAAAGGCAGGAAAGCTGGAAAAAATGTGCGGCTGGCCTGGCGGCGGCTACGGCGGTTATGCTGGCGGCTACGGCGCTGGCCCTGATACTCCGGATGTTTGTGTTCTCAGAAGCCAATACCATTATGATTTATATGATGGGAGTTCTGCTTGCCTCCTGCGCAGCCAGCCGGAAGCTGTGCGCTCTGTATTCAGCCCTGTTAAGCGTTATTTTATTTAATTTTTTCTTTACAGAGCCTCTATACAGCCTGAAAGCCTATGATCAGGCGTATCCCATCACCTTTCTCATGCTGTTTCTGGCCGGATTATTTACGGCCACTGTCACCGGAAAGCTGAAACGGCAGAACGTGGAGAGCAGCAAGACAGCTTACCGCACAGGAATCCTCCTGGAAAACAGCCAGAAGCTCAGACGGTGCAAAACGAGAGAAGACGTGTGGAGACAGGCGGCTGTGCAGGCGGGAAAGCTGCTGAATCTGTCCATTCTGTTCTATCCTGTCAGGAAAGACGGAGCGGTGGAAGAGCCTCTTCTGTTCCCCAGAAAAGGTATGGATCCGGAAGAGCTGAAACGATGCGTAAACGCTCAGGAAAAGGGCGTGGCCCAGTGGACAGCGTCAAACCGCCGCCGGGCGGGGGCCTGCACTCATACGCTGCCAGACGCCATGGCCATGTATCTGCCCGTTCAGGATGAAGAGCAGATTCACGCCGTCATGGGGATTTTTCTGGAGGAGAGAAGGCCTGTCGCCGAATTTGAGTACAGCCTTCTCACCGCCATGCTCAACGAGACAGGAGTGAAGCTGAAAGATTTCTTTATACAATCTTAATACTTTTCTTTACAAACTCATACCGATTTAATACATTTAAAGATATAATAAAGAGCGTAATAAACCTGCGGTAAACGTAAGGCACAGATCTGGATAATATCTGGAAGGAGTACATAAGATTATGAAATCTATTTTGCTGATTGGGCTGGGGAGATTTGGACGCCATATAGCGAGAAAATTGAGCGAACTCCGCCATGAGGTCATGGCGGTGGACATAGACGAAAAGCGGGTGGAGGCGATGCTTCCCTATGTGACAAACGCCCAGATAGGAGACGCTACGGACGAGGATTTTATCCGCTCCCTCGGCGTGAGAAATTACGACGTCTGCATGGTGGCCATTGGAGACAATTTTCAGAGCTCTCTGGAGACCACGTCCCTGTTAAAGGAGATGGGAGCTGCCCTTGTGGTGTCGAGAGCGTCCAGAGACAGACAGAAAAAGTTTCTTTTGAAGAACGGAGCGGATGTAGTGATTTATCCGGAGCGCCAGCTGGGAGAGTGGACCGCCATGCGCTACAGCTCGGATCATATTTTCGACTATGTGGAGCTGGACGGAGAGCACGCGATTTTTGAGGTGTCTATTCCCAGAGAGTGGTTCGGCAAGACCATTGGGCAGATTGATGTGAGAAATAAGTACAATATTAATATTATGGCCTTAAAGCACAATGGAGTGATGCAGTTAAATATCACCTCCGATACGCTTCTTTCTTCTGAGTACACAATGCTGGTGCTGGGAAGGATTAAAGATGTGCAAAAGTGCTTCCATATTTGATAAAATTGTGGATAAGACAGACTATCAGGGTGAAGTAAGGAGCTGACAGAGATGGCAAAGGAACGGGGACGTCTGAAAATCTTTTTCGGGTACGCCGCAGGCGTGGGAAAGACCTACGCGATGCTTCAGGCAGCCCTGGCGGCCAGGGAAAAGGGAATCGATGTGGTGATTGGTTCCGTTTCTCCTCATACAATGCCGGAAACGGCAGCGCTGGCAGACACTCTGGAGCAGCTGGGCGGCGACGGCCGAAGAGCGGTAGGAGAATTTGACCTGGATGCGGCGATTTTGCGCAGTCCGCAGCTGATTCTGGTGGACGAGCTGGCCCGGGCGAATCCGGAGGGGTGCCGCCATGCCAGACGGTATCAGGACGTGGAGGAGCTTCTGAAAGCGGGAATTGACGTCTACACGACAGTAAATGCCCAGAACATTGAAAGCCTCAGCGATATTGCGGCCACAATTATGAAGCACAGTATCAAAGACAGGATTCCGGACGATGTGTTTGACCGGGCAGATCAGGTGGAATTGATAGATATTGAGCCTCAGGAGCTGATGGAACGCCTGAAATGCGGCACGATTGATGAAAAACAGGGGAAAAATCCTCCGGCGGAGGCCTATTTTTCCATTGAGAATCTTACGGCTCTGCGTGAGATTGCCCTGCGCCGGTGCGCGGATCGGATTAACCGTTCCGGGGACAGGAGGGGAACGGACCGGGGGGAGGACTTGTTTGCAGAGGAACATATTTTAGTCTGCCTTTCCGCCGCCCCCTCCAATGCCAGAATTGTGCGGACAGCCGCGCGGATGGCCCAGGTGTTTCACGGAAGCTTTACGGCCCTGTTTGTAAAGACGCCGGAGTTTACCCGCTGGGACGAGGAGAGCTTACAGCGGCTTCAGGAGAACATCCGCCTGGCAGAGCAGCTGGGAGCTGATATCCAGGTGATTTACAGCAACGATATTCCCTTTCAGATCGCAGAATTTGCCCGCCTGTCCAGGGTGACGAAGATTGTGATGGGAAGGAGCGCGGCGGCCAGATCTCACTTTTTCGGAAGGCCGGCCTTGACGGAAAAGCTGATTTTGAACGCGCCGAACTTGGATGTGTACATTATTCCAGATGCCGTCTCCGAGAAGGCCAGGTACAGGGCGAAGAAGAGCGGAAGAAGCAGGATTGTTTTTTCCGCAGGAGACATTCTAAAGAGCGTGAGCCTTTTAATCGCCGCCAGCCTGATTGGATTTTTCTTTTACAATCTGGGTATTGATGAGGCCAACATTATTACCATCTACGTGCTCAGCGTGCTGCTGACAGCTCTGGTGACGAAAAACCAGGTCTACGGCCTGATTTCTTCGATTGTCAGCGTGCTGGTGTTTAACTTTCTGTTTACAGTTCCGCGCTTTTCCCTGCGGGCCTACGATGCCGGTTATCCGCTGACCTTTGTGGTTATGTTTCTGGCGGCCTTTATCACAGGATCTCTGGTGATGCGGCTGAAAAGCCACGCCAGCCAGTCGGCGGGGGTGGCCTTCAGAACGAGCATCCTGTTTGACACGAACCGGCTTCTGCAGCAGGCCAGGGAGCGGGACGATATTATCCAGGTGACTGCAAACCAGCTGATTAAGCTGCTGAACCGGGATATTGTGATCTATCCGGAGGAAAACGGAAGCCTTGGAGAGCCGAGACTCTTTCCCGCCGCAGGAGAAGAGCGCGGGGAAGACCCGGACAGAAGCTGCCTTTCTGAAAAGGAACAGAAGGCGGCTTTGTGGACGTTTAAAAATAATAAGCACGCGGGGGCTACCACCAATACTTTTTCCGACGCCCATTGCCTGTATCTGGCCATCCGGGTGAATGAAAATGTCTATGGCGTGCTGGGAGTAGCGCTGGCAGAGTCTGCGCTGGAAGCCTTTGAGAACAGTATCCTGCTGTCTGTGCTGGGAGAGTGCGCCCTGGCCCTTGAGAATGAAAAGCACATACGGGAGAAGGAGGAGGCGGCGGTGCTGGCCCAGAACGAACAGCTTCGCGCCAATCTTCTCCGGGCGATTTCCCACGATCTGAGAACTCCCCTGACTTCGATTTCAGGCAATGCCGGAAACCTGCTGTCCATGGGAAGCGATCTGGACGAGGAGACGAAAAAGCGGCTGTACACAGACATTTATGAGGATTCCATGTGGCTGATCAACATTGTGGAAAATCTTCTTTCCATTACCCGGCTGGTGGGCGGGCAGCTGAACCTGAATATAACGGAGGATCTGATTGAGGATGTGATTACAGAGGCCCTTCAGCATGTGAACAAAAAGAGCAGAGAGCACCAGATCACAGTGGAATATGAGGATGAGTTCATGCTGGCGAAAATGGATTCCAGACTGATTGTCCAGGTGATTATCAACCTTGTCAATAATGCGGTGGAATATACGCCCCAGGGCTCCCATATTCAAATCAGCGTGAAAAAGCAGAAGGATCAGGCAGTGATTTCCATTGCCGACGATGGAAACGGCATTTCTGACGAGGCGAAGAAAAAGGTCTTCGATATGTTTTACAGCGGGGAAAATAAGGTGGCGGACAGCCGGCGCAGCTGCGGAATCGGCCTGTCCCTATGCCAGTCTATTATAAACGCCCACGGCGGGGAGATTGCCGTCTCGGACAACGTCCCCCACGGAGCAGTATTTACATTTACATTGCCGGCAGAGGAGGTGCGGTGGCATGAATAAACCACTTATTTTAGTTGTAGAGGATGATAAATCCGTCAACAATTTAATCACTACGATTTTAAAAACACATGGATACCGGTACTTAACGGCTATGAACGGGGCTGCGGCGGTGATTGAGGCGTCCTCCCATAATCCGGAGATTGTGCTTCTGGATCTGGGACTGCCTGATACCAGCGGCGTGGAGGTGATTAAGAAGATCCGCTCCTGGTCCAATATGCCTATTATCGTGATCAGCGCCAGGACAGAGGACAAGGACAAAATAGAGGCTCTGGACGCCGGGGCGGACGACTATCTGACGAAGCCCTTTTCCGTGGACGAGCTTCTGGCCCGCCTGAGAGCCATCACCAGAAGACTGCCTGTGCTGATGAATCAGACAGTGGCGGAAAATTCCGCCTTTGTAAACGGCGCGCTGCGCATCGACTATGCGGCAGGCTGCGCCTATCTGGACGGAGCAGAGCTGCACCTGACTCCCATTGAATACAAGCTTTTGTGCCTGTTAGCCAGAAATGTGGGAAGAGTGCTGACTCATACGTTCATTATGCAGAACATCTGGGGAAATAATTCCGCCGACGATATTACCTCTCTCCGCGTCTTTATGGCCACGCTTCGGAAGAAAATCAACAGCTCCAAAGACGCGCCTCAGTATATCCAGACCCACGTGGGCGTAGGCTACAGGATGGTGAAGGTAGAGTAGGGGCTGCCGAGGGGGACGCTGGGCAGAGGCAGAAGGAAAGGCGGCTGATCCGGCCGCAGAACAGCTTCCGGGAGCAATTCTGGAGGAAATAAAAAAGACAGAGAGCAGCGATTATGCGCGGGGGAGATTTTTTAGTGGCTGAAAGCGGAACAGGAAAAATCTCCCCCGCGCATCCATTTTCTGCTTGAAAAAATAAAAAATCTGTATTATGATATCGTGTGGTAAGCCAGAACTAACTTAATTTAAAAGCCATTAGAGAAAGACGGCAGACGCTGTCTGTCTCTTAAAAAGCGATAGATATGGAAGAAAAGGTGATACAGATGAAACTGAGTGAACTTCAGATTGGAAATACAGCCACCATCTGCGCGGTGGGCGGAAGCGGCGCGCTGCGCCAGCATTTCCTGGATATGGGACTGATTCAGGGAACCGAGGTGACGGTGGTAAAATACGCCCCTATGGGAGATCCCATTGAGCTTCGGATCCACGGCTACGAGCTGACTATCCGGCTGGCAGACGCAGAAAATATCGAGATCAGCGAAGCCCATCCTCCAAAGGAGACGAAGCAGGCGGCTCATGGAACACAGAGGACAGAAAAGCACCATCCAGGCTATGGAGAGGGAGGCCGTTTCCACAACAGGAAGGAGGAAAATCCCCTGCCTGAGGGAGAGACCCTCACCTTTGGACTGGTGGGAAATCAGAACTGCGGAAAGACAACGCTGTTCAACCAGCTGACCGGCTCGAAGCAGCACGTGGGAAATTTCCCCGGCGTCACAGTAGACAGAAAGGACGGCGTGATTAAGGGATACGACAACACGCTGATCACAGATCTGCCGGGCATCTACTCCATGTCTCCCTACAGTAGCGAGGAGATTGTGACAAGGGAATTCGTCATCCGGGAGAAGCCGAAGGGAATCATCAATATCGTGGACGCCACCAATATTGAGAGAAATCTCTACCTGACCATGCAGCTTCTGGAGCTGGGCGTGCCCATGGTAGTGGCCTTAAACATGATGGACGAGCTGCGGGAAAACGGCGGCTCTGTCCTGGTCAACGAGATGGAGGAGGCTCTGGGCGTTCCTGTGATCCCCATTTCCGCCGCCAAGGGAGAGGGAATCGACGAGCTGATCCGCCATGCGGTTCACGTGGCCAAGTATCAGGAACGGCCCCTTGAGATCGACTTCTGCCGGCGGGAGGAGGGGATTCACAGAGGGATTCACGCCGTGATGCACCTGATTGAGGATCACGCGGCCAAGGCCCAGATTCCGCTGCGCTTTGCGGCCAGCAAGGTGATGGAGGGAGATCAGACGCTCTTAAAGCAGCTGGAGCTGACGGAGAACGAGGAGCGGGTGCTGGAGGAAATCGCAGGGCAGACAGAGGAGGAGACCGGAATGGACCGGGCGGCCTCTGTGGCCCAGATGCGGTTCGACTATATTGAGGAGGTCTGCAGCGATGCGGTAATCAAGCCCCACGAGAGCCGGGAGAGAATGAGAAGCCGGGAGATCGACCGGTTCCTCACAGGAAAATATACAGGAATTCCGGCCTTTATCGGCATTATGGGCCTGGTATTCTGGCTGACCTTCAACGTCGTCGGAGCCTTTTTCCAGGGACTTTTGGAATCGGGAATTACCGCTCTTACAGAGATGGCAGACCAGGCCATGGCTGCGGCTCATGTGAACGGCGCGGTGCATTCCCTGGTGATTGACGGTATCTTCGGCGGAGTAGGAGGCGTGTTAAGCTTCCTGCCGATTATCGTGACTCTGTTCTTCTTCCTGTCCCTCTTAGAGGACAGCGGATACATGGCCAGAGTGGCCTTTATCATGGATAAGCTTCTCAGAAAGCTGGGACTGTCCGGAAGAAGCATCGTGCCTATGCTGGTGGGCTTCGGCTGCACCGTGCCAGGCGTCATGGCCAGCAGAACGCTTCCGTCGGAGAGAGACCGAAAGATGACGATTCTTTTGACGCCGTTTATGAGCTGTACGGCGAAGCTGCCCATTTACGCCTTCTTTACAGCGGCCTTTTTCCCGGATCACGGCGCTCTGGTGATGATTGGCCTGTATCTGTTCGGAATTATCATGGGAATTATCATGGCCATGCTGATGAAGCAGACGGCCTTTAAGGGGGAGGCGGTTCCGTTCGTCATGGAGCTCCCCAACTACAGAATGCCCGGAGCGAAAAACGTAGGCCATCTTCTGTGGGACAAGGCCAGGGATTTCCTTCAGAGAGCCTTCACCGTCATTTTCCTGGCGACGATTGCCATCTGGTTTTTACAGAATTTTGATTTGAGCTTCAACATGGTGGCCGATTCACAGGACAGCGTGCTGGCGGCTCTGGCAGGCGCGCTGGCTCCTCTGTTTGTTCCGGCAGGCTTTGGAGACTGGAGGATTGTCACCGCCCTGATTTCCGGATTCATGGCCAAGGAGAGCGTGGTTTCCTCCCTGACCGTACTGTTCGGAAGTACAGCCGCCTTGCAGAGCGCCCTCACTCTGCCGGGCGCCGCGGCCCTTTTGATATTCTGCCTTCTGTATACGCCCTGCGTGGCGGCGATCGCCTCTGTAAGAAGGGAGCTGGGAGGAAAATGGGCATTGGCCATGGTATTCGGACAGTGCCTGATTGCGTGGATTGCGGCATTCGGGGTATATCATCTCTGCCAATTCCTATAAACCCTTAACTTATAACCGCTTTTTTGGTATACTGTACTGAGAAAGCGGTTTTTTTTTCTGTACATCAGAAAAAGCGTCCAGCGGAAGCTTTTCCGGCTGAAAAATACAGGGATGGGGGAAGAGATGAAAACAGAGAGAAAAAGGGGCAAAATTTTTATTGTAATTACGGTAGTGGCTGCGTTTGCCGTGCTGGTTGGATTTTTCAGCAATACGGTAGCTTTTGAGCGGATGATGGGAAAGATTGTGGAGCGGTATGTGTCAGACAATAACTATGAGCTGGCTTCCCACATTTCCTACCGTCTGAAGACGGGACAGGAGTTTATCAAGGATCTGGCAGATTCGCTGAGCAGGATGCCGGAGTTTCTGATGACAGAGGATCTGCTGTCCAGGAAAGAGGAGGCTACGGAGCTGGACGGCATCTGTGTGGTTTCCAGGGAAAACGGTTTTTTCCCCGAGGCGGAGGAGACCGAGGAGCTGGAGACGTGGCTTTCCGCTCATCCGGAGGCCTGGGAGGAGCCGCAGATTTCCTATATCAAGGATCAGCTGATGCTTTTTACCGCGCCTGTGGTGAAGGAGGGGCAGGCGGCTTCTCTTGTCATAGGAATGCAGAGCTATCAGGGCGTCCAAAGGCTGGTGAGCCAGGCCGACTACCAGAATCAGGGCATCAGCGTTCTCATGGACGGAAAAACAGGCGAGCGGATTATAAGGAAAAGAGGAAGCGAGTCCGCCATAACGGACGAGGAGTGGGAGGAGCTTAAGGAGATATTAAAGCACAGGGATATGCCCTACGGGATCGATAAGCAGACGCTTTCCTCGGGACGCCAGGTATTTATTTCCGCCTATAAGGTGGAGGGGACAGACTGGGAGCAGGCGGCCATTATTCCGTCGGATTTTCTGATGTCTCAGATTGAACGGTACATGGATATCTACTCCGTCTTTACCTTTACGGTTATGATTCTGTTTATGTTCCTGATCCGTCATCTCCTGAAGGAGAATCAGAGAAAGGAACAGCTGTTTCTCACAGATCCGCTCACAGGCGGCTGGAACAGGGAGGGCTTTTTAAAACAGTGTGAAGAAGTCATAGATAATCGAAATTTCAAAGAATACGCGATTGTTTACTTAAATGTGATCGATTTCAGAATTATTAATGAGAGCTGGGGCGAGGAGGATGGAAACAGGACGCTGCAGTTTATTTTTCATCAGTTTCAGAAGGATTTGAAGCAGAAGGGAGAGCTGGTCAGCCGGAGCAGCATGGATCATTTCTTCCTGCTTCTTCGGGAAACTGACAGGAACCGTCTGAACAGCCGCATGGAGGAAGCGATTCAAGAGATGAACGAGGTGATCGGACAGAAATTCTGCGGCACCTCCATTGACTTCACTATAGGCGTCTGCCGGCTGCAGGACGCAGACTCTGTTTCCTCCGCTATGACGCGGGCGATTTCTGCCAGCAAGCAGAAGGCGGAGAAAAATGTGTGCACCTTCTATGACAACGCTGTGGCTGCCAAGCAGGATCGGGAGCAGCGTCTGAACGAGCTGTTTGAGGAATCCCTGAAAAACAGAGATCTGAAGATTTATCTGCAGCCCAAGGTAAGCCCTGTTCCAGGAGAGCCCTGTCAGGCGGAGGCCCTTGTGCGCTGGATTCATCCGAAGGAGGGGATGATCTATCCGGATGAATTTATTCCGCTGTTTGAGATGAACGGAAATATCTGCCAGCTGGATTTATATATGTTCGAGGAAGTCTGCCGCCTGATTGCCCGATGGATGGAGGAGGGGCAGGAGATTTCCCTGCTGTCGGTCAATCTGTCCCGTTTCCATTTGAGAAGCAAGGGCGCCGGTGTCTGGAAGGAGTACAAGGAGATCAAGGAGCGGTACAACATCCCAGACGGAATGATAGAGATAGAGCTGACGGAGACTGTATTTATCGACGACAGCCAGCTGCTGTTCGTCAAATCGGTTCTGGACGGCTTCCGCGCCTGCGGTTTCCGTGTGGCGTTAGATGACTTCGGCTTCGCCTACTCCTCTCTGGGAGTGTTAAACGAGCTGGAGGTGGACACTCTGAAATTAGACCGCACCTTCTTCCTCAATGAGAATACAAAGTCCAGGAAAATAGTGGCCCAGCTGATCCAGCTGGCTCACAGCCTGAATATGAGCGTAGTGGCGGAGGGAATTGAACAGATGGAGCAGGTGGAAGTCTTAAAGGCCATGCGCTGTGATCTGATTCAGGGATATGTATACTCCAGACCGATTCCGGTGGGAGAATTTGAGGCGTGGAGGGAAGCTTATGAAAACCAGAAGTATTAAAAAGGCTCTGCCGCGCCTGGCCAGGACTACCATTTTGCTGCTGATTGCGCTGATCCTGCCGGCCAATCTCTGGGCGCAGCTTTACGCCCAGCATAAGAACCAGCGGGAAAATTCTTCTGAGCTGTTCTGCCAGCTGAGACAGCTGCTGGAAACGAAGGAAAGGGAGCTTGAAGAGGATAAGGAAGAGTTTGCAGAGCGGTGCATTAGATCTGCCGAGATAGCTGCCTACTGCATTGAGAGCCGGCCGGAAGTGACTGAGAGCCCGGAAGCCGCCAGAGAGCTGGCGGACAGGCTGAATGTGGATGAGATCCACTGCTTCACGCCGGAGGGCGTGATCTATGGGGGAACCCACCCGGAGTATTACGGCTATACGTTTGACTCGGGAGAGCAGATGCGGTATTTTCTGCCCATGCTGGAGGACACCTCCATGAAGCTCTGCCAGAATATTGCTGATAATACGGCAGAAGGCAAACCCATGCAGTATGCGGCTGTCTGGGAGGAGGATGGAAGCGGGATCATCCAGATTGGAATGGAGCCGGAACGTATTCTGAAGGCCATAGAGGAGAAGAGCCTGGACCGGGTGATTTCTGATATTCCCCTGGATATGCGCGGATATCTTCATGCGGTCGACTTAAATACGAAGAGAATTGCCGCATCCACAGATCCCGCTATGGTGGGAATGGATATAAGCTCTGGATGGAAGAAACGAGAGGGTACAGAGCTCAGAACAGGCTTTCACGAACGGTTTCAGGGGAAGAAATACTGCGTGTATGCAGAGCGGTATGGAAACTTTGCTCTGCTCCGATGCTATCCGTCTGATTTCCCCCTTCGCAGCATAGTGATGTCCACACTGATGGTTTTTCTTTATCTTGTTCTGACCGCTGTGGCAGTGATCGGAGGCATTACCTGGTATATGGACAAAAAGCTGGCCAGAAACCTGGTGGCGATTGTGGACGAGCTGAAAAAGGTGGAGCAGGGCGATTTCAGAGATATCTCTGTGAAGACGGATGTGGAAGAATTTAACGAATTGATTTTTTATATGAATCAGATGTTGAAAGGCATCCGCCTGGGCTGGGACAAGCTGACGCGGATTGTGGACAAAGGGCGGATTCCTATTGGAATCTTTGAAAAGAACCAGTTTTTTGGAAAATCGTTTATCAACAGCCGTCTGCTGGAGATGCTGGGCATAGAGGAAAGCGGACAGGACAGTTTACTGGCGGTGTCTGAGGCGGAAAAACGGCTGGAAGAGGCCATGGAGCATCCAGTGGACGAGGACGAGCAGATCTATGAATATGACAGAGACGGCGATAAAATTTATCTGAAAATTGAAAAACAGACGGATGAGCAGAGCGCAACCTACTATGTGTCTGATCTGTCCCAGTGGTGGAAGGAGCTCAACGAGCTGAGAGAGCAGAGCAGCAGAGACAGCCTTACCGGTCTTTATAACAGGCGGGGATTTAACAACCGGATGGACGAACTGTTTAAAGGGACGCAGGATCTGGGCTGGGGAATGATCATTATGATGGACGCCGACGGTCTGAAGCGGATTAACGATATGTACGGACATTCCGTAGGAGACGAATACCTGAAGCGGATTGGGGCCATTATCAAAGATACGGCGGGCTCTGGCTCTGTATGTGCCCGTCTGGGAGGCGACGAATTTATCGTTTTCCTCTACGGATACGATTCCAGAGAACGTGTCGACGCAATGTGCGGCGCGCTGAAAGAGAAACGAGGCGAAGCATTTATGGATAACGGAACGGCGGAATTGGTAGAATTTTCCATCGGCTGTGCTATTTATCCGGTTGATGGAAAGAACTATCATGTGCTGATGCACCGTGCAGATGAAAATATGTATCTTGAAAAGCGGGAGAGAAAGGCCATATACATGGGGGGGGTATAAAAAGAAAATACGCCCCAAAATTGCATTTAAAGCAGGCAGACGGAAGAGAAACGTCTGGAAAATAAGACGAGGAGGACAGAAGGCTTCAGAAAGGCCAAAGAGGCGGCAGGAGGAAGGGAAATGGAGAAGAATTCAAAAAAGAAGAGACGTACGGGAAGCGGGGAGGAGGCTGGAACAGAAACAGCCGGAAGAAGGCTTTATCAGATGGAGTACAGTTCTCCCATCGGAGCGCTGACTCTGATTTCCGACAGCGAAGCCCTTCTTTCCCTGGAGTTTGAACAGAAGCGGTATCCGTTTTCCCTTCCAGAACGCTGTCAGCTGACGGTTCTGCCTGGTTATTCTGGGAACAGAGAGGGCGGCGAAGGCCGGAAGATGCTTCCTGCCCCGCTGCTTCAGGCCGCGCGCTGGCTGGACTGCTATTTTTCAGGCAAAAGTCCTGATTTTCTGCCCCCTCTTAAACCGGAGGGAAGCCCTTTCCGCCGCCGGGTGTGGGAAGAGCTGCTGAGAATTCCCTGCGGAACGACCGTCACCTACGGAAGCATTGCAAAAAAGCTGGCAGAGGAGGAGGGCCGCCCCCATATGTCCGCCCAGGCGGTCGGCGGCGCAGTGGGGCATAACCCCATTGGAATCATCATTCCCTGCCACCGGGTTGTGGGAGCAGACGGCAGTCTGACCGGATTTGGAGGAGGAATCGAGACGAAGAAGGCGCTTCTGGAGCTGGAGAGGGCTGAATATTAAAATAAAAGCTTTTTTACAGCCGGACTGAGGGTTAAGGAGTGAAACACATGAGAAGAAGAGACAGGGAAGTGACGGACGAGAAGACTGGGAATTTAAGCCGGAGGGAGCGGCGCGGGTCCAGGTGCTGAGGCTGTCGGTGGAGGAGCTGTCGTGCAAAGAAAATTGAGTGAAAAACATTCTTTTTTCTCGTGCATAACAGATCAGAGGAACTGCATTTTGCCCTGCTTTTTTCTCGGTTCCTCTTGCAAAATATGGATTTTCCTGTACAATAAAATAGGCGGAGTCTGGTATGAAGGTGCGCGTTTTTCCTCAGAAGAGGCACGGCGTGCCGGTTCAGATCTGCAGGGGCAGAAGCGGTTCTCTGCAAGGAGCTGATACTCTGTCAAAAGGAAACTTTGAAATCATAAATAATGTATATAAAGAAAGGAAACAACCATGATTAGCGCAAGCAATGTAACATTACGCGTAGGAAAAAAGGCACTGTTTGAGGATGTAAATATTAAATTCGTGGAAGGCAACTGCTACGGTCTGATCGGAGCCAACGGAGCAGGAAAGTCTACTTTCTTAAAGATTCTTTCCGGCCAGCTGGAGCCGACCAACGGAGACGTGATTATCACTCCAGGACAGCGTCTCTCCTTCTTACAGCAGGATCACTTTAAGTACGACCAGTATCCGGTTCTGGACACAGTTATTATGGGAAATGCCCGTCTGTACCAGATTATGAAGGAGAAGGAAGCCATTTACATGAAGGAGGATTTCTCTGAGGAGGACGGCGTGAAGGCCGCAGAGCTGGAGGGTGAGTTCGCCACCATGAACGGCTGGGAGGCAGAGTCCGACGCGGCTAACCTGTTAAACGGTCTGGGAATCGAGACAGAGCTTCATTATCAGCTGGTAGGCGACCTGACAGGCGCTCAGAAGGTGAAGGTGCTGTTAGCCCAGGCTCTGTTTGGAAATCCTGACATTCTTCTGCTGGACGAGCCGACCAACCACCTGGATCTGGACGCTATCGCATGGCTGGAGGAGTTCTTAATCAACTTCGAGAACACAGTTATCGTGGTATCCCACGACCGTTACTTCTTAAATAAGGTCTGCACCCAGATTGCGGACATTGACTATGGAAAGATTCAGCTTTACGCCGGAAACTACGACTTCTGGTACGAGTCCAGCCAGCTGATGATCAAGCAGATGAAGGAGGCCAATAAGAAGAAAGAGGAGAAGATCAAGGAGCTGCAGGAGTTCATTCAGCGATTCTCCGCCAACGCTTCCAAGTCCAAGCAGGCTACCTCCAGAAAGAAGGCTCTGGAGAAGATTCAGCTGGATGAGATCCGCCCGTCCAGCCGTAAATATCCGTACATTGATTTCCGCCCGGAGAGAGAGATTGGAAACGAGGTTCTGTCTGTTGAGAACCTGTCCAAGACCATTGACGGAGTAAAGGTTCTGGACAATATTTCCTTCATCTTAAACCGTGAGGACAAGGTGGCTCTGGTAGGACCGAACGAGCAGGCCAAGACGGTTCTCTTCAAGATTCTGGCAGGCGAGATGGAGCCGGACGAGGGAAGCTACAAGTGGGGCGTTACCACCACGCAGGCATATTTCCCCAAGGACAACAGCGCAGAGTTTGACAACGACGATATTATCGTAGACTGGCTGACTCAGTATTCCCCGGTGAAGGATGTGACCTATGTCCGCGGCTTCCTGGGCCGTATGCTGTTTGCAGGCGAGGACGGCGTGAAGAAGGTGAGAGTGCTCTCCGGAGGCGAGAAGGTGCGCTGCATGCTTTCCAAGATGATGATTTCCGGAGCCAATGTGCTGATGTTCGACGAGCCGACAGACCACCTGGATATGGAGTCCATCACCGCGTTAAACAACGGTATGACCAAGTTCCCGGGCGTGATTATTTTCTCCTCCCGCGACCATCAGATCGTGGAGACGACGGCCAACCGTATTATGGAGATTGTAAATGGCAAGCTCATTGATAAGATCACAACCTACGACGAGTACCTGGCAAGCGACGAGATGGCCAGAAAGCGTCAGGTATTTACTCTGACAGAGACTGAGGAGAACGAGGACTAAATGACTGAAGCGGCATCTGTGGCCGGGCATGAACGGGCCCGGCAGGGCGCCTGAGCCGGAAAGGGGATTAGAACATGGAGAAAAAGCCGGTACTGGTAATTATGGCGGCGGGAATGGGCAGCCGCTACGGCGGATTAAAGCAGATTGATCCGGTGGATCACGATGGAGACCTGATTATTGACTTCTCCATTTTCGATGCGAAGGAGGCGGGCTTTGAGAAGGTGGTTTTCATCATTAAGAAGGCCATTGAGAAGGATTTCAGGGAGCACATCGGAAACAGGATGGAAAAGCACATCCAGGTAGAGTATGTGTACCAGGAAAACGACCTTCTTCCTGAGGGCTATCAGGTTCCGGAAAACAGGGTAAAGCCGTGGGGAACAGGACATGCTATCCTCTGCTGCAAGGATGTGATTGACGGTCCCTTCGCTGTGATCAATGCGGACGATTACTACGGAAAGGCGGCCTTTAAGGAGCTGTACCGCCATCTCTGCGAGACAGAGGACAACGACAGGTATCAGTACGCCATGGTAGGCTATAAGCTTTACAATACCCTGACGGAGAACGGCCATGTGTCCCGGGGCGTGTGCGTGGCGGACGAACACGGTTATCTGGCTGACATTCACGAGCGCACCAGAGTGGAAAAGCACGGCGATAAGGCGGAGTACACAGAGGACAACGGCGCTTCCTGGACGTATCTGCCGGAGGATACCCTGGTATCCATGAATATGTGGGGCTTTACCTCCAGCATTCTCGAGGAGCTGGAGAAGCGGTTTACTGTATTTTTAGATCAGAACCTGCCGGTCAATCCGGAAAAATGCGAATACTTCCTGCCTTTTGTCGTAGACGAGCTTCTGAAGGAGGACAAGGCCCAGGTGACTGTGTTAAAGAGCGCAGACAAGTGGTACGGCGTTACTTACAAGGAAGACAAGCCCATGGTCATGGATGCCATCCAGGGCCTAAAGGACAGCGGGTATTATCCGAAAAAGCTGTGGGAAGACTAGAGAGCGGAGAATCCGAAGCGAAATAAGAGACAGAAAAGAGGGAGAGGGAGCATATCTTATCTGTAAGAGAAAATGAAAATCTGTATTTCTCCCCGGCCGGCTGAAGGGGGGGCTTAGATTCAGCCTTAATCCGGGAGAAAGAAAGGAGAGTTTATGAAAAAGCTGACAGGCAGTCTTCCATGCCGTCTCCTGATTGGAGTGGCAGCCGGAATTATAGCCGGCCTTTACGCGGGAGAAGGGGTGATGAACGTAGTCGTTACCCTGAATTATGTGATGGGACAGTTTATCAATTTCTGCGTGCCGTTAATTATCATCGGTTTTATCGCTCCGTCCATCACGAAGCTGGGAAAGAACGCCTCCAGGATGCTGGGAATTGCCCTTGGAATCGCCTACGCCTCCTCTCTGGGCGCGGCGCTGTTTTCCATGGCGGCAGGCTTTGGAATCATTCCGTCCCTGTCGATCAATGCGAGCATGGAGGGACTGAAAGAGCTTCCCGAGGTAGTATTTCAGCTGTCCATTCCTCCGATTATGGGGGTGATGAGCGCCCTTGTATTTTCTGTTCTCATTGGTCTGGCGGCCGCATGGACGAAGGCGGGGCAGATAACAGGAATTCTGGATGAATTTCAGCGGATTGTGTTAGACATTGTAAAGAAGGTTATCATTCCTATCCTTCCGGTCTACATTGCCATGACCTTCTGTTCCCTGGCTTATGAAGGCTCCATTACAAAACAGGTTCCTGTATTTATCCAGGTAATCCTGATCGTTATGGCAGGCCATTATATCTGGATGGCTCTGCTCTACGGCCTGGCGGGGCTGTACTCAGGAAAGAATCCCTTTAAGGTGCTTAAAAACTACGGTCCGGCCTACCTGACGGCAGTGGGAACCATGTCCTCCGCGGCGACTCTGGCAGTGGCCTTAGACTGTGCGAAAAAGTCCGAGCCCACGCTCAGGGATGATATGGTAGAATTTGGAATTCCCCTGTTTGCCAATATCCATCTGTGCGGCTCTGTGCTGACAGAAGTATTTTTCGTCATGGTAGTGTCGAAGATTCTGTACGGAACTCTTCCGGATCTTCCGACTATGACCCTGTTCTGCGTGCTGTTGGGAGTGTTCGCAGTAGGCGCGCCCGGCGTTCCGGGGGGAACCGTCATGGCGTCCCTGGGACTGATTACAGGCGTGCTGGGCTTCGACGAGATGGGAACGGCTCTGATGCTTACCATTTTCGCTCTGCAGGACAGCTTCGGAACTGCCTGCAACGTGACGGGAGACGGCGCCCTGACGCTGATGCTGACTGGATACGCTGAGAGGCATAAGATAGAGAAACAGAAGCTGGAAGTGGAATTGTAAAAATAAAATAAGACAGAAGAGGTTATGGGCGCAGCGTGGAAAAATCCGGCTGCGCCTGTGTTTTATAGAGGGGAGTACAAATGAAAAGAAGGAAGGTTAATAAATATGCGATACAATACGCCGTTCTGTTTTCGGCTTTCTCCCTGGCGCTTCATTTCATAACGGTTTATCTGCTGTGCCATGGGACGGGGCTTTTATTAGCTGGGGGAGATATGCTTAACAGCCCTGAAAAGTGGGAGATGAGGGAGAAAGCGGAGACGATCATGGGACAGGCAGGTATGTTAGGGAATCTGTTCATCGCTTCCTGCTATCTGTTTGTCATTATAACAGGAATTTTTCTTATAATCAGGAAATTTACTGCTATAGAGTATGTGGCTGCAGTTCTGTTATTTTGTCTCATACAGTTTGGAATTTTTATTTTAGAAAGATTGATAGATACCCATGGAATGACAGAGCTGTGTAACGGGCTGTGGGCGATCCTGCATCAGAAAGCAGTCTGGATTCTTCTTACACTTCCTCTTCTCATATCAGCCGGAAGGTACATCGTCCGCATGGCAGGGCAGAAGAAGGAATAGTGAGGAATGGTGATTTGACAGGAGCCGTCGGCCGAGCACTTTGGTGATGGGTTATAAGAAGAAGCACAGGCTAGAAGCGGAGCTACAAAAAGGAAATAGTGTGATTTCAAAAAAGCAATTGTTTTATGGTAAGAGAAATGGTTAATTTCTATTCTTACATATAAGCTGGAAATAACGAAAAAACTGAAAATTCTTTAATTAAAAAGGAGAAAGAGGAATGGCTGAAATTATAGCAATATTTGTAATAATTCTTGTAGTTAAGATTATTATGGAACAAAAGTATAAACAATTAGAAACAGAGATACTGAAAGAATTAGGATATCCAAATTGGAATGTTATTTCTTACTTTGATGAGTATGTAATAGTGAAAAGTCGTCAAGCATTGGAAAAATATGATGATATAAAATTCTTCAAAGAAAACAGAGAAAAGATTGTACGAGCGGAAGATGTTCTAAAAAGAAAAATGAATATAGCAATAAATTTAAGAAACTTTTTAGAGAATAATGAATATAAATCCCGTTCGCAGTATGGCCGTCTTACAAAGCAAATAAATGAGGTCTTGAAAAATGCAGGTGCATACAGAATTAGCGTCGATTATATATCTTCAGCTGGAAATCATTTAGGAACAAAAGCAATAATTGTGAATCAATACAATATAGATAGGTTTAAGAAAGATCCATCTTTGCTGATGGGGAAAGGAGAATATAACAAGTATTTAAAAGAACAGCAAAAAGAAGCTTTAAGCCGGAAACACCATGAATATTACGAAAATGTAAACAATATTATAGATTATGCAAATGACAATAGAGACTCTTTGGTTATTAAAGGGGGCCAGGATAAGCTGGACATTTTGATTGCTCAGTTGTTCGATAGAACAGTTAATAGTATTAAGAAAATTAAAACTATTGATAGCGAAGAATGGGATGTTATTGGAGATTTTATTTCTCACATTAAAGGTGAGATAGAGAAAATAGTAAGTACAAATCAGAAGATCCTTGATTACTATGAGTCTCCTGATTTTGTTAAGATTAAAGATACGTGCGAAACATTGATGAGCACACAACGAGAATTTAATGAATATATCAATGAGAAGGTACAATCCATTTCTAAGCTTTTTGGCACTAGAGTTGTCCGGAATGAAACAACTAATAATGATGAATATAACTATATTCGGCCATACAGGAAAACAATCACTCCTTTTACGGCCGAGGTTTCTGCAACAGTATTTGCAAGTGCAGAAAATAAGCCGTTAGAGTATGTGGTAAAAAATTTTTATCCTAATAAAAAATTATATCCAGAGCAAATCCAGAAACTTTATCGACTTGTAGAAGAACTGGAAACCTTAAGAGACGCAAAGCAAATTATTGAGAACTATAAAGCAGAGTATTATCAATATCTTGGTGATGTCCCTGACTTTATTATGATGAATGATGAGTCAGGGTTCTATGCAAGGCTTGGATTTGCTAACATAGATGAGAGTTTGTTTGCTGTAGAGTACAAATTTGTATACACTTCTGGAGGAGGAATGGCACAGAGATCATTTACTATACCAATGACAGAAGAAACAATTATAGAACTTATTAAAGTTTTAGAAAGCAAACTTACTGCCGGTGCTTTTGCAAAAGAACAAAGGGCTTTGATGACAAAGAAATTACGCGATCATATCAAAAAGCGAGATAATTTCACTTGTTGTAACTGTGGTAATTCTACTTATGCAGAGCCGAACCTTCTGCTTGAAATAGACCATATTATTCCAGTTGCAAAGGGAGGATGTACGGTAGAGGATAATCTTCAGACGTTATGCTGGAAATGTAATAGAGCAAAGAGTGATAAAATTATTAGTTAATAAGGGAAAGAGTATTCAGAATTAGGATGTTTTTTTGAACCTATTTCAAGAGAGCTCCGAAAATGTTATGCAAACCTATAAACTGATATAAGATAAAATTAGTTAGCTTAGATATTTATTTATATTACAGTAAAAATGTCCTTTTATGTAAGGAAGGAAAGCTTGTTAGATTAAAGTACTCATAGCTATTTTTTAGTGTTAATGCTATTATATGGACACTGTTGTAACGATTCTGATTGCGTATATAAATCAATCAAAAAAGTAACCGCCCACTCACTGTGAAGGAATGCGGTTACTTTTTAAGTAATTAGGATTAACCAACTATCAGTAGTGCCTTCTTTATATCTTTATTCTAGAAAAAGACTTATGAATTGTCAAATTTAACATTTTCAATTTTTTCTGTCAGCCGCTGGCTCCTTGGCGATCACAATATTGTCCTCTCCCCGGTAGCTTTCCTGGGAAAGGCGATCCGTGATAATCGTGGCAGAGGAAAATTCGCCGAAGCTGACGGGGCTGGTCTGGAAAAATTTGCTGGAGTCGCAGAGCACATAGGGTTCTCTGGTCCGTTCCATGGCAAATTCCTTGATCAGTGCCTCGTTGGGATCCGGGGTAGTGAAGCCGGAAATGCGGCTGACCCCGTTGGTTCCCCAGAATCCTTTTGTGAAATGATATTTTTTCAGGCTCAGATAGGCCTCGTTTCCCACCACAGCCTCTGTGGAGGCCTTGATTTCTCCTCCCAGAACGGCTGCCCGGAAGCCCCGCTCCACCAGGCGCAGTCCGTGGGACACTGCGTTCGTCACAAAGAAGGCGGACTTCTCCTCGATAAAGGGAATCATGGCCCCCGTGGTGGTTCCGGCGTCCAGATAGACGAAGTCGTCAGGCTTAATTAAGGAGGCAGCGTACCGGGCAATCCTGATTTTTTCTTCCATGTGCTGTTTCTGGCGCAGGGATACCTGGGCGTCGGCAGCGTCAATAGCCAGATCTGCCTGAACCGCCCCGCCGAACACCTTGATCAGCGCGCCTTTCTTGTGAAGAACCGTTAAATCCCGGCGGATGGTAGACTCCGAGGCGTCAAACCGCTCCTTCAAGTCCTGCACCGTCACACTGCCCTGGGCGTTTAACAGCTTTAAAATCTCTTCCTGCCGCTTTTCCGTAAGCATTTTCCTCGTCCTTCCTTTCTCTGGCAAATGAAATAATTATTGATATTTTACAACAAAACAGGCGGAGGCGCTACTCCTGGAAGTACCAAAAAAATAACAAAAAATAAGCACGAGGAAAAATTTTCGGTAACTTTAAGTGAAATAAGAAAATTTTCCTCGTGCTTTCTATTTATTTTTCCGCCGTTTTCTTCTTCAGCGCTCCTAACAGGAAGGCTCCGATCAGGGTTCCAATGACCAGGGCGACCAGGTACATCATAGCGTTTCCTACAACCGGGAATACGAAGATTCCGCCGTGGGGAGCCATGAGAGTACATCCGAAGGCCATGGACAGGGCGCCGGAGACTCCAGCGCCGACGACGCAGGCAGGAAGCACATGAAGGGGATCAGAGGCCGCAAATGGAATCGCTCCCTCTGTGATGAAGGCCAGACCCATAATAAAGTTGACCGGGCCGGATTTCCGCTCTTCCTTTGTGAATTTGTTTTTAAAGAGCAGGGTAGCCAGGGCGATGGCGCAGGGAGGAACCATTCCGCCAATCATAACGGCTGCCATAATATCATAGTTTCCGGCTGCGATAGAGGCAGTTCCAAAGACATAGGCTGCCTTATTGAAGGGACCGCCCATATCGACGGCCATCATGCCTGCCACGACGATTCCCAGGAGAATTTTGCTGGTTCCGCTCATGCCTGCGAGGGCAGCGTTCAGAGAGGTATTTAAAAATCCTACCGGAGGTTCGATGATAAAGGTCATAATTAAACCAATGAGAAGGATTCCAAATACAGGATATAAGAGCACTGGAGCGATTTTTTCCAGAGCTTCCGGCAGACGGCTGAACAGCTTTCCAAGGAAGAGAACCAGGTATCCTGCGATAAATCCGGCCAGCAGAGCGCCCAGGAATCCGGACTTTCCGCCGGCGGCGATCATTCCGCCCACAAATCCTACGGCCAGGGCCGGTCTGTCTCCAATGCTCATGGCGATAAATCCGGCCAGGATTGGGAGCATGAAGCCGAAGGCAATTCCGCCGATTCCTTTCAGGGCCGCGGCTGCCGGGGTGATGGTTCCAAAGGCAGATCTGGCTTCGTCTGACAGGGAGTTGATATCCACGCTCAGGCCGTCGATGAGGAAGGCCAGGGCGATGAGAATTCCGCCTCCTACGACGAAAGGAAGCATATGGGAAACGCCGTTCATCAGCTGAGTGTAAATTTTGTGGGCTGCGCCTCCAGAGGCTTTTGTTTCCTTCGCGGCCTCAGGCTTTCCAGCCTGGTACACAGGCGCGTCTCCCTTCATGGCCCGCTCGATCAGCTGCTCCGCTTTGCTGATTCCATCGGAGACAGGACATTCGATGAGTTTTTTGCCGTGGAACCGGTCCATAGGCACCTTGGCATCGGCGGCCACGATAATGCAGCCGGCTTCTGCGATTTCCTGCTCTGTGAGGACGTTTTTCGCTCCTCCGGAACCTCTGGTTTCCACCTTCAGAGAGCATCCGGCGGCCCGGGCGGCCTTTTCCAGTCCCTCTGCGGCCATATAGGTGTGGGCAATGCCGGTGGGGCAGGAGGTGACTGCCAGAATGCGGCAGGAGGCTTTGGCTTTGGAAGCTTCTGCCTCTTCAGAAACAGAAGGGCTGTTTTCCTGCTTTCCATTCTGAGCGGCCAGCTGGCTGTCAATGTCTGGTTTTTCCTGATCTGCCTGGTCAATGACAGCTAAAAATTCTTCCGCCGTCTCGGCCTTTGTAAGCTTCTCCACAAAGCTCTGGTCCATCAGCAGCACAGACAGCTTGCTGAGCACGTCCAGATGAATGTTGTCCTCTGTGTCCGGCGCGGCGATCAGGAAAATCAGATGAGCCGGCATACCGTCCAGGGATTCAAATTCCACGCCGTCCCTGACAACCATAGCGGCCAGCCCAGGTTCGCGGACTGCGGAGCATTTTCCGTGGGGAATGGCAATTCCGCCTCCAATGCCTGTGGTACTTTCCTCTTCTCTGAAATAAACCTGTTTTCTGTAGCCCTCCTCATCTGCGATTTTTCCGCTGGCCGTCATCAGGGCCACCATCTGATCCAGGGCTTCCGCCTTTGTGCGCGGGGTTCCGTCAAGACAGATACTCCGCTTATCAATCAAATCTGTAATCCGCATGAGATTCCCTCCTTTTCATCCTGTTTCCTGCGATTTATGAGTCAGACGCGCCGTTAAGCGTCCTGTAAATGCTGCGTATTTCCTGTTCTGTGGCCAGGAATTCCGAGAACGCGCTGGCGCTTCCTGCCGCTACCCCCATACGGAATGCGTGGGAGTAATCATGCTTTTCCATCCATCCGGCTAAAAAGCCCGCTACCATGGAATCGCCTGCGCCTACGGCGTTTACTAAAGTGCCCCTGGGAGCTGGAAGCATGTGGACGCCGCCTTCCTCGTCTAAGAGCACAGCCCCCTGTCCGGCCATGGAAATCAGCACGTTTCTGGCCCCCTTTTCCTGCAGCTTTTTCCCGTAGGGAACCACTTCCTCCCGGCTGTTCAGCTCAACTCCGAAAATCTCTCCCAGCTCGTGGTTGTTAGGCTTAATGAGAAATGGCCGGTAGGGGAGGACGTTCATCAGAAGATCGCCTGTGGCGTCTACGGCGAAGAGCACTCCGCGATCTTTTAACATTTCCAGAATCCGGCTGTAACTGTCCTCTGGCATGGAGGCAGGTATGCTGCCTGCTAAAACCAGGGTATCGCCCTTTTTCAGACTGTTCAGCCGGCTCATCAGCTGCTCCAGGGAAGCATAGTCAATCTCCGGCCCCGCGCCGTTGATCTCAGTCCCGTCAAAATCCTTCATTTTTATATTAATGCGGGAACAGCCGTGTTTCAGGAAAATGAAATCACAGGTTACGCCGCTGCGGCGGATTTTTTCTTCAATCTCACGTCCTGTAAATCCGGCCAGAAATCCCAGAGCGGTGTTTTCGATTCCCAGACTGTGAAGAACAGTAGACACGTTCACGCCCTTGCCTCCGGGAAGCAGCTGCTCAGAGGATGTGCGGTTGGTCTTTCCAAATGCAAACTGGTCGACAGTTACGATGTAGTCCAGAGACGGATTAAAAGTAACGGTATAAATCACGTTTCAAACCTCCTGCTGTATTTGTTAGCCTTATTATACAACCACAAACAGTCATAATCAATCAAAATAAGTCACAAAATATAGAGAATAAATTTGTGGTATTTTCACAAAGAGTCAAATCCAGTCAAAAACGAGCGTTTTTCCAGATGGGGGATGGGAAAGGCGGAGCCATTTTCAGGTATCCCAGGGCAGGCAATAAAAAAATTTCATCTGTGCCAACTTTTTGGCGTTTTTTTCCGTCTAATAATAGAAACAGAAGAAAGGATTAAAACCTGCCAGGGCGAAAGCAGATGCAAAAGGACGGGAGAACGGCAGGCTTCGGAGGACGGAGGAGACAGATGCAGCGGGCCAGGTATCAGGAACAGCGTCGGGCAGACCGATGGGATAATGATAATGTAACCAGAAGAGATCGGGAATATTACAGAGAACGTCAGAGAATAAAGCGGAGGAAGGAAAAACGCCGCCGCCGGATTCGAAGCATCGTGTCCTCGCTGGAGGGAATCGTTCTGTGCCTGATTTTGATTTCAGTCCTGAATTATCTGCCTGTATTTGGAAATCAGGGAAAAGAGGGCCGTCTGGCAGACGTTTTTGCCGAAAGAAACGGAGCGGAAGCCGGGCTGATCTGGGGAGAGACGGAAACGGCTTTGGAGGAATCGGAGGAATCCCTGTCTGAGGCGGAAACGGAAGAGACGGAAACGGAAGAGACGAAGGCGGAAGAAATGACGGTGGAAGAGATGACAGCCGAGGCGGAGGCAGAGGCCGGGGCCTATGATTTTTCCCGCCCTGTTCCCCTTTCAGAGCCAGTGGATAACAGCTATTTTGACGACGCCGTGTTTATCGGAGATTCCAGGACAGAGGGCCTGATTACCAACACGGGGCTGTCCAATACGACTGCCTACACCTATAAGGGGCTGATGGTAGATACTGTGTTCACCAAGCCGGTGATCCGCAGAGGGGAGAACAGGGTCTCTGTGATGGACGCCCTGAAAACCACCTCCTTTTCCAAGATTTACATTATGTTTGGGATCAATGAGAACGGCTGGCCCTACAATGATGTTTTCATTCATAAATATGAGGAAATTATCGACGCTGTCCGGGAGATAAATCCAGACGCAGTCATTTACGTTCAGGAGATTATGCCGGTGACGAATCAGGTGTCTGCCACCCACAGCTATATCAGGAATGGAAAGATTGCGGAATTTAACAGACTGCTGCGCCAGATGGCCCAGGAAAAGCAGGTGTACTTTATTGACACAGCGTCTGCGGTAGCCGCCTCTGACGGAAGCCTTCCAGCCGATGCGGCCTTTGACGGTATTCACCTGAAAAAGGATTACTGCAAAAAATGGCTGGACTATTTAAAAAGCCACACAGCTGCTGCGCACTGACAGGACGGCAGAGAGCAGCGGCCGCGCGATACAGCACACAGAAGGGAGAAAGGAAATGAAAAACAAAACATGGATGAAAAGCTTACAGAAAAAGGGAATCACAGCAGGGCTGATTCTGGCGTTCTGCGCCGTTCTGTCTGCATGCGGCGGACAGAACGGGCAGGCCGGGGCGGGAAAGCAGACGGAAAGCCAGGCGGGAAAGCAGGCTGACGCCGGAGAAATTGGAAAGAAGCTGGCAGAAGATCTGGCCTTTGAGGACGAGCTGACTCTGGCGGATGAGGACATGGCGGGGATGCTGTACGGCATTGATGCGGCGGTACAGTCCTCTGTCTACATCAGCAGCGGAGCTACGGCAGAAGAGATTGCGGTGTTCGAGTTTGAGACGGAAGAGGACTGCAAAGAGGCGGTTTCCCTGGCAGAGCAGAGGATCGAGGATCAGAAAGAGGCCTTCGCTTCCTATGTGCCAAAGGAGGTAAAGCGCTTGGACGGCGCGGTGGTGAAGCAGTACGGCCGTTTTCTGGCTGTCTGCGTCTGCGATGACGGCAGAAAGGCGGAGGAGCTGCTTGCGGAGCTGTTTCAGTAGAGGGAGCAGGCATGGTTTTCAGCAGCATTTTATTTATCTTTTACTTTCTCCCGTTGACGCTTCTGCTCTATTACGCAGGCCCTTCGCGGCTCAGAAACCTGGTGCTTCTGGTAATGAGTCTGGCGTTCTATTCCTGGGGAGAGCCGGTTTATATTTCTATTATGCTCTTTTCTACAGTGTTCGACTATGGAAACGGCATAGCCATTGAGAAATGCCTGTCCTCCGGCAGAAAAAGGGCCGCCAGGGCTGTGCTGCTTCTCTCGGTGGCCGGCAACCTGGGGATTTTGGGATTTTTTAAATACAGCAATTTTTTCATTGAGACGGTGAATGCGGCTGGAGGGACGGATTTTCCTCTTTTGGAACTGTCCCTTCCCATCGGCATTTCCTTCTATACCTTTCAGACTATGTCCTACACCATCGACGTGTATCTGGGGCAGGCCAGGGCGCAGAAGAATCTGGTTCAGTTCGGGGCCTATGTGGCCATGTTCCCCCAGCTGGTGGCAGGGCCGATTGTCAAGTATAAGGATATCAGCGGCCAGCTGGCGGACAGAAACGTGACGGCAGAGAGATTTTCCTACGGAATCAGCCGTTTTATTACAGGACTTTCCAAGAAGGTTCTCCTGGCCAACAATATCGGCATGGTGTGGGAACAGATTTCCGGCGGAAATCTGGCCGGGCTTTCCGCTGCGGAAGCCTGGATCGGCGCGGCCGCCTTTTCATTCCAGATTTATTTCGATTTTTCCGGGTACTCAGATATGGCCATCGGGCTGGGAGAGCTGTTCGGCTTTCATTTTCAGGAAAATTTCAACCATCCCTACCGGTCGAAAAGCATGACGGAATTCTGGCGCAGATGGCATATTTCTCTGGGAACCTGGTTCCGGGAATACGTCTATATTCCTCTGGGAGGCAGCAGGAAGGGGATGAAAAGACAGCTGCTTAACCTCCTGATTGTCTGGTGTCTGACGGGACTCTGGCATGGAGCCAGCTGGAACTTTCTTGTCTGGGGGCTGTACTTCGGGGTGTTTTTAACAGCGGAAAAGCTGTTTTTGCTCCGGCGTCTGGAAGCGCTTCCAGGGTGGGTTTCCCACGCCTACTGCCTGATTTTCGTGGCGGTCAGCTGGGTGATTTTTGCCTTTGACAGCATGGCGGACGTATGTACTTATGTAAAGTCCATGTTCGGCCTGGGAAGCGGCGGATGGATAGGGGAAGCGGCCCTTTACTATGGAGAGACCTGGGGCGTTTTCTTTGTTGTCTGCGCCCTGTGCAGTCTGGGAATTTTTAAAATGAAGCGGGCCTTTCTGCCCGTTCTTTTTGCGGCCAGCATCTGTTTTCTGGCAGGAGGAACCTACAACCCGTTTTTATATTTTCGGTTTTAGGGTGCAGGAAGACAGAGAGGAATTAAGGCGAAATGACGGACAGGAGAAGTGGTGGGAGTGTTATGACAGAACATAAGAACAGAGACAGGAAGAAATGGAGAAATTTTCTAGGAATCGCTGGTTTTCTGGCTGTGATCGGGGCGGCGCCGGCGTTTACTTTTACATTAAAGGATCGGGAGTTTTCAGAAAATGAAAACAGGTATCTGGCCCAGAAGCCCTATATTTCTCTGGAACGTATAAAAACAGGGGAGTTTATGCAGGATATGGAAGAATATGTAAGCGATCAGCTCCCGCTTCGCGACAGTCTGACCACAGCCAGGACAGAGCTTTTAAAGGCTGCGGGCAGCCGGGAGATCAACGGCGTGTATCTGGGGAAAGACGGATATCTGATAGAACAGTGGCTGGAACAGGATTTTGACGAAGAACGGCTTCAGAATAACATAGAAGCGCTGAACGGCTTTTTGGAGAAACATCAGGATAAGAAGGCTTTCGTTATGATTGTGCCGACAGCGGCGGAAACCATGAAGGACAAGCTGCCGCCTCACGCGCCGTCCTTCTGCCAGGAGAAGGCTATGGCCCAGATAGAAAAGGGGCTGTCCTCCGGGACGCTGATTGACCTGCGCCAGACGCTTTCTGCCCACCGGGAGGACGGCGTTTTTTATAAGACGGATCACCACTGGACCAGCAGGGGAGCCTTTCAGGGGTATCTGAAGTGGTGCGAGGCAAATGGAATGTATCTGCCTGCCAGCCAGTTCCATCCAGTGCAGGTCTCAGACTCCTTTCAGGGTTCTCTGGACTCCAGGGTTTTGGAGGCAGAGGGAAGCAGAGATTCCATCGAGCTGTTTACGCGGGAACAGGAGCCATCCTATACCGTTTCCTACAATTTTGGCAGGGAGATTTCTGACAGCGTCTACGCCCCGGAAAACCTGAAGAAAAAGGATCAGTACCAGATTTTTTTAAATGGAAACCACCCGGAGGTGACCATTGAGACCTCCAACAAAAACGGCAGGCGTCTGCTGATAGTAAAGGATTCCTTTGCAAATGCCCTGGTTCCCTTCCTTATTGGAGACTGCGAATCCATTCACCTCATTGACCTCCGGTATTACCGGGGCAGCCTGGAGGACTACATATCACAGCGGGAAATCAATGAATTTCTGATTCTCTACAATCTGAAAAATTTCTGCGGAGAGAAGAACCTTAAATTTTACTAAAAATTCTTATCATCTGTGCTTTTCCGGTGACTCTTTCTCTGCTCTCTTCCAAAATAATCAAGAAAATGGTATACTGACAGTATCATCGCTTTCCTGCCCCTGGGAAGGGGCGGGAGGCTAGTCAGGAGACAAAACAGAATGAAAAAAATGATTTCATGGAATGTAAACGGCCTGCGGGCCTGTGTGGGAAAAGGATTTCTCGACGTGTTTCAAGAGCTTGACGCCGACATTTTCTGCATTCAGGAGAGCAAGCTTCAGGCCGGACAGATTGACCTTGATATACCAGGCTACTATCAGTATTGGAGCTACGCGGACAAGAAGGGATATTCTGGAACCGCCCTGTTTACTAAAGAGGAGCCTTTAAGCGTGGTATATGGTCTGGGAATCGACGTCCACGACCACGAGGGACGGGTGATTGCGGCGGAGTACGAAGATTACTATGTGGTGACCTGCTATACGCCCAATTCCCAGAACGAGCTGGCCCGCCTGCCCTACCGGATGGAGTGGGAAGACGCGTTCCGCTCTTATCTTAAAAAGCTGGAGGAGAAAAAGCCGGTGATTTTCTGCGGAGACCTGAATGTGGCCCACCGGGAGATTGACCTGAAAAATCCCAGGACCAACAGAAAGAACGCGGGCTTTACCGACGAGGAGAGAGGGAAATTTTCAGAGCTTTTAGACGCGGGATTTATCGACACCTACCGTCATTTTTACCCGGACACAGAAGGGGCATATTCCTGGTGGTCCTACCGATTTAAGGCCAGAGAGAAGAACGCAGGATGGCGAATCGACTACTTCTGCGTATCAGAAAGCTTGAAGGACCGGCTGGTAAGCGCGTCTATCCACTCGGAGATTATGGGATCCGATCACTGTCCGGTTGAACTGGTGATTCAGTAGGCTGGAACGGAAGCAGGAGAACAGATATGAATTTATTGACCATTGAACATCTTACGAAATCTTATACAGAGCGGCTGCTGTTTGACGACACGGCTTTTTCTGTCAACGAAGGCGAGAAAATCGGGGTAATCGGCATTAACGGAACTGGAAAGTCTACGCTTCTTCGGATCCTGGCGGGCCTGGAGGAGCCGGATGAAGGAAGCGTGGTGAAGGGGAGAAATCTCTACATCCGCTACCTGCCCCAGAACCCGGTATTTGAGCCTGGATACACGGTGTTAGAGAGTGTAATCCGGGAAAATCAGGGCCATGAACAGGTCTGGGATCTGGAAGGACAGGCGAAAACCATGCTGATGACGCTGGGGATTCCAGACTGGAATGAGAAGATAGAGACGCTGTCCGGCGGTCAGAGAAAGAGAGCCGCTCTGGCCAGCGTCCTTCTCTCCACCGCGGATCTGCTGGTGTTAGACGAGCCGACCAACCATCTGGACAGCGGCATGGCCGACTGGCTGGAGGAGTACCTGAAGAAATTCAGGGGAGCGCTGGTGATGATCACCCACGACCGGTATTTCCTGGACAGCGTGACAAACAGGATTGTGGAGCTTGACAAGGGAAAGCTCTACAGCTATCAGACGAATTATCAGGGCTTTCTGGAGCTGAAGGCGGAGCGGATGGCCATGGAGGAGGCGTCAGAGCGGAAACGCCAGTCTATTTTAAGGGTGGAGCTGGAGTGGATGAAGCGGGGCGCCAGAGCGCGCTCTACCAAGCAGAAGGGCAGGATCCAGCGGTTCGAGGAGCTGAGCGCCAGAAAGGGGCCTGAGTACGACGGGGAGGTGGAGCTGGGCTCTGTCTCCAGCCGTCTGGGCCGGACGACCATTGAGCTGAAGCATATCTGCAAAGCCTACGGAGACAAGGTTCTGATTCAGGATTTCAGCTATATTTTCCTGAAAAATGACAGAGTGGGCTTTATCGGGCAGAACGGCAGCGGAAAGTCGACTCTGATGAAGATGATTGCCGGATGGGTGCAGCCGGATTCCGGGGAGATTGAGATTGGACAGACTGTGAAGCTGGGATATTTCTCCCAGGAGAACGAGGCGATGGACGATTCGCTGCGCGTCATCGACTACATTAAGGAAGCGGCGGAGTATGTGAAGACGCCGGAGGGAAGCATTTCCGCTTCCCAGATGCTGGAGCGGTTCCTGTTTCCGTCCTCTGTGCAGTACACGGTCATCGGAAAGCTGTCTGGAGGCGAGAAACGGCGGCTTTATCTTCTGCGCATTCTGATGGAGGCCCCTAATGTGCTGATTCTGGACGAGCCTACCAATGATCTGGACATCAGAACCCTGACGATTCTGGAGGACTACCTGGACAGCTTCCAGGGCATTGTCATCACCGTATCCCACGACCGGTATTTTCTGGACCGGGCGGTGCGCCGGATTTTTGCCTTTGAGGGTAATGGAAGGCTGCGCCAGTATGAGGGCGGTTTTACCGATTATCAGGCCGCAAGACAGGAGGAAGAGGCTGCCGGAGAGAGTCTTAACAGTCCGTCTGCAGGAACAGCCGTGGAAAAGGAGATGGAGGGCGGCCCTGAGAAAAACACCAGGAAGAGCTGGAAGGACGGCCAGGTGAAAAAGCTGAAATTCACCTACAAGGAGCAGAAGGAATGGGAAACCATTGAGGACGATATCGCGGCGCTGGAGGAGAAGGCAGAGGCCCTGGGGCCGGAGATCAATAAGGCTGCCAGAGACTACGAAAAACTGGCTGCGCTGATGAAGGAGAAGGAGGAGACGGAGGCGCTTCTGGAGGAGAAAATGGAGCGCTGGATGTATCTGAATGATCTGGCGGAGCGGATAGCGGAGCAGAACGGCCGTTAGGACGGGATGGGAGAGTGCAACATGAAGATAGAAAAACTTGCTGCGGCAGAAGGCATGCCGGGATATTTTCCGCCCGGAGCCGTCAAGACAGAAGGCGGCTTCCACATCTGCACCATGGCGGAGGGGGAGAACGTAAGCCTGGCTGTATTTGAAACGTCGGGAGGGGAGGAAAAACAGAGGATTTTTCCTTTTCCCGAAGGTTCAAGACTTGGAAATATGCGGACAATCCGTCTGCTGGGCGGAGATTTTGCAGGGCTTTCCTATTCCCTGATCTGCGACGGGACAGAGCAGCCCGATCCCTTTGGACACGCTTTTACGGGCCGGGAGACCTGGGGAGAGCTGTCTCATGTGAAAAATCCGCTGAGATCCCCCTTTGAGCTTCCCTATTTTGACTGGGAGGGCGACGAGCCTCTTCATATTCCCTATGAGGATATGATTTTATACAGGATCCACGCGAGGGGCCTTACCATGGGGCCGGGAGGAACGGATCGGAAGGACAAGACGGCGGGACGGCCGGGAACCTTTCAGGCAATCAGGGACAAAATCCCGTATTTCAGGGAGCTGGGCGTCACCTCCCTGGAGCTGATGCCTCCCAATGAGTTTGAGGAGGTCATGATGCCGGACAGCTCGGACGGCAATCCCTACGGCCCCGACGAGCCTACGGGGAAGCTCAATTACTGGGGCTACGGCCCGGGCCTTCTGTTTGCCCCCAAGGCCTCCTATTCGGAGGGAAAGCCGGGGAAAAAGAATCCCTCCTCTGAATTCAAGGCTCTTGTAAAGGAGCTTCACAAAAACGGCCTGGAGCTGCTCATTGAACTGTATTTTACCGGAAAGGAAAGCGCTGCCTTTATCAGCGAGGCGGTGCGGTTCTGGGTGCGGGAATACCATGTGGACGGCATACACCTGACAGGAATTGCTTCCTGCCCGTCTCTGGCAGACGATCCCTGGCTTTCCAGGACAAAGCTGTTCGCCTCCTTCTGGGAGGACGGCGGCTCTGAGAAGGGAAAACAGGAGAAGAGCCGCCATCTGGCGGAGTACAACGACGGTTTTCTGGTGGACATGAGGCGGCTTTTAAAGGGAGACGAGGATCAGATGAACGGCCTGATTTTCAGGAGCAGGAGAAATCCCAGGAATATGGGCGTGATCAACTACATGGCCCATTCAAACGGATTTACCCTGGCAGATTCCGTCTCCTATGAGATGAAGCACAACGAGGCCAACGGGGAGAACAATCAGGACGGAAGCGCCTGGAACTACACCTGGAACTGCGGCGTGGAAGGACCAAGCCGCAAAAAGAAGATTGTCGGCATGCGGCAGAAGCAGATTCGGAACGCTCTTCTGATTCTGTTTCTGAGCCAGGGCACGCCTCTTCTTCTGGCGGGAGATGAATTCGGCGCTACAAAGGGAGGAAATAATAATTCCTACTGCCAGGACAACGCCGTTTCCTGGCTGGACTGGCGGCTTCTGGAGACAAATCGGGACTTGTTCCAGTTTACAAAGCAGGTCATTGCATTCAGAAAGAAACACCCGGTGTTCCATATGCCTCAGGAGCCCATGGGTATGGATTACCTGGTCTGCGGCCACCCGGACGTCTCCTACCATGGAGTCAAGGCCTGGTGTCCGGAGTTTGAAAACTTCCGCAGACAGCTGGGAATTATGTACTGCGGCGATTATGCGAAGAGGCCGGACGGAAGCAGCGACGATTTCTTCTTCACAGCCTACAACATGCACTGGGAGCCCCATGAATTTGCCCTTCCAAAGCTTCCGAAAGGCATGAAATGGCACCTGGCCTTCAATACGGACGATAAGGAGAGAAACGGCATTTATGAGGAGGAGAAGGAGCCGTGTCTGGAACAGCAGAAGCAGTTTCTGGTTCCTGCCAGGACCATTGTGGTCTTTATCGGTCTGAAGGATCCGGAGACAGAGAAGAATGGAAAAAAAGGTTCCGGGAAAAAGTCTCCTAAAAAAACAGAGAAAAAGGCGGGGAAAGAGGGGGAGAAGGCGCCGTCAAAAAAGCTGCAGAAGACGACGGCCATAGTTCTGACAGCCGCCGCCTTATCCCTGGCCTGCCAAAATCCCTTTGACGGCTCTCGCACAGCCTTTGCCGCAGGGCCGGGTACGCCCGCCTACGGCCAGGGAGATCCCTACAACAGCTATCAGTGGGCTTTTCTAAATAACGGCCAGTTCCGCCTGGTGACGGGAACTCAGAACATGAATTCCTCCATGCCGGGACACCTGTCCGACAGCCAGGACAGCTCCGACTATGGGCCTGAGACAGAGGGGCGGGCCACTACCTTTGCCAGGGCGGGCATGGATATCAATCTGACGCCGGCCAGAACGGCCTACGACGCCCTGGAAAATAAGGGGCAGGTGGTGGTGGCTGTGATTGACACAGGCGTCCAGACGGATCACGAAGATTTAAAGAACAGTATCTGGACCAACTCGGGAGAGACAGCCGGGGACGGCGTTGACAATGATAAAAACGGCTTTGTGGACGATGTCCACGGATGGAATTTCTATTCTGGGAAGGGAGAGCTCTATCAGGGAAGCGAGGACAACCACGGAACCCACTCGGCGGGAACCATCGCGGCAGGGAAAAACGGCGTCGGTATTACAGGTATCTGCGATCCAGCCTATGTGAAAATTATGCCGTTAAAGGTGCTGGGAACCAAGGACGGCGTGGGAACGCCGGAAAACGTGGCGAAGGCCATCCGCTATGCGGAGGCCCAGGGCGCGTCCGTCTGCAATCTCAGCTTCGGAACGGGGAAATTTAACCAGGAGCTTTACGATACTATGAAAAATTCCGGGATGCTGTTTGTGGTAGCCGCGGGAAACGGAGATAAAGAGGGGAAGGGAGTCAATCTGGACGAGAAGCCTGTCTACCCGGCTGCCTTTGACCTGGAAAATATTATTTCTGTGGCCAGTATGCGTCTGGACGGAAATCTGGAGCCCAGCTCCAATTACGGGGGAGGATCTGTGGATCTGGCCGCGCCCGGAAAATATATTTTGAGCACCATTTCCGGCGGCCAGTACGCCTATATGAGCGGGACTTCCATGGCAGCGCCTATGGTGTCTGGAACCGCTGCCCTTATAAAGTCGGCCAGACCGGATCTGAGCACAGGGAAAATCAGGGAGATTCTTCTGAACTCCTCAGAGAAAAACAGTTCTATGGAGGGAAAAACGACGACGGCGGGAATGCTGGACGCAGGAAAAGCCATGGAGCTGGCGGGGAAAGCCTGATGAAGAAACATCTGCTTTTCAGGGCTTTTCTGCCGCTGGCGGCCTATGCGGTATTTACAGAGCTGGCGCTTCACGGCCTGGCGGGAATCCTTGCGGCAGCTCCGGATGGCTGGACTGGGGCGGCCTCTTTGAATCTGAGCGCGGCGGTTCTCTGGGCTAACGCGGCCGCCGGACTGGCGGTTTCTGGACTTTTCTGGAGACAGTACGGCAGAGAGGAAGAAGAAGGCAAAGCGCCGGAGCGGCGTCTGGATTTGCGGAGAGAGGAAATCGGCAGTTTTTTGCTTCTTATTGCTTTGGTTGCTCTGGGCATCTGCTGCTGCCTGGGGGGCAGCGGGCTGATTTTCCTGCTGAGGGAAGGTTTTTCCGGAACTATATCTTCCGGCTCTTTGTCTGCTGAAGCCATATCTGCCGGAGCAAAGGCGGCTGCTGCGCCCGGGACGGCGTTTTCGCTTGCGACGCTTTTTCTCTGCAGCGGATGCATCATTCCGTTTGCGGAAGAGTTTCTCTTTCGCAGAGCCATGTACGGAAGCCTGAGGGAGATAAGACGTCTGGGGCGTACAGGCGCGCTGATTCTCTCCTCGCTTATGTTCGGCCTGTACCATGGACAGCTTCTCCAGGGGATTTACGCGGGACTTTTAGGCTGTCTTCTGGCTTTTCTGTATGAGAGAAAGAGAACGCTTGCCGTTCCCGTTATCGTTCATGCGGCCGCCAACAGCGCCGCAGTTTTCTTGGAGATGGTCCGTTACGGAACATGGCTTGAGAGCAGGCCGGGGGTTTTGCTGATTCAGACTGGGGCGGCGGTTTTTCTGGCGGCTGTGATTTTGAGACATATCTGCAGACAAGAGAGCCGTGCCGGCGGCAAGAGAGGAGAATGTAAATTTGAGTGAGAAGCAGTTTCGCAACAAGGTGTGCTTTGCCGCCTTTTTTTTCAGCCTTATGGTGGTGATGATTCACAGCTATAATGCAGATATGTTTCTGACGCTTCCCGCCTCCTCTCTGGGAGGACGGACGGTGTGGGCCTTTGAACATATCCTGGCGGACGTGCTGGGGCCTGTGGCGGTGCCGGGATTTTTTATGATTTCCGCTTACCAGTTCTATCGGAACTGCTCCTTTCAGGATGTGGTTCCGAAGATGGAGAGAAGAATCAGAACGGTGCTGATTCCCTACCTGCTGTGGAACTTTTTCTACTACGCCGGTTACGCTCTGGCTGGGAAAATTCATTTTCTGGCCGGACTTTCCGACAAAACTGCAGTGGAATTCAGCATTCCCGTGATGGCGGAGGCGGTGCTCCACTTTACCTATAATCCGGTTTTCTGGTATATGTATCAGCTGATTTTTCTCATTGCCCTGTCTCCGGTTCTCTATCCCCTGCTGAAAAACAGGGTGGCCGGACTGGCGGCGCTTCTGCTGGAGCTTTACTGCATTAAAAATCTGGTGAATCTTCCTGTCATCAATATGGACGCGCTGTTTTACTACAGCGCGGCGGCCTACGGAGCGCTCCACGGCAGCTGGCTGGTGGAGGAAAGCTGGAAAAAAGAGCAGACAGACAGGAAAAAAACGGAGACGGAGAGAATAGAGCGAATCAGACGCCTGGAACCGTGGCTCCGCCTTCTGACAGCGGCGGCAGGAATCGGTCTGGCCGTTTACTTTTATCAGGGAATCACAGTCAGACATTCTGTGCTGGAGACGGTGCTGTACCGTTTTACGGTTCCCGTCACGATCTGGGCGGCGGTATCAGGAACCAGGCTTCCGGAGGCCAGAGAGTGGATGAAATACGGTTTTTTCCTCTATACAATTCACTTTATTCTGGCCAGAGGAATGAACAAAGCGGCGGCAATGCTCCTTCCCCATACGGCGGCAGCGGCCCTTCTGGTATACCTGGTAATCCCGGCTGTCTGTGTGATCACAGCCTGGAAGCTGGGAGCCTTCCTGAAAAAGCATACAGGGCCGTTCTGGCGTCTGATCAACGGAGGCCGGTAAAAGAGCATAGAAAAAGAAAAGCCTGTTCAGGGATTTAAAGGTCCTGAACGGGCTTTTTTGTAAGTGCGCTGTGAAATGATTCGGATACGCTTATGCCTCCCAGCGTCCGGAAGCGCCGCATGGCAGCACCAGACCGCTGTCTGTGACGGGAAGACCGATTTCCTCGGAACGGACAGAGCCGCCGAACTTCGGAACCAGCTCTGTGGAGAGCATGTAGGTGAGGACGGCTGGAGCCAGTCCCGTGGTGTAGGAGTTAATCAGGTAAAATAAGGGCTGATCAGACAGCAGCTTGGCGCACAGCTGTACAAACGGGTGGATGGATTCCTCAATTTTCCAGATCTCTCCCTTGGGGCCTCTTCCGTAGGAAGGCGGATCCATGATAATTCCGTCGTAATGATTTCCACGGCGGATTTCCCGTTCCACGAATTTGACGCAGTCGTCTACAATCCAGCGGATGGGAGCCTCAGAAAGGCCGGAGGAGCGGGCGTTTTCCTTAGCCCAGGCCACCATGCCCTTGGAGGCGTCCACATGGGTTACATGGGCGCCGGCCTTGGCGGCTGCCAGCGTGGCGCCTCCTGTGTAGGCGAACAGGTTCAGAACCTTAATGGGGCGTCCGGCCTTTCTGATTTTATCGCCGAACCAGTCCCAGTTAGCGGCCTGCTCCGGGAACAGCCCCGTGTGCTTGAAGCTGAACGGCTTCAAATTAAAAGTCAGCTCTTTATAATGAATGCTCCACTGCTCCGGCAGATCGAAGAACTCCCATTCTCCGCCTCCCTTGGAGCTTCTGTGGTAGTGGCCGTTCATGCGCTTCCACCCTTTATTTTTCTTCGGCGTATCCCAGATAACCTGGGGATCCGGCCTTACCAGCAGATATTTTCCCCATCGCTCCAGCTTTTCTCCTCTGGAGCAGTCTAATACTTCGTAATCCTTCCAGCCGTCAGCTATCCACATAGTATCGTGTTCCTTTCTCCTGCATTCCGGCGCCGGCAGATGAAGGAGTCTTCCTTCCCTGGTCTGGCGCGGTGCAGCAACCAAAATAATTAATAATTAAGCAGTTTCTTCTATATAATATAGTTCTGTGTTCACATGTGATATTATATATGGCCGCAGGACAGGTGTCAAAGGTTTGTTTCCTCTTTCGTAATAGAATTGAAAGATTATTTTGCTTGAATATTTTACCGGCTCTTGTTAGAATGATACATAGAAGTATAAGCGGAATTTGTAGGAGGAGCATAGATGAAGAGAAAAAGGATTGCCGCAGCGGTTCTTTCTATTATGCTGACTATGGCGGGCGCGGCGGTTTGCTTTGGCGCTTCGGGATGGCAGAAATCGGGCAGCAACTGGGTATATTACGATACAAACGGACGCAAGGTGACCAATGAATGGCAGAAGGGAGCCGACGGTCTCTGGAGATATCTGGATTATAACGGAAATATGGCGCTGAATTCCTGGGTAGACGGGGATTACTATGTAGACGCCAACGGCATTATGGTGGCTGGAAAATGTATGAAGCTTGCGAAGAAGGACGACGGCTGGGACAATAACGCAGAGCAGGCGTGGTATTACTTCACAAGCGACGGAAAGGCGGCTTCTGACAGCTGGCAGAAGATTTCCGACAAGTGGTATTATTTCAACGGAGACGGGGAGATGCAGACAGGCTGGGCTGACGACGATCTCTATTATCTGGGAGACGACGGAACCATGCGCACAGGCTGGCAGTATCTGGAGGATCCGGACGCCGATGACAATGACGACGACGATGTCCGCCCCTACGAGGACGACGACGATCACCACTGGTACTATTTCCAGAGCTCCGGAAAACGTTATGTGCCGGAGACTGGCGGAGACAGCTATAAGAAATATAAGATTGACGGAGTGAATTATTACTTTGACGAAGAGGGCCGGATGCAGACCGGATGGATCTGCGTCAGCGGCGATGAGGACAATTTCAAGGATTACCGCTACCTTCAGGACAATGGAAAGCTGACCACAGGCTGGTATTCCACCTATCCGCCGGAGGACTACGAGGGCGACGTGGAGGACGAGGTGCAGTGGTACTATTTCGGAAACGACGGAGAGCCCAAGGTAGGGCCGTCGGTGGAGAACGCCTCAGTCAAGGATCTGGAGAAGATCAACGGCATTACCTATCTCTTTGACGAGAATGGAAATCCTGTCTACGGACTCCGCAACCTGAATAATGGAAGCGACTTCGAGACCTATTACTTCGGCGACAGGCAGACAAGCTCTGTGCAGAAAGGAAAGATGACCATCGAGGAAGGCGACGGAACTAAAAGCGAGTTTTACTTCACAGAGTCCGGCGGAAAAGCGGGACGCGGCTTTACAGGCGTAAAGAACAAGTACCTGTTCTACAAGGGCAAGCTTCAGGAGGCTGACGACGGAACCAAGTACGAGGTAATCTGCGTGGAGGGCAGAAACTATCTGGTCAACACATCCGGAAAGGTGATGGAAGATACGACAGTCAAGGATTCCAGCGGCACCAAGTTCGAAACCAATAAAACGGGCGTTGTGGTAAAGGTAGACAAGGGGTCCGACAACGGCGACGAGTATGCGAGAGATCCATACGAGCCGGTAGAGTGGGAATAAGTAAAAAGTGGATATGAGGGCCCGAAAAGGCGCATAAACACTGGGGTTTTGATTTCCAAATTCCCCATTTGATAGCAGATTGATAGCACTCGTCAAATCCCGATTTATTGAGTTTGAAAAGAAAAATCGGGTGGCTTGCGAGTAGCCTAAAAATCCTCATCTTTTTATTCATAAGTAAAAGGTCTAACTGATTTTTGCTGATCAGTTAGACCTTTTTTATTTTTCTCTCATTTATCTGAATTATCTGATTTTGCGCAACAAACGGCCTTTCCCGTGGCCTACAAGTGAGAGGATTAGATCAGCCCCTCCGGCGGCACCTTGGCGCGGACCTGGCTGTTGTCGTACTCCGGGTAATGGTAACGCCAGCGGGCGTACTCCTCCTGAGAGATTTCTCCGGCTTCCAACTTGGCGGCCTGTTCCCGCCAGGTCCAAAGCATTTCGTGCAGTCGGGCGGCATCCTTGTTTTTGCGAAAATCCACCTGCAAGGCAAGCTCACCGTCCTGCTCCGTGACTTTCAGCCCGTAGTTGTCCTCCAGGGTAAACAGCGTATGCATCAGCCCTACATAGGAGTCTATGTCCGGGACGGAAAGTGCATGAGGCGAGACATCCAGTACCTCAGCCAAGGCGGCGGTCAGGTCTGCCTTTGGGGTTCTTGATCCTGTTTCGTACTGTGCAAGGCGTACATCAGCAGACTTCTCCGGGAAGCCCAGTGACATGCCGAGATATTTTTGTGTCATCCCCCGCAGGAGACGGAAAAAGTGAATTCGTTCACCAATAGCCATGTAACCAACTCCAGTCTATGATCGTTCTTATTCGAAAACATAGCATATTTGTTTAGTTTTGTCAAGATAATCTAAGCAAATTTATTTAATAATATTTCTTTCAAAACACTTGAACTAAACTTATATGTATAGTATTATAAAAACACTAAGCTAATAAGTTTAGATAATATAGAGAATCAAATGGACCATCAGATTTTTGGTTGCGAAACCGAGAAAAAGTGGCAGTAGAGAGTAAGGAGGTCTTTATGAAAAGCAAAATTAGCAGGCAGAAACGATCAACAAAGAAAGGAAGGTATTTATTATGGCTAATCAGATTTTTATGCGTGTCAACGAAGTGGCAGAGGAGTTGGGGATCTCCATCCCCTTTGCCTATCGGATCATTCGACAGATGAATGAGGAACTGGCTAAAACCGGCTGCATCACCATTGCTGGGCGAATTGACCGAAAGTTTTTCCACGAGAAATTCTACGGTACAAGATCTGAGACAGAAAGGAAGGAGAACTAATTATGGCAGCGTTCAAAAATAAGGACAACGGCACCTGGTATGTTCAATTCCGCTACACCGATTGGAAGGGCGAACGCCAGCAGAAGCTCAAGCGTGGCTTTGCCACCAAGCGAGAAGCGCTGGAATGGGAACGGGAGTTCCTGATGGAAAAACAGGCTGATGTGAACATGACCTTTGGGAGCTTTGTTGCTCTCTATGAGAAGGACATTAAACCCAAGCTGAAACTCAATACCTGGCTCACCAAGGAGAGTATCATCAAGAAAAAGATCCTCCCCTATTTTGCGAATCGAAAACTTTCGGAGATTACGGCAAAGGACATTATCCGTTGGCAAAATGAAATTCGGGAGCTGAGGGACTGCCACGGCAAACCTCTGTCGAAAACTTACCTGAAGACAGTTCACAATCAACTTAGCGCCATTTTCAACCATGCTGCCCGATTTTACGGTCTGAATATCAATCCAGCCCGGCAGGCGGGCAACATGGGGACGGAGGAACGAAAGGAGATGCTGTTCTGGACCCGAGAGGAGTACACCAGATTTTCCGAAGCCATGGTGGATAAGCCGTTGTCCTTCTACGCCTTTGAGGTATTGTACTGGTGCGGTGTCCGTGAGGGAGAGCTGCTGGCCCTGACCCCGGCAGATTTTGACTTTGAAAAGCGCACCGTCACCATCAATAAGTCTTACCAGCGGCTCAATAAGCAGGATGTGGTCACTACGCCTAAAACGCCCAAGAGTAACCGCGTGATCCAGATGCCACAGTTCCTCTGTGATGAACTCCAGGACTACCTCAAGCAGCTCTATGGAGTGGAGCCGGACAGCCGGATGTTCCCCATCAGCAAAAGCTATCTTCACCGAGAAATGGACCGTGGCTGTAAGCAAACTGGGGTGAAAAGGATTCGCATACACGATTTGAGGCACAGCCACATCAGTTTGTTGATCGACATGGGCTTCACTGCCCTGGCTATTGCAGAGCGTGTGGGGCATGAGAGTATCGACATCACTTACCGATATGCCCATCTGTTCCCCACCCGACAGGTGGAAATGGCTGACAAGTTGGATTCACTGAAAAATGAGAAGGGAGTGTAAGAAGATGTCCAAGAAGAACTATGACAACCACAACCGCTGGAGAAACAAGACGGTGGCTTTCCGAGTGTCGGCGGAAGAAGATCTCCAACTGGAAACTCTGGTGAAGCTCACCGGCTTGACCAAGCAGGATTACATTATCCGTCGGCTGTTGGAACGAGATGTGGTGGTGCAGGGCAACCCAAAGGTTTACAAAGCCCTGCGGGATCAGTTGTCTGCCGTGCTGGACGAGCTGCGCCGAATCGAAGCCGGACAGGGCGTGAACGATGAGCTGCTGGATACGATCCGAATGATCACAACCATTATGAACGGGATGCAGGAGGAATTCGCCTATGACCGATGAGAAAAAGAAAATGACCGCCCAGGGTTCATCTGTTGGCGCAGATGATGGGCAGTCAATCTTAAAAAACTCTAAAAATAGTATACCCACTTCCAGACAAAAAAGCAACGATGAAATTGTAAACTCCCAGGACAGTCTGGAAGAAATGTACCGCAAGATACAGCGTATGACAGACCCCCGATACCTGCATACACTCACCATGACAGAGCTGTTCCAAACCACCTATAAGAGTAGGCCTCCGGTGGTGGAAGGCCTGCTTTACGCAGGGTCATATATCCTTGCCGGCGCACCCAAAATCGGCAAGTCCTTCCTGGTGGCTCAGATTGCCTACCATGTCAGTACCGGGCAGGATTTGTGGGGATATAAAGTCCATCAGGGGACGGTACTTTACCTTGCGCTGGAAGATGATTTTCAGCGTATCCAGAGCCGGATGTTTATGATGTACGGCGTGAACGATACCCCCAACCTCCACTTCGCCACCGCCGCCGGAAAGATTGGGAATGGGTTGGATGAACAGCTGAAGAATTTCGTGCAGGAGCACCCGGACACCAATCTCATCATCATTGACACTATGCAGAAGATCCGTGAGGTAGGCGGTGAAGCGTACAGTTATGCCAGCGACTATGAAATCATCGGCAGGATCAAGCAATTTGCTGATCAACACGGTATCTGTGTTTTGACCGTCCATCACACCCGAAAGCAGCAGGCAGACGATTCCTTTGAGACGATTTCCGGCACCACTGGGTTGCTAGGTTGTGCAGATGGTTCGCTGCTGATGCAGAAGAAAAAACGCACAGAGCTGGACTCTACCATCAAAGTTGTGGGGCGGGATCAGCCGGATCAGATCCTCTACTTGAAAAAGGACCCGCAGACCCAGATTTGGAATCTGGAACGCATGGAAAACGAGCTGTATAAAGAACCGCCGGACCCGGTGTTGGATGCGGTTGCAAAGTTGGTTTCCCTTGAGTGCCGGGAGTGGATTGGCTCTCCATCCGAACTGGCTGAAGCCATCCAAACGGGAATGGCCTCCAATGCCCTCACTAAGTACCTGAATGTCAAGGCAAGCAGGCTGCTGGAGGAATACCATGTTGGCTATGAAAATAAGGCCAAACACTCCGGTCGGCAAGTGAAATTGACCTATATGCTGATGGAATCAACCGCCTGTGAAGTAACCGGAGAATAAGGGTCGCGACGGTGAAAATGATACCGTCAAAAACGCCGTCGCTATCGTCGCAACCGTCGCGGAAAGGAAATGAATATGAAAAGAGTACAAATCTCCTATGACCTTTTTGGAGCTTTGGTGGAGTATCATCTGGCCTATGACGATGATTATGCGGAGGAAATTCATCAGGGGCTGGAGCAAAAGTTGGATGCGATGGTGCGGCATGAACTGTATGCAAAATATAAGACTGCGCCCACCGCAGAAGAACGGGAGCAGGCTCGGCAGGAGTATCTGGACAAGCGTGGAGTGTTCCCGGATTTTCGGTGGTAAGATAAGTTTCCGTTTAGACTAATTTCACCGATGGGATTAGCATAAAAGTTTTCTCTATGTTTGTAAGGACAGGAGCGTGGCACGCTCCTGTTTTTTTCTGGCAAAAGGAATGGCTGACGGCAGTTTGGGCAAAGAAATTCAGCTAAAAAGTATCTCGGATGGGGTGGTGTTTTGCCACCCCATTATCCCAAAGGGGCCCCATTTTAGGGTACCCCAAAATCACCATAGGATGTCGCGTTTCACGACACACCATGCAAAAAAACAGAACACAGGATGCGGAGTAAAAGAGAACGATAGGTAGGCATTTTGCCCACACATCAAGCGAGGGCTACTGTGTTTTACGGCAGCCATCAGGCAATAAGGGGGGACGATTTGTTCCAGGGCATCTGAAAGGGAACGGTGCTTTGGCGTACCATTTCAAAGCGTTCGCAGAACGCGCAGCCACAGAATGAAATTCTGTGTTCAAAAGGGGCTTGGGGGCGCTGCCCTCAACAAGCAGACGGCAGGAAATGTGAGTGTGTATTAACACTCGCATTGCTTGCCGGATTTGTGTGTGGATAGCCACACGCATTGCTTGCCAGATTCTAAAATTAACGAAACAGACCTTGTGCCGCTGTGGAAAATCAACCGAAATTTAAGCATTAGGAGGTAATTACTATGAGAAAGATTTTGTCCTGTGAGTTCAACCTGGACACCGCCTGCGTGGAGCTGCACCTGGATGATGGGACACTGCTCGCCATCGACTGCACTGCTGTGGAGAACGAGGTGGCGAATAGTATGTACCAGCGGTCGGAGCTGGACTGGCTGATCTACAACGATCCGCTGGCCTATGCCGAGCTGATTTTGAATGGTGACCCAGAACTATATCTCAAGTCCGTGGCAAAGAAAGCCCCGTTTGATTGACGAAAAAGAAGATAACTCAAAGTTGAGTTTTTCACGAAAGTGTGATAAAATAAAGCCAAGCATTTCTTGCTTTGGAGGAACTAAAATGGCGATTTGTTATGATCGGTTATTTCATTTGATGATTGATAAAAAGATAAGCAATGCCCAGCTAAAAGAGAGGGCCGGTTTTAGTGCCAATATTATCACCCGCCTAAAGCGAAACGAGTATGTTTCCATCGAAAGTATAGAACGGATCTGCCGCGTGATGGAGTGCGGCGTGGACGATATTTTGGAGTTTATTCCGGAGGAAAAATAAAGGAAGTTTTTCGGTAACATAATTTTAGAATTCTGAAGAAAAGTGTTTTCACACGCAATCTCTCTTGAATATAAATCGCAAAATGGCAAGGATGGTGAGCCCCAATGAAAAGTAATTTTGATTTTCTAGACAATGAGTTTCCGGTATTGGCCCAATTCGGGAAAAAGGCAGAATTATATCTTTATTCAGACTCAAACTCCTGCCTAATGAAATTAGGAATGATTGGTGAAACGGTCGTAAATTTGATGTTTACTTATGACCGAATCACTCTCCCTGCTGAGAATACAGCTGTCAACCGAATTGCGGTGCTTTTTCGTGAAGGTTTATTGACGCAAGATCTTGTGGACATTCTTCATGCCCTGCGAAAGGTGCGTAACAAAGCAGTACATGAGAACTACGCCTCTGTTGCGGACGGAAAAGTTCTGCTTCAAATGGCACACAGCTTATGCGAATGGTTCATGCAGACCTATGGTGACTGGAATTATAAAAACAAGCCATTTATATTGCCCGCTGATTTACCTGTGGAAGCAAGTACAGACACAGGTGCAGAGCAAGAGCATGAGAAGCAGCTATCTAAGGAAGCAGAGGAAAAGGCTGCTGCTTCGGACTCGGTTGCAAAAGAAAAGCGCCGACAGCAAGCGGCTAAGGCAGCAAGCCAGAGACAAAAGACAGAAGCGGAAACGCGCTACATGATTGACCAGCAGCTCCGTCAGGTGGGCTGGGAGGCCGATACCGAGAACCTGCGTTTTTCAAAAGGAACTCGCCCTGTCAAAGGTAGGAACCTCGCTATTGCCGAGTGGCCTACGGATTCTACGGTTGGGAATCATGGTCGTGCTGATTATGCCCTTTTTATTGGTCTGCAATTTGTGGGAATTATTGAAGCCAAAGCGGAACACAAGGACATTCCTTCTGTAATTGATTATCAAGGGAAAGACTATCCTCGGAATATTCGTGCTGAAGATGCCATATACCAGGTCGGAACCTGGGGCAGCTATAAAGTGCCGTTTACTTTTGCAACCAATGGCAGACCGTATCTGGAACAGTATAAAACAAAGTCTGGTATCTGGTTTCTGGATTTGCGCCAGACTTCCAATGTGCCAAAGGCTCTGCGGGGATGGATGAGTCCCGACAATATTCTGGAGCTGTTAAGCAAGGACATCAATGCCGGCAATCGGGCCCTGGAGCAAATGCCTTTTGATTTGCTGCGGGATAAAGACGGACTGAACCTCCGTGATTATCAGCTGCGGGCTATTCAGGCGGCGGAACAGGCCATCATGGACGGAAAAAATACAGCTCTTCTGGCCATGGCCACCGGAACCGGAAAGACCCGAACCGTACTGGGCATGATCTATCGGTTCTTGAAGACAGGCCGTTTCAAGCGTATCCTTTTCCTGGTGGACCGCACCGCTCTCGGAGAGCAGGCATTGGATGTATTCAAAGAGGTCAAGTTGGAGGATCTAATGCCCCTGGCCGACATCTATAATATCAAAGGGCTGGAAGATAAAGAGATTGAGCGGGAGACCCGCATCCAGGTCGCTACCGTACAGGGAATGGTAAAGCGTATCCTCTACAATGATGGAGATACCATGCCCGCAGTCAATGACTATGACCTAATTATTATAGACGAGGCCCACCGAGGATACCTTTTAGATAAGGAAATGGGCGATACCGAACTTCTCTATCGAGATCAGCGAGATTATCAAAGTAAATACCGCAGTGTGATTGAGTATTTCGATGCAGTGAAAATTGCCCTGACCGCTACCCCGGCTCTCCAGACAACCGAGATTTTTGGCCAGCCGGTTTTCAAGTATACTTACCGTGAAGCAGTCATCGAGGGCTATCTGGTGGATCACGATGCCCCCCATAATCTCCACACAAAACTGCGGGATGAGGGTATCCACTATCAGTCCGGCGATACCGTAACAATTTACGACCCGGTAACCGGAGAAATCACCAACAGCGAACAGCTCAGCGACGAACTGAACTTTGATGTGGAGCAGTTCAATCGTAAGGTTATTACCCGCCCCTTTAACGAGGCCGTACTGGATGAGATTGCCAAAGATATCGATCCAGAAAATCCGGAGGAACAGGGCAAAACGCTCATCTATGCTGTGGACGACCAGCATGCCGACATGATTGTAGATATCCTCAAGAACATCTACTCAGAATACGGCGTGGATAATGACGCCATTATGAAGATCACTGGTAGCGTGGGCAGCGGCAACCCCAAAAAGGTGCAGGAAGCCATCAAGCGGTTTAAGAATGAGCGGTATCCCAGCATTGCTGTCACAGTGGATCTGCTCACCACCGGTATCGATGTGCCGGAGAACACTAATCTGGTGTTCCTGCGCCGGGTGAAATCCCGCATTTTGTTTGAACAGATGTTGGGCCGCGCTACGCGCCTGTGCCCCAAAATTCACAAGACCCATTTTGAGATTTATGACCCTGTTGGCGTTTATGAATCTTTGGAAGCGGTTAATACCATGAAACCGGTGGCAGCCAATCCATCTGCATCCTTCGGACAGTTGCTGGACGGTCTGGAGGTTCTGGAAGACGAAAAGCAGATTGAGTACCAGATTGACCAGATCATCGCTAAACTCCAGCGGAAAAAGCGGAAACTAGACAGCAAAACAATGGAGCATTTCGTGAGCATGACCGGCGGCGTAGACCCCTCCCAGTTTATTCAGCAACTGGAGCAGGAGTCAACGCGGCAGGCTCGCAATCGTATTTTGGCCCATCGCGATCTCTTTGAACTGATTGGAGAAACCCGGGCCAACGGCGGCCGCCCGGTGGTCATCTCCGATGCGCCGGATGAGCTGGTCAGCCATACTCGTGGCTATGGGACCGGCAGCCGCCCGGAAGACTATCTGGACGCCTTCGCCGACTATGTCAAGACCCACCTGAACGAGGTGGCGGCGCTGAATATCATCTGCACCCGACCAAAGGAACTGACCCGGGCGAGTTTGAAGGATCTGCGCCTGACGCTGGACCGGGAGGGCTTCACCACCCAGCAGCTCAACACCGCCATTTCGGAGCTGACCAACGAGGAGATGGCAGCGGACATCATCAGTCTGATTCGCCGGTATGCCATTGGCTCCACCCTCATTAGCCATGAAGCCCGCATCCGCCGGGCGGTAGACAAGCTGAAAAAGGCCCACAAATTCACTGCTATCGAGCAAAAGTGGATTGGCCGCATCGAAAAGTATCTCATGGAAGAATCGGTGCTCAATGTAGGCGTGTTTGACGAGGACACTCGATTCAGAAGTGAGGGCGGATTTAAGAAGATCGATCGAATTTTCCAAAATAAATTAGAGAGCATCGTGCTGGAGCTCAACGAGTATCTGTATGATGACGGAGGAAAAATTGCATGACTACACAGGAAATCGTATCCAAGCTCTGGAATCTCTGCAATGTTCTGCGGGATGATGGCATTACCTATCACCAGTATGTCACCGAACTTACTTATATTTTGTTTTTAAAGATGGCCAAGGAGACTGGTGCAGAAAGCCAGATTCCTGCCGCCTACCGCTGGGACGAGCTCACCGCCAAAAGCGGCATTGAGCTGAAGAAGTTCTATAAAGAGCTGCTGGCCCATCTGGGCGAAAACTGCACCGGACGGGTGCGGGAAATCTACCAGGGCTCCGCTACCAACATTGACGAGCCCAAGAACCTGGAAAAGATCATCACCACCATCGACAGCCTGGACTGGTATTCCGCCCGGGAAGAAGGGCTGGGCAACCTGTACGAAGGTCTACTGGAGAAAAACGCCAACGAGAAAAAGTCCGGCGCAGGCCAGTACTTTACCCCCCGTGTCCTCATTGATGTGATGACCCGCCTGATGAAGCCCCAGCCCGGCGAGCGATGCAACGACCCCGCCTGCGGTACCTTTGGCTTTATGATCGCCGCCCACCAATTTGTCAAGGAACACACCGATGATTTTTACGATCTGGACGCCGATCAGGCCAAGTTCGAGCGAGAAGAAGCCTTCACCGGCTGCGAGCTGGTTCACGACACCCACCGGCTGGCGCTGATGAACGCCATGCTCCACGACATCGACGGCCAAATTTTGTTGGCCGATACCCTGTCCAACCAGGGCAAGGCCCTCCATGATTTTGACCTGGTGCTCACCAATCCGCCTTTCGGCACCAAGAAGGGCGGTGAACGTGCCACCCGAGATGACTTCACCTTCCCTACCAGCAATAAGCAGCTGAACTTTCTCCAGCACATCTACCGCAGCTTGAAGACCGATGGCAAGGCTCGGGCTGCCGTGGTGCTGCCGGACAACGTGCTGTTTGCCGACAGTGATGGAGAGAAAATCCGCTGCGACCTGATGGATAAGTGTGATCTGCACACCATTCTCCGCCTACCCACCGGTATTTTCTACGCCCAGGGCGTCAAAACCAATGTGCTGTTCTTCACCCGGGGCAAAAGCGACAAGGGCAACACCAAAGAGGTGTGGTTCTACGACCTGCGCACCAATATGCCCAGCTTTGGCAAGACCACCCCGCTAAAAGCCGAGCATTTCGCAGACTTTGAGAAAGCTTACGAGGCTGAGGATCGCCATGCCGTGCAGGACGAGCGGTGGAGCGTCTTTACCCGGGAACAGATTGCCCAAAAGGGCAACAGCCTGGACTTGGGTCTGATTCGGGATGACTCGGTGCTGGACTACAACGACCTGCCCGACCCGGCAGAGAGCGCCGAGGAAGCTGCTACCAATCTGGAGGAGGCCGTGGACATGCTGATGAGTGTAGTGAAGGAACTGCGGGCGCTGGAGGTGCGGGACTGATGGCGAGAGGAAAGAAAAAAGAAACCCTGACACCGGAGGAACGCTTACAGGCTGCATTGATACCGGAGCGCGAACAGCCGTACAAGGTACCGGAAAATTGGTGCTGGGTTAAATTTGGAACTGTATGCAAGTTTGAAAATGGCTATGCGTTTAAAAGTGAGCGATTTACAAAAAATCAAGGTATACCGGTAGTACGTATATCAAATATCGTTGACAATAGCATTGCTTTAGATGACTGTGTTTACACTACAGAGATTGATATTGATAGCAAATATATTATTCACAATGGCGACTTATTAATAGCAATGTCTGGAGCGACAACAGGGAAAAATGGAATTTATGATTCTGATAAAATTGCCTATCTGAATCAGCGAGTAGGCAATATTAAAGTTATAGATCAAACAGTTCTTGATCCCTTTTTTCGCAATTTTTACATCAGTAGTGCGGAACAACAAATTCTAAATTCGGCTTATGGAGGAGCACAACCCAATATAAGTAGCAGCAAAATATGCGATATGAGTTTTCCTCTTCCTCCGCTCTCTGAGCAGCAACGCATTGTTGACCGCATCGAAAGCCTGTTTTCCAAACTGGATGAGGCTAAGCAAAAGGCGCAGGATGCACTTGATAGCTTTGAAACCCGCAAAGCCGCCATCCTCCACAAAGCCTTCACCGGTGAACTCACCGCCCAGTGGAGAAAAGAACATGGCATAGGGATGGATAGTTGGGAGCGGCTAAAACTTGGCGAAATTGGCACACTGGAAAGAGGTCGTTCGCAGCATAGACCTCGGAATGACCCACGGCTGTTTGGTGGCCCATATCCTTTTATACAAACAGGAGATGTGGCTTCTGCAAATGTGTATATTACGGAACATCATCAAACCCTTAGCGAGTTTGGCATGGAACAGAGTCGTATGTTTTCCGCTGGAACATTGTGTATAACAATTGCGGCAAATATTGGTGATGTTGCTATTTTGTCATATGATTGCTGCTTCCCTGACAGCGTTGTTGGTTTTATCCCTAACAACCGTTCTATTTCTAAGTTTGTCTATTATATGATGAGCGTTTTACAAAAGGAATTAGAGGATAATGCTCCGGCAACTGCACAGAAGAATATAAACTTAAAAATACTTAATGCTGTAGAGATGAACATCCCACCGGTAATAGAACAAACCGAAATCATCCGCATGCTAGATGGACTCCTCGCCAAAGAGCAGCAGGCCAAGGAAGCTGCCGCAGGGGTGCTGGAGCAGATCGACCTTATCAAAAAAGCCATTCTCGCCCGCGCCTTCCGCGGCGATCTGGGCACCAACGACCCCAGCGAGGAGAGCGCGGTGGAGTTGTTAAAACAAATTTTGAGTTGTTAACGGGGATAAACCACATAGTATATGCGTATGCTAATCAAAAAGTAATGAGGTGCATACGTTTATGAATTATCATGTATATGGAACTCCACTGATACAGGTCAATGCAAAAAGCAATATATATGAGACAATCATAGCACAAGGAAGAATATTGTATCAGCGGGATGTTCCATCATTTCTCAAACTGCAAGAAACAAGAGTAACAGAAATTGAAAAATATACTTGCTCACTGAACGAAATGATAAGGAGATATAGAAAAATGGGTGCAAAAGAAAAAGATTATATTGAAGAAATTCAGTCTGAAATTGATGATGATTACTCTGATGATTCGCTTTTTAACATTTCATCATGGGGGGCAGATCTATCTTTTAGAGAATTAATCAGCATGTATGAGGAAGATGAGTTGGTTAAGCCTGAACTACAGAGAAAATACGTATGGGATAAAATTGAGGCAAGCCGTTTTATTGAATCTATTCTGTTGGGTCTACCTGTGCCAAGTATCTTCCTTGCACAGTCTGGAAGCCAAAAGCTGATTGTAGATGGCTACCAGCGAATCATGACTGTCTATGACTATATGCGCGGAATCTTTTCCGCGGACCAAAAAGTGTTTAGGTTGTCAAATTCTGAAAAAATCAATGCAAGATGGAGGAACAAAGCATTTTCTGAATTATCTACTGATGATCAGCGAAAAATCAAGAGTACTACAATCCATGCCATAATTTTTGAACAGAAGAAGCCGGAAAATGATGATACCAGCCTGTATCAAGTGTTTGAACGTATTAACACCAGTGGACGTACCCTTACTCCGCAGGAAATCCGAAATTGTGTATACCAAGGGTCATTCAATACCATGCTCTTTGAGATCAATGAAAACAAAACATGGCGAAAATTGTTTGGTACAGAAGAATCCGACAGCAGGATGCGTGATCTGGAATATATTCTTCGATTTTTCACTATGAAAACAGGCGATATCTTAGATACTGAAAGCAAGCAAATTTCCTTGAAAAAAGCGTTGAATGATTTTATGAAAACGCATAAAGAGGATAATCCTACAGATATTCAGCGGTTTAAAGAGGAGTTTGATACAACTGTACAGCTTGTCTATGACCATATAGGCAAAGATGCATTTAGAAATTATACTCGCGGCAAATTCTCCAAGAAATTTCATCCTGCTATTTTCGATGCAATCATGGTTGCGGTATTCTTGCTCCATAAACAAGGCATTCCACTTGATGATGTTTCTGAAGAAAAGCATATTGCTCTACTCGAGAATCCTGGGTTTAAGGAAGCAACCAGTAGGCGTACCACCGATATTGAAAATATCTGGAAACGTATTTTCCTTGTTGGAGAAATGTTGTTCGGGGTTGATCTCAAATGAAGCAGGAATTACAGGATATGCTGGACGAGTGTACAGCAGAATTAAATGATATTGAGGCGCGTATCAATGCTTTGCCATCTTTGGATAAAGGAAGGCAATATTTTACCAACTACGCACTTATAAAAGCCTGTGGTACAGTTGAATTTGTGTATCGTTCTATTGTTGCAGATCATTTTTCTCAACTGACAAACAGTAGAATTGATACATATCTTGATGCGACAATTAGAAAAGGTTCTATGAGTGCGAAGTACGAAATGATGCAGAAATTGCTTGGAAAATTTGATGATCAATGGAAAAAAGACTTTCAAAATGCCGTAAAAGCAAGGGCGGATAAAGAGAAGTTAATAACTGCATCAAATTCTTTAGTAAATAACAGACATTCTTTTGCACATGGAAAGCCACCGACAGCTACATTTTTAGATATTAAACAATATTACGTAGATGTTGTTGAGCTTATCCGTGTTTTTGATTCAATAGTTCACTAGATTACATATTGCAGATTTACAAAAAAACTATGATAAGTAAAGATAGAAAAAAAGACTAGAGTATGTTATAATACCTCTAAGCCATCCAATCGTCCATCTCAAGCAAAACCACTGATAGGATGGCTTGGATAGATTTTTGATAGCAAAAGTCCGAATAGACCTTAGGATAAGGATAATCTGTATCAAATAAAACCACGACGAATCAAATCCTCTATACAAAAAAGCTTAGAAACGGATTTGACTCGGCGAGTGGGACTAAGCAAATAAGCATTATAATAAGGAAGAAGAGAAGACTTTCCCTGCTCTGATAAAGACAGAGGAAGGTTTGCTCTTCTTTCTTTTGTAGTTTCAGAGGAAGCAGCAGACTGGACAGGTATCATGTAACGACAATTTAACGGGGGATTCGATTATGATTGAAATACTGCAGGTGCTTTGCATGTTTGCTATTGGCGTTTTTTTGATAGCAAAACCGGATCTGGTTTGGAAAATAGAAAATTTCCTCTATGTCAAAGATGGCTCCCCGACTCAATTTTACTTCATTCTTGCAAGAAGTTGCGGGGGGATAGCGATCATCTGTTCCTTTGTGTTCGGATATGTCGTGCTTTTTGAGTGAGGCGTGAAATTGCTGGACCAGGTGATGATGGCGAGGCTTTCGCTGCGAGATTCGCACTGATTTCCGCCGCCGAGCGAAGTGTCTGAGACGAAGGCGAGTTTTCGCGAACGGCGGATAACAGATGCGGGAATCGAGCAGAAAACGCAGCCGGTCACCTGGTTCGCAATTTTGCAGCCTTTTCCTATTTACAAATTCCACTACAGAAAAAGAAATGTTTTCGGTGACTAAGCCTTTGATGGAACAAGAAAACATTTCTTTTTCTGCGCCATAACCCGGTTCCGTCATTCTGCACAAAAACGTCAAAAACAGGCCGCGATTTTCTAAGGAAAAATCGGCGAAAAAAGTAGAAAAATCCCTTGCAATTACAGGAAACATATGATATGATACAGAGGCTGTGGCATGATAGCAATGAAGCGCGAGGTTGCTGCCTGAGAGATGGCAGGTTTTCCGTGGAGCGAATGTCAAGTTAGGAAACTGGCGACAAGTCACTG
>OGZI01000289.1_pt1 | contig 71617 bp, 60 predicted proteins | sample 1576711 | NCBI WGS metagenome assembly OGZI01 (sample SAMEA3541482, study PRJEB24748) | human gut metagenome | biome: human gut; feature: human-associated habitat; material: faeces | place: China | collected 2012
CTGCCGGAGAAGACTCCGGTTCTATAGCGATCTGGACTACATCCTGTTTATGGGACGTAAGGTGAAGAGTGCTAGCTTTTCCAACTGGATCCGGTATCTGGCAGGCTTTTTTGCGGAGACGGGTAACTGCATTGTAAAAACAGCTGGGAGATATCCCGTGTTCATTACACCATGCAGCATCTGTCAGGCCACTTTGTCTGCATTCGGTTACCAGTTCCATCCATTCATCCAAGGAACGTCCTGGAGCACGTTTATTACTCATAATGAAACCTCCAAATGTAGTAAATTTCTATCTCCTATCAAGGGGAGTGTAGAAAAAATCTATTTACTATCATTATGAGTTTAAAAACGTAGACAGTAAAGCTACCCAAGATTTAAGCGCTTACGATTGGATATCGTATTCTTTCAAGAGCTGGTGAATGATGTTACGTTTTCCTTCTGTCATTTGTACTTTGTGTACAGGTTTCTTTTCTCTTGCCATAATAAAAGGCCTCCTTATGATAAAATATTTTACCATAGAAGACCTTCTAAAACATTATTTACAGAAAAAGTTTCACATTCTCAAAAAATTATCGCACCATAACCGGCAGACATACTCATCGTCTAAAAGACTTTTTACTTTTTCCGCGATCTTTGCGCTTTCTTTAGAAGAACCAATAAAGATTCTAGGCTTCATCCTTTCACCTGCTTTCTTCATATGCATCTGAATTCTGCAATGCACCCCGCAGCTGCTTCATATTTTGATTTCTGTCTTTTACATATCTGCAAGGAGCTCCCACATAAATCTTCCATCCTTCAAGTGTATGCTTTACAAAACTCATTGCTCCTACGGCTGCTCCTTCTTCTAATTTAACGCCTGGCAAAATTATACTTCCTGTTCCCACGCTCACATAATCTTCTAAAATAACTTGTCCTTCGATCACCCTGCGATAAGCTGTAGGAATCATAGAGTTATTTAACTGTTCTCCTGAAAAATCATCACTCACCGCATAAACAGCACATCTTGATGATACAGTCACAAAATCTTGCAATACAATTCCCTTTGTGCCGCCTATCAAACATGTATATGCAGAAATATGTATATAAGAACCAAGTTTTATATTTCCACTTAATATACAAAAATCATCTATCCGGATATTATCTCCCAATACCATCTGTTCCGGATTATAAATACTTGCCTTTCTGCTTACGAGTACATTTTTACCATATTTTAAAAACCCGATTGCCTTTAATTCACTTTCACTAAAAAAACTGCTGTTCTCGTTCTGCTTTTTCTCCACTGGCACAAAGGCTGCTGCTTCTGAATGTTTTAAAGCCCTACAACACTTCCTATATATCCACTCAAAATATTCAGCATATTCCGGATTATCAACTCGCCTTATTTCTATCATTTCCCGAAGACCCTCATACAATCTTATGACTGCATGACCGGATGCACTTTTAAAAACCCAAAAAGGCAAATATTTTTTCTTTACCATTAATCCCCAAAAGTGAAAAAATGAAACTGTATTACTGGCATCCGCATCATTAGGATCAATCGATACACCTTCCTCAAATTTCTTATACAAATTATGTCGAGCAGTTGTATACTCTTTATTATCCCCTTGCTGAAAATACTCCTTTACCGCGCCAAGATTAGATATTCTGATACTTGCAACACCAACAAGAATGGCAGAAATTCCTGATAAAATAGCAACGATATTTACAACATCTTTGATATGATATTGTTTAATATATTCTATGATCGGATCAAATAATGTAATATTTCTGCCGTCTAAAATATGAAAACCCACAATAAAAACAATGCACACGAATGAAATTACAACAAAAAAGTACGTCTTATTTTTCTTGTTAATCAAATCATCTCCTCCTGAATATTGAGAAATATTATTAATAGTCTGCCATTTTACGTTTTAAAACATACAACTTTTTCACAATCAAATAGCCGCACACACACCCTAATGTGTTATGAATCATATCGTCCCATTCAAACCATCCTCGACATAAAATCAACTGACTTAATTCTATTACGACCGATATCCCTAATCCGATACTTGCTGCTTGCTTCCATTTAATTCTTTTTAAACAAAGTTCTAATAACCCACCAATCGGAACAAATAAGTGCATATTTAACAAATTTTCTTCTAAAAGCATGAAATCATGCTCAAAAATCACTTTTCTCCAAGACCAAAATGGAATCAATTCATACATTCTTTTTCCGGATGTCCGTGTAAATACAGTAGATCCAAAAACGATGCTTACGAAAACATATAATGCGATCACTGCAAAAAACTGTGTTTTTTCTAATTTTCCATATTTCAACTGCCTCAATAATAAACCAACTATTAAAAACAGCAACAGAAAAAATATTATAGTCTCCCGAACCGACCATAAACGATTATGTGTAATAAATATCTGATATAAATCCATCTAATTTATTTTTCTCCAAACCATCTTATTCACAATACCGGTATAACTTTGAATAATCTTTACTACCTTTGTGGATACATTCTCTTCTACGTAATCAGGCACAGGGATGCCGTGATCGTTATTTTCATTCATGGAAACTGCTATTTCTACCGCTTGTATCAAAGATGCTCCGTCAATTCCTGCAAGTACAAATCCGCCTTTATCCAATGCTTCCGGGCGCTCTGTTGAAGTTCTGATACACACAGCTGGAAATGGATGACCTATAGATGTAAAGAAGCTCGACTCTTCCGGCAATGTTCCAGAATCAGAAACTACTGCAAAAGCATGCATCTGTAAACAGTTATAATCATGAAATCCTAATGGCTCATGCTGAATAACTTTGGAATTCAGTTGAAAATTGGATGCTTCTAAACGTTTTTTTGAACGAGGATGGCAGGAATACAATATAGGCATATCATATCGCTCTGCGATCTGATTGATTGCATTAAATAATGACAAGAAATTCTTTTCCGTATCTATATTTTCTTCTCTATGTGCAGAAAGAAGAATATATTTTCCTTTTTCTAATCCTAATCTATCATGTATGTCAGATGCTTCGATTTTTTCTAAATTATCATGCAAAACTTCAGCCATAGGAGATCCCGTCACATAAGTACGTTCTTTAGGGAGACCACAATCCGCCAAATATCGCCGTGCATGCTCCGAATATGCCAAATTCACATCCGATATAATGTCTACAATGCGTCTATTTGTTTCTTCCGGCAGACATTCATCTTTACAGCGATTTCCCGCCTCCATATGAAAAATCGGAATATGCAATCTTTTTGCTCCAATTACGCTAAGACAGCTATTTGTATCTCCTAAAACTAATACTGCATCCGGTTTAATTTCTGCCATCAGCTTATATGATTCAGAAATAATATTGCCCATTGTCTCACCAAGATCATTTCCTACTGCATTCAAATATACTTCCGGATCATCCAACTCCAAATCTCTAAAAAACACTCCATTTAAATTATAATCATAATTTTGTCCTGTATGTGCCAAAACAGTATCAAAATATTTTCGGCACTTTTTAATCACTGCTGAAAGTCGAATAATCTCCGGTCTCGTTCCAACAATAATCAACAACTTCAGTTTCCCATTATCTTTAAAAAGTTTTCTCTTCTCCATCTTATTTTTCCTTTCTTCTAATCATGGCTGATAACTCCGATTCTGTATCACTTCTCCTGAATCCACTTTCATATACGCCGGAATTCTGTTTTCTGCTTTTACAATCCCTCCTGGCGCCACATGAACTCCTTTTTCTAAAATACATCCGTGATCGATAATTGCTCCGCAGTTCACAATACACGCTTCTGCTATATGACATTCTGTATTAATAATCGCATACGGAAGCACTACACAACCTTCAGACAATTTTGCCTTCGGACTAACATATGCAAAAGGATGTACAATCATCGGTACAGAAATACCCTCTTTTTTCAACTTCTCTACCCATTCAGTCCGCAATTTATTGTTACCAAAAGCCGGATACATCTGCACATCTCTATCAGCATACTTCCAATATGAAGCACAAGTATCCATTGCCTGATCTGCCTGATCATCTAAAAATATAATTTCTTCATACATCCCCGTCTGCTCTGCCACATCTGCAATCGTTCTCCCATAACCACCCATGCCTAAAATTATCAATCTCATTCTTTCTCTACCTTTTCATAAAATGTATCTGGATGTTTTGGATCAAACTGCTCGTTAGCCCACATCACCGTAACTAAATTTTCCGTATCAGAAAGATTAATAATATTATGAGTATAGCCCGGAAGCATATGTATCGCTTCAATCTTATCTCCTGATACCTCATAATTGCGTACCGGATAAGGCTGCCCATTCTCATCCACACCGATTTTCCGTTCCTGGATCAAACCATGACCGGATACTACAATAAAAAACTCCCACTTCGTATGATGCCAATGCTCTCCTTTTATAATACCGGGTTTACTGATATTAACCGAAAACTGTCCACAATTAACTGTCTTTAATAATTCTGTAAAACTACCTCTCTCATCGCAATTCATCTTCAATGGAAATTTAACCTTTTCTTTCGGAAGATACGATAAATATGTAGAATATAATTTTTTTACAAACGAATTATTCGGAATTTCAGGTATTACCAAAGTTTCCGGCTGATTCTTAAAAGATTCCAATAAATCTACAATCTCACCAAGTGTAGCCTTATGTGTTACAGGCGCATAGCAATAACGGCCATCTTCTTTCGCCACAGTATCCACACCATCAAACTCACAATGATGTTCTTTATCCTCTAACGCATCTAACATCTCTTCTAAAAGATCGTCGATATAGAGAAGTTCCAGTTCCACTTTAGGATCATTTACTTGAATCGGCAAATCATTGGCATAATTATTGCAAAATGTTGCCACAGCCGAATTATAATTCGGACGACACCATTTTCCAAAAAGATTCGGAAAACGATAAACTAAAATTTTCGCCCCTGTTTCTTTTCCATACTCAAAAAACAATTCTTCTCCTGCCAATTTAGACTTTCCATAATCAGACTCTGCATATCTTCCGAGTAATGTTGCTTGTATGGATGAAGATAGCATCACCGGACAATTATTCTTATATTTTCTCAATGTATTCAACAAAGTACTTGCAAATCCAAAATTCCCTGCCATAAATTCATCATTATTTTCCGGTCGATTCACTCCTGCAAGATTGAATACAAAATCTGCACTTTTACAATAATCATCCAACAATGCCGGATTCGTCTTAATATCATATTCAAATATCGTATCTATCTTCAATTTAGGGCGAGTCCGATCTCTATTTTGCTGTATATTTTTTAATGATTCTATCAAATTTTGTCCAACAAACCCAGCCGAACCAGTCACTAATATATTCATATATATATTTCTCCTTCTTTTTACTAGCCAAAAGAAAACCCCGGAGCTACCACTCTGGGGTTTTCACATGGTACAAATATAACATAACCATTTCTTTTGCCCATCCTCAATATAACATAAGCATCTTCCAGAGTTCAGTATATGCTATTTATAGCTCAAATATATAATAACCATATTATCTATTTTCCCATGATTCTAATTCTTCGCGTATATAACTTAATTCCATTAACTTTTCTTTCACCTGCTCTACGCTCCAAAGATCCGTATTACTGGAGTTAAACTCAGTCAATTTATTTCGCTCCACATCTCCATCCTTGAAATACTTATCATAATTCAAATCTCGTTTATCACATGGTACACGGTAGAAATGTCCCATATCAATAGCATTCGCACATTCTTCATTCGTAAGAAGCGTTTCATACATTTTCTCTCCGTGGCGGATTCCGATCACTTTAATATCATCTTCTGAATGAAATAATTCCTTCACAGCCTGTGCAAGTACTTCAATAGTGCATGCCGGAGCTTTCTGCACCATGATGTCTCCTGACTCCGCATTCTGGAATGCAAACACTACAAGTTCCACAGCCTCTTCCAGACTCATTACAAATCGAGTCATTGACGGTTCTGTAATAGTAATCGGATTTCCCGCTTTCATCTGCTCAATCCAAAGTGGAACAACAGAGCCACGGGAACAAAGCACATTACCATATCTAGTACAGCAAATGCTTGTCTTATCAGGAGATACAGTTCTAGACTTCGCCACAATAACCTTCTCCATCATCGCTTTACTTGTTCCCATTGCATTTACCGGATACGCCGCTTTGTCTGTCGACAAACAAATAATCTTCTTCACGCCCGCCTCAATCGCTGCCGTCAAAACATTTTCAGTACCAAGAACATTGGTCTTCACAGCCTCAATCGGGAAAAACTCACAGGACGGCACCTGCTTTAGAGCTGCCGCATGAAATATGTAATCAACGTTGTGCATGGCATTGCGAACAGATTGAATGTCACGGACATCGCCTATGTAAAACTTAATCTTATTGCTCATTTCAGGATACTGCGCCTGGTAATCATGACGCATATCATCCTGCTTCTTCTCATCACGTGAGAAAATACGAATTTCCTTGATATCTGTATCAAGAAAACGATTTAAAACTGCATTACCGAAAGAACCTGTACCTCCGGTGATCAAAAGTGTTTTATCTTTAAAAATACTCATAATATCTCCCTACTATCTAATTTTCACTCTGTACTATTCTCGTTATAGTTTCCTCTATTTTTGCCACTCTTATATTCGATATTTTTTCTATTTTACATAACTGAAATACTCTGCCACAAATACACTCAGCAAGATCTCTTCCACAAAAAATTACAAGCGTACCCACTATTACAATATCAAAAAAACAAGTAACTTTGTATCAATATAATATTTAAAATTTAAATATTAAGCGTATATAAACTATGTAGAAATCCCACCACAACATAAAAAGTATTCTTAATACATTAATTTTTATATTCTCATTGTATTTTTCCTTTACACTCATTTGTTTATCGCATATTTTTATCAATCATATTTTAATTTATTATTCAACTCTATAAACAATTTGATTCTCGTATTTTGGGTCAAAAATCCTCTCAATATTTTCAGTTCCATTTTTAACTTCATGTGTATATTTTCCTGAAACAACCACTTTATTTTCCACGCCTAAATTCATCCACTCGTATTCTATATCTAAGTTTCCTAAATCTAAAGCTCTTTTCCCTGCATTATATAAATCAAACGCTAAACATGTAGCTGTTGGTCCTATTGCTAATATAATTAAATCTATCTCATATAATTGCGTTATCTGAATTGTTGCTTCGTATATTTCGTGATATTTATCAAAAGCATCCTTCGCCGGTACTAAAATCCTCTTCACGCTTTTGCATTCATTAAATAAATCATTCCCCCCCCCCACACCGACTCAATGCGCCTTCTACTATCAAAATATTTTTATTATTCCATAAAGTTTTAATTTTTTCAAATCTATCTCTTGAATGACTTTTATCTTTCCTATTGATATAGATTCTTGTAATTTGTGCATCATAAAAAATTTTATTTTTCGGAAGTATTGAATAAATTTTTTTTCTATTTCCTAACAAATAATTTTCCCACCACTTTCTAGATTCTTCAGAAAACTCCGCCAAATTTCCAAAAACATTTGGAATACCAACCAGATGTCTTTCCGACTCACTTTCAAGGACTTCCCTAAGCTTTTCTTCTAATACTTTATCGTATCTTTGAAAAGCTATCGATCCCCCTAATATAAGAGAAAATTCTCCATCTCCAAACCTACTAATTGAACAATTATCTTTAATTAGTTTATCCAATGTATCATCTGTTCCAACAACTTTAGGCTTTTTATGACACCAACAATATACCTTATTCCACAATTTGTATATCAAAATTTTTATTTTCTTCATTTTAATATCCTTTATCCTTTTATTATTTCTCCTTGACTTCCTATAATTACTACTACAGTAACAAGAACTTTTAAATCTTTCATCTTTTTATTTTCTTTCTTATATAATTAACTCCTTCACTATTTCTATAAAACAAATATGTAACTAAAACAAATCCAGCTCCTAAAACACTAGCTTTTAAAATCCATGTACCATACCCTGATACAAAAAAGACTTTTTCAAATTGTTTTCCTAATACTACCAACACTATAATCAAAAAAATATTTTTTATAAGTTGTACATAATACCCCTTTTCTGAATTTGCAAAATATTCTCTAAACAAAATTTGAGGTTCATACCAAACATATGTAACTATCCTTGCAATCGCTGATGCTAAAATGATACCTATTACACCTATTGTTTTACCCAAAATAATAGATAATCCTATATTAATCATTGCACAAATAACCATAATCCATTTTGTTTTTCTATACAACCCTGTTGCCTCTCTATATGACCAAAGCGGCTGCATTACACAACTTAAATACATATTCAATCCCACTGCACATGACATAGCAAATCCTAATTGATATTCACTTCCCAACCATATTCTAATAAAGTCATCAGCAAGTAATATATAACACGGAACAACTATTCCACATATAAAACAACTAATAGATTGCTCGCATTTAAAGACTTTAAAACGCTTTTCACTATTCTCAGTCACAATTAGATTTCCGATACTTGCTGTCATAGATGTAAATACTAAAGATATAATAGCTACAATTTTTGTTTGCAACAACAAATAATTAGAATAGTATCCAACCATTGCTGTACTAATTAATATTGAAATCAAAATATTATCTGTAGCATTTAGCAACATTGCTGAAACTTTATATAAGAAAACAGATCCCAAGTTGTTAAATATATGTTTTTTTTCATAATTACTAATCGTGCTTTTTTTATTTATAAACTGATAAGTTTTATCCGCTATTCGAGAAGCATAAACATTATTACCAATCGTTATAATTGTTCCGACACTTAAGAATATAATATAATTTTTCCAAACTATAATACTTATTATTTGTAATATAGTTTTTATAAAGTTGGTATAAATCGCAACTTTTGTTACCAAATACCCCTTTTGATCTGCCATTAAAATCGTGGTCTTATAAATGCATAAATATGATGCCACTACTGTGGATAAAGAAAGTAAATAATATATGGTTAAATGTGGTATTTCATATTCTACATTTATCAATCTCGGTAAAAAAGGAATCAAAGCAATACCTATTATCGCAATTCCTAATGCAATAAGATAATATACTTTTTTATAAAAATTGACTAGACCTGCAATTTTTTCATAATCTTTTTCAGCTAAAGGTTTATAAAAGCTATATGTCATTGCCGTATTAAACCCCAAGTCAGCTAATGAAAGTAAATTCAAAATATCTGCAAACAGTCCATTAATTCCCAAATATTCTATTCCAAATCCCCATATAAAAACTGATCGTGAAATAAAAGAAAGAAATAACATAACCATTTGATTTAAAATATTATAGAAAATATTAGTTATAGCTTTGTGTGTTCTTCCACTATTTTTTATCTCCATTGTTTCACCCAACTATCTAACTGTTTTTCTAATGTTTTATACTCTAACTTTTTAGAATCTTTAATAAATGTTTTTCCCATTAATTCATCTGTCAAACTATCAATTTTTTCTATTTTATCTGTATAAACCACCCATTCTATCTCTTTTATCCATTCGTATACGCCTTCAATCTTATAATTATAATTAGATAAAACAATACAGGGGGTTTTGCTCAAATATGCTAATATCATACCATGCAATCTATCTGTAATAATGAGTTGTGCTTGCGAAAACTCAGCTAATTTTTTTTGAATAATTTCTTTCCTTTTACTATCATCGGGCGCATAAACATTCTCTATAAAAGTATCTGTAAAAAACACATTTTTGCATTTTGCCTTACAAACATCTAAAATTTTATTAATCTGATTCTCGCTCAATACCCCTTCTGCATCATGTCTTAAACATAATAAAATTTTGTTTTCTCTTGGCAAGTTATTCGTGATATATGGATAGCTAAATACTATATCTGGCAATAAATAAACTTTACAATGAGGATAAAATTTTTTTAACAGATCATAGGAGTATCTTTCACGTGCATACAAAAATAATTTTTTATGTGTATTATATATTTTCAAACTTTTTTGATAAATCTCATTATTCTTTGATGTATTTTGATAAAATATCGTTGATGGAAAAACAATAATTTCATTTTGCGGATATTTCCTAATAATAACTTGTCTAATTTCTTCTGCTTCTATATAAACATCTCCTATATTTCCTCCACCGACAATTATTATCAAATCATCTTCTGTTATATTTTTTTCAATCCATTTAAAATATTTCCAAAAATCAGAATATAGTATTCTTATAATCTCTATATCTCCCCCTACCTTTTCTCTCACAAATTCATACTGCGAAAGTGATATTGCCAAATCTCCTACATTACCATTATCACTCTCTCCTATGATATATATTTTAGGTTTATTACCAACATTATTTATACATTTTTGCTCTTCATTTTTAGTTTTTTTATAGATTTCTATACTTATTTTTAAATCTAAAGGAAGATGTCTATAAATTTCCCCTTTTATACTCATATTTTATCCCTTCACTCTATTTTTCATTTTAGTCATGAAATATTTTACAGTTTCTTTTAACACCTTTGGATTTTTCCAAATATAATTTTCTAACAAATACTTATAGAATTCATAAATTGAAATATTGTTGTGATATGAATAACCTCTATATAAACCCGAAACAAAATTATCAAATAAATTCACATCATATGTATCTTCTTTTAAGATCTTAAAACGTATTTTTGACAATAATTTTATAATATATTGAAGATCTATTACCTCAGTATATCCATTTACAAACACTGTATAATCAAAAATCCCTTTGTTCGAAACATCTATTTTCATCTCTGATAATAAATATTCATATATAACGGACCTATTCTTTAACATACCGGTTATGTTTTTATTTTCATTTGACATAATTCCGTTTGTATTTAAACGATACTTTAATAACATTTCCGGCAAAATCTCGACTTTATATTGATTTGAAATCTTTGTCCATAATCCATAATCTTCGACTGCTTTATGATTTTCCTCATATTTCCAATGATTCTTTTCTAATATACATCGTCTAATCATTACTGAAGAATGTACAAATATATTACTAAATAAAAGTGCTGTTCTAATAGATTTATCATCTGTATATGGTGTCAATTTTCCAACCGCTTTGCCCTTTTCATCTATCAATTCTGCCCATGTTCCTAAAAGCGTTATTTGGGAATCCTTCTCCATTACACTGATCTGTCGTTCAAGTCGTTTCGGATCACATATATCATCGGCATCCATTCTCGAAATATATTTTGTGTGTGACAAAGCAATCCCTTTATTTAATGTTTTAACAATTCCTAAATTTTCTTCATTGGATATATATTGAATCCTCTCATCTTTATATTCCAAAATAATTGTTTCAGATTGGTCTGTTGAACCATCATTAATAATCATAAAAATAAATTTTTTATAAGATTGAGCCAATACACTTTCAATCGCATCTCTCAAATATAATTCCGCATTATACACCGGCATTATAATCGTAACTAACGTGTCTTCCATCTTATTTTATCCCTCTAATAACTCATAAATTTTTCCAACTTCTTGTCGTGTGTCACTATCGATACTTTTTAAATTTTCTTTCACCCTTTTTCTAAAATCAGGATATTCAATAAAGTGTTTAACCGCATCATATACAGCATTACTTTCTTTTTCTACGATTATTCCAGTTTTTCCATTCTCTAATTGTTCTTCTGCTCCGGAAACATCAGTCATTACAATCGGACATCCTAAAATTCGTGCTTCATTAGTAGTGGTACAATATCCCTCAAATCTAGACGGCTGTACATAAATATCACATTGCTTCATATAAACATATGGATTTTCTTTTATGCCTAAAAATATAAAGTCTGCCCTATTTGATGGTTCAATTATATTTACCACTTTTTCTTTATCTATGTTGCTTCCATTTCCCATAATATACCATCTTATATTATATCCTGAATTTTTCAAAAGATTATATGTCTGTGCTGCAATATCTATCCCTTTCTCATAACATATCCTTCCAACAGTTAAAATTCTAATACCAGAAAACTGATCTTCAAATCCTCCAGGAAAATCTGCTTTTTTTCTAATTAACTGAGGATTTATAATATTATAAAACAGTTTAACTGTTTTTATAGTTGGGAATATTGACTCAAAATCTTTTTTTACCATCTGGGAACATGCAAATATTACATCCATCTTTTTATACCATTCTTCAAATGCTTGCGGCTGGAATCTGGAAAATATACTGTGTAACCACGTTACCTTTTTTTTGGCTTTTACTTTTTCTGCCAAATAAAAAGTGGTAAATGTCGCATATCCAAAATAATCTATTGCTAAATCATACTCTTCTTCTATCGGAGGTATAGATTCTGAAATTTGATGGAAATACGCTGCATTTAATGATCTGTTTTCTGATAATTTTTTATGTAAATTATATAAAATAAATTTAGGTATTTTCCATATCTTTCCACTTTTTAAATATGAACGTAATATTTTTTTCTTCCCCATAAAAACTCCTTGTTCCTTTTCCGGAATTTTTATGGTTTTAATCTGAATATGAGAAGGAACTTTCTCTACAAATGTTCCTCTCTCTTCTAATAACAATAATGTTATTTCTAATCTCTCTGAATCCAAAGTATCCAGTAATGACAATAATGTACTTTCAACACCTCCACATTCTAAATATGGCATAATTATTAAAACTTTATTTTTCACACCTATTTCCTCATAAAAATATTCTTTATCTGTTTTACTCCTATATTTCGAATTTGATCAATAATCGTACTTATACCGAAAACAATAACTGTACTTACAATATACCAAAGAAAAATTCCATAACTATTCGCATCCAAACTATATTTTAATTGACCCCAATATATCTTCGCTAAATTCGCATTCATATGAATTAAATACACTCCAAAGGTCAGCGGACTAATTTTTAGTATCCATTTTTCAAATCTTGTATCTCTATTTTGTTTATCTTTAAAAAGCATAAATAAAGCTACAGCAGATCCTATAACAAATATGGACGAATGACTATAAAAAATCTCCGAATAGCTTTCTACTCCCGGTACAATCCGAGCACACGCAGAAATTATAACTTTACTGCCTAACATGCCAACTATGCAGACAATATATAATATTTTCCATATTCGCGCTTGCCCCTCTCTACTATATAAACGAATATATGCACCTATGCTGTATACCACAATTAACCAATATAAGCTATATCCTCTTTGTACTCCGGTTTGCTGTCCCGGAAAGATATCCCATATCGAAAACAAAATAAGTAAAATCAAAAGTAACTTTTTAAATTGTTTTTGATCCAAATTTTGCAAACCAATATTGATAAACGGAGATAAAATATAAAGAATAATATAATCTGTCATAAACCAATATTGTCTTGTAGATACAGGTAGAAACGCATTTAATATTTGTGCAGAAGAATATATCCCCTGTTTAGTCACTATTAAACACACTAAAATAACAACTGAATAAAACCACACTTCTCCTATTAAGCCTAAAACTTTTTTCCATGAAAATTTAGACTGTATCAGAAAATATCCTGAAATTAACACATAACAATCTACACCTACATATCCTATAGCTTCTAATAACCATACTATATAATAGCTTATTGTAAAAGGTTTTACGTTATCTAAAACTCCTGTGAATAACAAAAAATGGTTTGCCACAATTAATAGCATTGACACAATTCTTAAATATTCAACTCCTATTTTTCTTTTTTTCATGCTGTCTATACCTGTTCAAAAATTTGCTCTAATAAGCAAACTTGATTTTTATCTATCCCTTTCTGTGCTGCTAAATTCTTTGAAAATCTATGTTGAAAATCATTATAGTTATCTAACAATAATTTTACTCCTCTATACATAGATTCTATTGTACACTCCGTAATAATTCCTGTTTCATTATTAATCAGTTGTTCTTGAGCTCCTGCAAAATTTGTACTTACAATAGGTTTACAAAACGCTCTCGCTTCTGCCACTGCAATTCCATATCCTTCATGACGAGATGGTTGGAAATAAATATCACACATTTTTAAATACGGATAAGGATTTAACTGCTGCCCAAGAAGTACTATACTCTCTTTTGCATAGACAGTTTCAGATATTTTTTGTTCTAGTTCAGCTCTTTGATTCCCCTCACCAATAATATACCATCTTATTGCATATCCTTCTTTACATAATCTTTCTATTACTTCTATTCCTAAATCAAATCCTTTTTGATGATCCAAACGCCCTATTGAAACAATAGAAAATACATCCCTATCTTTCTTTATCTCTCTCAAATCTGATTTCTTCTTTAATTCTTCTTCATTTACAATATTGTAAAAAACTCTATATCTATCTGCTAATTCCGGTATAAGTTCTAGCATATTCCTTTGCGTTTCCTTTGACACGCACATAATATACTGAAACTTTTGCAACACTTCTTTAAAGTCTCCAAAATCTGCCATACATATCTTAGGTTCAAAATGTACCCAACTAATTTTTACTTTCCCTTTTATTTTTTCTGCTGCGTAATATGAATTGAACAGACCGTATCCCATATAATCTATCACAACATCAAACATTTCCGGATATTCCTGAATTTTATTTTTGATACTTTTATAATACCATAATCTTCTTCCTACATCTGAATTTGTACTTATTACCATTCTAAATCCAGCTACTAATTTTTTTATAACTTGTATAATTTCCCCCTTCTTAAATGCTTGTATTAAAGCATTCTTTCTACTATTCAACAACTCCTCTTCTAATTCTTTTGGTAGAGGTATTTCGTGTACTTTAATGTCCTCTGGAAGTTCTGTGAGTAGATCTCCCTTTTTTTTCATCAGTAGAAGCGTAATATCATATTTATTTCTATCTAAAAGCGGTAATAGTGATAATAAAGATTTTTCTGTACCTCCACAAAGCATATATTCCGCAACAAAACAGATCTTTTTCTTCATATTGATTATTCCTCCAAACGCCTTATTAACTTCGCCGGACAACCTGCATAAACCCCATTAGCTTCTATATCTTTAGTTATAATTGATGCTGCTCCCACTACACATCCTTCACCAACTGTATTATTCACCAATAAAATAGACTTCGTTCCAATCCATGTTCCATCTCCAATACGAACTGTTCCATTATAACCTTCTCCTGCTCTTCTATCTTTTTTACCAATTTTGTGCGTTCCTGTAACACATGTAACACCTGGTCCTAAATCACAGTAATTTCCTATGATAACTTTTCCATTCCCCTCTAACGAAAAATTCTTTCCTATCCATGAATCATCTCCAACTTCTAACTCACTATATACAGGCATGTAAATCGGAGCTACAACTTTTGCATTTTCACCTATCAAAACCCCTTCACATTGATTTAATAAAACTCTCTTTATTTTAAAAAAATGCGTTCCTTTCAATATTGTATTTATCACAAATAACAAAAAACTTTTCTTACTTTTTTTATATATGTTCATAATATGGCTCCATAAACTGTTTTTCTAAATTTAATGCATCATATCTCTTTGTTCTTTCATGCAAACCTTTAAATATAATATTTTTATCTAAAATATTCAACACTGCTTGTACTCCATTTGAGATAACATCTTCCGAGTCAAATCGCCCTATATTTATACCATATTTACCATTCTCAATTAATTCAACCGGACCTCCACAATCCGTAACAATAGCCGGTATATTACAATATTGAGCTTCAATAACTCCATTTCCAAAGGACTCTATCTCTGATGTTTGCAAATATATATCACATTTACTAATATAACTAATCGGATTGGATACAAATCCTTCAAAATGAACAATATCTAAAATTTGCAATTCTTCTGCCAACTTTAACAACTGTTCTTTCTCTTCTCCACTTCCTAAAATCAAAAGACTTACTTTTCTCTTTTTGGATACTTCTGCTACAATTTTTATTGGAATATCTATGTGCTTATCTTTTGCCAAACGTCCAGATGTTACTAATATCGGACACTCCTGTTTCTCCAACCATGTACATTTTATATCAACACTAGATTCTTCTGAATTATATACCGGATTATCAAACACTTGATATCTATTATGATCGATACCAAACTGTCCTGCATCATACTTTGCAACAGCATCACTAACTGCAATTAAAACATCAGCTTTTTCTATCAAATATTTCATGATTTTCCGGACAAATTTCTGTGATTCATTTTCAAATCCATGCTCTGCACTATAAATAACTGTCTGTGATTTTGAAATCATTTTGGCAATAACTGCAACACTTGTATATGTATGAAATGGAACATATAAAATATCAATTTTATTATTTTTCAAATATTTAATCAATGGTATTAAAAATGTTCTTAATCGTGCCTTAAATTCCACAATTTCCACTTGAGAATCTAACTCTTTTTCATACTCCCCCTCTTTAAAACCACAAATCACAGTAATCTTATGTCCCAATGTACAGAATGCGTTTGCATAATTTACAACAACCTTTTCATATCCGCCTATTTTTAATTGTGGCGTTATAAAAGCTATATTCATTTTTACTTCTCCAACTTTAATGTATTAGTGGGGTTATACTTCCCATTTTCAAAAACATAAACTGCAAGTACTAAATATATAATAACTGCCATATTATTTACACTAAAAAATACCATTTCTCCCATACAGATTAAGAATACTGCAGCGATCAAATATACCCTAGATATTCCGCCATTAAATAGTAAAACTAAAAAGAGCAGTATAAATATAAGCACTCCTATAATTCCCGTGTCTCCTAATAACGTCCATAACAAATTTCCCGGCTCTACTACCAAATCAAAATTCAAAGTATAATCACGAATTTCCGGATCATATGGCACCATAAATCCTGTTCCAAATAAGGGTTCTTCATTAAATTTTGAATAGTATAATTCCAAAGTCTCTTCTCTTGAGTCTAAAATACTTGTTGCATTGTTTTTATAAACAAATTCATTAATCCCTTGATCTATGCTCAAAACTACATTTTGAGGCAAAAAGAAATATCCAATAAATAAAAGAACAATAACACCTGCCACCTTTATCCATGCCATTCTCTTATTGAGTACATATATTGTACAAACTATTATACAAGAAATCATTCCTGTCCTCGATGCAGACAAGTATTCCATAAAAAACACTGCACAAATCATAAATATTCTAAATATTTTATGCCCTTTATAAAATTCAGAATTTAACAACATAGCCAAAAAAAGTACACTAATAATTCCAAATATATTTACATGATTAAATATTCCCTGAAAATCTTCATTCACAATACGAAATTGCTTAAATGGTATTATTATAATATTAATTATATATAAAATTCCATAGAAAGACACTAAGAAATCAGTCCAATTAACATATTCATTAGTTACTGCAACACCTTTCAACACTGCTGAAAATGCAATCAAAAAAGATATCACTTTAAAAACAGCTGTGATCGGATAAGAACTAATAACTAAATTGAACATAGACACAACTGCTGAAAATAATATTGCACATAGTAATATCTTATTATATTTATTTTTCAATCTACCGTTTTTGATATCAGAATATATCAAAATTAAAAAAGACGCTCCTAAAACAATAGCCCAACGAAAAACTTGAAAACTTGCCGGTGCTGCTATTGCTGGATTCAAAAGCCCTCTTGTTGTTAAAAAAATCAATGATTTTAAGCATCCTTCTGTCCCAAACTTCCAATAATATATCAATACCACATTAAAAAGAAATCCTAAGGATGAATGAAAAAAACTCAAAAAAAATAGTATTAGAAAAAAGAAATCTACTTGACTAAATCCCGGTATTTTTACTCTATCTTTATTTAACATAATTTTTTTCCTTATTATCATCCCATATCTTTAAATGATATGAAACCATATTTTCTATAGTATACTGTTTTGCTGTTTCTATAGCCTTTAATGCATATTCTTCTCTTTTATCACAACATTGCTTAATTGATGTTACTAAAAATTGTATGTCATCCACATCTCCTATAGCCCCGTTTATATTATTTTCAACCATTTCTAACCCTGCAATACATTTATTTGTAGTTACAACTGGCAACCCTTTTGCCATTGCCTCATTTACTACTAATCCCCATATATCTTCTCTTGTCGGATGAACAAATATATCTGCAGCTTTATAATACTCATTTAACTCTTCACTTTTTTTGAACTCAATAAAATATACATTTTTACACTTAAATTTTCTTATCATTTCTATATATTCTTCTGTGGCTTCTCCCCCCACTATATATATACCATAATTTTCATTCAAATAAGACGATGCTGCTATTAAGTTATCGAATCCTTTTCGATATATAAATTGCCCCACTGCTAAAATCATATACTGCTCTTTTATATTCAATCGGTTCTTTATTTTTTGTTTTTCCTCTAGACTAACTGGATATTCTATTACTTCATTTTTACATATTGAGGTAAACGGATAACGTACTATTTTATCTTTAGATACACCATTTATCATATAATATTGATCATGCATTTGGGCTGTACTAAAATATATATCTGCTTTAGATAGAATAAATCTCTTTATATACCTTTTATACCTAGTATTTAAAGTTGGAAAAGCTCCATCGCCTTCTATTTCATAATGAATCCCCTTGCTTTTCATATATAGAATCGCAATAATCCCTGTTGGATCTGAATAATTAGTAACAACAATATGATCATACTCTTTACTAATATATTTTGTAACTGAAAAGCAAATAGCTTCTGCCACTCCTATACTCTTTCCAGATAAAAAAATTGTTTTAAAATTATCTGTTTTAAATTTTTTCCAACTTTCATCCCTTTCACTGGAGCTTCTTTTTTCAAATACAACTGTCAGATCACACTTTGTTCCCAACTCATTAAAAAACTTCACTCTATATGGTGATGGAATGTTAGTTAACCATAATATTTTCATCATTATATATCCTATCTAAATATTTCTAAATATCCTGTATTTTTTGTACTTTCTTCATACTTTTCTCTTGCATATTGATGCGCTATCCTTTTTATCTCAATTATACTGCCATGATCTAAACTAGCCATATTCTGAAGAGTTTCAATATATCTTCTCTGATTAGAAAGAGATATTACTTTTCCACATCCAGCCTGTTCAATATCATTCCAAGGAGTTTGATCACTAATAATCGGAATACAACCTCCAGCCAATGCTTCAAAAATTACATGCCCGTAATTTTCACCTTTTGTCGGAAATAAGAAGACATCATATTTTGAAAATGTTTCAATTACTTTTTTTGAATCTACCATGCCTTTATATTCCCATACTATATTTTCCGATAATTGCTCTAATAAAGCTTTACACTCATCCCAATATTTTTTATCTTCCAAAATTCCATAAATATCAAATTGTATTCTATTTTCTAATTTCGAAAGAATTTCTATCGCATACTTCAAATTCTTCATCTCACATATGCGTGAGATGAAGACTATCTTAAATTTTTCTTCTCGGCTTATTTCTATATCTGGTACACTTCTCGGCAGATCTTCTGCAATAATGCATTTTGCCTTTTTTCCAATAATATTTTTTACATCTTTTTCTTCTAATTGTGATGTCACACTCCATGTAATATTTTTATATAATCCCAGAATTTTAGAAAGAAACATAAACACACTTTTTTTGTGCGATTTAATTTGAAATGCTTCTGCCGAAAATGAACCCATAGACGCAACCACAACATTTGTTTTAATTTTTCCAACTCTTTTCAAAAACAAAGTTTTATATGCATAATCATTATACGGACCACATATATAAATCAAATCTGCACCTTCCGTCATTTTCTGCAAATTTGATAATGTGAACCCTCCCGGTTTTACATACCATACTTCCGCTTTTCCTATTTTATTAGCAGAATTGTATTTAATACCTTCGTATGCCTTTAAATCTCCATGATCCCTATCATTTGTTATGATTTTAAAATGGTATTTTTCTCCAAGACATTCTGTTAAATTAACTATCGTGCGAACCGGTCCCCCATCTTTATATCCTGGAAGGTAACGTCCGCATAAAATTACTATTGTTTTCATCTAATTATTCCTTCTTTTGTTACTTTCATATAACTTTGCATCTACTATAAATCGATACCAGTATGCTTGAAGATATATATATATCTTACCTTCTTTTCCATCTAAAAAACCTAATTGTCCATAATAACGATACCAATAATAAATTTTTGCTCTCAAAAATATCGGTAGTCTATAATAAACTCCTCTCTTCTTTTTCTGTATTTCATTACCACCTGTATCTTCCCTTTGTGTTTCATACATTTGCAATTCTAATTGACTATACCAGATATGTTTATTTAACCACGCATCTAAACCTTTATAATCATAATGGATCAAATCACCATCTAATTTCTCTACCTTTCCATTAACAATGATATGTTCATCCATTAACTTATTCTCTACTCTTCCTTTTCCATATCGGAACAAACGTAAGAAATAAGGTTTATGAGTTCCACCATGTCGAATCCATTTCCCCATGAAATAAATCCGCCATCTCATTTCGTAGCCATCAACATTCTTAATAGAAGTGCTTTTTAGCTTCTGATTTATTTCACATGCAAGTTCTTTGGAAATTCTTTCATCCGCATCTAATCGAAATACCCATTCTGTTTTAACACTACAATTATCTAAAGCCCAGTTAAATTGCTTAGCATGTCCTTCCCATTCGTGATAATATACCTCTGCACCTAACTCCTTTGCAATTTCAATAGTTTTATCATTACTCCCTGAATCTACAACAATAATACGTTCTGCAATCTGTTTAGACGAAATAATACTAGCTTTTATATTTTTTTCTTCATTTTTGGTAAGTATAATAACTGTAATGTCTGACATATTTATTCCTTTTCAACTATTCTAAATTTTATTTAATTTATACTCCTGAATTTCTTTTCTAACGCCATCTTCAAATGCAACCGGATTATATCCAAAATCTTCCGTTGCCTTATGATGTGAATAAGCCCTTGGCTCTACCAAACGCTGAACTTTTTCTCTATAATCAATCTTTCTAAATGTTAAAGCATAAATTAGACATGCACCTGCATATGCTATGGGATATGGGCAACTGATAAAAAGATTTTTAACACCTAGCTGCTTTGCCATGACTTCAAACATCTTTCTTAATTGAATTGGTTCTTTACCAGATAAAATATATTCTTTATTCTTTGCAATATCCCATTTCATCATAACGTCATAATAGGCATCGCCCAAATCCTTACACCATACCGGCTGCAAATCATATCTAGCCCCATTAACAGTAGGAAATATTCTCAATTTATCTACCATTTTAATAAACGTAGCTACATTTTTATCATTCAGATCTCCATAAATCATGGTTGGTCTTAAAATCGTCATTGCTACCTTCCGGTCTCTCTTGTTATATTTTTCTACAAGCTTATTAATCCTACTCTCAATCTGTCTGTACTCTTCACCTGCCGCTTTATATTTAGAATAAATACCTGTTGTATGAACTAAAATATAATTATCAACGCCACTCCTTAACGCTGCAGGAACAACATATTTGGATAACTTAATACCCGCAATATGCAACAGCATATCTATGTACTGTTCTTTAAAAAATGTTTTTAAGCCTTCCACATTCGTTAAATCAATATCATATGTTTTAACATTCAAATCGTTATCCTTTAGTGCTTTTTCTATCAGCTGATACCCTTTATTATTTTTTGATGCTATCTTATCATTTCTACAAAGCAAAATAAACTCATAATCTTTTAATTTAGCTTTTTCTTTTAACAATCTTTTAAGAAAATATTGACCTGATTTTCCCGTAATTCCCGTCACTGCAACAGTATACATTCTTTATTCACCTCTTAAAGGAAATACTTTTCCAACCCATCCATAAATTTTTTTTGTTCAAAATGCGCTTCATAATATGCTCTTGCATTTTTCCCCATTAAATCTCTGTCTAGATTTCCTATAAATTTCCTTATATTTTCTGCTAATTTTTCAGCATCTTCTGCTTTGCCGCTATAACCACATTCTGCATCAGCAATAACCTTCTCTGTCTCACCGTCGATAGCACCTATAATCGGTTTTCCTACTGCCATATAAGACTGAACCTTCCCTGGAAGTGTCATACTAAGCACCTCATCCGCCTTCAAAGTTACAAGCATAGCATCTGCTTTTTTATAAAACTCAGGCATTTCTTCCAGAGGTCTTCTTCCGTAGAAAAACACATTTTTTAAGTTCTTTCCAAGTTCCTTCAATCGCTCTAAATCAGTGCCTCCACCAACAATATGGAATCTTACTGATTCATCTTTTAACAATTCTGCTGCTTTTATAATTGTCTCTATACTTTGAATCTCTCCTATATTTCCGGCAAACATAAAATCAAATGTTTTCGTGTCTTCTTTGGCCTCAGCTACTTCAAAGATTCCTTCCGCATATTGGGGAAGATAATCTATTTTATCAGCAGATATACTAAATTCATTCTGCAAATATTCTGAAAACAACCTTGATGTGATTAGAATCTGATCCATCGCGCGATAAATTCTTTTACTTACGCCATGAAAATATTTATATATCACAGAGTCTCTTGTAATTCCACCAGCAATAAGGCTTTCCGGCCATAGATCAAGGCAATACATAATCGCCGGAACTTTATATTTTTTCTTATATGCAATGGCAGCATATCCCATCATTACAGGAGACAGTTGGTTACAAAATACAACATCAAACGGTTTTCCATCAGACGCTCTGCATTTCTTGGAAAGTACATATACTGTTGCTGATATAGCAAAACTATAATAATTAAGCATACGCTTTAGTGTTCCGGTTTTTCTCGGAATAGTATAACAACGGTGAATATTTACACCATTAATAACCTCGTCAATGTGTTTCCCTTTTCCGTAACCTTCATATAAAATACCTTCCGGATAGTTTGGATATCCGGTAACAACTTGCACTTCATGTCCTCGCCGAACCATTTCTTCACAAATATCTGAGATTCTAAATGGTTCCGGCTTATAATACTGACATACAACTAGTATTTTCTTCTTATTTTCTATAGATGACACGGAATCATTTTTATTCATCTCTCCCGTTCCGCCCTCTACAACGCTGTCATCCTTCGCAACTTTCCCGATAGTTCCTAAAAAGCATTTAATATCAAATAAAAGACTTTCTTTCTGCACATACTCGCCATCCAGTTTTGCTTTTACCGGAATCTCAAGCTCATCACGACCGTTAATCTGTGCCCATCCTGTAAGACCCGGTTTAACATCATTTGCACCATATTTATCTCTTTCAGCTGTTAATACATCCTGATTCCATAATGCCGGACGAGGACCGATAACTGACATATTTCCTATAAATATATCCCAAATCTGCGGCAGTTCATCCAAGCTATGCGCTCTTATAAATTTTCCAACTTTCGTAATATACTGTTCTGGATTTTCAAGCATATGCGTCGGTACATCATGTGGTGTTGAAACTTTCATAGAACGGAATTTATGTAGTTTAAAATACTTTTTGTTTTGTCCTATACGTTTTTGAGAAAACAAGACCGGTCCCGGATCTTCAATCACTATAGCCAGCGCAATAATCGCAAAAACAGGGGCTAGTACAATCAACCCGCCAAATGAAAGTATGATATCTATAATTCGCTTTATATATTTATCGTAAACCTTTGCTCTATAATCAGAATCACCTACTGCTTCAAGATGACCTTTCACTCCATCGGCGTTTTCTTTATCATGATTATCTTTGATAAAAATAACTTTTTTCCCTTCCATAGGATTTTTCTCTTTTGGAACATCTTCATAAACTGAAGATGTTTTCTTTACTTTTGCCAGTATAGATAATCCAGCAAAGGCTGTGCCTATAGCTACAAATGAAAGCGCCATCGCCCTTTTTATTTTTGTTTTATCCATTGACATTTCCTATCTTCACTCCCTGATGTCATTTTTGTAACTCTCAAATTGTCGCAAAAATATTTTTTCTTTCTATATATGCTCCTCATTGCCAAATGATATCAATAATCTATGTAAATTCATTTATTTTTGCTTTTTATATTTTTGCTTCCATTAACTCTACTTCCTCTCCCACTTCTTGGTTCACTTCTTCCGGTCTTTTAAATGTCGGCACAACTTTGCGCAGCATTTCTCTTGCCTGCTCATCGTCTCCGTTTTCGCAGACGTCTTTGAGCATTCTTAATTTTTCACGGATTGCTTCTGTCGGCAATGGCTTATCTTTTTCTCTAAAGATGAGATCGTTTTCGGTCTTATCAAGTTCTTCTGTTTTAACAAGAAGTTCTTCATACAGCTTTTCTCCCGGACGGAGTCCTGTCTCTACGATCTTAATATTATTTGCTCCTGACAGATGGATCATATTTTCTGCAAGATCCAGTATCTTGATCGGTTTTCCCATGTCGAGAACAAGCAGTTCGCCATTGTGAGCAATCACGCCGCTCTCCAACACGAGCTGGGACGCCTCCGGAATCGTCATAAAGTAGCGGATGATCCTTTTATCTGTAAGTGTGATCGGTCCACCGTTTTGGATCTGACGTTTAAACAGAGGAATTACACTTCCTGCGCTTCCCAATACGTTTCCAAATCTTGTCGCGCTGTATTTTACTTTTCCGTTAATGCTGGCGCTTTGCACGATCATTTCGCACATTCTCTTCGTTGCGCCCATCACGTTAGTCGGATTAACCGCTTTATCTGTCGAAACCATCATAAAGCGTTCTGCGCCGTATTTCTCGCACATCTCAACGACAACCGCCGTTCCGAACACGTTGTTATTGATCGCTTCGATGCAGTTATTTTCCATAAGTGGAACATGTTTATGGGCAGCCGCATTAATAACGATCTGGGGATGATATTTTGAAAATACACGCTCCATTGCTTTTGAATCTGTAATCGAAGCGATTTCCACACTGATGCCCGGTTCGTTGCCATATGCGATTCTTAACTCCTGTTGAAGATCGTAAGCTCCGTTTTCATAAACGTCAAGGATGATCAATTTTTTCGGCCCCATTTTTACAATCTGTCTGCACAGTTCCGATCCGATCGACCCGCCTCCTCCTGTGACGAGGATTACTTTATCATTATAATAAGCATCTGTCTTTTCGTTCGTAAGCTTTCTCGGAGCTCTAAATAGCAGTTCTTCTATATCAAATTCTCGAAGCGATCTCTTTCCGCCTGCCATCTGCATCTTAGGATAATCGTACATCTTCACTTTATATCCGGCATTTTTATAATAAAGATATCGCTCTGTTCTTCTTTCATCCGCCATAGACGGCAGCGCAAAGATAATTTCCTGTATTCCGTATTTTTTCAGTTTCTGAAACGTCGCCTCGTTTTCAGACAATACGGGAAGTCCCTGTATCTCTCGTCCGCCTTTTGATTTATCGATATCCACAAAACATTTCGGCACATAGGATGCCATCTTGTTTGCCAACAGTTCCCCTGCCAGAGTAACTCCGACATTTCCTGCCCCTATGATCGCCACTTTGATCTTCTGATCGTCTCTTGTTCCCCCCACTTCAATTCCGGCAAATATTTTCAGCAGTGCGGCTAAAATTTTACCTGAAAAAGTTTCCAGGTTGCTGCACTTATACGCATAACGGTAAGACATTCTCATGATCAGCGCTCCCATGGTGTTTACCGTACTCAACGCCAGAAGGCGCGGAAATGAGATATGAGCGACCGGAAGAACAGATTCCAAAATCACATATATTAAAAATGCCACACAATCCGTACAAACTAAACGCATGTAGCATTGAATTCCCCCGTACCTCCATATCTGCCCATATATCTTTCCGACCAGCCGGCAGGCAAATACGCATACAAATGCAAGAAGCATCTGCTGCAATTTCCCTCTCTGCGTCAATTTTACCGGTCCTTCATATAATACAAGCAGAAATACAGACGTCACTGCAAATACGATCACATCGTAAAAAAATAATTTCCATCTTATATGAAATGTAGTCTTTCCTCTCATCTGTAATTTCCTCTGTTATCTCTCCAAATCCATCTTTCATGTTTTGATGTTTTTAACTGCTGTCCCTCTAGTTTATCTTTCATACTTCTTTAACTGCTATTTCTTTCTTTTTCTTTTTACTGTTTCGTAAATTTTTGTCTTTTGCGTATCCGGTTCTTTTGTTACTATACATTACCGGAAAATAGCCGTTTTTCCCCTGATTTTTGCAAGAAAATAGCCCGAAAATATTTCTTATCATCGAGCCATTCCTTACCGTCAGCCTTTCAAGGCACATTCAATATTTATTTTTCTTTGCGTTTTCTTAACACAATAACGCCTGTCGTACCAAGGATTACTGCTGCACCGATCCAAAGTACGGAAACAGGGAATCTTCCTGTCTGCGGAGACGTTCCGATCGCATTGTCTGCGGACGTATCTACTTTTGCGATCACGGCAACCGGCGAAAGATCTTTAAAGGACGCAGTGATCTCTTTGTTTGTATAATCTACGTCTGACGCTTCCACAACTTCCCATGCCGCGCGGTCTGTGCTGAAGTGAAGAAACGCTACTTCTGTCATAGCTGTGGAAATTGCCGGCACGCTTAATGTTACAAGGTAGTCTCCGTTGTCATCTTTAATCCCGCCGTTTACAGGCTCAAGGTCAAAAAACTTTGTGACAAACGTTCTGGAACCCAGATCTGCCGCCAGAGCGTCGACCTGTTCTTCTGTCATCTTCAGTCCTGCTGCGCCTTCTGCTTTGAGCAGTTCTTTCATATCTGCAACAAGCTGTGCAAGAGTCATGCTTCCGTTATTTACTTCTATGATCGCGTCAACTGTCTGTGGGGAAACTGCCTCTGCCTCTGCAAATGCCTCTCTTGTTCCTTCCGTTACGGTATAATAAGCCGCAAAATCATTCGGAAGCACAACTTCTGACGTTTTACTTCCTGCAAACGCCGTTACTGCCTGTGATACGATAAGCGTTGCCGCCAAAATTACACCCATGATTTTCTTTTTCATATTGTTCACTCTTCCTTTCTCTGATAAATGATTTTCTTTTGCCTTATTGTTCTATGGAAACCAACACTGCCTGAACAAGAAACCTCATATCCGGCTGGTTTGCATAGCATGTTGATAAGGTCAGGATCTTATCGTCCGTCCCCACCTGCGCTGTTGTATCAATGCTCGCATTCATATCGCGGATTGCAAAGATACGGTATAAATACTGCTGATACACTTCTTTATCTGTAAAGTCAAAACTTCTAAGCAAATGTCTGCTGTCATACGGATACGCAGCGAATATTTTATAATGTCGTATTGCATCCGGCGTATAGATCAGCACTTCTTTGTTTTGATCAAAAAATGTTTTATCCCGATAGTCGAGCAGTCCTTTAAACATCGAACCGTTTCTCATGTCATGCCCGTAAATGACCGTATTCGGATCTTCAAAATCAGTATTGTTGTAATTCTCCGTAAAAATCGCTCCTTCGGTCTTTTCTTCATGATCGATCGTGTGATCCAAATAGTATGTGTTGTCATTCTCCCTTTGGAGAACCGGATAGTCTATCGCCGTTCCCGGTATACTGATCCACGCATACACATCGGGATTCTTTTCCTTTAGCGCCGCAAAATCGATCGGGATATCAACTTTTGATTTTGAACCTTCATCTTCCGGTTCTTTTTTCACTTCTTCCGAAAGATCCTGATACCCTTTTCCGGCGTTTTGTTCTTTCGTAAATTGATAAACTCCGATGCCAAGGCAAACTGCTGCGGCTGTGATAAGAACGCTTCCTATTATCTTAGATATCTTTTTCATATGCCGTCTCTGTTCTTTCTGCACTTTATTTTTTCTCTACATAAAATGTCTCAACTGTCTTTTCATACAAAGCATCATCATCTACGACGTATTCATCATATTCTTTACCTTGAATTCCTTCTCCCGGAATCGTCCATCGGTTCACCTTTTTGCCTTCTGATACACTTTCCGTCAGATCAACAAAACGACTTTTCCCCATATTCGTTACCATATACGGTTCAATCGCCTTGTACAGATCGGTAACAAGCGCTTTATCTGCAGATGCCTTTTTTAAAGCTTCGCCGAATGCTCTGATATATTCCTGCTGGCGCTCCATACGTGCGATCGCGCTCTGGCTGATCTCCGTATTTCTGTATCGAACAAACTGTTCTGTATCTTCACCTTTCAAAGTGACCACCGCTCCTTTTGCATATCCGGGGTCAACTTCCGCCAGACTGTCGTTCGGCACGGTTACTGTTACGCCTCCGACGCTGTCTGTCAAAACAGGAAGTCCATCCATATTCAAAGCACAGTACCCGTCTATCGGCAGTCCGTAAAGCAATTCGGAAACTGCATTTTCCGCCAGCTCACAGCTTTCATATCCGCCGTCACCGTATGCATAAGATAAACTGATATGATCTTTGCTCTTTCCGAGACTTTTTCCGCCCGGACCGAACGTTTCGATCTGAGTCATCGTATCTCTCGGAATGCTGATCACTGTAATATCTCCTTCCAGCCGATTCCATGACAGAAGATACAACGCGTCCGCCTGCCCGGCGTCTGCCTGACCTGTTTTTGTCTCTGCCTTTTCTTTTGTATCAATACCGAGGAACAAAAAGTTACTCAAATGTTCATTGTAACTGTATGTCTTGCCGTTCCATGTAATATCCGATGCCGAGGCGGATGTTCCGTCTTTCGTGGCGACGTCTCCCGACGTCTGTGCCGCCTTATACTGCGTATATACAAATATTCCCGCTCCTACAATGAAAACCGCTGATACCGCCGCGATCCACCATTTCAAATATTTTTTCTTTTTCATCTGTTTCTTTCCGATCCCCTCCCATTATCTGAGTACCGTTTTATTTTTCTTTATTTTTCTTTGTAACTTCCTTTTTTTCCTGATATCCATGATAGTAATAGTCATATCTGTGATAGTATTTATTCTTCTTTACATCTACCTTATTAAGCACGGCTCCGATCAGTCTGCACCCTGTCATCAGAAGCTGTTCTTTGACTCGAGCCGCCTCCTTACTGCTCACAAGTTCGCTTTCAAATACGAGCACCGCCCCGTCGCACTGTTTTGCGACGATCGCCGCATCGATAATACTTCCGATCGGCGGCGTATCTACAATGATATAATCATAATGTTCTCTCACCGCTCCCAAAAGCGTTCCAAACGCTTCCTGCCCAAGCAGTTCTGACGGATTCGGCGCAAATGAACCTGAAAAAATGATATCCATATTCTCATAGTTCGTACGATAAATAATCTCCGCGATAGAAGCCTGACCGCTCAAGTAATTTGATAATCCCTGAACCTGTTTTCCCACTCCGTACCGGGATGCGAGTATCGACTTGCGGATATCGGCGTCGAGAAGAAGTACCTTTTTCCCTAATTTTCCGATCTCCTGCGAAAGTTGGAACGTAATATCGCTCTTTCCTTCGTTCGGATAGCAGCTTGTAAACAGAATTGTCTTTACATCCATCCCGGCAAACTGGATATTCGTTCGCAGCGTCTTAATTGCTTCCTGATAAAAATAATCCTCTTGTCTCGGATCTGTCATTATCACCTTTTGTTCCGCCATTTACTCTGCCTCCTTCTTTTGCCTTTCTTCTTTTTACTGCCGCCATGATCATCTATATAATCTTTTCTGTCCGGAATCACGGCAAGTGTCGGAATGCCGAGCGCTCTTTCGATATCATCCTCTGTTTTGATCGAATCATTCATGATCGCAAACAAAATCACGATCGCCGCCGCAAGAGCAAATCCTGCCAGCGCGCCCATCATAACGTTTTTATTCATACTCGGGCTGACCGGGGATGACGGAACTTCCGCCTCTTCGATGATCTTAGGAGGAGCCACCTCCATTTTTTCTTTTATATACTGCGCTGAAACAACCGCCATAGTGTCCGCAATCTTTTTTGCGGTCTCGGGATCGGAACTTCTGGCCGTCACTTCCATAATATGCGTTCCTTCCGGATTGGTGATCGTAATACTTCCTCTCAGTTGGTGATGATTCATGTTCAGACCCAGATCTTCGATCACCTCTTCAAGAACGCTCCGGCTTGTCGCAAGAATACTGTAATCTCCCGTAAGAGCGCTTCCAAGCTGAAGGTCCGCAATAGACGTAAGCGTTGTTTCCTGTGTTGTCACAAGCATCGATGATGTCGCCGTATACATCGGGGTGATGCAAAGTTTTGTATATACACCTGCCACAACACCGCCAAGCAGACACGCCGCCAAAATAATCAGCGCCCGCTTTTTCAGTGCGGAAATTAACTCCCACAGGTCGATTGCCATTTCTTCATCATGTGTTTTTTCCATATTTTATCACTTCCTCTATTATCCGTCTCTCTGTTCGTAATATATTAATCCTTCTAATTATATATCATATTTTTCTATAAGGAAATAAATTAATTCCATTTACCAGTATTTTCTTCACTTTTTCCCTGTTTCTCATTTTACAATGCGTCTTTTTTACATAAATTGACTATGTTTTACAATGTTTTTCTTACAAACGCTCGTTTCTTAAAATCTTCTCGGGATTTTTTAAAAACAGTTTTTTTACATAATCCGGCTCCAGATGCTTCTCCATCCACACTACTGCGGATTCTGTCTCCGGTTTTCTCGTTCTCATATTATGCATATCCGTTCCGACAAAATGAACAAATCCTTCTTTCAGAGCTTTCCTGCACCAACGTGTTGTAAAATCATGCCACTTTCCCCCGATCGCCCTGAAATTCAACTGTATATATGCTCCCTGCTTTCGTAGTTCTTCCAGACGCCCGATATCTTTCAGCGCTTCATATCTCTCTGCATGAGCGATGATCGGACTGTATCCCGACTGTGTAAAGCGCTGTACTGCCCGAAAAATTCCCGAATACCCGATTCCCTGATAAAATTCAGCCAGTACATACCGGCTGTCCGCCAATGTAAGGATCTCGCCGTTTGCAATCCTGTCCGCCGCTTCCTCGGTGTACATCACTTCCTGCCCCTGATAAATTTTCACACTGATATTGTGACGTCTTGCTTTTTCCTGTAATGTAAAACAGAGTTCTCTGATCTGCACCGGATCGGTATAACCGAAAGGTCCTCCCCAGTGAGGAGTTGCGATCACTCTTCTGATTCCCTGAGCCTGCGCTGTTTTCAACATGCAAAGCGCTTCTTTCCATGAACCAGCCCCGTCATCGATCCCGGGTAATATATGACTGTGTGTATCAATTATTTTTGCCATTTTGTGCGCCGCTCCTTAACTTTGAATTCCAATACCTAGTTTCAACATTTTCACGGCGCTTCATTCTATCATTGCGATAACGCATTAATGTGTTTAAGTTTTTTCATGACACGCCAAAACAGCATATCCCTATGTCATTTATCAACTTTCAATAAAACACATTAGATAGATATGCTGCCTTTTATAGACCGCTGTTTAAATTCACTATAAACAAACATTACTTTTATCATAATTTTCACGATACATTTTTAATAATAGGCTAACATCTGTTCCTTGTCAACTCTCCAAAATGTATATTTTCAAATACAAAATGCATATTTTCTCTTATAAATATATTAAAAAGAGAGAATATGCATTTTTATTCAGATATTAAAAGTATAATTTCTTCACACGATGTAAAAATTATTCTACTGTTACGGATTTTGCCAGATTCCGCGGTTTGTCAACATCCAAACCTTTTGCGACACTGACGTAATATCCCATAAGCTGAAGCGGCACGATCGCAAGACTTGCGGAAAAATATTCTTCTGTTTTCGGCACATAAACGGAAAAGTCCGCCGTATCTTCCACGCTGTAGTTTCCATATGTCGTAAGTCCCATCAAATATGCTCCTCTGCTTTTTACCTCGACCATATTGCTCAATGTTTTCTCAAACAGATCGTTCTGAGTTAAGACTCCCACGACAAGAATTCCGTCTTCGATGAGACTGATTGTTCCATGCTTCAGCTCTCCTGCCGCATATGCTTCTGAATGGATATAACTGATCTCCTTCATCTTGAGGCTTCCTTCCAGACTGATTGCATAATCGATGCCGCGCCCGATAAAAAATACATCTTTTGCATTCGCATATTTACTTGCAAACCACTGTATCCGCTCTTTATCGTCAAGCGCTTTCTGAATCTTATCGGGAATTCTGCACAGTTCCTCGAGCAATTCTCCATGCCGTTTCTCATCTATTCTGCCTTTTACTTTTGCCATCTGTACGGCGAGAAGGTACATTGCCGCCAACTGTGCGCTGTACGCCTTTGTCGTCGCAACCGAGATCTCGGGGCCTGCATATGTGTATAAGACATGATCGCTTTCTCTTGCAATGCTTGAGCCGACTACATTGACGATCCCGATAACCGGAATTCCTTTCTCTTTTGCAAGACGCAAGGCGGCAAGACTGTCTGCCGTCTCTCCTGACTGTGATACGACGATCAACGCCGAATTCGGCGCAAGAATCGGGTTGCGATAACGGAATTCAGATGCGAGATCCACTTCTACCGGAATACCTGCCAGACTTTCCGTCACATATTTTCCGACAACTCCGACATGATACGCCGATCCGCATGCCGCAACATAGATCCTCTCAATGCTTTTTAGTTGCTCGTCTGTCAGACCTGCTTCCGAAAAGTCAATCGCACTGTCTTTTATATAAGCGCCCAGCGTATCCTGAACGGCTTTCGGCTGCTCATGTATCTCTTTTAACATAAAGTGTTCATACCCGCCTTTTTCGGCTGACTCGGCATCCCACTTGATCTCTGTCATTTCTTTTTGTATCTCTTCCCGGTCAATATTATAAAAATGCACTTCCTCCGAAGTCATCTCCGCTATTTCAAGATTGCCTATATAATATACGTTTCTTGTACGATCCAGAATCGCCGGAACGTCTGACGCGATCAGGCAGCCTTTTTTACTCTTTCCGATAATAAGCGGGCTGTCTTTTCTGGCCGCAAACAATCTGCCCGGACAATCGCGGAACATCACTCCGAAAGCATATGATCCTCTTATTCTAAGCATAGCCCTTGTAAGCGCCTCAAGAGGTGTTCCGGTCTTCTTATAATAATAATCTATCAGTTTTACCGCGATCTCCGTGTCTGTCTGTGAATAAAACGTATATCCCGTTTTCTGAAGCTTTGTCTTTAATTCTTGATAGTTTTCGATAATCCCGTTATGCACAAGAACAACGGATTTATCATCCGTGCAGTGAGGATGTGCATTATTCTCGGAAGGTTCGCCGTGAGTGGCCCATCGTGTATGACCGATCCCGCATGTGCCTCGCACACTTTTCCCGTTATCTGTTTTTTCTGCAAGGATCTTCAAACGCCCCTTTGCCTTTACTATCGCGATCTTATCCGTCTTTTCATTACGAACCGCGATTCCCGCCGAATCATACCCTCTGTACTCCAGCTTTGAAAGCCCTTCCAAAAGAATCGGCGCTGCCGGCTGTTCTCCGATGAATCCTACAATTCCACACATTGTTCCACATCCTCCTTTGATGCCTGTATTTATACATAAAAATTTTGTGCATAATAGTACCACCACTTTTTATGAAATGTCAATAGAACAAACGAATTTTTTTATTTTTTTGCTTTTATTTTTATTTCTTTTGCTGTTTTGGGAAAATCTGTCTGCATATGGGCGCTATCCGATCTCTTGATAAACTGCCGCCGCTCTACACCCGAAGATGAAACTCTTCGATCAGGTGAGCAATATTTTCTTCTGTATCTTCAAGATCATCTGCGATTTGAGAAATTGTTTTCCCCTTTTCAAGTTTTTTCTGAACGAGAGCTCTTTTTTCTTCTTTTCGACCTTCTTCTCTGCCTTCTTCCTTCCCTTGCTCTCTTCCCTCTGCTCGTCCTTGTTCTCGTCCTTCCTCTCTGCCTTCTGCTCGCCCTTGCTCTCTTGCTTCTTCTCTCTGCACTTCGATATCTGTTTCATAATCATATTCATCCAACAGCATATTGACAACCTCGCTTCCTTTTCGCATTAAATAATCAGCAAGAATTCCTTTTTCAACGCACTCTTTAATTGCCTTTTTATACGGTTCTTCCACGCCGGAGATCTGATAGTTCTGTACCGTTTCCATAAACTGGCTGTATTCTTTCAGCACCTGACATTTCTCCAGGATCTCATGATGCTCTTCCGGTCGGATATTGATGACCTTTACTTTTAATTCCAGACTCGGTTCACCGTCTTTTACAATATAGGCGTCTGACAGACGGAGCTCTTTTTCCTTCTCCCATTTTTCTTTTCCGTTATAAAATGTGTAAAATTCCGGCGTCGGAAGGGGAACGAGTTTCTTTTTATATCGGCTTCTCGGCGGCACGAGCCTTTCATATGCCCGTCCGATGTACAACAGACTGCGAAGGGGCATGTTTTCGTTGATCGTAGACTGATGCTCGCCGAATACGATCACTTTCCCACCTGCATCGAAAGAAATGTCGTTTTGAAAATTCATATAGATCGTATTGTCTACGCGGAATTTCCGGATCTTCGTTCCTTCCGGGAGGGGCTCGTCGTGGATGGCGTTAAAGAGCGCGATTTCATTTGCTTCTGCTGATTCGTCTTCATAGAACAGATCTACGAAGACGCTGTTTTTGATTTCTCTGTTTTCTTTTCCTGTCATAGGCTTCTCCTTTCATGCGCATGAACGAGTCCTATGAACTAAGAGAAAAGTTTTCACAATAAACTTTATTTTCTTTCTTAAGAATCAGTATACGAAAAAAAGCGGCGCTCTACAAGACTCTCCATGCAAAAATAATTTTGTTAATCGGGTAACTTTGAGGGAATTCCTCGGACTGACGATACTGTCAGCATTCTCCGCGGACAGACGAGACTGCCGGCGCTTTTCACAGAAAGAATTTCTGTGAGTGGATTTATCATAACATATTTACAAATCAGGAACAATGATATTTTATTACAAGGATCTGCACTCTAACGTCAGTATACGATAAAGAATACGGCTGCACCGCAGCTTTCACTGCCATGCAGCCGGAATAAGTTTTTATTTATTACTTGCCGAAAGCACTTCTTCCGCAATATTTCTTGAGTGATCGGAAATCCTCTCTAAGCCGACAAGCGCGTCAAGAAATACGATTCCCGCCTCCGTATCGCACTGCTTATTTGCAAGACGCTGCATATGATCTGCCCGAAGGCGGATCTCCAGATCATCGGCGCTTCTTTCTTTTTCAATCACTTTCAGCGCCTTCTCCGCACTGTTCTCTTCAAATGCTTCAACCGCATAAGTGAAACTGTCTGAACAGACTTCCAGCATCTCTTTCATTTCTGCTGCCCCGACACCCGAGAACTTCTTTTTCTGGTTCGCAAGGTTTTCTGCATACTCGGAAATATTTTCACAATAGTCGCTGATTCTTTCGATGTCTGAAACAATCTGAAGAAGGCTTGCCACGTGCTGATGCTCTTTTTCATTAATCGCCAGAGAGCTGATCCGTATCAGATAATCTGTAATTCCCTTGCAGAGCCGGTCCGCGATACTTTCTTCCTCTCGGATCTCGTTCATCGTCTCTTCATCCTGAGTAAATAATACTCGGCGAGTCTTGTCCATCGTTCCTTTTACAATATATCCCATCCGGCATACTTCGCTTACAACAGACTGAATCGCAATACTCGGAGTCTCTAACATCCTTTCATCAAGGAGCACACGGCTTTCATCTACTACTCCGTCTTCCTCTTTCTGGAGTTTTCTTGCCAGTTTGATGATCCAGTCGGATACCGGGAAGAGCAGCAGTGTCGTTCCGATGTTGAAAATTGTATGTACCGTACTGATCTCTGTCTGCGTAATCATACCCGCGCCCATACCCGGGTTGAGCACTTTGAAGAAAAAGATCGCCGCAACACTGAATATGATTGTTCCGATCACATTGAACAAAAGATGCATGATCGCCGCTGTCTTTGCTGTCTTTTTCGCTCCGATACTTGACATGATCGCCGTCACACATGTCCCGATATTCTGCCCCATGATAATATATACCGCCGCATTAAACGGTACAAGTCCTGCTGCCGCGAGACTCTGCAAGATGCCGACCGATGCAGACGAACTCTGGATGATCGCCGTCACAAGCGCACCTGCAAGAATACCAAGGAACGGATTGTGTCCAAGCTTCACGAAAATGCTGCAGAATGCTTCTGATTCCTGAAGCGGCGCAACCGCCGACGACATCGTTGTAATTCCGACGAAAAGGATACCGAACCCTACGATAATGCTGGAAATATCTTTTGATGAACGTCTCTTGCCCGTCAGCATGATGATCACACCGATAATAATCGCAATCGGCGCGAGATTGGCAGGACTTAAAAACTTCGCCCATTCCACACTCGACACGAGCCAGCCCGTTACCGTCGTTCCGATATTTGCTCCCATGATGACGCCCATCGCCTGAGACAGATTCATGATACCTGCGTTTACAAACCCTACGACCATAACTGTCGTTGCCGACGAACTCTGGATCACTGCCGTAATAAATGCGCCGAGCATCACTCCAAAAAGTTTATTTTTCGTCAGCGCTTCCAATAGAGACTTCATCCTGCTGCCCGCGGCATTCTCCAAACCTTGCGCCATGATCTGCATTCCGTAGATAAACATTCCCAAGCCACCCACAAACGGGATGATAATAGATGCATAGTTCATAATTCTACTCTTTCCTCCGTAGCTATAAGAGTTTTTTCATTCACTTTTTTCACATAATTTATGCAGAGCTGCAAAAGTGTGCAACCCTGCATTCTTACGATACCATTATCAGCGTCAAAAAACAACAAAATCTTTGCATTTTCTTAGCGCAATTTTCACAGACGTTTTGTGGATGTAATATACACATAAAAAACTGGCGTTTTCTACACTTTCATGCTATGATGTCGATAAAGCATTATACCGATCCCGAACTGTTGGAAATCAACACCTTAGAAAACGCGATCTATATGGCAATGCAGAACGATGTTTCATTCATGATCGGACTTCGGCTGTCTTTATACGAACATCAGTCAACTTTTAATCCTAATTTACCGCTGAGATATCTGTTTTATATTTCGGACTTATACTCGGGTATGATCGACAAAAACAAATTATACGGTTCACGAAAAATTTTGATTCCGCCGCCGGAATTCGTCATCTTTTATAATGGGATCCAGGATCAGCCGGACCGCCGGATCTTACGATTATCCGATTTATATTCCATACGGGATCAACACTGCAAATTAGAATTAGAAGCTGTCATGCTCAACATTAATCTCGGACATAATCCAGCCTTAATGAATGCATGTACGATGCTGCATCAATACGCAGAGTATACAGACCGGGTTCGTCGGTACACAAAAACAATGTCGCTTGAAGATGCGGTTGAACATGCCATCACAGAATGTATCCACGAAGGGATTTTAAAATCATTTCTTGAGAAAAATCGAGCGGAGGTGAAAAACGTGTGCATTTACGAATATGACGAAGAAGAACATATCCGGCTGGAACGCAGTTACGCCTGGGAAGACGGAAAAAAGGAAGGACTTAAAGAAGGTATTCGGAAGGGCGAAAAAGGGAAAACTTGCAATCTCATTCAGAAAAAACTCGAGAAAGGAAAAACTCTTTCCCAGATTGCAGACGAGCTTGAAGATACGGAAGAAAATATCGGACGCCTGATCGAACAGTTTCATCTTGAAATACCCCAATAACCGAAGCGACTTATATAGAGAAAAACAATTATAATTCTCTGCAGACACAGTGTGTACAGAAATCTTCTTTATTTTATTTTTCTTGATTTCTGTACACATTTTCATAAAAATCTATTTTTTCATTTTCGGTTCAAAGATAAAGGACGCAATATAACCGAAGATCAGCGCTGCGGAAATACCGACGGCACTCGCCTGAAATCCACCCATGAACACACCCATAAATCCATATTTGTCAACAGCTTCTTTCACGCCCTGCCAAAGCACATTGCCGAATCCCGGAAGGGGAACGCCTGCCCCTGCCCCGGCAAGTTTCTGAAACGGATCGTACAGTCCGCAAAATCCAAGCAAAGCTCCGCCACATACTAAAAGCACCATAACCCTTCCCGGCATCAGCTTTGTCCTGTCTAATAAAATCTGCACAGCCGCGCATATAAGACCTCCTACGATAAACGCTTTTACATAATCCATTTTGTTTCACCCTTTCTCTTTTCTACTCTGCTCATTCTTCTTGCTTTTATCATTTTGCCTTCTATCTTCTTGCTTTTTAATTTCCTTATGCTATGCATCGCTTTCCAGAACAATTCCGTGAGCGATCCCCGGTACGCTCGCCCCCTCGTTGAAACTGACGGTAGACATAAGCGCCCCTGTAGGAACAAACAACACCCGCTTCCATTCTCCTTTTTCTAATTTAGGAAGTACATACGATGCCAGCGTTACGGCGGCGCAGCCGCATCCGCTTCCACCGGCATGCGTATCCTGCCGTTCTTTATCAAAAATCGTCATTCCGCAATCCATATGTTTTTCGCATATATCGTACCCTTTTTCTCTGATAAGATCGAATAAAATCGTTCTTCCGATGCTTCCTAAATCTCCTGTAATAATCCTGTCGTAATCTTTTTCTTTTCTTTCCATATCCTGGAAGTTCTGTACAATCGTATCCATGGCCGCCGGAGCCATACACGCGCCCATATTTTGAGAATCCTTCAAGCCATAATCTACGATCTTTCCGACAGTTACTCCTGTAATGCGAATATTAGAAAAGTACGACTTTGTATTTTGTTTTCTGTATTCCTCTGCCGACTGCACAAGAAACGCGCCGCTTCCCGTCACTGTCCAATGTGAAGAAAGAGGTCTCTGATTCGCATATCCTAACGGAAAGCGAAACTCTTTTTCCGCACTTCCAAAATGACTTGATGTGACGGCGATCATCGTTCCTCCGTATCCTGCGGCAGCGCTCATAGATGCAAGCGCAAGCGCTTCTCCTGATGTAGAACATGCTCCGTAGAGGCCGAACATCGGAATCTGCAAAGCCTCTACCCCCATTGAAGTTGCTATTCCCTGCCGCAAAAGATCCCCTCCAAAAAGATATCGGATCTTTTTCAAGTCCACATGTGCCTTTCCTGCCGCAAGAACACACGCTTCTTTCTGCATGTTACTCTCCGCTTCTTCCCATGTCTGTGCTCCGAACAGGTCGTCTTTATCTGTCACGTCAAATAATTTCCCGATTGGTCCATCCGCCTCTTTGCTGCCTGCGACAGACGCAGCGCTGATAAGATACGGCGCTTCCCGAAACATAATGCTTTGCGCCCCTTTTATCTGATCCATAATCCTTCCTTTCCCTGACTCCGTCTTCCATCAGCCACGTTACGCACACATTGCGTTTTACACATGGCGTGGGCTGAACTGTTACAGTTTTATTTTTATTATTTTTATTGTCGGCATATTTGCGAAAAATTATTATGAATTTATATACATATTCGGAAAATTATTTCAGATACTAACAGAAAAGAAATTAAAAACGCGCGTGTTGCGCGAAATGCAAGGAGTGTGTTTCATCTATGGATAAAATACAAAAACTGAAACAAGAAAAACAATATGAACAATATGTAAAAGAAAAAACGCCCCGACATAATCTTTTTCTGAATATGTGCAAAGCGTTTTTCCTCGGCGGGCTGATCTGCCTGCTCGGACAAGTTATTTATCATTATTTTGAATTACGAAATCTTTCTCCCGATGAGTGCAGCCGCTGGATGTCTCTGTCGCTCATCCTTTTAAGCGTTTTGTTCACCGGAACCGGAATTTACCAGAAACTTGCAGCCTGGGGAGGCGCCGGAGCGCTCGTGCCGATCACCGGATTCGCAAATTCAGTAGCTGCCCCTGCCATCGAATACAAAAAAGAAGGTCAGGTATTCGGCATCGGATGTAAAATTTTTACGATCGCCGGTCCTGTTATCCTGTACGGTATTTTCACAAGCTGGGGACTGGGACTGATCTACTGGTTCGGAACTTTATTTAAGTAAAACGCAGCCGTCCGTATATTTTTGTCATTCGCTCCATCTCCCGAACTGTCCCTTCATCCGGCTCTCCCGGTTTCATACGCCATTCCCAATTCCCGCCAAGTGTGGACGGCGTATTAATTCGTGCATCGCTTCCAAGTCCCAGATAATCCTGCATCGGAACGATGCACAGATCCGCCGCGCTTCCCATTGCCATAGCAATAAAATCTCCCGCAAGCGTATCTTCATCAAGACGGGGCTTATACATGTATTCTTTTGCAAACTGCCGTGTTGATCCTGCCGCCGTGTGATACCATCCTTTTGTCGTATCATTATCGTGAGTTCCCGTATATACAACGCAGTTTCTTGTATATGTATGCGGGAGATAGTTTGAATCTTCCCTTGAATCGAATGCAAACTGAAGCACTTTCATCCCCGGAAATCCACTTTCTTTTAAAAGCTGTATCACACTCGGAGTTAAAAAGCCGAGATCTTCGGCAATAATCCTTTTTCTGCCGATCTTTTCTTCCAGCGTCCGGAACAGCTCTATCCCCGGTCCCGGCATCCACTTTCCGTGTACTGCCGTTTTTTCTCCGTACGGAACAGCATAATATTCATCAAAACCGCGGAAATGATCGATCCGCACGACATCATACAGCCGGAAACAGTGTTCGATCCTGCGAATCCACCAGTCGTACCCTGTTTTTTTATGATATTCCCAATCGTAGAGCGGATTCCCCCACAACTGTCCTGTCTGCGAAAATCCATCCGGCGGACATCCCGCAACATCGATCGGTTCAAGAGCGTCATTAAAACGGAACATCTCCGGCGCCGACCATGTATCCGCGCTGTCAAACGCAACATAGATCGGAATATCTCCGATAATCTCTATGCCGTTTTCGTTCGCATAAGAGCGAAGGCGTTTCCACTGTCTGTCAAATTCATATTGCTGAAATTTGTAAAAGGCAATCTGACGCGACAGCTCTGCTTTTGCATTTTCAATCGCCTGTGACTCTTTGTTTTTAAGCGGTTCTTCCCATTCATTCCAACTCACGCCGCCGTTTCGGTCTTTGATCGCCATATAGAGGCTATAATCTTCCAGCCAAAATTGATTTTCCGAAACAAATGCGCGGTATTCGTCATTTTCTCCAAAACGCGAAAACGCTTTCTCAAGTATTTGAAACCGTATCTTATATATTTTTTCATAATCTATCTTATCTTCCCGTATTCTCTCACATCCGTATTCGCACTCCTGCGCTGTCAACAAACCTTCTCCTGTAAGCGTTTCAAGATCGATAAAATACGGATTGCCTGCAAATGTAGAAAAAGACTGATACGGAGAATCTCCGTATCCGGTCGGCCCTAACGGAAGAATCTGCCAGTAACTTTGCCCTGCCGCCTTAAGCCTGTCAATAAATTGATAGGCTTCTTTTGAAAAACATCCGATTCCATATTTTGACGGCAGTGAAAATATCGGAAGCAGCACGCCGCTTGCCCGTTCCATAACCATCCCCCTTTTCATCAATATACCGTTTTACTAATATTTTTCTTTAATCTTATGATCTGGTTAATTTCCAAATATCTCTATTATACTGTTCAATCGTTCTGTCTGATGAGAAGTAGCCTGCTTCGGCAATATTGACAAGCATCTTTTTCGCCCATTCCTTTTGATCTGTATACGCCGCCAGCGCCTTGTCTTTTGCCTTTTTGTACGCATCAAAATCAAGAAATGTCATAAACCAGTCTTTTCCTATCAGCTCTTTTTGCAGACGCTCCAGACTTTCTTTGCATCCGATCTTCATCATCTGTTTTTCTGTAATGAAATCAACCGCCGCTTTGATCTTCGGATTCTTTTTATAATAATCTTTTGCCGAATAATCCGCTTTTTTATAATGTTCGATTACTTCGTCGCTTGACGCTCCGAACACGAAAATATTATCGTCTCCTACAAGTTCATGTATCTCTACGTTTGCCCCGTCCTCTGTACCGAGAGTGACTGCACCGTTTAACATAAACTTCATATTCCCCGTGCCGCTTGCCTCTTTTGACGCAAGAGAGATCTGCTCGGATATATCACATGCAGGAATCAGTTTTTCAGCCTTTGTCACATTATAATTCTCTACCATGACAACTTTCAGATAAGGACTTACTTCCGGATCATTATTAATGATCTCCTGCAGGCAAAGTATAAGATGAATGATATCCTTTGCGATCACATATGCCGGAGCCGCTTTCGCCCCGAAGATCGCTGTGATCGGAGTTTTCGGAAGAATCCCCTCCTTGATCTCCAAATATTTATCAATAATATACAGTGCATTTAACTGCTGCCGTTTATACTCGTGAAGTCTTTTTACCTGAATATCGAAAATCGTATCTGCGTCTATCTCTATTGCCTGTGTCTCTTTCAGATACGCGGCAAGATCTTTTTTATTTTCTTTTTTAATCTCTAAAAGGCGTTTCAAAACAGTCTCGTCGTCTTTGTATTCAAGCAGTTTGACAAGTTTAGAGGCATCTTCTTTATACTCGTCTTTGATTGTTTCATCAAGCAGCGCCGTAAGACGCGGGTTGCAGTGAAGAAGCCATCTGCGGAACGTAATCCCGTTTGTTTTATTATTGAATTTATCAGGATAGATTTTATAAAAATGATTCAGTTCCGATTGTTTTAAGATGTCCGTATGAAGCGCCGCCACTCCGTTAACGCTGAATCCGTAATGAATGTCGATATGCGCCATATGAACAGTATCGTTTCTGTCTATGATGGCTGTTGATTCATCGCTGAATCTTCTGCGAACTTTATCATCAAGTATCTCAATGATCGGAACGAGCTGCGGCACAACCTTTTTTAAATATCCGATCGGCCATTTTTCAAGCGCTTCTGCCAAAATCGTATGATTCGTATACGCGCATGTACGGGATACGACATCGATCGCTTCATCGATATCAAGCCCTCTTTCCACAAGAAGCCGGATCAGTTCGGGAATGACCATTGTAGGATGAGTGTCGTTGATCTGGATGACAGCATAATCCGGCAGATCATACAATGTACTTCCTTTTTGCACACATTCATCCAAGATCATCTGTGCGGCGCTGCTTACCATGAAATACTGCTGATAAATGCGCAGAAGCCTTCCTTTTTCATCGCTGTCATCAGGATATAAAAACAACGTCAGATTTTTTGCGATATCTTCTTTATCAAAATGAATTCCGTCTTCCACGATTCCCTCATCAACAGAATCGATGTCAAAAAGGTGCAGTTTGTTTGTCTGATCATGATATCCCGTCACTGCGATATCGTACATTCTTGCATTAACTTTCAATCCTCTGAAAGAAACCGGATAGACAACATCCGTTTTTGTCAGCCATGACTGTTTCTCAATCCACGGATTCGGAAGCTCTTTTTGAAGATGGTCTTTAAACTCCTGTTTGAACAGGCCGAGGTGATAATTCAGTCCGATCCCGTCTCCGGGCAGTCCGAGTGTTGCGATCGAATCAAGAAAACATGCCGCCAGTCTCCCAAGCCCTCCGTTTCCAAGAGATGGCTCCGGCTCAACCTCCTCGATCTGACATATATCTTTTCCGTTTTGAAAGAGCATTTCTTTTACTTCATCATAAATACCGAGATTGATCATATTGTTTGACAACAGTTTTCCGATCAAAAACTCTGCCGAAATGTAATAAAGCTTCTTTTTCCCTGCAGCTCTTTCTTTTCCTGCCGCCAGTTTCTGCACAAACAAAAGCAACGCTTCATAAATCTCTCTGTTTGATGCCTGCGCCACAGATTTACTCATATACAATTCTAATTCTTCCTGTATACCGGTTCTCATTTTACTACCTCCGAAAATTTTCCTCTCATTCCTTTTATGATTTATTTTTCTTCCTATTTTCCGAAACTGCAGTTCGGGAAAGTACACACCGGACAGTTCAAACACAAACCGCCTTCTCCGAGCGCGGTAAAATCTTCTGCTTTCAGCCGTTCCCCCGCCGCAATTCTCGGCAGTATCAGATCGAATATCGTCCGTTTTGCATACATTACGCATCCCGGGAGTCCCATGATCGGAACTTTTCCTGCATATGCGAGCATAAACATCGCGCCGGGTAAAACCGGAGCTCCATAAGTGATCACTTCATCTGCCGCATTTCGGATTGCAAGAGGTGTACGATCATCAGGATCAACGCTCATTCCTCCGGTGCAGACAACCAGTTCCGCCCCCTGTTCGATCCACTTTTTCACAGCTTCTGTAACCATATCGGCATCGTCACTGCAAAGAGTATCGCCGATTACTTCCATACCGCACTCTCTTAGTTTTTCTTTTACAACAGGAGTAAATTTATCTTCGATCCTTCCGTGATACACTTCGCTTCCGGTTGTCACGACCGCCGCTTTCATCTGACAAAACGGCAGAATCGTAAAAATCGGTTCGTTTCCGCACATCCGGTTAACCTGTTCCATCTTTTCTTCTTCGATCACGAGAGGTACGACACGCATTCCTGCGACCTTGTCTCCTTTTTTCACAGGAAAATTCCCGTGGCGTGATGCGATCACGATTTGTCCTAACCCATTTACCGCGTTCAGTTTTTCTTTATCAACTTTAAGCAGTCCGTCTGTTTCCGCCGTCAGCTCAATCTTCCCTTCTTTCGGCTTTGACGCTTTCAGAAATCTCCCCTGACATACTCGTCTTAAAACTTCCGCCGCCTCGTTTTCATGAAGCATTCCTTCTTGTTTCTCCCATACATACAGATGCTCTTTTCCAACCGAGAGCAGTACCGGAATATCCTCTTGCGTTACCACATGCCCTTTTCGGAAAACTGCGTCTTTTACAACGCCGGGAATGATTTGTGTAATGTCATGGCAGAGTACACTTCCGACCGCTTCTTCTGTCTTGATCAGTTTCATATATTCTCACACTTTCCCACTCATTTTATATAACAGTTCCGTCAACACCTCGTTTCCCAAAGAGATGTTCCGATGATTCCTGTTGTTTCTATCTATCCTTGTTGTTTCCGGTTATTCCTGTTATTTACAGTTATTGCAGTTGTTCCAACTCTTTCAGCCATAACGCCGCGCATGCGTCGCTTGGCATTCTCCAGTCGCCTCGCGGCGAAAGAGCTACGCTTCCGACTTTCGGTCCGTCCGGCAGACAAGAACGTTTGAACTGCTGCGAGAAAAATCTACGATAAAATATTTTCAGCCATTTCAAAATCGTCTCTTTTTCATAAACGCCTGCAAACGCATTCACCGCCAAAGTAAAAATTTTCTCCGGTGAGAAACCGAAGCGGAGCATATAATAAAGGTAAAAGTCATGCAGTTCGTACGGTCCGACAAGATCTTCTGTTTTCTGTGCTATGTCTCCGTCTTTCGGCGGAAGAAGTTCAGGACTTACAGGCGTATCAAGCACATCATAAAGCACCTGTCTTAATGATTCATTTTCTGTTGTATCCGCCGCATGCTGAACAAGATGACGCACAAGCGTTTTCGGTACAGACGCATTGACGCCGTACATAGACATGTGATCTCCGTTATATGTCGCCCACCCTAAAGCAAGCTCCGACATATCGCCTGTTCCGATCACCATACCGGCTTCCCGATTCGCAATATCCATAAGCACCTGAGTCCGCTCTCTTGCCTGTGCATTTTCATAAGTTACATCATGCACATCGGGATCATGTCCGATATCTCTGAAATGAACGTTCACCGCTTCTCCGATCGGCACTTCAATCAACGTCGCTCCGGTCTGTCTCGTCATCTCACACGCATTATTATATGTGCGGTCTGTTGTCCCAAAGCACGGCATCGTAACCGCAATAATCTCTTTTTTATCCCGTCCCAGCATATCGAACGCCTTTGCCGTGACAAGCAGAGCCAATGTAGAATCCAGACCGCCCGAAATGCCGACAACCGCTGATTTTGCATTCGTATGCGACAACCTTTTTTTCAGACCCATTGCCTGAATTGTCAAGATTTCGTCACAAATATGCGCTCGCGCCGCCTCGTCAGACGGCACGAACGGATGCTGTGAAAAGTTTCTCGTAAGAACAGTATCGCATATTCCCACATGAAACGGCACAACTACCGGACAACCGCAATTTAGCTTTTCCGGTGAAAACGTCGTATTTTTACGTCTCTCTCCTACAATTTTTTCAAGATCGATCTCTGAATAAATGATCTCGTTTTTATAACGTTCTGACTGCCGGAGGATCGTTCCGTCTTCCGCAATGATATTATGTCCTCCGAAAACGAGATCCGTCGTTGACTCTCCTTCTCCCGCGTTCGCATAGACATATCCCGCGATCAGGCGCGCGGACTGACCTGCGATCAGACGGGTTCTGTAACTTCCTTTTCCGACCGTTTCGTCACTTGCAGAACAGTTGACAATGATCGTCGCTCCTGCCAAAGCCTCCTCAATACTCGGAGGAACAGGAGACCAGACGTCTTCGCATATTTCCGCGCCTACTATAAGATCCGCCGTCTCATCATCCTGAAACAGGATCTTCGGCCCGAAAGGAACCTTTTCTCCGTCAAACTGAATCCACCTCACACTGTCCGGTCCCGGAGTGAATTGACGCATCTCGTAAAACTCTCCGTAATTGGGAAGAAATGTTTTCGTTGTAAATCCGATCACTTTTCCATCGTTGACTGCCGCCGCCGTGTTATAAAGTTTCCCGCCTTCTGTAAGCGGCATTCCCACAAACGCCAGAATGTTTTTGCCTTTTGTATGCCCTGCAATCTTTTTCACTGCGCCGTATGCCGCGTTCAGCAAAACGTTCTGCGTAAAAAGATCTCCGCATGTATATCCTGTTACGCATAATTCGGGAAATGCGACGATCTTCGCCCCTTTTTCATATGCCTGATCGATCGCCCTGCATATCTGTTCTGTATTATATTCCACATCTGCCACTCGAATATCAGGCGTGGCAGCCGCTACTTTCACAAAACCATGTCTCATCTTTAACTCCACCTTTCCGCTCCCGGCTTTTCTGGTTTCCCCATCATCGGCACAAGCCGTCTTACTCTATTTTCTATCTTCATCCGTAATAACTGTTTTGCCTGATTTTCTGCCTTATCTGCTTTTTTTCAGTAATTCTTTCAGCTCGTCTACAGTGTAATTATATGCTTCATTACAGAAATGACATTTTACTTCGATATCTTTTCCATCATCGATCATTGACTGAATATCTTTTTTACCGATGCTGATAATTGCCTTTTCGATCCGCTTCTTTGAACAGTTGCAATAAAATTTTGCAGGCATCGTATCTGTAATCTCAAGATCAAGTCCTTCTAATACTTGCGCAAGCATTTCTTCCGGCGTATGTCCATGATCGAGCATAGAAGTTACAGATCGGATGTTCTGAATATTTTCTTCCAGTTTGTTCAACACTTCATCTTCGATAAACGGCATTACCTGCACAATGAATCCGCCTGCACAGCGCACCGTATTGTCTTTTTCCATGAGAACGCCCAACCCTACGGAAGACGGAACCTGTTCTGACGTAGCGAAATAATACGTCAGATCTTCCGCGATTTCCCCTGTCTGAAGAATCGTCTGTCCTGAATACGGCTCTTTAAGCCCCATGTCTTTTATCACCGTCATTACGCCCTGTCCGAGCGCTCCGCCTACATCGAGTTTTCCGTTTTTCGGAGGAAGAATCACATTCGGTTCATGCACATAACCTTTGACATTCCCTTTGCTGTCCGCTGTCACTGTAAGACCTCCGATCGGACCGGAACATTTGATCTGTATCGTCAGCATATCTGTGTCATTTTTCATCATGCTTCCCATCATTGCTCCGCCTGTGAGCAGTCTTCCGAGAGCCGCCGTTGCGACAGGACTTGTCTCATGACGCTTGCGAGCCTCCTCTGTCAGTTCTGTTGTCACTGCCGCAAATGCGCGGATCTGTGCATTCGCCGCAGATGCTCTTACAATATAATCTTTCATCAATCTTTCTCCTGTTCTGTTTTATTTTATCATTACTTCATTCTATTTTCTTTTTGTCGCTTGCTCTGTTTATTTATCATGAATTTATCGTTATTTTATTATTACTCATTCTGTTTATTTTCCGTTTTCACGGGCGATCACGCATATTCTCTCGCTCATATCGTTCGGCGTCTCTTTCGTATCCGCATCGTAAGCCTCTATAAATACAAGACCTGCACGTTCCAGAAGTTCTTGTATCTCGGCAAGCGTATACCCTCTTTGATAATGCGTCTCCGTATATCTCCGATATAAACTTCCGTTTTCGCCACCCTCTTCTTCTGAAAACATAGTATCTTCCAAGTCACCCGCTCCTTCTTCTGAAAGCAGAGCATCTTCCGAATCTGCCGTTCTTTCTGAAACATATGCATTTTCCATAGGGTTAAAATCTTCCGCGATAAACAGCGTCAGATCGTACTCGTTGATCTGTTCTTTCTCATAGTATCTGTTATCCCAAATAAAGCTGCACACGCCGCGGTCTTCCGCGATCGTACTGTCACCGATCACATCGCGGTATTTGTGAACAGTATTGAAGTCAAATAAAAAAATCCCTTTCGGATCAAGGTAATTGTTTACAAGTCGGAAGACTTCTTCCAGTTCGTCTGGTTCTGTTATATAGTTAACGGAATCGCAGACGCTTACGACCGCCCGAACGGTTCCGTACAGCTCAAACCCGCGCATATCCTGAAGCAGATAGAGGATATCATATCCTGACTCCGTTTTCTTTTCCATCGCAAGTTCTAACATTTCCTCCGAATTATCGACCCCTATCATATCGTATCCATATCCGGCAAGCCGTTCCGTCATCGTTCCTGTTCCGCATCCGAGGTCGAGCACGATCCCGTCTGTCACGCCATGTTCGCAAAGCTTCTCGCGGATGTGCCTCGCCCATTCGCCATAAGGAACATTATCCATAAATGTATCATAAACATACGCAAAACTTGTATACGCTTCCACAGTCGTTCCCTCCTATATCAACACAGCATACAAAAATCAGCCTATCAGCTCCGCCGCGCTCATCGTTCTGCCATTATAGAAACCGATCAGCCTGCGGTGATAAATCAAAAGCTATTTTTTGCTGTATTAGAAGTGTAACACATTTTACGGACAATTTGCACTGTAATTTCACAATAGAATGTTTAGAGGATAACAGAGATATTCTTCGTTGTCTGCATAGAGTCTTTTCGTATGTAGAAACAGTGTTTCATTTTCACAATCTTTACAAAAAAGAAGTTAATCTACAGAAATTGTTCGTTTGTTTTCTTTCATATCAAAACACCTTTCTTCTATGTATCTCATAGCAACAGTCTCCTTTTCTTTATTCTTATTTTTATATATCAGATTATAACACAAACGAAAAAGTGATACCTCCGCGCTTATGCAAACGATATCACTTTCTGTGTAGGATAATAATATATTATTTTGTCACAATTCTATAAGTCTATATTTATATATATCAGTATCTTCTAATACCCACAATGCATTTTGCTCTTCAAAAATCTCCATAGATATTTCATGAATGATACAAAAACGATTATCCCATCTCTTTCAAGACGTATTCTTCTATTTTTTCAACCAATTCTACTGCTGTGTCAATTTGTTCCTCAGCTTCTTCTCTAGTCGCTATATAGAAGTCATCATAATCGCTGGCATGTCGTATTTCTTCAGCCTCAGCAATTTTCCTTCCCAAAATTCTTGGGAAGATTTCTGTCTTGATATAATTTTTATTAAAATTTGCAAGGGCATCCTTATGCCTCTTATATGCGTTTCCATCTAAAGCATGAATAGCTGAAATAGCATGATAAATTCCATAATAGGCTCTGTTATTCGCTCCCCTGCATTCTCCTGCATCTAAAAGAATTTTTGCTGATTTTATATCACTTTTAGCAACTTCCAACCTATATAGAACCAAATCTCGCCTTGTGCCTTTTTCATTATGCTGCGTCAAATAACTTTACCCCCTCACTTGCCACATTTGAATAAAACGGATACACTTCTACCCACTTATTAAAATGCTCTTGATTCTTTGCTATCGGCTTAATATCTACATCATAATCCATATTAAAATCATAGGTTGCACCAGATAACTCATGACGATACTTTTTAATGTCTATATCACTTAAATCCAAAAGCACCATAATATCTATATCCGAGTCCTTTGTATAATCGCCCCTTGCATAAGAACCATACAGAATAACTGTTTTCAAATGTTTTCCGTATATTTTACAGAGCACTTCAACATATTGACTCACTAACTCTCTTGTTGTCATAGATATACCACCTCTTTTACCAACTCTCTATTATTAAAAATCATACTTTCCAATACCTTAAATTTGTATTTTATGAACATTATCCTTTATTCCACGAAATCAATCGTTCATAAGCATTCATTTCAAATATCTATCCATTTTTATTTGCTCCACCAGTCAACCTTCTTATACTTATTATAACCGATTTTTATTTCTTTTCCTATCTTTATTTGATACCTGATTATAAATATGTAGCAGTTCAGCCCGCGCCATTCGTTATACAGAAAGAGACGCCGCATAGCGCGGCGCCTCTGGTTTTGTTTCATTTTTTGCTTTTTATCAAGACAATCTTTATGCTATCCGATCTGTTTTTCAGACTGTTCAAATATTCAGATTAGTCTTCTTTTTTGCGAAGAGCTACGACTGCCGCTCCTGCCGCTAACATCAACCCTGCAAGCGGAATGATCGGTGATACGCCGTTGTCTCCTGTCTGAACTGCTTTATCCTCATCCTTCGGATTCTCCGGTTTCGGATCTTCTGACACTTTTACAAAGTTTGCTTGCAGCTCCGCTGCTCTGTCAACCTTAAACTTGTACTCTGCTTTATCAGAAACTACTTTGCCGGCTACTGTCCAGTTCACAAACTTGTATCCTTCTTTTGCTGTCGCAATCGCTGTTACAATTTCGCCGTTTTCATAGCTTTCTTTTGCAGGATCAAGTTTTACCGTTCCCATCTTAGAGTCGTTTGCTTTTACTGTTATTGTAACCTTCTCTACCGGTTTTTCTGTCTTTTTAAAGTTCGCTGTCAGTTCTACGTTCTTATCTACTAAGAATTCATATGTAGTTTCTGTAGAAACCGCTTTCCCTTCTACTGTCCAGTTCACAAACTCATAGCCTTCTTTTGCCGTTGCTGTTGCCGTTACTTTCTCTCCCTTAGCATATTCTGCTTTGTCAGGATCAAGTTTTACTGTTCCCATCTTAGAGTCATTTACTTTTGCTGTTACTGTAAACTTCTCTACCGGCTTTTCTGTCTCTTTGAAGTTCGCTGTCAGTTCTACGTTCTTATCTACTGTAAATTCATATGTAGCTTCTGTAGAAACCGCTTTACCAGCTACTGTCCAGTTCACAAACTCATAGCCTTCTTTTGCCGTTGCTGTTGCCGTTACTTTCTCTCCCTTAGCATATTCTGCTTTGTCAGGATCAAGTTTTACTGTTCCCATCTTAGAGTCATTTACTTTTGCTGTTACTGTAAACTTCTCTACCGGTTTTTCTGTCTCTTTGAAATTCGCTGTCAGTTCCACGTTCTTATCTACTGTAAATTCATATGTAGCTTCTGTTGAAACTGCTTCACCGTCTACTGTCCAGTTTACAAACTCATAGCCTTCTTTTGCTGTCGCTATGGCTTTTACTTTCTCTCCCTTAACATATTCTGCTTTGTCAGGATCAATTTTCGCCTCTCCCATCTTAGAGTCGTTTACTCTCGCTGTTACTGTAAACTTCTCTTCTACCGGAGCTTTTGCTTTAAAGTTAGCTGTCAGTTCTGTGTTCTTTTCTACTGTAAGTTCATATGTAGTTTTTGTAGAAACTTCTTGACCGTCTACTGTCCAGTTTACAAACTCATAGCCTTCTTTTGCTGTCGCTGTTGCTGTTACTTTTTCGCCTGCATTGTATTTATCTTTTACAGGGTCAATCGTTACAGTTCCCATGTCCGTATTGTTTGCTTTTGCTGTTACTGTATATGTCTCCGGTGCAGGCGGATCCACTTTTTCTTTCACTGTAATTGACATTACGGAGTGTGCTTTTGCCGTCAGCTCAAGATCTGTGCCTTCTGCCGTAACTGTTGAGTTTTCAATCGTTACTTTATCCGGCTCTGCCAAGCTGTTTTCATCAACGAAGCTTTCACCCGCGAGCGTCTGTACTTCTACTGTTTTGCCTGTCAGGTCTACGCCGTCTACTTTCACGCGAAGTTTCTTATCATTTTCACGGTCTGTATTTACTACAGTTACATATAATGTTCCGTCATCACCTTTACTTGCGATTGCGGAATATGCTTTTGTTCCGTTTGCCAATGTTTCTACGTGTTCAAACTCTGTTCCGACTACTTTCGTTCCTTTTGCAAATGAGTTAGAGAATAACTCGAACACTTTTGCTGAAGGTGTTGAGAAGAAACGGAAGTTCCCTTCTCCTGTTCCCTGATTAGCGCCCGTCTGCGGTACTGCCTGGATAACCGCCTGCTGTGTAGGTCCAAGTGAGTCTGCACCACTACTATACCAGTCTACAAGACAGTGTTTCTGGATGTACGGACTACCGAGACGAACATACTCCATAAGCACTTTTGCAATATATACTGCATGTGTCTGAGAACGAAGAAGCGGCGATGTAGATCTGAAAATACCATACTCAGATATAACCGGAACTTTTCCTTGCGGAAGCATATTTACATAATTTTTAACTTTCTGAATACCTACATTTTCCGCAAGACGCATTGCCGAGTCATAAAACGCACCTTTGTCCTGATCCGCACCCGGATCTCCACAATATGGATGAATTGTCAGACCATCATAATAATCGTTCCAGTTACCTGCTGCCATCTTATCAATAAAACCTTTTGTTTCCCAACTGGAGTATACATAGCAGGATGCCTTTTCTGCACTTCCGCTTTTAGCATTGATTTCGTTAATCTCTGCCGTCATATCTTTCATCGCTTTAGAAACAGCTACAAATCCGTCTCTTTTAACTTTATATGTTACATAGATTTGTTGTCCCTTCGCCGGGATTTTACCATGTGTTCCGTCTCCGAAGTGGATTGATCCGTCTCTGTAGTCGATTGTCACTTTCTGGTCATTCGCTCCTGCGTTGTCAAGACTTTCTACAACCTCCCATTTATGATTGTTTCCTTCACCGTCAGTGCCTACCCATACTTCAACGCTTCCTTTTTGAACAGCTTCAAAGTTCTCAACCAATGTCTTTCCATCTTTTCCTGTCATCGGATTCGGGTTTGCATAACGCATGTAACGAACCTGATTTGCAGTTCCGTCACTGACAGATGCTGCCTTATTCCAGTCATCTTTTTTCACCGCATACTGTTTTGTAAAGCTTGCAACTCCACCTTCTACATACGCTTTTTCGGCATCCTGCGTTCCTATCATCCAATACTGCTGAGATGTTGTTCCATCAGTACCCGGTTGATTATTTTCATTTCCAATCTCAAAGTAACGTACGTTGTACGGCTCTGCATGTCCGTTTTCTTTTCGGATATCTGCCCATGCAACACCACCGCCCGGATTACTTCCTGCCGGAGCGTTCAAATACTCTACAAGATCTGCAGCATCCTGTGCAGAACCACGTCCGAAACCGTATACATAAACAATCTCTGACTGAACGTCATCACGATATGCAAAATCAGCAACTTCTGTCAAACCGAAGTTCGGAGCGATTCCACCCTGATTCGGATTGTTGTAAAAGCCATGGATCTGATTTACACGGTCTTCTTTATCCCCAATCGTATCTTTCCAACGGAACAGGTTCGAGATCGTTCCTCCCGGATAACGGATAGATCCGAATCCTGCTTCTTTGTAGAGATCCGTGAACTCTTCTTTCATTTCCATCTTTGTACTGTCAAAAGAGCCATATCCGTTGAAAGCATATCGATGGTTAATACCTATCGTCGACTTTTCAATCGAACGTTCTTCTTTCGTAGGTGAAACTGTAAGTACAACTCCGATTGCCGCACGGTAATTCTTCATTGCCTCTTCCAGTTCTTTAATTGTCTCTGAAATTTCAGACAACTGACTTTCGGCAGTTAATTTTTCCGCTTCTGCAATCGCCTCTTTCAGCACTTTTGCCTCTTCTGCTTCTGTGTCCAAACTTCCTGATGCATCTAACTCTTTTGCTTCTTTAAGCGTTTCCTGTAACTGCGGGAAGAGCATTGCTCCTGCTTTTGATTCATAAACAGCTTTTGCCTCTTCTGCTGTGAGAACTTTATCATATACACGGATTTCGTCCACAAGACCTCTCATAGAAAGCGGGTCATTTCCTGCATTTTTATGACGCCCGATCAAAAGGTTTGTCAACTCATTAACAACCTGATTACCTGCATCTTTCTCGCTATCCTTTTCTCCGTTTATATAAAACGCAATTTTCTTTGTATCTTTATTGTATGTAGCCATTACATGCTGCCACTGGCTAAGATCAACCGTCTTATCGCTATATACATTCGTCGCATTTACATAAGTCGCATACTTATTATCTTTCGTAAACTGTAAAAATGTACGCCCCTGTCCGCTCTGCTGAAGCAGAACTGTATTTTTCCCTTCTCTATTTGTATTCGTATCATATTTGAACCACAAAGAAATCGAATAACTGTTCTGAGACGTATTCATAATCTGAGGGATTTCCATAGTACCTTCAGTTCCCTCTGTAAATTTCAGGGATTTCCCAAAAATCGTATCTGATGCAATCGAAACATTTGAACCTTTCAATTCACCCTCATATTTTGACTGATCTTTTACGTTCGGAACTTTCTTCTCATTCACATTCTCAAAGTCATAATACGCAATGAGTCCGTTATCAATGTTCGTGTTTTGGGGTTCATCTGCCGCCCATGCCAACGCCGGCATAGTGAACAACATGCTGCACGCTGTCAATCCGCACAACCCCGTCCTCCACATTTTCTTTTTCATACTTTTTCTCCATTCTACGATACTGTTTTTTCTGCTATTGCTAAACTGTCTTTTGGTTTTTCTCCTCCCACGAAAGACCAGTATTGTTTATATTCTATCATAAATTAATTTTTTTTAAAGTTTTTTATGCATTTTTCCTTATAGATTAGAGTAAAAACGGAATTTTTTATGATTTCCCGTAATAATATGTGCCTATTTTCGTTTGTTTTATGTGAGTTTTGTACACAAAACACAACTGATGCAATGCGCTCCTAATCTCACACAGATAATTTTATACTGTATGAGACCAACTTCAGGTTTTCCAAAGAGAAGCGGATACGAAGTTTCACTTTATAAGGAAACCATTCTTATTCATACCAAATTCATACTTTTTAAAATGAACAGCCACCCTGTTAATGTAAACGCACTGAATACTGTAGTCAGCATGACGACGCCTGACGTCAGCGTGCCTTCATGTCCCATATTTTTTGCCATAACATAGCAGCTTACTGTTGTCGCCGATCCAAGCATGACGAGAATCGCGATCAATTCTTCTCTGCGAAATCCGAGCATCACCGCAAAAGGCAGAAACACCGCTGTAAATCCGACAAGCTTCAACATACAGGCAGCAATGACAGGTTTGATCTTTCCAAGCGCTTTTTGAACATCAAAAGAAGCGCCGAGCGCCATCAATCCAAGAGGCGTCGCGACAGCGCCTATATTTGACACTGTTTTTTCTATTACATACGGCATCGGTATCCGAAGCGCCGACCAGAAAAGACCTGCGGCTATGCCGATTATGATTGGATTGGTCACGATCCCTTTCAGCGTCTTTTTCCATAACAACTTATCTCGTTTTCTTTGTTCCGGCTGAAAGAAGGACAGGACGACGACTGCCATCATGTTATATAACGGCACGCTTCCGATGATCATAAGAGGCGCCAGACCCGCATCTCCGTATATATTTTGGATGAATGCGATCCCAAGAAGCGCCGCGCTGCTTCTGTATGACGCCTGTATAAACTCTCCTCTTATTCCCCTGTCCTTCCATAATAACGAAAGTATACCGGCAAGAGCAATGCTTGCAAGAGTCACGAAGAAACAAAATAAAACGAATTTTAAATTCCACACTTTCTGAAAATCGACAGATGCAAGATCTTCAAACACAAGAAGCGGAAGCGGCACAAGAAAGACGAACTGATTCATTTTCGATGCAAATACTTCGTCGAGCCATCCGAGTTTCCGAAAGAGAAACCCAAGCGCCATTAACAGGAAAACCGGTACTGTCGCATTTAAACTAAAGATTAAATTTTTCATTTTTCTTCCACCTCATATCTTATCGGTATTTCTTTTTGTAATATGGCATCCGTTCTTTAGACAAAAGATATATTTTCTTCTATATTTTGAACAAAATATACCACCTTGCAAATTGTGCTTTTACCGGAAGCCTGAGCGCCTATAAATATCTGAAATTTTTTATTCAAATTAATCTGTGCCTCTTTTACCGGTCCAAAATTCTGTATGACAATTTTATTTTCCATAATCAAAAATCACTTCTCCATCGCTTTTATAGTTCATATCAAGATTTTCTATACATACACAGCCGCAAGCATTGGTTATCTGTCTTGATTGCTTATGCAAGAAATTATTCTGTCCGAAGGGCAGTTACAGGATCACTTTTCGCAGCTTTTTTAGACGGAAGCAGTCCTCCGAGCAGCGTCAGTATTACGCTGAGAATAATAAGTATGATCGCCGGAATTACCGGAAGAACCGCACTTACGTCATTCGTTCCTGCCAAATGATGGATCAGAGCATTTCCCGGGATCAAAAGCAGAAGCGTTATCCCGATCCCGATCACGCCCGCACACAAACCGATAATAAACGTCTCGGCATTAAATACTTGTGAAATATTACTTTTAGAAGCTCCGATTGCGCGCAGTATCCCGATTTCTTTCTTTCGCTCAAGAACACTGATATAGGTGATCACACCGATCATGATCGATGATACGATAAGGGAAATCGCTACAAACGCAACGAGCACATAACTGATAACGTCTATGATCTGTGTCACAGACGACATCAGCGCGCCGACCATATCCGTATATGTGATAACCTGTTCTTCTTTTCCTTGTTCTTCCATTTTTCTGTTATAATCATCAAGAATTCTGACGACTTCTTCTTTGCTTTCAAAATCTTTCGGATAGATCGAAATCGTAGTCGGAACAGCGAAATCAACATAACCTAACTGTTTGAGATTATTGTCATACGTCGCATTTTTCGCAGCTCCCATAGACATCATCAGTTCTGCCAGTTCCTCTCCTGTCATATTCATCTGAAACGCCTCGGCAAACGCATCTTCATCTACATGCATAGCATTTTGCAGACTGCTTCCGATCTGTGTCATTGCCTGTCCTACAGAAAACTGCAGTCCTTCTGCCATCTGATTCATAACCTGCTCCATAGCCGATGTGATCTGCCTCTCAATCGCTGTTCCTACGGCTCCCGCATAAGAGGAAACCGCGCCTTTCATATAAGAACCGAACGCGTCTGTGATCTGCTGTTCCAGACTGTCCGCGTCTACGATTCCTTTCATCCCGTCAGACAGTCTTTGCCGTCCGTCTTCCGTTTTTAAATATGCAATAAAATGCTCTCCGATCTTTGTCGGATCAGCCAGCCCGTTTTCCGCCGCATAGGGAAGATACCCTTCCGTGAGCTCTTTTGAAAGCTTCTGAAGCTGTTCTGCGGTAATCTGAACATTACCTGCAATACCTCCGAAAATCTCATTTGCATATCGGTTCAATATCGCTTTCGCTTCTTCTGTCTGCATATATTCCGCCAAATATTCATCAAACTTAGACGGATCCTGATAGCCGTTTTCAACGATAAATTTTCCGTATCCTTTCGCTATTTCTTTCACCATTGCCTGAAGCTGTTCCATCGTCACGGACATCCCGCCGCCCGACTGGATGATCTCACTGATATTTCTTCGTATGATTTCCTGCGCTTTTGGCGTTCCAAGGTATTGTCCGAACTGTTGTGCAAGCGCAGAATAGTCCGCCTCCGGATGCGCGGCCGCATATTCTGCGTACCCTTCTGTCAGGCTTTCTGCCAGCGGCAAAAATCCTTCCGGCGAAACTGTAAGATCAAGGTCTCCCAGCAATTCTTCCAGATTCATCTGCGGCAGTTCGGGAAGCTGAACTTGAATCTTACTTAGATCTAACATTCCCGAAAGATTGACTGAACTTCCGGCAGAACGGAAAATCTCAGAAAGACCATCCGTTTTTTGCATTCCCGAAAAGGCATTTTGATCAAATGCAAATGCCCGGGCAAGTTTTTGTTCGTCGATCGTAATCAGAGAATCCATATTAACGTTGCCCTTTACATTTTCTGTCCCGAAATGTTCCCCTGTAAGAACGTTTCGTTTCGGATCTGCCTTCTGATCTTTGACTATTTTTGAGTTTTCCGCTTCTTCTGCGACATGTTTTGTCAATGAAGCGGGATAATTGATGCCTGACATCAAAGCTGCTCCGTTTGCATCTTTTACAGGCTGAACGATGCCGACGATCCGGATCGGCTCGGCATTTTTCACAACTTTGTCCATGTACGTCTGATCTCCCGAACGATCTTTCCACACATGATAACTGTTGTCATACTCATAGTAATCCGCACTGTTTACCAGTTTAAACTCTTTTCCGAGAATATCATCATATGTATAGACAGTTGAATCTTTCGGAACTTCGATCTGCTCTTCCTCGACGAATCCCGCAACCATCTCTTCCAGCTCCAACGGATCTCTTAAGCCCAGCGTGTACAGCAAAAGGTCGCTCATACCTCCGCCGGACGTCAGCACAAGCACGCATTCATTGTATGATTTCGGCCACCTGCCGGCTTTCACATCGTACTGATCTTTATACAGATCGGAATCTGCCGGCATCTGATAAAAGACGTCTGTACTCATCATCGAAGACATCAGACTGTTTGAGCCGACAGACGAACCAAGCCCTGCCGCCTCGAAAGAGCGGTCCGGATGTACCTGACGGACTTTCTCTCCGTCTTGCGCATAGATCTGCGGAACAACCTGATAAGAATACTCAACTGCATTTGTGTATTGATCGATCCGGCTTTCTTTACTGTCTAAAAACTTTTTCAAAGATTCCAGATCATTTGAATCCATTGTCGAAAACATATTCGTGACCATGTCGATCACCCATATATTTTCTTTTTCCCGCCGCTCTTTTGAAGATGTTCCCGTTCCCGCAGACACCGCTTTTACTTCTTCCGAATCTTCCCCGCCTGTCATCATCGAAGTAAAATCAAATCCTGTACTTTGGATCTGAAGCGGATATTGGGAAAGCGTTTCTCTTTCTATATTTTTTATGTAGTCATTCACTCCTGCGGACAAAGAGAGAATAAGCGCAATGCCGATAATTCCGATCGATCCGGCAAAAGAAGTCAATAATGTTCTCGCTTTTTTCGTCTTGAGATTATGAAAGCTAAGTGAAAGCGCCGTCAGAAACGACATGGATGATTTCCCCATATTTTTATGTTCCGGAACGTCTGCCGTTTCTTCATCCACATAAAATGCATCGCTGTCCGAACGAATCTTTCCGTCTTTTAACTCAACGATTCTTGTAGCATACTGCTGCGCCAGCTCGGGATTATGAGTTACCATAACAACAAGCCTGTCCTGCGCAACCTCTTTAAGAAGCTCCATCACCTGAATACTTGTCTCGCTGTCAAGCGCCCCTGTGGGTTCATCGGCAAGGAGGATATCCGGGTTATTTACAAGCGCTCTTGCAATGGCAACTCTTTGCATCTGTCCGCCGGAAAGCTGACTCGGGCGCTTGTGGATCTGCTCGCCTAAGCCAACTTTCTCCAACGCCTGTCTCGCACGTTCTCTGCGCTGCGCTTTGCCTACTCCCGAAATCGTAAGCGCCAGTTCCACATTTGCCAAAAGTGTTTGATGAGGGATCAGATTATAACTTTGAAACACAAAACCGATCGTGTGATTCCGATACGAATCCCAGTCCCGGTCTTTGTATTTCTTCGTCGAAATCCCGTTTATGATCAAGTCTCCGCCGTCATACCTGTCCAATCCTCCGATGACATTTAACAGCGTCGTTTTCCCCGAACCGCTTGGTCCTAAAATCGCCACGAACTCATTATCACGCAGATTCAGGCTCACTTTATCAAGCGCTTTTTGAACAAGACTTCCCGTCCGGTATTCCTTACATATTTCTTTTATCTGAAGCATACTGTTTTCGTTCCTTTCCGTGTCTTAAATCTATCGTCATCTTCCAAACAATATCTCATACACCCTATATGACAGACTTTCTGCAGTGAACTACCATTGTCTGAAGCCAAGGGGCTTCCTGTTTTCAGAATACTAAGATTAATGATAGTCCAAAACCCTGCCTCTTTCAAGATAATTTTCCTGTTGAAATCCCGCCTTGTCTTTCATCTTCTACCAGCCTTTTAAGAAAAACAATCCTGCTCCCAATCCTTTTCCTATGGCTGCGCCGATCACAAAAACAGACGCGTATCTGACGATTCGCGCGCGGCGCATAAAGATCGGAAAAACATTTAATATCTCCGCAAGCGCCATCGACCAGCATCCGACAAAAATCCCGGCAAAAATCCCAAACAGAACTTGTACCGCCCCGGACGCAAAAGACGCAGAAGCAAACGATACCGCATTCGGCGCAAAAGAGTAAAAAAGAAAAACGATATTTCCGATTATTCCGCCAAGCGCCACACATGTTTCATAGAAAAGCAATTTGTCTCCCGTGTGTGTCCGATCGGCAAAATCAGCGATCACTCCGAGTTCCACGATAAAAGAAAATAAGCCGCCTGCCACAGCCGCCCCTGCACTCAATCCGACAAGAGCCAGCACAAGCTGTTCCACGATCACCTCAGCCGCCTGTCCCATGAATACCGCCTCCTTTTCCGACATCGATCTCTTTTTCTTTTCTTGCCGCATTTTCAATAAGCGTTGTCTGAATATCGTTTTCATACACCCGCATCTGCACTTCCATCGGCGTAGGGTCTACTGTAAAACGGCGTTTCCCGAAATGATTGAAAAAGATCAAAATACCGATCATAAGCCCGGCAGAATATGCGATTTCCAAAATCGTTATGCCGCCCGGCTTATTTCCGGTGACAAGATGATAAATCTGATCAAACAGTTGCGTTACATCTACATCGTTATTAAACGCCATGATCGAAAATGCCGCCCCGCAAAATGTCACAGCCGTCACAAAGGCAGTTTTTGTAAGATGCCATGCATAAGACGGTGTTTTCTGATCTTCGTATGTTACGATCATATCTGTTTCTCCCAGATTCTGCACTTCCATATCCGGATATTGGCCGTGGATACATGCGATTATTTTCAGCACCGAAATCACACATCTTTGATTGCCCGTTTTCTTAAACTTCAATATTTTCATTGTTTTAAGCTTCGGAAGAAGCGACTGATCGGAGCACTCCATAGAAAGCAGATCTGCAAGTGTTACATCCGGCTTAGTCACCTCCACATCTCTATCACCTTTAATATAGAGCGTTTTCCCTGATGCCATCCGCACAGTCCTCGCTTTCTCTCCGGATTAAAAATCCTTCTTCCGAGTGTTCCTTCGGCATATTCATGTAATACACTGCTCCGATTACAACCGCCGCAAGCACGACAATCGACAGACAAATCCATACTTTTTTTCGTCCGTTTCCATCTTCCATCATATGATCCGACTCCTTTTCACTGCATTTTTCAGTAAATCCACTTCTTTTTACTGTAGTATGCTGCCTTTGCCGGATTTTATACGATTCTTTTATCTTCCTCCTTTTTTTCTTAATTTTTCAATGATCCGTTTCTCGGATCTCGACACCTGTACCTGAGAAATTCCCATGATCTTTCCTACGTCGCTCTGTGTCCGATCAGCAAAATACCGAAGAAAAATCAACTGTTTTTCTTCTTCATCCAGTGTCTCGAGAAGTTCTTTGAGAACGATCAGATCCAAGATCTTGTCTTCTCTTTTCTCTTTTTCTTCTAATTTATCAAGAAGCCGTATCTCGCTTCCTTCTTTTTGATGAACCGGCCGGTAAATGGATTCAATCTCGCATCCCGCCTCCATCGCCTGTACAAGTTCTTCTCTTTCCACTCCGACTTCTTCTGATAACTCTTCTATTGTCGGATCGCGCCCCAGCGAACTGATGAGACGTTCTCTTGCCTGTACGCTTTTATAAGCGATCTCTTTTAGCGAACGACTCACTTTTATCATTCCGTCATCCCGCAGAAAACGCTTGATTTCCCCGGAAATAAGCGGAACTGCATAAGTAGAAAACTTTACATTATATGTCAGATCAAACTTATCGATCGCCTTAAGCAAGCCGATGCTCCCTATCTGGAACAAGTCTTCGCGTTCCGCGCCCCTTTCAAGAAAACGTTTCACGACACAGTGCACCAGTCCGACATTTTCTTTTACAAGCTGTTCTCTTGCCGCCTTATCCCCACTGTGTGACTTTCTGATCAAAGCGATTGTGTCGTCCATATATCTCTGCCTTTTCCGACTGCCTTTTTCATCCGCACCCGCGTTCCTTTCCCGAGTTCAGACTCTACTTCCACGCTGTCCATAAACGCCTCCATAAACGCAAATCCCATACCTGACCGATCCTGATCCGGTCTGGTTGTATACATCGGACACATTGCCTCCTCGATATTCTCAATTCCTTTTCCCTGATCGCACACTTCCACTGTAAATATGTTTTCTTCAATCATACATTTGATATATACTTTGCGTACTTCTTTTTCATATCCGTGGATAATGACGTTTGTCACAGCTTCCGACACGGCGGTTTTCACATCTGCAACCTCCTCTACCGTCGGATTCAACTGCGTCATAAACGCCGCTACCGCCACGCGGGCAAAGCCTTCGTTCGCCGACCTGCTGTCAAACTTTAATTCCATTTCATTTGCAGGTGTCATTCTTCTTCCTCCTCATAGATCTGCATTATTTTTGTCACCCCTGACAAAGTCAGTATTTTACGGATGCGTGCATTTGTATGCACCGCCCACACTTCTCCTCCGATCAGAGAAATCGTTTTATATCGCCCCATAATAACTCCGATACCGGAACTATCCATAAAATCTGTATTTTCAAAATCAAAGATCACGTATTTAATGTGATTTCGATCGATTAGTTTATCTGCCTTACGCTTCATCTCCTCCGCATTATGATGATCCACTTCTGCCGGAAGATAAATCGTCAGACAATTTTCCTGTACCTGATATTCCATCGCTTCGTCGTCTCCTTTTCGGCATCTTAAATTCAAAAATCTATATAATCACCGGAAGTGCCAAAAGGCACATTCCGGGATTGTAAGCAGTCGCCAAGGTCTCGGGCAAGCCCGGACTTTGGCTCGTTGCCTATACAAAAAAAGGACATGCCTCCCGGCATCTCCTTTTCTTTCGTAATGTATTAATTATTTTCATTTGTAATCTCATCAAGTCCGCTCTGAGCTTCTGCGGCATATTCCGAACCCGCGTATTTTTCTATCACTTTTTGGAAATAAACTGTCGCGTTTTCGTTATCTCCGCTTCCTTTATAAGCCTGCGCCAGATTCAAAAGCGCCTGCCCGTCGTTATATCCTTCGTTCATGAGCACAACTTTAGACAAGGGGTCTATCGCCCCTGCATAATCACCTGAATTCAGCGCCTGTGTTCCTTCTGCTAATTTCACCTCACACGCTCCGGGATAAACGGCAGCCGCTATCTCATCATACTTGACCTGTCCTGTCTGTTTCAACGTGTCTCTGCTAATCCCAAGAAGAGCATCTGCCAATGCGGCGTCATCATAATCATTTGAAAGGAACTGCCCTTCCACACTCAGCAGTTTTTCATAGCCTTCCGCTGTCTTTTGTGCCAGCTCGGCATTCGCCTGCGCATCTTCGCCTGAAGCTCTGTAATTGTCAAGCGTCCGCGTCTGAGCGCTGACCTGCGCTTCTAACGACTTGATCTCGTCTGCGTATTCTCTCATCTGATCGTTCATCCGCTCAGATCTGGACTGATTCACGGCAGGCGCCACAAGAAACCAGATGATCGCCGCTCCGATCGCCGCTCCGATAAAGATATTGGCAACCGCAAGCTGGGCCGTAACTTGTCTGAATCTGGAATGCTTCGGCTGTATGATCGTCTCGTTTCCAAAACTGTATTCAACCGCTTCTTCTTTCTTTTTCTCTTCTTTTGTTTTCTTTTTCCCCTTTTTTGTCAGCTCATGCATATACAAAAGAGTGATCTCATTCGTCGTGTCAAGTTTTCTCGCCGTCTTGATCGTCTGTCTCGCCTGAGAATACTGCCCCGTATGCAGATAGATCAAGGTTAAAAGCTGATACGCCTTTAAAAATGTCGGATGTGCCGCGATCACCTGTTTTAACTGAATCGCCGCCAGATCCTCCCCGTTTTGTCTGCAATATGTAAGACACTGATTGTATTTCTTGATCGCAAGATCGATCTGCTCAAGCTCCTTGGCGGACGACTGAACATTTTTAATGTAATAATCCGCAATGTTGTCCCGGGACTTTAAATTCTTGCTGATGATCCATTCCACAAGAGCTTCCGGCACTTCTCCGATCCCATAATACACGAGACCGAGAAGATTTCTCGCGGCTATATTCTCCCTGTTGAACTGAAGACTTTTCCGCAAAGACATGATCGCTCCCGACATATCGCGGATCTTCGCCTTTCTCAGACCGTCGTTATACCAGTAGTTTGACTGATATACGATCTTTTTCGTATATTCCATTTATACCCACCATTATCTTTCTACTTCTTCTGATCCATTACCTGCTTTAACAGATCGGTCATATCCGTCAAGTCTTCCTGATAAACCGCATTTTCAATATCATCCACTTCAAGGCTTGGCTTGAATTTTTTTAATTCTTCTTCGTAATCCAGCATTTTATCTACCTCCCCGAATCTGGTTTTCCCTGCTGCCGAGATACCCCTCGATCATTCCGGTCAGATACAGCGACCCAAGACAGTATACATTGCCGCCTCTTCTGCTGCTCACCGCATATTCAAAAGCATCCTTCACCGAACCGATCACACGGACGGGTTTGTCGGTGTACTTCCGAAAAACTACTCCCAGTTCGTCCGCCCGCGTCCCCCTCGCGTCTTCAATCTGCGTCACGATATAGCATGCCGCCTCTGTATGCTCACAGAGATATTTTATCATTTCTTCATAGTCTTTATCCCGAACCGCGGAAAACAAAACCGCATCTGCAAACCCGGCCTTTTCCACTGTCTCTGCAAACGCCTTGACCGCGCTTATGTTATGTGCTCCATCCACATATACTCCGGGCAGAACTTCTTCCATCCTTCCGCGCCATCTCACCGCCTCAAGAGCCTCTTTCCATAAATGCGGATGTCCGTTTTCTCCGAACAGACCACGCATCACCTCCATCGCAAGCAATGCGTTATGCGGCTGGTACAAACCGATATTGTTCAATTTCCACGTGGTAGTTCCATAATAATCATTCAAACATGAAAATGCAATATGTTTGTCTTCGATTCCAAGAATTTCGTACGCATCTTTCCCTATTTTTTTACAGAAACTTCCGCGCTTTTTTGCTTCTTTTTCAATTACCGAATCGCTTTCTCCCGTCGTCTGCGCATAATATACGGGAACATGAGGCTTGATAATGCCCGCTTTTTCAGATGCGATCTTCTCCAACGTATCTCCGAGATACTGTTCATGATCAAAACCGATCGAAGTGATCACTGATGCCGCCGGAGATTCCACGGCGTTCGTCGCGTCAAGCCTTCCCCCCAGTCCTGTCTCAAGAACGGCATATTCCACGCCGCTTTCTGCAAATGCAAGCACCGCCATACCGAAAAGGAACTCGAAAAAAGTAGGATGAGAAAGCCCTGCTTCTTTCATCTTGTCCACTGCCTGCATCGTTTCTTCAAATACTTCGAGAAATCTTTCATCCGAAATCATCTGTCCGTCTATAACGATCCTCTCGTTGATCTTTACAAGATGGGGAGACGTAAAAAGCCCCGTTCGTTTCTGTTCCGAACGGAGCATTCCGTCCAGATACGCGCACACAGAACCTTTTCCGTTTGTTCCCGCCACATGGATGATCCTCATTTTCCGCTGAGGATCTCCGAGCGTTTTCAGAAAAGCTTTCGTGTGTGCCGCATCATTTTTTTTTGTAAATTTGGGAATGTCCAGTATATAGTCTACTGCTTCACTGTATGTCATTTTTCTTTTTCTTCCTTCTCAACGACAAACGCCTGTCTGCCGTTTTCCGGCGCATCTTTTTCCGGCGGCATCTCGGTCAGCGTTCCGGCGTTATACTTATACGTCTTCGTCGTCCGAAACGTCGTATTGCTCGATCCGACCTGCGCTACCATGATCGTGTCTCCGTCGGAAAGTTTTGACTCTTTCAGATCCAGACGGGTGTTATTTAAAAACGTCGTCTTTTGCTTTTCCCCGTTAATAAATACTTTACTTTGTTTCGTAAAATTCTCTCCGTAAATACTGTATGTTTTATTATATTGTTCTGTCACCTGTGAGATCACGGCGTCTTTTACGCCCATATACATATGGCCTTCTTTCATCGGAGAGCCTTCTTCTGCGTAAACGTACTGATCGCCGTACATGATATCGTACTGCAGCAGTTCCAGGTCTGCCAGATAATTTTTCGTATGGCGGCGCTGCTGATGATAGTTGAATACTGTTCCGGCATGGATATCCAGTCTTTCAAACACATCTGCCATCACCTGATATGCCGCTACGTTTCCGTCCTTTTTCTCTAACCCGATGTTATCCCATATAACATAATTTGTATTGTACAGATATCTGCTCTTTAGGTCTTTTGCTTCCAGATTCATCGTCGGAAGATGATCGCCGTAGAACACAAGTACAGTCGGCTCGTTTCTTTCCTCCACGGCGCGTACGAGATCTCCGGCAAATTCATCCATTGCATGGACAAGATTTACATAATATTCCCATGCATTTCTTTCGCCTTCATCTTCCACGCCGCTTACAACGATCTCCGGATCTTCCAACACTTTTTCTGTCGGATACTCTCCGTGACCTTCTACGCTGACTGTAAACACAAAGTCCTGCCCTTCGGTCGTATCCATAGACTCCATAATATTCGGAACGAGAATATCGTCTGTCGCCCATCCTTTCGGCGTTGTCTGGAGTATATTCATAAACTCCTTACTTGTGTAATGATCAAATCCCATGTTGTTAAATACCTGGGCGCGGCTGTAGAAATTTCCTCCGTTATTATGAAGAGCTTCGGCGCCGTATCCAAGCCCTTTAAGGGCAGACGCCGCGCTCTCTAACGTACGAGTCTTTGCATATGTTTTATATGGGTATTCTCCCGGTCCGAAGAAACGCATACTCATTCCTGTGAGAACTTCAAATTCTGTGTTTGCCGTTCCCGCGCCGACTGACGGCACTTTAAAGTATCCGCTTGAATATTCGCTGAACATTTTTCTCAAATTCGGGATCGGATCTTCGGAGAAGCGAAGCCACTCTACCTCTGTCGGATCGAAAAACGACTCAAGCTGTACGAAAATAATATTCGGACGCTGTTCTTCCGATCTTCCCGTCGAACTTTTCGTCAGTTTTTCTTCTTCGTTGATCTTCTCCATCGTCTCTTTGCCATATCCTGTCGGCTCGTTGATCCCTGTATTAAACAAACTTGCCGAGAAGCAATACGGAAATCCATAATCTTCATATGCAAACGCAATGTTTCCGAAGTAATTAGAAATGACACGTTTGTCAATCGCCAGATTTGTCAGCGCCATACAGCCGACAAAGGAAGCGACAACTCCGCCAAGCGCGATCCAGCGGTGCATCTTTCCTGTGTACTGTCCGCCCCGTTTCCACATCGAAACGACCCATACGATCAAAGCGGTCACACCGATAATGATCATAATAAGCTCAAACGTGTTAAAATAATTTCCCGTCAACTCCAATGCGTCTGAAAGGACTTTCAAATCTTGTGCATTAAAGGGGGTTACACGCTTCGTCAGCAGATATCCGTTGCAGATTCCCAAAAACAGCCAGAACACGCTGAGCAATATTCTTGTAAACACACGCCTTCGCACCAGATAAACGATCGTAAATGTAACGAATATCATGCATGAATTATACAAAAACACAAGCGGCGTTTTTGTAAGATACGCCCACGCCTCTCCAAACGAAAGTCTTGAGATGACTTCGATGAAAAAGTTAATGATACATGCAAGCAGAAACTGAAGCGGAACAGACAGCCGGTTCATCCACTTATAAACCGGCTGCATCTTCTTGGCGAACTTTCCATTGCGCCGTTTTTCCAAGATCATCTGCCTGCGTTCTTTCCTCTTTTTAAAGTGTTCCTTAATATCTTCTTTTTTCAGATTTCTGACTTTTGTAAAAAAACCTTTTATATTAGCCAAGACCTACCATTCTCTCCTTTACTTGTGCGAGCATCTGCTCGTATTTCTCGAGTTTGTCCCTCTCTTCCTGAACTTTTGCCTCCGGAGCTTTGCTTACGAACTTCTCGTTTGCAAGCATTCCTTTCGCACGTTTGATCTCTTTGTTCAGTCTCTCTTCTTCCTTTGTAAGTCTCTCTTTTTCCTGCTCGAAATCCACAAGATCCTCAAGCGGCAGATATACGACCGCATCAGGAACTACGATGGATACCGCATTGTCCTCTATTCCCTCTTTTGTGCTCTGCACGATGATGTCGGACGCCAACATAAGCGGCATTACCGACTGTTTAAATCCTTCAATCGCTTTTGTCAGTTCTTCTTTTTCGCTGACGATGAATACGTTTGTTTTACGGTTGTTCGGAACGTCCATCTCCGCACGGATGTTTCGGATGCCTCTTGTCACCGCTTTCACGCGTTCCATGACAAACTCATCCTGCGCAAAATTCCACTCTTCTTTGTATTTCGGCCACTCGGACATCATAAGCGACTCTTCCTCCGGAACGAGCGCCCCGTAAATCTCTTCTGTTATAAACGGCATAAACGGGTGAAGCAGTTTCAATCCCTGAGCCAACACAGTTTTCAATACCCAGAGAGCGCAGTTTGCGGCCTCCGGAGCTTCCTCTTTGTGGTAAATACGGAATTTTGCCATCTCTACATACCAGTCGCAGAACTCATCCCATATAAAGTCATATACTTTCTGAACCGCAATACCAAGCTCAAATTTGTCCATATTGTCCGTCACGTCTTTTGCAAGCGTATTCGCAGCCGATAAGATCCATCTGTCTGCCGGAGTAAACAGATCATGAGACGGTTCGTCAATAATATTTTCATCCATATTCATCATAATGAAACGGGATGCGTTCCATACTTTATTGGCAAAGTTACGGCTTGCCTCAACTCTCTCATTATAGAAACGCATGTCATTTCCCGGTGCATTTCCGGTAACAAGAGTCAGACGAAGTGCGTCCGCGCCGTACTTGTCGATGATCTCCAGCGGATCGATTCCGTTTCCTAAAGACTTACTCATCTTTCGGCCTTGTGAATCTCTTACAAGTCCGTGGATCAGTACTGTGTGGAACGGAGATTTTCCTGTATGCTCATATCCTGAGAATACCATACGGATCACCCAGAAAAAAATGATGTCGTATCCTGTCACAAGCACGTCTGTCGGATAGAAGTAATCAAGATCTTCCGTCTTATCAGGCCAGCCGAGTGTAGAGAACGGCCAGAGCGCTGATGAAAACCATGTATCAAGCGTATCTTCATCCTGTGTAAAATGCGTGCATCCGCAATGCGGGCATTTCTCCGGAGCGTGTCTGTCTACGACAAATTCTCCGCATTCGTCACAGTAATATGCCGGAATTCTGTGTCCCCACCAGATCTGTCTGGAAATACACCAGTCTTTGATATTTTCAAGCCAGTGAAGATAAATCTTATCGAAACGTTCAGGCACAAATTTTAATTCTCCGCTTTTGAGCGCCTCGATCGCCGGTTTTGCAAGCTCTTCCATCTTCACGAACCACTGCTGTTTGATGAGCGGCTCAACTGTCGTACCGCATCGGTCGTGTGTTCCGACTGCATGTGTATGCGGAACAACTTTCACGAGATATCCCTGCTCTTCAAGATCTTTTACGATTGCCTTTCTCGCCTCATAGCGTTCCATACCTGCGTATTTTCCGCCCTTTTCATTGATCGTAGCGTCATCGTTCATTACATTGATCTCTTCCAGATCATGACGTTTTCCTACTTCAAAGTCATTCGGGTCATGTGCCGGAGTGATCTTTACCGCTCCTGTTCCGAACTCTTTGTCTACATAGTAATCCGCCACGATCGGGATCTCTCTGTTTACAAGCGGAAGGATCACGTTTTTGCCGATAATATCCTGATATCTCTCGTCATCAGGATGTACCGCGATCGCCGTATCTCCAAGAAGCGTCTCCGGACGCGTTGTCGCGATCTCAAGGAAACGGTCTGTTCCTACGATCGGATATTTGATATGCCAGAAATGTCCTTCCTGCTCTTCATGCTCTACCTCTGCATCTGAAAGAGATGTCTTACATTTCGGACACCAGTTGATGATCCTTGATCCTTTGTAAATATATCCTTTTTCATATAATTTGATAAATACTTCTTCAACCGCTTTCGAGCATCCCTCATCCATCGTAAAACGCTCTCTGTCCCAGTCGCAGGAAATACCGAGCTTCTTAAGCTGATTCTCGATTGTTCCGGCATACTCTTCTTTCCACTGCCATGTACGCTCAAGGAATCCTTCCCGTCCAAGTTCTTTCTTATCAATACCTTCTTCTTTGAGCTGATTCGTAACTTTTACTTCTGTAGAGATAGCCGCATGGTCCGTTCCCGGAATCCATAACGCATTGTAGCCTTCCATTCTCTTATAACGGATCAGGATATCCTGCAATGTGTTGTCAAGCGCATGACCCATATGAAGTTTTCCGGTAATGTTCGGAGGCGGCATCACCGTTGTAAACGGTTTTCTGCTCCTGTCAACCTCAGCGTGAAAATATTTGTTTTCACACCACTTCTCATATAATTTTTCTTCGATCGCTTTCGGATCATATGTCTTTGCCAGTTCTTTGCTCATTCTTTTTTCCTTTCTTTGCTTTCCCTCATTTTATTGAACAAAGTGAGCAAGCCCACTTCAACTCTCCGCCCCTCATAAGTGAGGGGCTTGGCACTTTGCACGCGCCAAAATTTCGGACAAACCCGACTTTGACCAGCCGCCGATACTCAAAACAGTCCACCGGACTGTTTTATCGCATGCTTGGCAACAAAAAACGCCCTTTACATCTGTAAAGGGCGAATTCTCCGCGGTACCACCTTATTTCATATATGCTGTCACACATATATCTCTCACATTCTATAACGGGAACTACTCCGGGATAACCTACTTCAATCGTTCAATCATCCGGTTCAGAAGCTACCTTCCATCATCCTTTTTCCGAAACTGCCTTTCAGCCGGATCTTCTTCATCTTTTGCTCAATCTCCTGCAAAGCTTCCTTAAATTCTCCGGGCAGTTCTCTCTGGCGGTTGGAATAATGTACTCCTCTTCATCAATACCTTTACCTTAAAATAACTACCACATACTATAGACATAAGCGCCGTATTTGTCAAGATTTTTAGAGAATCTTAAGACTTTAACGCAACAGTTCAGCCATATAGTGTTCGGGAAGCACAAAACATGCTTGCATGTTTTTGCGAGCGGACATCTGTATGTGCTGAGCGCCTTTTTATGAGTAAAACAGTGGCGGCAGCCACAATAAGCACGCAGTGCGG